>ERZ1026796.1338-NODE-1338-length-16648-cov-2.852188_pt1 | contig 16648 bp, 15 predicted proteins | sample MGYA00520874_ERZ1026796 | MGnify/ENA primary metagenome ERZ1026796 (study PRJEB33270, sample SAMEA104284474) | anaerobic digester metagenome | biome: Anaerobic digester microbiome; feature: mesophilic sludge digester; material: Anaerobic digester biomass...
ATCCCCGCCGTCGGAAGCTTCAAGGGCAAGGGCAAGGGCAGCGTCATGGTGCTCGACTTCGCCACCAAGAAGGTCGAGGCCACGTGGGACGCGCCTGGCGCGAGCCCCGACATGGGCAACCTCACCGCCGACGGCAAGCAGCTCTGGCTCGGCGGTCGCTACGACGGCCAGGTGTACGTCTTCGACACCGAGAAGGGCGAGCTGATCAAGCGCATCGACGTCGGCCAGAACCCCCACGGCCTCACCGTGTGGCCCCAACCGGGCCGGATCTCGTTCGGCCACACCGGCAACATGCGCTAGCCATCGGCACCCATGACCTCGAATCGGAAGTCGGTCGCGCCGGCACTCGTGGCGCTCGTCGTGGTCGCGGCGTTCCTGGCGCCGATCATCGTCCAGGCGCCGGCGGCGCACGCAGCTCCATCTTCGGGCCCCGCTGCGGCCGCGCCCGCAGCGCGGTGGGTGTGGTGCGGCGACTACTCGCTGGATCGCGGCACCGGCAGCGTGCCCGCCTATCTCGCCGCCGCGCTCGACGCACAACAGGCGCTGGGCATCATCTCCGTCGCCTGGCAGGGCGACGGAGTGGTGGCCACGCGGCGCCTCGACGGTGGCCGGCGGGAGCTGTTGTCGGTGGCCGCGCCGGCGGTGATCAGCGTCGAAGGCGCCACAGCACACCTACGTCGCGCCGGCCTCGGTGCGCTGCGCGCGGCCGCCAGCGCCACCATCGACGTCGTGCACCCCGCTGCACCGGCGCACACCGACGAAGCGGTGGTGCGCGCGTACCGGCCTCGTGCCCGCGCGCTCGCTGCTCCCCTCGGCGAGCAGCCGCTCGATCGCCTGCGCGCGCTCGCCGCCACCGGCGCCGCAACGGCAACGCGCGTCGAGACGGTCACGCTGGCCCCGCCGGCCGCAGCTGCCCGCATCGCCGCTGCCCTGCGCGAGTGGGGCTACCTCGACTGACGACCCGGCAGGGTGCACCCGCGCTCACACCAGCGCGCCGGTTCGATCCTCCTGAGCGGCCACCGACGACGAAGCGGCCGCCCGACTGGGCAGCCAACGGATGGCCATCGCCGCACCCGCCAGCGTGATGCCGGCCGAGACCCACGAACCGAAGTGGAACCCGTCGAGAAACGCTGTGTTGACCGCGCCCTGCACCAGTCGGCCGGCCTCCGGCCCCGCCTCCAGCCCGGTGCGGCGAGCCACTTCCGCTCCCGCGCCCACCGACTCCTGGGCGATGGCCAGCGCTGACGGAGGGAGTGCCGACCCGGCCAGCAGCTCGCCGAGCCTGCTCGCATAGACGGACGCGAACAGGCTGCCGACGATGGCGACGCCCAGCGTGCCACCCAACTCGCGGGCGGTGTCGTTGACAGCCGAACCGACGCCTGCCTTCTCCGGGGGCAGCGACCCCATGATCGCCTCCGTCGCCGGCGCGTTCACCAGGCCGAGCCCACCGCCCATGAACATCATCTGGCCCACGATCAGCCAGTACGACGAGCCCGCCTGCAGCGTGGTGGTCCAGGCGAAGCCGATCGACATCGACGCGAGACCTGCGGCCACGACCGACTTGGTACCGAACCGGTAGGCCAGCTTCGCGGAGATCGGCGCGGCGAAGCCGGTGAACAGCGCGAACGGCACGGTGCGCACGCCTGCCTCCAACGTGCCGTAGCCGCGGACCACCTAGAAGTACTGCGTGACGGTGAAGATGAAGCCGAAGAGCGCGAAGAACGCGAAGGCCACCGACAGACTGCCCGCCGTGAAGCGCAGGTTGGAGAACACGCGCACGTCGAGCATCGGGTGCTCGCGACGCCGCTCCCACCAGACGAACGCAGCCAGCAGCGTCGCCGCGAGGCCGAACGCCACTGCCGAGGTTGCCGACAGCCAGCCATGGCTGGGCCCTTCGATGACCGCCCACACCAGCACGCTGATGCTCATGATCGACAGCAGCGTGCCCAACGGGTCGAATCGACGCACCGTGGTGTCGCGCGAGGTCGGCACCATGCGACCGACCAGCACCATGGCGATCGCGATGATCGGCACGTTCACCAGGAACACCGAACCCCACGAGAAGTACTTCAGCAGCAGGCCGCCGCTCACCGGGCCAAGAGCCACGGCCAGGCCGCTCGTTGCCGCCCACACCGAGATGGCCACCGCCCGCTGACGAGGCACGGTGAACACGTTCACCAGCAGCGCCAGCGTGGCAGGGAAGATGAGCGCGCCGCCCACGCCCATCGCCGCTCGCCAGGCGATGAGCGACCCCGCGCTGTCGGCCATCGATGCGAAGACCGATGTGAGTGCGAACACGGCGAGGCCGATCTGCAGCACGCCCTTGCGGCCGTAGCGGTCGCCGATGCTGCCCGCTGCCATCAGCAACCCGGCGAACACGAGCACGTACGCATCGACGATCCACTGCAGCTGGCTGGTGGTGGCCCCCAGTTCGCGCACGAACGTGGGCAGCGCCACGTTCACGATGGTGCCGTCGACCACGATGATGAACACGCTGGTGCACAGCACCGCGAGGATCAGCCACGGCGAGCGACCGGCTGCGACCGGAGCCGGAGACAACGGTGACAACGGTGAGGACGGTGACGGTGAGGACGACATCAGCACTCCATTGGATCGGGGTTATCACACTGTTATCACAAGGTTGTGAGCGCGTCCATCGCGGGTCTCATGACATCCGGCACAGGCGGCCCCGGCTAGCCTGCGGCACGTGAGCTTCGCCACCGCCGGTCATCTCGACGACGTGGGCAGCGCGTTGCTGCGAGCCGCCGACGGCCTCCTCGCCACAGAGGGCCCCTCGGCGCTGACGGTGCGGCGCATCGCCGCCGAAGCCGGCATGAGCACGATGAACGTGTACTCCCGGTTCGGCGGCAAGGACGGCGTGGTCGAGCAGCTGTTCCTGCACGGGTTCGAGCTCCTCGCTGGTGGCATGGGCGAGGTCGGCGCCACCGACGATCCGATCGCCGATCTGCGCCGTTGCGGCCAGGCCTACCGGCGCTTCGCCAGCGAACACTCCACCTTGTACTCGGTGATGTTCGAACGAGTCGTGGCCGACTACGAGCCGACGCCCGCGGCCAAAGCTGCCGCCCTCGGCACCCTCGAGCTGTTGGCCGCCCGGTTGCAGCGGGCGATGGATGCCGGGCTGGTGCGCCGCATGGACGCGACGCACGCCGCTGCCATCGTGTGGAGCACGTGCCACGGCGTGATCAGCCTGCAGCTCAAGCACGACGGCATCACCCCGGTGGATTGGCAGCAGGTCTTCGCCGACGCCACCGAAGCAGTGGTGAGCGGGTTGGCACCGTGAGCTACTTCGCTCGCCGCGGCGCGGCCTTCGTGCTCGGAGTCGCCGTCGTCGGGCTGGCCGCCGGCGTGATCCACGACGCCACCGGCGACGACCCCACCACCGATCGCGCCAGCCTCACACCCGCCGAGCCGAGCAGTGACGGTTCCACCACGTCACCAGGAGCGCTAGGTGGCAGCAGCGGCGACGGCGCGGTCGCTCCCGACACCACCACTGCTGCGGCACCTGCGGCCGCCGCCGCCACGACCACGTCGACGACACCGTTCGTGGCGCGCACCGATGTGCTCGTCGATCCCGCGTCGTTCGCCCGGCCCTACAGCAGCACCGTGCCGGGGGTGCTCACCTTCCGGGGCAACCCCACGCGCAGCTTCTACGGCACGGGCCCGATGCCGCGCACGCAACCACAGGTGCTGTGGCAGTACCCGGGCAACGGCAACCCGATGTGCGGTGAGAGCAGCGAGTACGGCAACGTGCGCACGTGGTGCGGCACCGGCTGGACCGGGCAACCCGCGGTGTTCGAACGAGATGGCCGCACCTGGGTGGTGTTCGGCGCCTACGACTACAAGATCCACTTCGTCGACGCCGCCACCGGGCTCGACATCATCCCTCCGTTCGCCACCGACGATCTCGCCAAGGGCAACGTCACCATCGATCCCGATGGCTACCCGCTGGTCTATGCGGGCTCGCGCGACAACTACCTGCGGGTCATCGCCTTCGACGGCGCTGCACCGCGCGAGCTGTGGAAGCTCAACGGCCGCACCGAGGATCGCATGCACAACGACGACTGGGATGCCGCCCCGCTGGTGCTCAACGGCTACCTCATCGAGGGTGGCGAGAACAGCTGGTTCCACGGCATCCGGCTGAACCGTGGCTACGCCGCCGACGGCAGCGTCACGGTCGACCCGTCACTGGCGTTCCGAGTACCCGGCTGGGACCAACAGCTCATCGACGACCTCGGTTCGAAGGACCCCAAGCGCGTCAGCCTGGAGGCGTCCGTGTCCGTCAGCGGCGACACGGCCTGGCTGAACTCCTCGGGAGGGCTGGTGCAGGGCTGGGACATCTCCTCGCTGCGCACCGGCCAGGGCGAGGTGCGCCGCACGTTTCGCTACTGGACCGGCGACGACAGCGACGCCAGCATCGTGCCCGACGACGAAGGGTTCCTGTACGTGGGCGTGGAGATCGACCGCGCCAACAGCCGCGTGCAGAACGCCGGACAGATGATCAAGCTCGATCCGCGCACGCCCGACGATCCCGTCGTGTGGAAGTACGACCTCGACTTCTTCGTCGACGACGGAGTGTGGACCACACCCGTCGTCGTCGGCGATGTGACGCTGTGGACCACCAAACCCGGCTACATCTACGCACTGGATCGCTACACCGGTGAGTTCCTGTGGAAGCAGAAGATCGGCGGCCCCGCGCTCAGCTCGCCGGTGCTGGTCGACGGGGTGCTCGTCCAGGCGAGCGGCAAGGGCGTCATCTACGGCTTCGACTTCTCCTCGCCGCGCACGCAACCCACCGAACTGTGGTCGGTGCAGCTCGAAGGAAACATCGAGAGCACTCCCGTGGTGTGGAACGGCCGCATCTACGTGGGCACCCGCGCCGGGTTCGTCTACTGCATCGGCCTGCCCTCGTGACCGCGGCTGCCAAGGGCCGGCGACGATGACGAAGCACCTCGGCCGCACCACGTGGAGCGATCACTGGAAGCCGACACGACGCCCGCTGCTGGTGGTACCCATCGGCGCGTGCGAACAACATGGGCCGCACCTTCCCCTCGACACCGACACCCGCATCGCCGTCGCACTCGCGCAGAGCCTGGCCGACAAGTACGACGAGGGCGACCTGCTGGTCACACCCGCCCTCGGCATCACCGCCAGCGGCGAGCATGCATCGTTCCCGGGCACGCTGTCGATCGGTGCAGCAGTGATGGAGCAGGTGATCATCGAGCTCGTGCGCAGCGCCGACTGGAGCGCAGGGGTGGTGCTGGTCAACGGGCACGGTGGCAACCGCGTGGCGGTCGAACAGGCCGTTCGGGTGCTGCTCGCCGAACAGCGACGCGTACTGGCCTGGTGGCCCAACATCCCGGGGGGCGATGCGCACGCCGGCGACACCGAGACCTCGATGATGCTGGCGCTGGCGCCCGACCTGGTGCGCATGCACCGCGCGGAGGTGGGCAACACCGAGCCGCTCGCCAACCTGCTCGACGAGATGCTGGAGGGCGGAGTGCGTGCCGTCAGCGCCAACGGCGTGCTCGGCGACCCGCGCCATGCGTCGGCCACTCACGGCCGCAACACGCTCACCCGTCTCAACATCGACCTCGTTGCCGCTGTCGACGAGTGGTGGGAGTAGGTGCTCGGCACTCGCTACCACCTCGACTCGTCCTGGCGCCGGCCCGGCGACGGCCGAGTGCTCATCGCCGGTTCACCCTTGCGCCTGTTCCGGCTGTCGACCGGCGGCGCGCAGGTGGTCGCCATGGTCGAGGCCGGCGAGGTACCCGACACCGCTGCCATCCATCAGCTGCTCGACCGGTTCGTCGACGCCGGCGCGCTGCACCCGCACCATCCGCAGGCACCGTTCACCGCCGCCGACGTCACCGTGGTGATCCCTGCCTACCGCCGCCTCCCGGCAGAGATCCCCGCGGGCGTGCGGGTGATCGTCGTCGACGACGCCAGCCCGACACCCCTCGTCGTCGATGACGTCGTCAACGGCAACGGCAACGGCAACGTCAACGGCAACGGCAACGGCAACGGCAACGGCACGACACTGCTCCGGCATGACAGCAACCGGGGCCCTGGCGCCGCACGCAACACCGGGCTGGCGGCGGTCACCACGGCGTTGGTGGCGTTCGTCGACACCGACGTGGCGCTCCCGGCGGAGTGGTTGCAGCCGTTGCTCACTCACTTCGCCGACGAACGCGTCGCGCTGGTGGCACCGCGCGTCGCCGGCGCGGCAGACGGCTCGTGGCTGGCACGCTACGAGCAGCGACACAGCCCGCTCGACCTGGGCACTGCCGCGGCGAGGATCGCTGCGGGCACTCGAGTCAGCTACGTACCTGCCGCAGCGCTGCTGTGCCGCACGGCAGCCGTGCGAGGCATCGGCGGCTTCGATCCGGCACTGCGCCTGGGAGAGGACGTCGACCTGGTCTGGCGGCTGGCCGCGGCCGGCCATCGATGCAGGTACGAACCGGCGAGCGTGGTGCAGCACCAGCCGCGCCGCTCGTTCGTGGCGCTGCTACGGCAACGATTCGGCTACGGCCGGTCGGCGGCCGCGCTTGCACGACGTCACCCCGGCGCGTTGGCGCCCGTGCGCATGAGCGGCTGGAGCGTTCTCGCGTGGCTGCTGTTGGTGGCGCGACATCCGCTGCCGGCGCTCGCCGTTGCCGGCGGCACCACGGTTGCCCTGCAGCGCAAGCTCACCGATGTGCCGCGCCGCGAATCCGCCCGGCTGGCGGGGCTCGGCCACCTGGCAGCCGGCCGGCAACTGGCACAGGCCACCGTGCGCGCGTGGTGGCCGATCGCGCTCGTGGCGGCCGCCGCCGATCGCCGTGCCCGGTTTCCCGTCGCGGCGGCGTTCCTCGGCCCGGCGATGGTCGACGCCGCGCGCAGTCGTTCGCTGCGCCCGCTGCTGGATGCGCCGCTGGTGACCGCGGATCAGATGGCGTACGGTGCCGGCGTGTGGGCGGGTGTGGTTGCCGAACGCGAGGTGGGGCCGCTGCTGCCGTCGTTCACGAACTGGCCCCCGCGAAACGGCGGCTGAGGTCGTTGCACTCCTCGCAGATCTCGGCGGGGATGACACCCCAACGCATCAGCCGGTTGAAGACCATGCAACCGAGACAGAACGCGAAGGCCGACTCGAGCGTGGCGGCCAGCACCAGTGCGGTGACCAGCCAGTAGCTGACTGCCGGTGCACCTGCGGCCCACGCCACCAAGGCGCCACCGCTGAACACGAGACCGACACCCTGCGCGAACCGCTTCGGCGGGCCAGGAACGATGCGGTGCTGCACACGCAAGCGAGGGGTGACGACGCGGGTGACGAACTGGCCGAGCGGGCTCAGGCGCGGGCCGGTGAGCACCCGGGCCAGGAAGCCGTACGCCAGCGGCAACAGCAACCACCACTGCCGGAACACCAGGAACACAACACCCTGGGTGACCGCACCGGCCGCGACCAGGCGCGCCGACGTCTCGTTGACCTCGCTGGGGAAACCGAACAGTCGGGAGCGCATGGGTCGATCGTAGACCGACAAAGCCGATCAGACAACTCGGAATTAGCCGGACCACGAAACCCTCGGATGAGGCCCGAGGGCGGGGCTACCGTGGCGGCGTATGACCGTCCGCCTCACCGTCGACCGCGCCGCGTGGATGGCGCACCTGCGCAGCACGGCCGCGGCGTACGGCGATGGGCTGGTGCCGGTGGTGAAGGGCAACGGGTACGGGTTCGGGCGCCCGCTGCTGCACGACCTCCTCACCGGCGACCTCCTCACCGGCGACCTCCTCGCTCGCGACACGGCCACCGGCGACCCGGGCACTGGCGACACGGGCACAGGCGACGCCGCGACCCGGCCGGGCATGGTGTGCGTCGGCACCGTGCACGAAGTGCACGACGTGCCCGCGGCCTCGACACCGGTGGTGCTCACGCCCACGCTCACCGCTCCGGGCGACAGCCGAGCGGTGCTCACCGTGGGCAGCATCGATCACGTGCATGCGTTGGCAGGGTGGCACGGCAGCGTGATCGTGAAGCTGGCCAGCAGCATGCGTCGCTACGGCGCGACCCCCGACGAGTTGGGCCCGCTGTTGGCCGCGGTCACGGGGGCCGGTCTGCAACTGGAGGCCTTCGGTGTGCACCTCCCGTTGGCCGGCAACGACACTGCGCGGCTGGCCGAGATCCGAGCCTGGCTGCCTCATCTCCCACCAGATGCCCACCTGTGGGTGAGCCATCTCGAGCCCTCATCGTTCGAGCAGCTGCGCGGTGCCCACCCCACGCGACGGTTCCGCGTGCGCATCGGCACCGCACTGTGGCATGGGGTGCCTCGCCGCGGCTTCCTGCACCTGTCGGCCGACGTGCTGCAGCTGCAGCAGGTGCGAGCCGGCGACACCGCCGGCTACTTCCACAGCCCGGTGCGCCACGACGGCACGCTGGTGGTCATCGGCGCAGGCTCGACGCACGGCGTTGCGGCGCCCCCACCGTCGCCGTCGGGGCCGCTCCACTCCGCCGGCGCCGCCACCGCCAGCCCGTTCCACTTCGCCCGCCATCCGCTGCCGTTGCTGGAGCGTCCACACATGCACACCAGCCTGGCAGTCGTGCCCAACGGCCAGCCGTGCCCTCGGGTCGGCGATCGGGTCGACGTGCAGCGACCGCTCATCAGCACCGTCAGCGACGAGCTCGAGTGGACATGACCGGGCCCACCAGCTCGCGCTACATCGAGCTCGATGTCGTTCGCGCCATCGCCCTCATCGGCGTGTGCGTGATGAACTTCCACGGGTACCTCATCATCGACGGCGCCAAGTACCCACCCACCACCTTCGTCGAGCGCATCTTCGACCCCTGGCAAGGGCCGCTCTCCACGCGTTTCGCCGCCACGTTCGTGACCGTTGCGGGAATGGGCATCACCCTGCTCACCCGGCGCAGCTGCGCCGGTGCCAGCCGCGCCGCGATCAGCGCCGACCGGTGGAAGCTGGCTCGCCGCGGCGTGCTGCTCTTCACCTTCGGCTACTTCCTCGACTGGGTGTGGGGTGGCACCATCCTCTTCTACTACGGCGCCTTCTTCATGGCCGGGGCACTGCTGTTCACGCTGCGCAGCCGATGGCTGGCACTCATCGGCACCGGCGCGGCGCTGGCCGCGGCCGGCCTCTCGTGGTGGGCGGTGCAGCGCACCACCGGCGGCCACGACGTGTCGTGGCTCCTCTCCGCCAACGCCACCGCCAACCGATCCCCGCGCGACCTGTTGCTCGACACGTTCGTGCGCGGCACCCACCCGCTGCTGCCATGGCTGGTGTTCCTGTGCATGGGCATGGTGTTGGGTCGCCTCCTGCCGTTCAGCCCTGCGCGTCGGGTGCAGCTGGCCGTCGCCGGCGCGGGGCTGCTCGCGATGGGCTACATGATGCACGAGGCCGTCGCCTGGCACCCGACACTCGAGTCCACCCGGCCGTTCGACCGCGGCCTGCTCTACACGCTCACCACCGTGGGTTCGTCACTCATGGCAGTCAGCCTGGTCGGCTGGGCCGCGCAGGCCTCGGCCGGCGCCCGCGTCACCCGGGCACTCGGCGCCACCGGGCGCACCACGCTCACGCTCTACGTGGGCCACGTGTTGGTCTACAACCTGCTGGTGCACCGGCTCGCGTGGGTGCACCCCGACGGGCTGGGCACGGCACTCGTCTTCGCCGGCGCGTACTGGCTGTGTGCCGTCGGTGCCGCAACCGCCTGGCAGCGCTGGCGCGGCATCGGCCCACTCGAGTGGGTGTACCGCCGCTTCAGCGACGCCAGCTGAGTGCGCTCAGAGCACTTCGGTGAACGTGTCGCACTGAGTGGGGTCTTGCGAGTTGAAGCCCGTCAGGAACCACGACTTGCGCTGCTCGGCCGAGCCGTGGGTCCAGCTCTCGGGGTCGATGCGACCTTGGCTGCGCTGCTGGATGCGGTCGTCGCCCACACCCTCGGCAGCCTTGATCGCCTCGTCGAGCTCAGCGGGGTTGTCGAGCACGTCGCGGGCGCCGACCCACGCGCCGGCGAAGCAGTCGGCCTGCAGCTCCAGCGCGACCGAGTACTGGTTGGCGCGGCCCGGATCGTTCTGCGAGGCCTGCTGCACCTGCGCATTCGTGCCCAGCAGGTTCTGCACGTGGTGGCCGTACTCGTGAGCCAGGATGTACTGCTCGGCAAGGTCGGTGGGTTGACCGATGAGCATCTGCTCGAGCTGCTGCATGAACTCGAGGTCGATGTAGACGAGGTGGTCGGCCGGGCAGTAGAACGGCCCGGTCTCGCTGCTGGCCTGGCCGCAGCCGGTGCTGACGCCACCGGTGAACCACACCGTCTCGGTGATCTCGTACGGCGTGTCGAAGAACTGGGGGAGAGCGTCGGACCAGTACAGCTGCACGTCGTTGGTGACACCACACACGATCTGCTCGAGCTCGGTGACGCACTGCCCTGGCGCGCCGCTGGAACCCACCTCGGCCGCCTGCGAGGTGGCGCCGGTGCCACCCGCCCCCAGCAGCTTGGGCAGGAACACCGCAGCGAGCAGCACGATGATGCCCAGCAGGCCGCCACCGGCCTTCAGGCCACCGGGTAGGCCGGGCATGCCGCCGCCGCCACCACCGCTGCCACCCATGCCGGGGATCTGGAACGGAAAGCCGCCACCGCCGCCACCGCCACCGCTCTGGCCTCGACGGTCGTCGATGTGCGACCCATCGGTACTGCGAATCTTCGTCATCCGGTCACTCCCCTCGCCATGAGGCGAGAGCCTAGGCCGACGTTGCAGGCCTCCGCTGAATGTGAGCGACAGGCGAGATGAGTCAGCGCGAGGAGCGGGCGCGCCGTGTTCTGTGGATGCCGCGAACCGCCACTGCACCGGCACCGATGAGCGGGCCGCGGTCGCCGAGGCGAACCGGTGTGATGCGCGCGCCGCGCACGAAGGACAGCTTGGCGTGCTCGTCGAGCGACTCTTGCGCCGAGTTGAAGAACGTCGCGCCGAAGCCGAGCGCCACCGACCCACCCACCACCACGAGGTCGAGGTCGAGCACGTTGCAGACCGATGCACACGCGCGGCCGACCAGCCGCCCCGTGCGCTGCATGATCTCGTACGTGGGCTCGGTGGGCGAGCGACCGGTGATCGACTCGATGGCAGCACCTGATGCCTCTGCCTCCAGGCAGCCGCGAGAGCCGCACGGGCAACGGCGCCCATTCGGCTCGACGATGATGTGGCCGACGTGGCCGGCGTTGCCGCCGGCACCGTCGAGCAGTTGGCCGTTGAGCACGATGCCGCCACCCACACCGGTGCTGACCACCATCGCGAGGAAGCTCTGCTTGCCCTGCGCGGCACCCAGCCAGCCTTCGGCGAGCGCGAGTGCCTTGGCATCGAGATCGCCGAACACGGGCAACCGGGTGGCCAGCGACAGCCGTTCGCGGAGCGGGAAGTTGCGCCACGAGTGGATGTTGAGCGGTGAGATGGTCTCCACGTTGGGCGCACTGGGGCCGGCGCTGCCCACGCCGACGGCAACGACCCGCATGTGGTGATGCTCGCGAGCGCGGGCAAGTTGCGACTCGATCAGGGCGTTGAGCGTGGCGAACAATGCGTCGGCACCCAAGTGGTGATCGACGTCGACCTTGTCGCGGTCGATCAGCTCGCCCTGCATGGTGACCAGGCCGACGCCCATCTTGGTGCCACCGATGTCGATGGCGAGCACCACTTCGGCGAGCGGCTTGGGCGCGGGCGCGGCCGGCTGCGCATCGCTCGCCTCGTCGGTTGCGGCCGGTGCGGTCATGCTTCAGCCGACGCGACGCGCCGTCTCCACCAGGTTGATCTCGTAGAGCACCAGATCGAGCGCATCGGCGCTCATCATGCCGCTGAACCGCTGCGGGTTGTCGGGAGTGATGCACGCGGCCAACGGGTTGAGCAGCGTCCAGGGCGTGGGATGAGCGAACTGCACCACGCTGTACCGCTCGCCGGTGAACCCGGGAGCGGCCACCACACGATGGATGCCGGTGGGGATGACGCCGTTGGTGAGGCGTTCGAGCATCATGCCGGTGTTGATGATGACCTGGCCGTCGGGGGCCACCGCATCGACCCACTCGTCGCCGACCAGCACCTGCAGGCCCGGGGCGGTGGCACGCGGCAGCGCAGTGATGAGGTTGATGTCGCCGTGCGCACCTGCCCACACGTGCCCGTTGTTGGGCGCGGAAGTCATCGACGGGTAGCGAATGGCACGAGTGAGCGTGGCGCCGTTGGTGGTCATCTCGTCGAAGAACGACTCGTGGCAACCAATGCTCTCCGCGATGATGCGCAGGAAGCGACGCTGGATGTCTTCCACCTTGAGGTGGAAGTGGTTGAGCACGTCGGTGATGCCGGGCACTGCCGCCTCGGGCAACACCTGCGGGCCATACCGATGGGGGTAGCGGGCTCGCAGCGGATGGCCCTGCGGCAAGGTGAGGCCCCAGTTGAGCATCTCCTTCCAGTCGGGCACGTCGCTGCTGGCAGCGGTCTCCACGAGCAGACCGGTGTACCCGGTTTGGCCGTGGGCGTCGGGAGCGATGAACGCCTGCTTCATCTCCTGCGGGTGCTCGAAGAACTCGCGCAGCATTCCGTAGGCGGTGTCGAGCATGTCGTCGGAGAGATCGTGACGTGTGTAGACGAATCCGGTGGTCAAGCTGCGGCGCACACCATCGACCACCGCCCGGCGTTGTGCGCCGGTGCCCCGCTCGAACGCAAGAAGATCTACTTCCAGGATGTCGCTCATGCCATCACCGTAGCGTCAGAGGCCGGCACGGGGCATCGGTGGCTCACGGACGCGAGTAGTAGCTCGCGAGGTCGTTGCGGTTGGAGAGGCCGAGCTTGGTGTAGACGCGCTGCAGGTGGTTCTCCACCGTGCGCACCGAGAGGAACAGGCGCTCGCTGATCTCGCGGGCGCTGAGGCCGGACACCGCGAGTGCAGCGATCTCCTGCTCGCGACGCGACAACGCAACCGCCGCCGGAGCATCGCGCTGATCCAGCATCGGGGTGACGGCGCCCTCGCACTGCTGTCGGTACCGGTCGGCCAGGCTGCTGAACGCAGCGACCTGCCGGCCGGCGCCGGCAGCGCAGCGTGCTGCCGCGGTGTAGGCCTCTGCCGCGGCCAACCGTGCACCGACGGCCACGAGCTGCGCAGCGGCGTCGGCCAAGGCCTCGGCGTCGCCACTGGTCGCGGCCGCTGCATGAGCGGCTCGTGCAGCCACCAGTGGTGACTGCGAGGTGTCGGCCAGCTCTGCGAGGCGGGCAACCATTGGCTCTCCGCCCAGTCGCAGGTGCTCGTGCAGCAAGAAGCTCTCCGACACCACCTGGCCGGCGGCCTTCGCCATGGCCGCACCATCGAGCAGCAGCTGCCGCGACAGGGTGTGCTCACTGCGCACGTGAGCGGCCCACGCTCGGCCGACCGCTCGTTCGGCACGGAGGAACCCGCGCACGTGTGCCAGCTCCTCGGCCCGCCGCTCGTACCGTGCGACGGCGTCGGCTTCGCCCAACTGTGCGTGTGCTGTCGCCAGCACGGAAACGATCAACGACTGGCCGACGATCAACCCGGCACGCTCGGCGGTGATCATCGCATCGCCCGCCCACAGTGCCGCGCTGCGAGGGCGTCCAGCCATCAGGTGGGCCCGGCCGGCGTTGAGCGCCGCCCACATCCGGTCGAGTGCCAGCGACAGCCCGACCACATCGGCGCGCAACGCCTGCGCGAGCTCGGACGCTTCGTCCGGTCGCCCGTGCTCGGTGAGGCTGAAGCTGCGCACCACGTGGTGCAGGGCGACCGCCGTCGGCGCCAGCTGAGCTGCAACCGCGTCGGCAGTTCGCCCGAGTTGACTCAGCGTTGCTTCCTCCACGGGATCGAACAGCAGCCTGTCGGCCTGGTCGAGCGCGTCGAGGTCGAACTGCTGCAACCGATCGAGCGCGGCAGCCGGCCGGTCACTGAACGACAACGCGTTGGCCGCTGCCACCCCGAGCAGCACATGGCCGGGCCCTGGGGGCGTGACGGCTTGAGCGAACTCGACCACCGCCAACGCGCCATCGGCGTCGTCGAGTCCCCACATGTACGTGCGATAGAGCGACGCGACCAGCAGCGCCTGCTCGTCAGGATCGGCCGCCACCCCGAGCGCCGCGGTGGCTTCGGCGGCCGACTCCGTGAACGCGCCCATCTCGTACAGAGCATCGGAGAGCACCAACGACGCCGCGGGGTGGTGCGGCACGATCGCTTGTGCGGCGCGCGTCAGCCGGCTGGCCAGCAGCAGGTCGCGGCCTGCCATTGCCGACCGGGCGGCGCTGACGAGTGCCTCCAGGTTCGGCGCGCCCCCGGCATCGAGCTGCCACACCGTCAGGCGGAGGTCGTCGCCCGGTCGCAGGTGGGGCGACACGCGCCGCACCACGTCGCTCAGCAACTGCCGCTCGCTGGCAGCGGAGAGGTGAGTGCGGATCACTTCCGCGTAGATGGGGTGCGACAGACGCAGTTCGAGGTCGGTGGCGGGACCGGAGGTCGATACGACCCCGGCTCGCATCAGTTGGTCGAGCGCACCCAACTCCTCGCCGTCGAACATCGCCATCGGCAACGGCTGGCACAGTGCCAGCATGTCGGCCAGGTGGCGAGCGCCGGGCTCGAGGCTGCGCACGCTCTGCAACAGGTACTCGGTGAGGTGCATCGAGCCCACCAACGGCTGTGCCAGCACCCAGGTGCCGCCATGCTGCGCGATGCGCCCGGCCGCGACCGAACCGACGACGAGCTCGCGCAGGTAGAGCGCGTTGCCGCGCGATTGCTGCCACAGCGCTTCGTGCACCTCCGGTGTGGCCGCCCCCATGATGCACCGAACGATCTCGTCGCACGCCGAACGATCGAACGGGCCCACCTCCAGGCGCACCAGCCCGGTGGCGGTCCACAGCGGCACCGCACCATCGGGCAACGCCTCGCCGGTGCGATAGGTGGCCAGCAGCTGCACGGGGGCGTTCCCGGTGAGCTGCACCAGCAGCCCGCACGACGCATCGTCGAGGTGGTGCAGATCGTCGACGAAGACGACGAACCGTCGGTCGGCGGTAGCGCCCGAGCGCAGGATGTGCTCGGAGACCATGGCGAACACGCTGAGCTGCTGGGTACCGGCCGCGACCGCTGCCATGTGGTGCGCAGGGATCAACCCGACGAGCGCACCGAACGGCACATCGGCCAGCGACGAACTGGCGACGCAGCGGCTGCCCGATCCGCCACCGGCCAGATGCAGCTCCAGCGCTCGCTCGGCGAGCCGGCTCTTGCCCACCCCTGCTTCACCGGCCAGCAGCACGGTGGGGTGACTCCCGCTGCCCAGCAGTGCCGCCAGCGCGTCGAGCTCCTCGCCGCGCAGCATGAAGCCCCAGCCGCTCACCGGGGTGGTGTCGTCTGCGCGCACGACCAAACTCTTGCACACTTCGCGCCGACCCTCGAGAGTCCCGAATCCGTCCAAGATCTGTCCAGGTGTCGTCATCCCCGCTGCACAATTCCGGGCATGTCGCCAAACCTCGGCCACCGTCTGGGCGTGTCCCACCTGTGGCGACGATGGCAGCGATGATGGGAGAGGCAGCGGAAGCCGGCGATGTCGTCGTCGTGGCCAGCCTCGAGACCCTCTTCCGTGCGAACTACGCGCGCCTCGTCCGCACGCTCGCCGTCGTCTCCGGCAGCCAGGAGTCGGCAGCCGATGCCGTGCAGGAGGCCTTCGTCAAGGCCCACGTGCACTGGCGCCGAATCGAGCGCTACGACGACCCCGTGGGCTGGATCCGCCGGGTCGCCATCAACAAGCTCCGCGACGATCACCGTCGGTCCGGCCGCAAACAACGCGCGCTGGAACAGCTGAAGAGCCACGATCGCCCGGAGGCCGTCGATTGGTCGAACGGCACCGATGTGGCGGCGCTGCTGGCCGACCTGCCCCGGCAGCAGCGGCTCTCGATGGCGCTGTTCTACGTCGACAACCTCAGCATCGCGGAGGTGGCGGCCACCCTCGGCCTCAGCGACGGAGCGGTGAAGTTCCACCTCCACCAAGGACGCGACCGGCTGCGTGGGCTGTTCGCGGTACAGCAGGACGCACAACCATGAGCGACTTCGACGACCCTGAGCTGGAGCGCATCCTCGGCCGCTCCGGTGGCCCCTTCCCCGATGTGAACCTGGCGTACCAGCAGGTGCAGACGCGAGTGCGCCGAGCGAAGCGACGCCGCGCAGCCGTGATGGGCGGCACCGCCTGTTCGTTGCTGCTCGCGCTCGGCGTGCTGGCGGCTGTGCGCGGCGGCGACGGCCGCTCCATCCAGCCCGGCGGCAGCAGCGAGCTCACGGGGCCTGACGGCAGCCAGCTGCAGCCGAGGCAGATGGTCGCAAGAATAGATATCACCAACAGGATCGAAATTTTGTTTTTCACATTAACCGTCCTTTTCAAGATCTAAATCGATGGATCGCGAGATCCTTTTGGGGCTGCTACTTTCTTCGTGATAAAGACCGTTGGCGTCGGCTTTGGCATCTCCGCTTCCGGCGGAACATCCCAAAGTTCGACGAACGCCTTTTCCCTTGGCCCGCCCTCGAGGAATGTCAGGCGATCGGTATTGAATCGCCGTATTACGAGCAGGTAGTTCTTCATTCGCTTAATGATGGCTTTTGCTTCACCCGAACGCCCTTTTCG
>ERZ1026796.1344-NODE-1344-length-16591-cov-4.156827_pt1 | contig 16591 bp, 9 predicted proteins | sample MGYA00520874_ERZ1026796 | MGnify/ENA primary metagenome ERZ1026796 (study PRJEB33270, sample SAMEA104284474) | anaerobic digester metagenome | biome: Anaerobic digester microbiome; feature: mesophilic sludge digester; material: Anaerobic digester biomass | place...
GTCCTGTTTCGATAAATTGGGCGGGATCGAGTCTTGCCGGCCGTCGTGAGCGGCCGGACCGCTCCGCTCTGCGGCCGCGCATCTCCCGCCTGAAGCGCCGCCTGATGCCTCTTCCCCCTCGGGCCCTGGTCGCCGGCCGTGCGATTCATCTTCTCTTGTGTTTCGGAAGAAAAGCGGGGGCGTGCCCGAAGGGCTCTATCGGTTTTCGCAGGGAGAACCGTAAGATCCGTTTACAGAAGAGACAATCCTGTCAGAGAAATCCGTGTTTCATGCAGCCCTATGCTTTAATGGCTCAGGCGCGCCGTGTCAATGGAAAAAGAGCACGCCGTCCGGGGCTTATGGCTTTTCAGGGGCAGCCGGCGTCCATGTCTTCGAGCGCCTTGAGCGCGACGCCGATCGCATCCGCCTCCGCCCTCTCCTTGAGGGAAAGATCGATGCACTCTCCCGTGGTGCGGTCATCTATGACCGCGCACACGCAGCCCGCGGCAAAGCCGTACACCCCTGACATCTTGAGCAGGGTGCCGCACTCCATCTCGAAGTTGAGGATATTGAGCCGCCGGTACTCCTCGGTGATGCCCTGCAGGCGCCTGAGGAGATACGGGTTTGCGGAGGTGAGCGTCCGCTCCTGGCCTTCGAAGAAGGTGTCGACCGAGGCGGTGACGCCCATGTGCCAGTCCACCTTCAGCTCGCGCGCCGCCTGCACCAGGGCCATGGTGAGAAAAGGGTCAGCGGCGGCCGGGTACTCGGGCGGCGCGATGTCGAGCGATGCGCCCTGAGCGCACAGCGCCGCCCGGGTGATGATGACGCTGCCCGCCCGCACATGGTCTTGAATAGAGCCCGTAGTACCCACGCGTATCATCCGGGAGAGGCCGAGCGCCGCCAGCTCATTCGCCACGATGCTCAAGGAGGGCGCGCCCATGCCGCTGGTGGCGCAGACGATCTTTCTGCCGCCCGGAATCCGAACCAGGAAGCTCGCCAGCCCGCGGTTCTCGGACAGCGGCCGGATCAGCTCGACGCCGGGGAATGCGGTCGCGATCCTGCGCGTCCTGGCCGGGTCGCCGCACAGGACGGCGGCAAAGGGAAGATCGTCCCCCAGGTCGTGCCTGCCGAAGCCGATGTGGTATTTTCTCTCTTCTTCCATGTCGTCCTCCCCTTTGCCCGGGCGTGCGGGGAATCGCCGGACATCCGGCGGACCCGGCCGAAGCCCGGAAGCCACTGCAAAGGATCAGTCGTCTTCAATGTCCTGGTCGCCGTAGCCAAGCGGCCCGTCGTCGTCTCTGCGCCCCAAGGGCGACTCCGGGCCCGCATCCGGCCGGCTCAAGGCGCCCGGCTGCATTCTGCGCGCGAAAACCAGGTATCCGGTGTGCCCGATCATCCTGTCCATGGGCCTGAGTCTGGCCGGTACGGCCTTGTAGGTGCGCAGAAAGATCTCCGCCACCTCGGTGACGAGATAGTCTGTTTTGTTGAATGCGAGCAGCACCCGGCTCACCTGGTTTGTGGTCGGCACCAAAATGCCCAGGTGCCCTCCGGGCTTCAGGGCGTCGTACACGATCGAGAGGAGCTTCCAGGGATCTCTCACGTCCAGGAAGAACGCGTCGAGGTTTTCTTCGTGAATCCCCTGCTCCAGGCCCTGGTGACGGATGACCACATTGCGGTCTTCCGGCCCCAGCCGGAGGCTTTTCGCGGCATGGTTGACCAGCCCGATGTCCTGCTCGTAGGAATACACCCTTCCCTCAGGGCCGACCGCCCGGGAGAACACCGCGGTCAGCGCTCCTGAGCCGGTGCCCGCCTCGGCGACCCTCCTGCCCGGGCAGATGTCCAACTTGATGAGGATGTAGCCCGAGTCTTTGGGATAGACGATCTGGGTGTTGCGCTTGAGCCCGTCCATGATGAAGTCGTGCATGTCGCACGGCAGCACGTAGTAGCGCTTGTCGCGCACCTCGAAGGTCCCTCCCGCGGGGATCTTCGCGAGCTCTTCGCGGCTGATGTGTCCGCTGGGGAGTCCCACGGATCCGGAGGCCCGCAGATCGACCACTCTCCTGAACCTCGCCAGGTCGGTGACCAGTATTCTGTCAGCGAGCAAGTCTTCCATGCGTCCTCTCTTTCTTCATTGTGCAGCGCCGTCCTTTTCAAAAATCCATGCGCAAAACCGATGCGTATGGATGTTGCATACAGGCAGGCCTTGTGCTCTGTCAACCGGACAAGAACAATCAGCGGCGGTTCGGATGTTCTCCGAGAAGATCTGGAAGGAGATAGAAATAAATACAGAGCGCCTGTTGAAGTCGGGTGAATCCCTCTCCAGGATCCACGCTCGATTGTATATGCTCATGCAGTTTTCATCGCAGCAGTCCTTAAAAATATACACGAAACAGTATTAAACAATAAAACGCGAGCCGGTGGACGCCGGCCGCTGCCGGGCCGCCTGATGCCCGCCGCATGATATACGCAAAAAGAGGAGGAGATCCCATGAGACGAAAAACGGCAGACAGCGGGTGGAACCCCTACCTCGCAGGGGCGCTGGTGGGGCTGCTGGCTATCGCCTCGGTGTATGCGACCACCCAGCTGATGGGGAAAACCAGCTACCTGGGAGCATCGACCACCTTCGTGCGGGCGGCCGGGCTGCTCGAGCGGGCGGCTGGGCCGGAGCGTGTGGAGGCAAACTAGTACTTCACAAAGGAGAAGGTGCGTGTCGACTGGCAATTCATGCTGGTTGTCGGCATCTTTTTCGGAGCTCTGATCGCTCGCAGGGAAAACCGGCGTCGCGGCCGTCATATCCGCGACGAGATGCGGGCCCGTCCCCGGTGCCGGCTCCCTGCTGCCGTTTGCGGCTGTCCTTCTCTCACAGGGAACCGGCGGATGTAACGGGAACCGCGATGGGCTCGGGAGATACAGGTATTTCTGTTGTCAGCGTCAATCCACCACCGCCGGGCCTGCTGAGAGTGACAATATCGGCGGTGATCTCTTCAACCGTCCATCCGTCAACCGCATCGCCTGCCGCCGCTTCCCATTTCCGGCCGGTGTTCTGATCCAGCAAAACAACGGCTGAAGCGTCATTCCGAACCGCAATGACCGTGAAGCTCCCGGCCCATGCTTCGCCCGCAGCAATGACCGCACACAAAATAACCGTGATTGAAATCATCCTCATTTGTTTATGCCTCCTCATCCGGCCTGTTATTCTTCATCCGCGTATTCATCCCTGAGATCTGGCATCTGTGAATACAGCGTGGTTAAAGAAACCAGAGACTGCTCAGGATATTTCGTCAGGCCGTAGTTTATCGGATATCCATAGAAATTTACTCCTCTGATCTCTCGAGGGCTTGGAATACGGAATATAGTTCCCCCTGTGTCTGGATTGAACTCCACCTGTCTTTTCACACCTCGGGCCGTATAGAGGGTTTGCTTATAAGCTACATGCATCATATCCAACGGATTGGTTCTCTGGGTCGAGAAGGAGGAGCCACTCAATCTAAAGACATAGTCGCTGAGGACATACGACTGCACATAGCGGCCTGCCCTGATACGGGGTATGCAGTAGTTATGCCGGCCCGGGTCCGGTGAGGCATACCTCGCTATTCCGTCGTCGGGGGAAAACCTTACATACACATTTTCAAAGGTCCGGGGAAAGACCGTGTGCTCGTCCCCATAGCCGTTTCCGTTGCCGCTGCTGCCGCCATCCACCGCGTCCAGTGCATCAAGACCGGTATCGTACCACTGTCCAAAAAGATTCACCTTGTCGGTATGGTTCACGACCGTGACAGGCGTCGGTTCGGAGATGTCCCTGAAACCTACGGCCTGGGAGTATTCTCCGATCAGCTCATTGCCCAGCGTCAGCGCACCACGGTACACCACGTATGCATAGATGTCGTAGGCCCATAAAGGCACTCCGCTGTCGCCCAGATCGAAATCGATCTCGACCGGCCGGTCTCTCGGAATGGATCGAATATCCGTGGACGCTGTGCAATAGCGAACACGGTTGTCGAACGGATCCGGATAAGAGATTTGCGGCGTGAAGGGATCATAATCCGACACCCGATATTGTACGACGAGCTCGATCGAGCCGTCCGGCATCTCCACGCCGCCATCGGTTACGTTCTGAGCCAGGATCCTGATATGGTCGAAGCCCTGTGAGTCCGGCCGGTCGGGTTCTGACAACAGCTGGGCATAGACGCCTGCCTCAGAGAGAGACAATGCTATTTTGTTTTCGTTTGCTGCATGACCTACACACACAGCGTCTTTTTCCGCACCAAGCTCGCCGCGGTATACCAGATAAAAGGAGCACCTTTCGGCAAAAATCGGAGGCGGGTTATCGCCGAGGTCGAACACGAGCTCGGTGGGTTCTCTCTCTATTGTGCCGACACCGTTCGCTTCCGGGAGAACGAGATACTGGTATTTATCATCGGCGGGCCAGTAGTGAATGGCCAGCTCGATGCTTCCATCGCTCATCTCCTCCAGACCGTCTTCTCCGCCCGAGGTGTTCCTGGCGGAGACGATGAGCTGAGCGCCTCCTTCCCCACCTGTATCTGATACGGCAAACGATTCGATATCGATCGTGCCGCGGAAAAAATACTTCAGGAGCCCTGCCGAATAGCTCACCGCGCGCGGGATGAGACGCTGGGCATAATCATCGTAAACATTGTTGTCGAGCATCGAATCCATTGTCATCCATTCATCATATACAGGCACGGTGCAGAGCCGGTATCCCGTATCCCCATGACACGTCTTCACAAAAAACTGTCTGCTTACGGTTCTCGACGAATCGCTGGGGTCAGGCACCGGCATGTCGACAGAAGACCCGACGCTGTCCCTGCTCGGATAGGGAAACTTGTTTGTTTTGAATATCGTGTCCCTGCTGAAAAAGTTTGCATTGGAATACTCTGCAAGGCCTGTGGGCTGATTGATCGTAACATCAGGATTTGAACCGACATATCGGTCTGTGTCTACAATCCGGGCAATGGGAAGGAGATTGTTCGGTACGGGAAGTATGCCTAGGACAGTTTCATCGTATGTATATAAGCTCTCATTTTCATCTTCACCATTCTTCAACCATTTATTGTCCCAATTTTTTGTTACGAATTTTTCATAATTCTTTCTGTCTAATATATGAGAATCGTCCCGTGTATGCAGCGGTACAGACGCATCCTGTATAAGGTGCATCAGCCTGCCGAGGCCCTCAAAGGTTTTCACATAATTCTTTGCTTGTTCATCTGGACTAGATGCAGTGAGCGCTTCATAAAAATATGAACGTACGTCTTTCCAGCTGTATTTGCCATAGGACTGGTTATCACACTGCGCCCAGAGAATAGAGGAGGAGCCCAACTCTTTAAAACCTGCTTCACTCCACTGCAGGAGCGGATTGTGAAAATGTCTCGCAGACCTCAAGGAAGGATTGTCCTCATATCTTCCGCCGTTCGTGAAACACTTGAGAACTGATATTTCTTCTGGCCTGCCCAAGCTCAACTCATACCCAGAGAAACTTATCCACCATGTTCTGGCAATAACTTCATCTTTCCCTCTTTCAAGACCCAAATAACACCGCAAGTATTCGTCTATCGAAAATCCATTGATATGATTATTTAAAATAAACTCATGAATCTTTTCATGATCATGCTTTTCATACGAAAAGCATGAAAAAGATCCTGTTATAGTGAATAATATTAAAAATATCGCAAAAATACCGGATGATAAACATTTTTTCATTTCGCTTTGTCCCTCCCCCATAAGTATTTGTCTTCCATTTCAAACATTTCCCTCAAAGCAGGTGTTGTTTTGCTAATTGAAAAAGATCTGGCTCTCCTTCGCTCCTCCCACGTCTCCGCCTTCTTCAGTCCAACCACTGTATATTGATCAAATGGCCATACTCGCCCGATCTTCATTACGTTTTGTGAATATGTAAATGAAAAACACAACGATCTGAGCTTTCTTTCGGGATCTTTCAACGGAATAAAAGGTCTTGTATTTGCACCGTATTCTCTGAAATAACGCCTCTGCCCCTCCTCAGTATCCGCTTCACGCTCCAGAACAACACCCTCTACTCTTTTATCAACATATGGATAGGCTATAAAACATCCAAGCATTCCTCCGCCCCTATCCAATCTACGATGTCCAGGCTTATAAAAGATAAACTCGGGCGGATTCGTGTAATGTATGTACAAAATCCAATACATGAATTCCAAGGGTAAAATATGACCCCAGCTTCCCCTTGGCCCCCTGATGCTCCATTCACCATTCGCATCGGTGAGCACTTCACGGGCCATCTTGAATCTTGTGTCGGCGCCTGTGCCTATACCCGGCCAGCTCTTGTGCCACACCGCCACCACCGCGGCCCCTTCGATCGGCTCAAGCGTATCCGCATCGATCACCCTGCCGCTGTACGTCTTATTGCCCCACCATGTGCAGCCAACCACGATTCGCGGCATAAATATGATAAGCAGGATCCACAGGATAAGCCTGATCGTTGTCTTCATTCTTCTCTCCTCCTGAGCGGTCATGGAAAAATCAAACGCAATGCCCTTGTTCTTATCGCTCTAGTGCATGAGTATGTTTATGGGAACAACCCTCAGAACCCTACGATCTTCCACAGCCCGTCCTCATCCATCTCGAACAGCAGGTAAAACGAATACTCATTCCCATCTCTGAATATCCTTATGTCATACTCGACGGAGCGGCCCGTCATTTTTATGAACTCGATGTCATCGAGTTCCTGGACCAGATGCAGTCGTTCGGATTCTGTCAAGGCGCCGAAGGCGCTGCGTTTTGCCGCTCTTTTTGCATTGCTGAAGCAGGCCGCGGCTGTATCCAGCTCATTGTCGGCCAGGGCTGTGCGCATGAGCTCCCATTTTGCCCGGAGCACGGCATCGAGGCTGTCCTTGTCCATGGCCATGATACAGACTGTGTCAATGAAGTCTCCACTCTCCGTTGACACCTCCGCCGTAAAATAGTATAGCCCCTCGCCGGCGATGCACATCTCATACTCGCCGTCCGCCTCGCTTTCGATGATGTCGACCTGGCCCGGCCCCATATACGAGATCGTCGTGATGTCCGAACCGAATCCCGGCTCGACTCTCAGGGTGGTCTCCAGGGGACACAACCCGAGCTCGTCGTCGGATGATACAAGGATGTACGGCCCGCGGCTTTCGGAATACACCCTGACCTCGGCCTCTCCCGTGTTTCCCAGTGCATCGACTCCACGGACATAAAGAATATTTTCCCCATCGGCGAGGCTGACATGGCTCGCAGCGAACTCGTTGCCGGAGACCATGGCCGGTACACCATTGACCATGACCCCCACCTCTCCTGTCAAGGTGTGGTTTATAATGCCCTTCACCAGGGTATCCGGCCGGAAGACAGTGTCGCCTTCTTCAGGATAGGTGATGGTTATGGCCGGAACTGTCACGGTTATGGTGATGGCGCTGGTAACGGTTCCGCCGTATCCGGTCGCTGTGATGGTGTATGTCGTCGTCTCTTCGGGTTTGACTCTGATCGAGCCGTTAGGAACCACTCGTCCGATGCCGTTGTCTATGCTCACCTCATATGCGTCTGTCGAGCTCCAGCTGAGAACAGCCGACCGCCCTTTCGTGATGTCGATGGAATCAGCGTAGATGATCGCTTCTGGGGGCTGGTGCACGGTTATCGTCGTGCTTGTCTGAGCGGTGAGCCCTTGATTGTTTTCCACTGTTATCGTGTACGTAGTCGACTCATCAGGCGAGATGGTTACTGAACCGTTCGCACCGACGTCTCCAATGCCGTTGTCTATAAAAAGATGTTCTGCGTTGATGCTGTTCCAGGCCAAGACGGCGGACTCACCGGAGATGATAGTATCCTGATCTGCAATAATATCGACTCCGAGTATCACTTCGATATCGGGTACCTCGATATTTCCATTATTCACCACTACCGTCATTGAATCCCGGGAAAATATGTGTCCGGGTTTTGAAATGGTCACGGTATGTGTGCCGCTGGGTGCTGCAAGGGTATATCTCCCTTCGCGGTCCGTGATCGCTGTTGTCATGATATTTCCATTGCCCAGGGCCAGTTTTACGCCTTCGATCCCTGTACTGCCCGAGGATGAGATGACCCTTCCGCTCACCTTGAATTTATTGAGCACAATGAAATGCCCGCAGGTAAAGGGACAGCTCAGATCTTCGTCTATGCTGAACACAGCGCTTCGCAGGGCGGCATCAACAACCGTCACGCAACTTGTCTGTGTATTGGGCACATACAGATATCTGCCGTCCGGTGTGACGTCGACATCGGTAATTCCCTCATCCAGCCGGACGTGGCCCACTATCCCGGCGATCGAAGTATCCACGACGAGCAGATAGCCTGAGGCATCAGATACATATGCATATAAGCCATCGGGGCTGAAGGCGACATAACGTGGATAGGTATAGCCATCCAATATGATGATGGGGATCTCGCTTACAACAACGTTCGTGATCGAGTCGATAACCCTGACAGTGTGATCGAACGAGCACACCACATATACACAGGATCCATCAGGCATCATCTCTGCATCAAGGGGGGCGCATGACGGGGCCAGCCATACTGTCTCGATTACCGAGCCGCTGGAAACATCGATCACCGACACACTGCTGTCCTCGATATTCGTCACATAGAGAGTCGATCCGTCCGGACTCATCGCGATGCCATGCGGCGTCGCGCCGACATCGATTATATCGATGATGGCATACGAAGATGCATCGATGACCGAGACAGCATTATCATACGGGCAGACCGCGTATACTGTTGAGCTGTCCGGACTCACTGCTACGCAGCTTGCTGTTACGTCGATCGTGCCGACAACCGTTTTTGAGACAATATCAATGACATAAATCCCTCCCTGATCACAGGTGACATACACCCGTTCGCTGTCAGGGCTTACCTCAACACCATACGGTTCTAACCCGACCTTGATCCGTTGAACGACCGTGTTTGTTTCCAGATCGATCACCGATACATCGTTTTCCCAGGTGTTAGGGATGAATGCATATCCGAAATTTTCTCCCTGCCTCTCATTCACCACTACGATCACACTGTCTGTAGCCGTGCCGCCAGGGCCGGTAACCGTAATAGTGTAGGCGGTTGTCTCCTGGAGATCCACCTCCGCGGAACCATTGACGCCCACCGGGCCGATGCCATGGTTTATGAAGGCGGTGTCGGCATCTGTCGACGACCATGTCAGTATGGCGGTTTCACCTGCCGCAACCGGGTTCGGGAATGCAGAAATATTCACGGTTGGCTTCTGGTGGACGCTGACGGTCACTGTGTCGACAGCAGTGCCGCCCGGTCCTGATGCAGTAATCACATAAGTGGCGGATGCTCCGGGAGATACGATGATTGAACCGGTGGCATCTACCAAGCCTATGGCATTGTCAATGGAAACCGAGTCGGCGTGTGTCGATGACCATGTCAGAAGCGTCGATGTCCCTGCGATGATATTTGCTGGATCGGCTGACAAGCTCACTGTCGGCGGATGGATTACGGTTACTGTAACGCTGTCAGTACCGGTTCCTTCAGCAGATGTCGCTGTCGCGGTGTATGTTGTGGTCTTCAGCGGAGACACCGGTATCGAGCCCTGCAGATCCACCGCCCCAATCCCGTTGTCGATGGTGATGCCGGCGGCATTTTCCGATGACCAGGATATGGTTGCGGATTCGCCTTCCATGATCGTTGCCGGCTCTGCAGTGATGTGTATTGTCGGCGGGTTCACGACCCTCACCGTGGCGCTGTCGAAGACCATGCAGCCCGATCCGGCTGCGGCGGCGGTATATGTGGTGGTTGCAGTAGGAGACACTTGCAGGGAACCCTGGGACTCGACTGTCCCTATCCCGTGATCTATACTGACGGAGGTCGCATTCTCGGAGGTCCAGGTCAGCGTTGCAGACTCCCCTCGGGTTATGGCAACAGGGTCGGCCGAGATATTGAGATGCGGGAGAGGTGATACTGTCAACGTTGCATTGTCTGTTGCGAAACCGCCGATACCCGAAGCTGCAATCGTGTAGGTCGTTGTGGTCGCTGGCGAGACGATCAGAGAGCCGCTCGGCATCGAGCTGACATCACCGATACCGTTGTCGATGACAACCATATCGGCATGGGAAGATGTCCACTCAAGAACAGCTGACGCTCCGGCAGATATGTTGTCCGAGTGCACCGAGATGCTCGCTGTGGGAGGATAATACACTGTGACCGTGATGCTGTTTGTCGCCTCGCCTCCGGGGCCGGCGGCGGTTATTGTATACGTTGTCGTTGCCGTGGGCGCAATGGTGGTTGAGCCGCTGAGATCGACAGCCCCGATCCCATTGTCGATGCTCACACTGTCGGCATGCTCCGACGTCCAGATGAGAATCGAAGACTCTCCTCCGAGTATCGCTCCAGGGTCGGCTGAAATACTTACCACAGGCGGATGGTGAATGGTTGCAGTGGTGGTATCCGTGGACGAACCGCCATTTCCGTCATTTACCGTAAGAACCACCGGATATGTGCCCGGCTCCTGATAGCCATGGATGGGTGAACGGCCGTTGCCGATTGCCCCGTCTCCGAAGTCCCACAGATATGTGAGGTCGTCGCCGTCAGGGTCATGAGAGCCTGATCCGTCGAATTCGATCTCCTGATTGACGGCGCCGGCATAGGGGCCGCCTGCATGGGCGACAGGCGGGCGGTTGAGCGGCGCGGTATCACCCACGGTGATACTCCACGTCTGTGTGTCGGTGCCCTCTTTTGAATCATGTGCCTGAACAGTTATTTCATAGGCGCCAGCGCATTCCGGAACCCAAGATATCAGCCCTGTGGCCTGGTCTATCTCCATACCCTCCGGAGCGTTTACCAATACATATGTGAGAGAATCCTCGTTCGGGTCGGTCGCCAGGACATGGTAATTGTAGGGTATCCCCGCCGTTGCATGAGATATGGGTGGAGAAAAGATGACCGGATCATAGTTTACTAATCCCTGCGTCCTCTCAACTGTAGGATGGGTGCTCTGGACTTTTGAGTAACACCATGCGCCTTGAGACAGGGCCCCAACTACATAGAGATATGTTTTCTCATTATCAACTGTTTGATCGAGATATGTGGAGATAGAGTAAACAGAAGGTGCAACCTCTGCGATCTTTGTAAAAATGAACGGATCAGACTCATCGGCACGGTATACATCATACCGTTCGACTCCAGGCATGCTCGTCCAGCTAGGCTGAGCTTTCCCATTTTTGGACCTTACTGTTATATCAAAACAGTGACGGACTGTTATTGATGTGGTTTGGGTAGTTGAATGAGATGTTCCATCGTTTACAATCAACGAAACTGAATAACTGCCTTCAGGAATAACAACGACCGGGCTCACTCCCGATGCAATCGGGAAGGGACCATACCACTCATAATTTAGCGGGTCATTATCGGGATCAATTGACTGTGATCCGTCTAAAACTACTGTCCCGCTCAGAAGATGATTCTTCGAGAGCGGATCATATTCACCTGTGACGGCTACAGGTTCGTCTGCATATGCCGCCAGATGGCATAGAATCATCGTTGCCGCCAGGATGGAAGATACAATCCCCTGCAGATTCGACCGGCACCCATGAAACATAACCGCTAAAGATGTTATCCGAAGTCCTGCAGAAAGAAAAAAGGCCTTTATCCCAATAAAGGTGCCGCTTGTGTTCATGTTTATCATTGATCTCCCCCTTCATGTACAACTGGATATCTGGAGATATCCAATGCATGACATCAGTTTCTTCCCAGCCCATTTGATTAATTGTATATTATCAGCATGTTACATGATGTTTTTTGTTATGAGAAAACCTACTGATCCAAGAGCGAATAAAAGCATAGTTGCAGGTTCTGGAACGGGTGCAGGTTCTGGGACACATTCCTGAATATCCAGGGTTGAGTAAAAATAAAGTGCTTCTAATGATATGGCGTCTATTTGAGCAAGGTAAAAGCCAGAGTGATTTGAAAGGAATGATGGGTCCTGCGTTACATAGAAATCGACGGAGGCCGACGATCTCTCGCTGAGGCTGAAATTCCATCCCAGCGACATAGATACGTCATCTTCTATCCCTTCTGTTATGGAGTTGGCATTGTCTAGAATACCTGACAATACATTGCTATAAATATCGCCATGTCGGTATCCTGGCTCGTCAATCTCCCATGATTGGCCGGGCGATTCAATGCCATTGGCTGATCCATATTCGTAATAATACGTTGCCGTGTCCTGATCAACTTCATGATCAAAAAAGGCGACGACATGAAAATCCTCTGTTCTGACAGTTTCAAATACTATCTTCAGGACCCCCAACCCGCTGTCCCAATCAAACCCCGAGTCATCAAAACTCTCGGGCAAGGCGTCGCCCGCGCATGATTCATAGATCACCCCGTTTATGTTGAACGCCCAATCAAACAATATCGGTGTTGCCGATGCAGGGCTCGGATTATCAAGAACAAACAAGACTGCTGCAATCAGGAAACAAGCGTTTTTCATCTCTCGTACCTCCTCACAACAAAAAAATAACATTCATCTATATATGGTTCGAACTTTCCTCTACGGCGGAAAAATCAATTGATGCAAACGGCTCCTATGCTCCGGGGCCCTTCTTGGATGGCATCTCCACCGTTATGTCTTTCCCGCTCAATCATCGACCTGGATCCCGGTCGTAATGGCGGTCGTCTATTCAGTGAAGAGAAAAAACAGGGGCCGTTTCGTCACTGATATTGTTCCCCTCATGATCAGTGTCGCCGGACATGGATGGACATCGGTTTTCGAAAGGAGAGAAGGTACGCCACAAGGCAAGCGGAGTTTTTGTTCTGACCCATGAAATTGCATTTCACGACCCCTCTATCAGACTACAAAACCATTCAATAGCAAACATCTCCTCTGATACATGATTGGGTAAATTTTTCAAGTATAAAATGATTATGGTGGAAAACGACATCGACAATGAGTTTTTTGCATCAGATAACATCTTGATATGATTCATTTATTAATACCACTGAGGGTTGTATTCCGGACTGCATGAATAAGGACTCACAGATGAACTCACTGAGGGTATGTAACAGAATGGGAGTGTGGTGATGAAATGGGTGGTGATAGATCACATAATCCGATTTTCCTGAGATAGGCTTTGCACATAATGAAAAAGCCCTCCAGCTTTCGCTGGAAGGCTTTTCGAATATGAAATGATCCCGGCAACTACCTATTCTCCCACGCAGTTACCCACGCAGTACCTTCGGCGTAATAGGGCTTAACTGCCGAGTTCGGGATGGGATCGGGTGTTTCCCCTATGCCATGGTCACCGGGAACATTCGTCTCGTTTGTCCGGTTAAACCCGGTATGATACCGATGGAACAAAGAAAATAAAAGGAAGAGAGTGATTAATGGGTCAAGCCTCACGGCCGATTAGTACTGGTTAGCTCAACGCATTGCTGCGCTTACACACCCAGCCTATCAATCCTGTAGTCTTCAGGAGGCCTTCAGTCCGCACGAAGCGGAAGGGAGATCTAATCTTGAGAACGGCTTCCCACTTAGATGCTTTCAGCGGTTATCCGTTCCGAACGTAGCTACCCTGCTATGCCGTTGGCACGACAACAGGAGCACCAGAGGTTCGTCCATCCCGGTCCTCTCGTACTAGGGACAGCTTCTCTCAAATCTCCTCCGCCCACGGAGGATAGGGACCGAACTGTCTCACGACGTTCTAAACCCAGCTCGCGTACCGCTTTAAATGGCGAACAGCCATACCCTTGGGACCTGCTCCAGCCCCAGGATGCGATGAGCCGACATCGAGGTGCCAAACCTCCCCGTCGATGTGAACTCTTGGGGGAGATAAGCCTGTTATCCCCGGGGTACCTTTTATCCGTTGAGCGATGGCCCTTCCATTCGGAACCACCGGATCACTAAGACCTGCTTTCGCACCTGCTTGAGGTGTCCCTCTCGCAGTCAGGCTCCCTTATGCCTTTACACTCGACGGCTGGTTTCCAATCAGCCTGAGGGAACCATTGCGCGCCTCCGTTACATTTTGGGAGGCGACCGCCCCAGTCAAACTACCCACCAGACAGTGTCCCTCTCCCGGATAACGGGAGCAGGTTAGTATCCCGAGCAGATCAGGGTGGTATTTCAAGGTCGACTCCACCGAAACTAGCGTCCCGGCTTCAAAGTCTCCCACCTATCCTACACAGACCTACCCAAGATACACTGTCAAGTTGTAGTAAAGGTCCACGGGGTCTTTCCGTCCTTCCGCGGGTTGCCAGTATCTTCACTGGCACTGCAATTTCACTGAGCCCCTCGTTGAGACACCGCCGAGATCGTTATGCCATTCGTGCAGGTCGGAACTTACCCGACAAGGAATTTCGCTACCTTAGGACCGTTATAGTTACGGCCGCCGTTTACTGGGGCTTCGGTTCAACGCTTCGCCCATACAGGCTAACGCATCCCCTTAACCTTCCAGCACCGGGCAGGCATCAGACCCTATACATCATCTTGCGATTTAGCAGAGTCCTATGTTTTTAGTAAACAGTCGCCCCGGCCATTTCTCTGCGACCCCCCTCGGCTGAAGAAGAGAATTCTCTTACCAAAGGGGGCACACCTTCTCCCGAAGTTACGGTGTCAAGTTGCCGAGTTCCTTAACGAGGTTTCACTCAACGCCTTAGGATTCTCACCCCACCCACCTGAGTCGGTTTACAGTACGGACACCAATAGAACTCGCTAGAGGCTTTTCTTGTCAGTGTGGGATTTGCCGCTTCGCTCAGAATTGAACTCGTCATCACCTCTCAGGATTAACGGATCTCCGGATTTGCCTGGAAATCCTCCCTACGGGCTTGAACCGGGACAACCAACGCCCGGCACGGCATACCCTCCTGCGTCCCCCCATTGCTGATAACGCTCTATCAGTGGTACAGGAATATTAACCTGTTTGCCATCGCCTACGCCTTTCGGCCTCAGCTTAGGGTCCGACTAACCCTGCGCGGATCAACCTTGCGCAGGAAACCTTGGGTTTTCGGCGTTCAGGATTCTCACCTGAATTTTCGCTACTCATGTCAGCATAAGCACTACCAGGGCCTCCACCGCTCCTTTCGGTACGGCTTCACCGGCTACTGGTACGCTCCCCTACCATCATAGGCTAGCGCCTAGATCCGCAGCTTCGGTTAGATGCTTGAGCCCCGTTGAATTTTCGGCGCAGAACCACTCGACCAGTGAGCTATTACGCTTTCTTTAAATGGTGGCTGCTTCTAAGCCAACATCCTGGTTGTTTGTGCAATTCCACCGCCTTTACCACTTAGCATCTATTTGGGACCTTAGCTGGCGGTCTGGGTTCTTTCCCTTTCGTCTATGGAACTTATCTCCCATAGGCTGACTCCCAGACTAGAATATCCAGTATTCGAAGTTTGGTTGGGGTTGGTAATCCTCGCGGACCCCTAGCCCATCCAGAGCCCTACCCCCGGTATTCATCGCCTGAGGCTATACCTAAATATATTTCGGGGAGAACCAGCTATCTCCAAGTTTGATTGGCCTTTCACCCCTATCCACAGCTCATCCGAAAAGTTTTCAACCTTAACCGGTTCGGGCCTCCATCTCGTTTTACCGAGATTTCACCCTGGCCATGGATAGATCACTTGGCTTCGGGTCTATTCCATGCAACTATACGCCCTGTTAAGACTCGCTTTCGCTACGGCTACACCTGACGGCTTAACCTTGCTGCATAGAATAACTCGCTGACTCATTATGCAAAAGGCACGCAGTCACCCCGTCATACCCGAAGGTACGACATGGGGCTTCCACAGAATGTAGGCATACGGTTTCAGATACTATTTCACTCCCCTCTCCGGGGTGCTTTTCACCTTTCCCTCACGGTACTTGTTCACTATCGGTTACTGAGTAGTATTTAGCCTTGGGAGATGGTCCTCCCAGATTCACGCAGGGTTCCACGTGCCCCGCGCTACTCGGGAACAGTCCCAGGGAGGCGCCTACATTTCGGATACAGGGCTGTCACCTGCTATGGCTGTCCTTTCCAGAACATTCTCCTATATAGACACTTTGTAACTCCCCGAGAGCTCCGCAGAACTCTCCGGACTGAACCCACAACCCCAGATACGCAACGCCTGCGGGCTTACACGCAACTGGTTTGGGCTCTTCCCATTTCGCTCGCCACTACTTTGGGAATCTCGCTTGATTTCTCTTCCTGCAGGTACTTAGATGTTTCAATTCCCTGCGTTCGCCTCCATACCCTATGTATTCAGGCATGGATACCTGAGCATGACCTCAGGTGGGTTTCCCCATTCGGAAATCCCCGGATCAAAGCCTGTTTAGCGGCTCCCCGAGGCTTATCGCAGCCGGCCACGTCCTTCATCGCCTCTCAGTACCAAGGCATCCACCATACGCCCTTAGTAGCTTGACCCAATGAAATCACTCTCTTCCGTGTTGCCTTTATTCAGTTGTCAAAAGAACAGTTATTACCAATGAGATTACTCATCTTGTGTTGCCAGAGATAAATGATCTCATTGGTGGAGGTGAACGGGTTCGAACCGATGACCTCCTGCGTGCAAGGCAGGCGCTCTCCCAACTGAGCTACACCCCCATAATCTCTTATGTGGTGGGCCTAGTTGGAAT
>ERZ1026796.1353-NODE-1353-length-16541-cov-4.739491_pt1 | contig 16541 bp, 10 predicted proteins | sample MGYA00520874_ERZ1026796 | MGnify/ENA primary metagenome ERZ1026796 (study PRJEB33270, sample SAMEA104284474) | anaerobic digester metagenome | biome: Anaerobic digester microbiome; feature: mesophilic sludge digester; material: Anaerobic digester biomass...
AAATCAAAAACAACAAGGAATATAAGGCATTAAACAGCGAAATTGCCTATATCAAAGATAAAATTTCCGATCTGGAATCCAACCTTTTGGAATTGATGGACCAGGAAAACGAAATTAAAGAAAAGATCGCCTCTGCCAAAGCTGAACTGGAAAAAGCCGAAACCAGAAAAAAGGAAAAAGAAACCGATTTAAGAGAACAAATTGCTTCTCTGGAAACCAAGATTGAAGATGTTCGCAATAAAAGAAATGACCTAGCACGCACCTTGCCCGTTCCTGTGGTTAAACATTACGGAAATATGATTAAACATAAAAACAACCAGGCAGTTGCTTACAATCGCAATGGTTCTTGTGGTGCATGCGGTTTTGTGATTCGTCAACAAATGAGAATTGAACTTCAATTGCGACGCAAAATTATCTATTGTGAAAATTGCGGTCGCATTCTGATGAACCGTTTTGAGGATAATTCGGAAGACGCCTCTAACTAATCTGAAGTTCTATTATAATTGTTGTTCTGAAAACATAGCTATTGTGCTACATTTTATCTGGATTCCTCCCTTCGCAGGAATGATAAATGACTATATGGAACAATAAATTGTTTACGGGGAAATTTGGTTTTTAGCAGTTTTGAATTATAATTTATAGAGGGAAGATTGGATGTTCGCTGCATTTAAAAGCAGAGGAAAGTCCGGACACCATAGGGCAGGATACTTCCTAACAGGAAGCTGCAGTAATGCAGAGCAAGCTCCACAGAAATAAACCGCCATTTTTTTGTTCGGAAATGGTAAGGGTGAAATGGTGGTGTAAGAGACCACCGGTATCTTTGGTAACAAAGATAGACAGGAATGCCTTATCCGGTGCAATGCCAAATAGGAAAGCTATGATGTTGCCCGCATCGCTTTCGGGTAGGCAGCTGGAGCTGTTTTGTGAAAAACAGCCAAGATGGATGAACATCACTTTCGGGAAACTGAAAGCACAGAATCCGGCTTATAAATCTTCCCCTTTTTTTCGGAAGAACGACATTCTTGTCGTTCACATACAAAATGGTTGATGAAAACATCAACCTTTTAGAGGTATAAATGCTCAAAAAGCTGATAATCTTTCTCATTCTGGCAACTGCTATCGCTCTTTTTGCTTTAGCAAATAGACCACCCAAAGAATTTGTGTTACAAACCGATGTTCTGAACGAAGCATCAGGCATTGATTTTGGCATACTTAATAAACAGGTGCTTTTTAGCCATAACGATTCAGGAAATAAAGCTGAAATTTATGCTCTCACCATAGATGGCAAAATTCTTTCTACCCTAATTTTAAAAGGCACTAAAAACCGTGATTGGGAAGATATTGCCGTTGCCAAAGACCCCCAAAATGACATCAGCTATATTTATATTGCCGATATTGGTGATAATAACGCTAAATATAATACTGTTTATGTTTACCGCTTTAAAGAGCCACAGCTTACAGGCAAAAATGAAATCCTGCAAATTAGCGCAGTTGATACTATAGAAATAATTTACGAAGATGGACCTCGCGATGCGGAAGCAATCTTTCTGGAACCCAAAACAGGAGATATTTATATCATCAGTAAAAGAGAGGAACAGGTAGGACTTTACCGCGTTCCCTATCCTTTCAATTTCAAGGATAAAAACAATGCCAGGCGAATTGCTTCTTTACCTCTTTCCTGGGTCACAGCTGCAGACCTGAGTAATAATGGAAAACTGCTGCTGGTTAAAACCTATACGGGCATTTACAGATACAAAATAATGCTGGATGATAAAAACATCATTATCCTCAGCAAAGAAGCCAAAACTATGCCCTATATTACTGAACCTCAAGGTGAAGCAGTTTGTTGGGATGCCAAAAACAAAGGTTATTTCACCCTTTCCGAAGCTGCTGCAGGAATAAACCAAACCCTCTATTATTACAAATAGTGCAATCCTCTTTTAACCTCTTGACTTCTCGACCTCTTGACTTATAGCTTTGTTTCTTTGGCAATAAAATCCCTGTGGGCATCAAAGGCAATAACAGGCAGATTATTCAAGGGAAAGAATTTTACATCAACAGCATCATCTCCGGCTTGAAGTTTTCCCCCAATAGCTTTCATCCTGAATCCGATACTGAGAACTCTTTCATAGATTGGACTTTTGCCAAAAAACCAACCAACGCAATGCATAATTTTGCCTTTAAGACCTGTTTCTTCCTCCAGTTCCTGAAGGGCATTTTCTTCCGGAGTGAGGTTAATTTCCATATAACCACTCGGCAAAGCCCAAAAACCTGCTTTGGGTTGCAGACCTCGTTTCACTAAAAGTAATTCCCTGTTTTCATTGAAGAGCACAATTGCTACTGCCGGAATGGGATTTTTGTAATAAACCCAATTACAAGCAGGACAATGAGGTCTCAACTTATTTTCGTGGTCTGTTTTCAGCTCAAGTTTATGCCCGCACCGGAGACAGAAATTTACATCTTTGTAGTTAGCAGAATTAAGTTTTCTCATATTTTCTTTTTAATTTCTCCAATTTCTTTTGTCAAGCAGAAAAAGTTATATAGTATAAAACTCTCTGGATTCCTGCCTGTACAGGAATGACAAAGAAATTTCCCAAACGGATATGATATTAGCCGGGGAAGTGAAAAAGCGGAAGACAATATTATCTTCCGCTTTAATCTGTTTCTCTCTGTTTAGCTTATTCAAATTTTAGAATAAGAATGGAAGGTTGATTGTTAGTATCCAGCACATACAAGCGAATGGTCTTCCTGTTTTCCTTTTCCATATTGGTCTTCGCTTTTTCCAGTTCTGTATTGAATTCTTTGGGGCTGTTCACTTCTTTGCCTTCAATTTTTAGAATCACATAACCAACTTTTAATCCAGATTTGGCAGCAACGGAATTCGGTTCCACTTTAGTTACTACAACACCTTTATCGCTTTTCACATTCAAGCGCTTTGCTGTAGGACTATCTATTGCTTCTACAGTGATTCCTGTAGCAAGGGTTCCTTTGGTTGTATCTGCTGTAGCGATAGTATCTTCAGGATATGCTTCCAGGATTACTTTCACGGTCATTTCCTTTTTATTGCGCAAGATTTTTAATGCTACTTCCTGTCCTGCTTTGGCAGTAGCGATCGCTATACGGAATTTTGGAACGCTGGTAATTTTCTGACCGTTTATTTCCAGAATAATATCCTCAACCTGGAGACCTGCTTTTTCGGCAGGTGAATCTTTTTCCACTTTGGCAACAAGAACTCCTGCAACTTCTTTCAAACCGTAGGATTCCATAATATCCTGGGTTATTTCCTGAGCCAGAATACCAATATAAGCCCGGGTTACTTTTCCACTGGCTACAAGGTCTTCTACCACCCGTTTGGCAAGATTGATAGGTATAGCAAAACCGATTCCTACATTGCCTCCGTTGGTGCTTGCCAAAGCAGCATTGATACCTATAACTTCTCCTTTGATATTTAACAAAGGACCGCCACTATTGCCACTGTTGATAGCAGCATCGGTTTGAATAAAATCCTGATAGATAGGAGCATTATCACCCAAATTAAGATTGGCTCTGCTGGTTGCAGAAATCACTCCCAAAGTTACTGTTCTATCCAGTCCTTCGCTGAAAGGATTACCAATAGCAATAGCCCATTCGCCAATTTGCAGCTTGTCCGAATCACCTAAAGGCGCAACAGTTACTTTTTCACCTTCTTTAACTACAATTTTAATAACTGCAACATCGGTATTGGGGTCTAAACCAACTACTGTTGCAGTATAGACAACTTTATCCGCCATCGTAACTGTAATTGTACCTTCCCTGCCCTTTTCTACTACATGGTTATTGGTTAAAATAAATGCTTCACGGGTATTAGGGTTATATTCATAAATAAAACCGCTTCCTAAAGAAACAATAGGACGCGTCTGTTCCTGAGGAAAATTGAAAAATTGACGGAACCAGGGATCGTTAAAAAAGGGATTAATATAATTCTGAACCGTCACTTTTGCTTCTACCCTAATCTGAACTACCGCATCGCGAACATTTTTAACTACTTCTACTACAGGATTGGGGGCATTAGGGTCAATCATATTATCTTTTGCTATGGCACAACTCATTAAGAATAATGCCACTATCACCAGGACTATTTGTTTCCACATTTTCATCATTAAATCTCCTTCTTCTGAAATTAGATTTACTTTTATTTTATACTTGCGAAAGACAAAAAACCTGCGGGAAAACCCGTAATTAATAAAATTCTAAAAACAATTTATCCTGATTAGTGTTTACAGTCAAGTGGAAAATGAAGTTCTTTCTGAAACAATATTCAATAGGATTCTGCATCAAGAGCGAAATGACAGACGCTAACATCATAGGCAAGAATGCTATCTTTGTCATTCCGGTGCAAGTAGGAATCCAGTATAAAACAAAAAAGGGCGGAATTAACTTCCGCCCTTGCTATATAATTATTAGTGTCTAACCCTTCAACTCTGCCTATTCCATCAGCAGCATCTTCTGCGTAGAAACATAATTTCCCGCCTGCAAGCGATAGAAATAGATGCCGGAAGAAAGGGTATTACCTTTCTCATCCTTAGCGTTAAAGACCGCTTTATAATGTCCATTTGCCTTTTCTTCATTCACTAAGGTTCTCACCAGTTGCCCTTTCAGGTTATAGACCTCCAAACGCACCTTGCATCTATCCTTAATAGAATAGGCAATAGTGGTCTCCGGATTGAAGGGATTGGGATAGTTACCTATCAGTTCCGTAGATACAGCAGGCAAATATTCATCCTCATTAGCTACCGGATCAAGCACAAAGTTCAAGGTGGTATTTTGATTGGGCAAAACCACAACCCCGTCAATTGTTCGCGGTTGATAACCCGCTGCTGAAGCAGTTACACTGTAAGTTCCTATGGATAAAGCCAAAGAATAAGCTCCCGCTGAATTAGTGGTAGCAGAAATTCCCCCGGCAGTTACTGTGGCTCCGGCAATGGGCTGATTATTTTGTTTCCGCACAAAACCAACAATATTACCCATCTGTGTTTCTTTATTCAGAACATTGGAGAATGAAGCAACAGAAGTAACATTGGCAGTATAAACAGCTTTCACAGCCCAACGGTAACTTCCATTAGGAAGTGCAGTCCAGGCAGAATCAACTGTTGCCAAAGTAGTTATCAATTGAGTGGTTAGCAGAGTCCAGGTATCCGGTTGGGTCTCATTTCCGCTAGTTAAACGCCAGACCTTATAGCCCTGCAAAGACCTTTCCGACCGCGTTGGAGTTGTAATTTTGTCTTTCAAAACTGTGGGAAGCTCTCTCTTTCCTTCAATTGCTTCTCGGGAAGGATAGGGAGCAACAACTATCTCGGAAGAGACCTTCTCTCCCGCAACTTTAGAACGAGAAGAAAGCAGGTCGGAACCCGCAAATTTCACACCTTGAACCGCATTGCCAATGTAGAGATTATCTATAAACCAACAATACCAGAGGCCATCATTGGAAGGGGGATCATCGGCTTGAAAAGCAATTTTAATCTGCTGTCCCCCGTATGCCTCCATATTCAGATAGATAGGTGAGACATAATAATTCCAGCCACCTGTAGCGGCTGTAGCATCATACAAAATAGTCCAATTTGTGCCATTATCGGTAGAAACCTTGATGTAATAGTGGTCGTTATAAATAGAACCCCGATAAACATAGGCATCTACAGTAAGATAAGCCATTGGAGGACAATTGAAAGTAGGAGTAATCAACCATTCATCCTGATGTTCATAATCCCACCACAGACCTGCTTGATAATTTCCTTGCGGTGGATTTATCGGATTCCCGCCTGCATCAACAGTTCCAAATCTACACCAGGTAGGCAGAACTCCAGGTATCACTTCCAGTCCTGTATTGTTGATGATTTGAGTCCACTGTAAAGGTGGAAAGACAGTTCCTTCAAAACCCTCAGTAACATCTACCGCTGTAGGGTCAGGTGCCTGCCAGGTAAGATTTACTTCAGTATAAATATCGTTCAGAGCAGCTACAACACCAAAAGGTGCATAAGCAACTTCGTTCATAGTGATACTGCCCATATTGTAGTTAGTGGCTCCTACATTGATTGTTCCCGTAACAGTTGTATAACCGGGGGCAATAATTGTATATTCATAGGTCTGATTGGCATAAACCGCAGGAAAACTGAAAGCACCAGTAGCAGAACTAGTTGTATTATAATTTTGGTAACCAACCAGATAGATGGAAGCACCGTTAATTCCAGCTCCTGTATCACTGGCTACAATAGTTCCGGTAACAGAAACGGTAGGCATCGGTTGCATTGTTACATTCAGAATTTCGGTCTCATCCTCCTCTATGGTAATATTGATACTTTGGCTGATGTAACCATACTTGCTGAAGTTCACAGTATAATCATCAGGAATAATATTGGTAATATGATAATGTCCCTGAGCGTCTGTAACTGCGCCGTAAGTGGTAGTGGCAATATTAACCGCTACACCTTCCAAAGGAATACTGCCAGTAGCAACTACCGTGCCCTCCAAATGTCCCACTCCTCCAGGAATAACAATTAGTGTGGTCTTGGGGAATTGACCGGAAACAGTTGCTCCTGTAGCAGGCAAATTATTGGGATCATAAGTAACAGAATCACTATACATTCGTCTGGAGCGCCCTGTATAAGTGGCATCCGTTTGTGCGTGGAAATCATCGCTGGAATTGTGATATACATCTTCCCAGGGACGCTGCACAAAGATTACCAGGTTTTCTCCATTCAGATAGAAATAGGGAGCATTGAAGGGAATAGTAATTATATTATCGCCAATGGGATAGTTTATATTCCCGTCAAAAACAAGGGTTAACTCTGAAACTGGAATCCAGGCATCCGACAAAGAAGTTAAAGTGGTAGTTCCGATCCAGACCTTAGTAGGCATATTAGGTAAATCAGTAACAAAGTTATTATAGAACTGAATACCGGTTATCTGACCCACAAAGTTACTCATTTCGGCAGGATAATATAGCCCTTCATAGATGCTGTTTTTGTAGAACATATCAACAGGCATCCGAGCAAACTGACCTCCTGTTCCTATGGTAATCATAAAGACCCCGGAAGGATTTACCAGAATATTTAAGTTGGGTGTTTGGTCATTCAAACTATTTTGGTCTCCAACCAAGAAAACTTTGCCGTAAATAGTCATTGCCCCTTCAGTTGTGGGAGTCCAGTTAATCGGAACATCTACTGTAGCTCCGGGCGCACAAGTTATTCCTGCTGCTGTAGCAAGTTCAGCACCAGTAGCAGAGAACAGCTTAACCGAATAGGTATTTTGGGAAGCCGTTCCCCAATTATGGATGGAAATATTATACTGCGATTCTTGTCCTACGGAGGGAGTTACATTACCGGAGATAGCTGTTGCAGCAAGATCATTGGTCGGAATAATTTCTATCATAACATCATCTACATAAAGTAAGCGACTGGTTCCGCCCAAACCATGTTTGAAGACGATATGTTTTCCTGTTCCCGTGTATGCATTGAAGGCAACTACATATTCTGTGAGTGTGGTGGTTAAGGATATCAGTTCAGTTTCCTGATAAGTGGAAGGATCGGTAGGATTTACTATTATTCCTATAGAGATTGGATAACCAGCACTGGAACTGCGAGCCCAGAATTTTACCCTGGTTGTATTCGTAGGAATTGCCGTACCCAAGGGTGGAGCAATCAACATCAAAGTGGCATTGGCATCAGAAGGATTATACAAGCGAACACAATTGGGCTGACTGTGAGCATAAGTAGTAGAAGCATAAGTTTCCACTACTGCTGAGGTGGAAGTTGATTGCACAATTTTCATCCAGTCCAGAGGTAAAGCAGGAACCGTAACCTGATCAAAGTTTTGGGCGTAAGGTAAAATATTCAATGTGGTATCAATACAATTTCCGGAAAGGGAAACATTATGAGAAATCCGTTTATCCCCATCATTATTACTTTTGTTGAGGGTTATAGTGTAAGTTGTTGCCAGATTATCCGTAATCGTAATAGTAGCCGTATGATTCCCAACAGCAGTAGGATTGTATCTGGCTGTGAAATTAATGGTTTCGCAAAATGCAAGATTGGCTGGCAGAGCAGGTAAATTCTGCAAAGAGAACATTTCACTGCCACTGATTGTAATACTATTGATTGTAAGAGTTCCACCTCCAGCATTGCCAACAACAAAGTTCTGCTCGTTCACGGTATTAATTAACACTGTTCCCCAGTTATGAGAAGAAGGACCTACACTAAAGATAGGATTTGGTCCCGGAGAGGAGAAAAAGAGTGTTGTTTTAGGAAATTGACCCGATAGTGTGCCTGCAACAGAAGGATTCATTGGATCGTAAGTAACGGAATCGGATTGGATTTTAAGAGCACGGTTGGAACCTATTGTCTGTGCTTGAAAATCATCATTAGTATTATAATATTGGGTATCCATAGGTCTATTAGCATAGAGAACCAAATTTCCACCTGTATAGAGATAAGGTGTCTGCAGGGAAACTGTAATAGTATTTTGACCGCTGGGGAAGTTTAAAGTTCCATCATATACAAGAGTTAAACCGTCCAAAATCCAACCGCCACTGAGATCCTGCAGATTTGTGGTTCCTAACCACAGTTTAACCGGTTTATCAGTTAAATTAGAAACAAAGTTATTATAGAAAGAAATAGCAGTTATATTTCCGAATAAACCGATTTCATTAGAATAATAGAGGGTTTGAAACAAACTGTTCTTATAGTAGAATTCCCAGGGAATACCTACTAACTGTCCACCCTCTCCAATAGTTACTGCTAAAATTCCCGCGGGCATAACTGTTAAATTTATTGGGGGTGTAATATCATTACTGGGATTGGTGTCGGCAGGAAGAACTACTTTTCCGGTTAAGCTCATTGTGCCTTCTGTAGTAGGAGTAAAGGGAATAGTAACAGCAAGTTCTTCACCTGCAGCAATAGTAGGTCCTAAAACACTTGCCAGTTCCGTATCTCCACTCATAAGTTTAACTGTATAGCTGCCTGCCGGTTTGGTTTCTGTTCCCATATTTTCAATTGTTACTGTATAGTTAAAAGAAGTTCCAACTGAAGGTGTTGTATTGCCGGTAATTGTATTAGCTGCCAGGTCATTTCTCAGGATAAGTATCCGGTTGGAAAAGCCCGCAGGACCAAGTAAGTTATTAGTATAAACACCTTTCACTGCCCAACGGTAATTTCCGTCCGGTAAAGTTCCCCAGGCAGTATCAATAAAGGTTGTATCGGTAATAGTATTAGCAGTAAGCAAAGTCCAGGAATTCTCATTATTTTCGTTACCGAAAATAAACCGCCAAACCTTGTAACCATTTAATGCTCTGTTCGGATTTGATATTTGAGAATTGGGGAAAGAAAATGAGCGATTAACTGGCGGAAAATCTTTAGGTTGCAATAATGCTTCTTCCTCTTCAGAAAGCAAATGTGCTTTTTCGGGAATAGGCACATAAGTATAATTTACGGTTTTGTTCATAGAGGGACCGACATAGAGGTCATCAATATACCATCCGGCATAGGAAACAGTGCCTGTAGCAAACCACTCAAAACTTATTTCCACTTCACTCAGGTTAGCATAGGCAGAAAGATTTATAGTAAGTTCCTGCCATGGCATAAAGACAGCGGAAGAACTGTTGCCCCAAACAGTATTGCCGTTTACTTTGATTAAACCATAATCCCAGGTATTGTAACCGTTCATATAGTGCCAAAAGCTCAATACGGGATTAGAAACACTTTGTAAATTAAAGGTTTTTCTTAAATAAGACCAGGTATTGCAATTGGAATAACCTCCCTCTAAGACAGTTCCCCACATTCCTGTTCCGGAATGTGCAGATTGAGGAGGAGTATCTGTATAAGTATCTATATCCACATAATTAGCCACATTATAATGACCCCATTGCCAGTCACCGTAGCCACTAGAAACCCAACCGCCATCGTCAATTTCAAAATCTTCCGTACCAACTCCGGTTCCTGTTGAGCCAGGAGGACGCCAGGTAAGGGTAACTTGCGTTTGAGCAGCATTTTCTTCTGCTACAATTTGCACCGGAGGAAGAGCTAATTCACTCATTACCAAGGTTCCCATATTTACATTAGTGGAACCAACTACCACAGTTCCGGTCAAATCTGCATAGCCAATCGCCTGAATAGTATAGTTATATGTATTTCCGGAAAGAACACCGGTTATCGTAAAATCACCATTGGCATTGGAAATGCCTTCATAATCCAGGGCTCCGTCCAGAAAAATATGAGCATTGGCAATTCCTACAGTCGGCTGATCGCTACCAACAATATGTCCACTGACAGATACCGTGTTGGAAGAGACCAAACTGAAGTTCTGAACCGTATTCTGATTCTCAATAATAGTTACGGTAACGGATTGAGTTTCATAACCCAGCTTGGAAGCAGTTACAGTATAATTGCCAATAGGCAAATATTGGAAAGAATATTCACCAGCGGCATTTGTATAACGGGTAAAGGAATAGTTGGCATTGCTCACTTGAACTAAAACATCCGCAACCGGAGAACCACTGCTGGTAACTGTCCCGCTTAAAGAACCCATTCCGGTTACTACAAAGGTTAATGAGGTTTTGGGAAAAGTTCCGGAAAGCGTTCCTGCAGCAGAAGGACTCATAGGATCGTAGGTTACGGAATCTGAATATAGCTTACGGGCACGGTTAGTGCCAACAGTTTGAGCTTTAAAATCATCCGTGGAGAGATAATATTGAGTATCCATAGGCCTGTTGGCATAAAGAACCAGATTACCACCTGTATATAGATATGGTGTCTGTAGAGGAACTACAATTGTATTTTGGCCATTGGGAAAGTTTAAAGTGCCGTCATAAACCAGGGTTAAGTTATCCAAAATCCAGCCGGCGGCAAGATTGGCAAGGTCTGTAGTCCCGAGCCATAGTTTAACCGGTTTATCAATTAAATTGGAAGTAAAGTTATTGTAGAAGGTAACCGCAGTTATATAACCAATTACACCTATTTCACTTTCAAAATATAGAGTTTGAAATAAGCTGTTTTTGTAGAAAAATTCCCAGGGAACACCTTCATTTAGATTACCCTCACCAATAGTTATTACAGTGGCTCCAGGAGGCATAACGGAAATATTCATTACCGGAGAATTGTCGTTTAAAGGATTAACATCACTACCAAGAACTACTTTTCCATAGATGCTCATTGGTCCTTCTGCAGTAGGAGTCCAAGTAACAACTGCAGTAGCAGTAGCTCCAGCTGCAATAGTTGGTCCAGGAGCACTTGCCAATTCTGTATCTCCACTCATCAGTTTAACTATATAGGCATTTTGGGAGGCAGTTCCCCAGTTTTTAACCGTTATAGTATAGTTAGTAGCATTACCTACACTGGGAGTAACATTTCCGGTTATAGAAAGAGCAGCCAAATCATTTGGTGAAATTAATTCAAAACTGATATCATCAAGATATAAAGTCCCGCTGGAACCGCCTCCGTGTTTAAAAGTTATATAACGTCCATTTCCCGTGTAAGTAGTCAGATCAACAATATATTCGGTTATTGTAGTAGTAAGAGCAATGTTTTGCACTTCCTGATAGGTAGCAGAATCAGTTGGATTGGTCATAACTCCTAAAGAAATATTGTAACCTGTACTGAGAGAACGAGCCCAAAATCTAACTCTTACCGAATGCGGATCAAGAGCATCTCCTAAAACAGGAGCTATTAGCATAACCGTAGCACTGGCATCCGTAGAATTATAGAGACGGACACAATTTGGTTGACTGTGAGCATAAGTAGTGGAAGCATAAGTATCTACATAAGCGGTAGTTACTGCTGCTTGCACAATACTTGTCCAGTCAAAAGGTAAAGCTGGAGGAATGACCAAATCAAAATTTTGGGAATAGGGAAGGGAATTTACAATCGGCTCACCGTGAGTAGTAAAACTCCAGACAGGACAGCTTACCGCATCTCCCATTGCATTATAGGGAGTAACTTTCCAGTAGTAGGTAGTATTAAGATCAAAATCTTGAGGGGGATCATAGGTAGTAACCAAGCCCAGATTCTGATTGTTCAATATGTTTGTAGGAGGATTATTAGTTCCCAGAGAAAGTTTAAAACCGGAAGGAGCACCTCCACCGCTAACCCAATTTAAATTTGCCGAAGGACTAACCAAAGTAGCTCCATTGGCAGGAGAAACTAAAATTGCCGGATTGGGTGGATTGGTAACTATTAGAGGAGCCATTATGAATTGCATATTGGAACGATTGGTAGAAACCGTTCCGGTTGCAGAAGTAGAAGCATCGGTACTATCGCTTTGAAAGCGGAGAGAGCTGTTAAAGGTAGTTGTAGAATAAAAAACAGAAGCATTCTGAGTAAAATTTCCGGTTATCAAAGTGGTAACAATATCCACAAGGAGATTGGAAGCTCCATCCCAATTAAAAGGAGTAGTAAAATTATGCACATTCCAACCAGTTGTAGGCATAAATTCCGGGGCAGTCCAAACGGTTGTATAATCCCCTACTTCAAAAGTAGTAGTGAGAGTTGTTTGAGTTGTGTGTTTTAACCTAATCGTGTAGTTCGGCATCGGACTACAATTATTTAAATTACTGACATTGAAGGCAATAGAAGTGATATCACCGGCACCTCCACCTGCATCATTCAGTTCGGATGCTAAAATTAAATATTGCTGCCGGAAGTTCTTATAAAAAGTTCCATAGGGAGTGGGAACTCCTGTTGTAGTATTAACTGCAGTTCCACTTCCAATATTAACCAAAGTTTGAGCGGAAAGAATTCCTCCTATGCTCAGCGTTAGGGCAAGAATTGCTAAAAATAAGCGTTTCATAACCTTCTCCTTGATTTAGCTATACTTGTTTACGGGTTTTACACATCCGGAGTACACATAAATATTACATCCGGCTGAAACACATACACACTATGACATTAAAATAGGTTAACATCTCTGTGAACTAATAAATTATAGCGCACAATAATAAATCCATCTTTACCTACATTTGAAGCAATTTTTATACCCATTACATAGAAAATATTGCGAGGCATTTTTTCTCTCTTCCACTTTAATTAGCAAAAGCAGGCCTACCTGTCAAACCTGCGTTTTTTGTTATTCCTGCGAAGGTAGGAATCCCTTACTACTACATTCTTGCCAAGCAGAGTGAATAGCATCCAAGTCAAAACCTTTACGATAGAGGGAGGCAAAGACCTTTTCTTTTTGTTTGTTGAGAGGCAAATCGCGATAGCGGAAACGCAGTTTTACAATTTGTTCTTTCAGGTTTTCTTTTTCTTCTTCAAGAGGGTATAGTTCGTTTAATTTTCTTTCCCACAGTTCATTTGGCAGCTGTGTTTCTTTCAATTTCTGTGCTATTGCGCGTTTGCTTTTTTTTCGTTCAATGAGAGAGCTAATAAGGATTTGCACGAAGCGAAAGTCATCAATATATTTTTTGTTCTGAAATTCTTTTATGAGATTATCAATCAATTCTGCAGGATAGTGTTTTCGGGAAAGGAATTGTCGGCATTGAACAGAGCTGTGTTCTTGATCGGATACATATTTCAGGAGTTGTTGCCGGGCATTTTTGGCAATTAGTGAAAGCAGTTCTTTGCCTTGTTCGTCGTCAATTTCCCCGGCAAAAGGAAGAGGGAAATAAGAAAGGAGGATTCTATCAGGAAGAATCCCCCTTACTTCATTGTCAATAATAATCAGCGAGTTTTTCTCGTGTTCAGCTTTCTTCGTTGTCTTCAGGAACATTTTCTTCAGCACTTAAATTGAATTCCTCGGGATTTATTTTTTCCCTTAGTTTGGCTTCAATTTCTTGTAGCAGTGGCTGGTTTTCCGTTAAATAGAGCTTAGTTTTATCTGCTCCCTGACCCAGTTTGAGGTCATTGTAAGAGAACCAGGAACCGCTTTTCTTGATTATATCATGCTGAACTGCCATTTCCAGAATGATATCCAGTTTGGAGATACCCTGGCCAAAAATAATAGGAAATTCTACTGTTTTAAAGGGAGGAGCGAATTTATTTTTCACTACTTTTACTTTGGTACGAGTTCCGATAACTTGTGATTCGGAGCCGACATCTTTAATCTGGGCACCATGCCGAACTTCTAAGCGCACTGAAGCATAGAATTTTAGAGCTACTCCACCGGTTGTGGTTTCAGGGTTCATATAGGGACCGGCACCTATTTTCATTCTTGTCTGATTGATAAAAATAACTGCAGTATTGCTTTTGGAGACGATAGCAGTTAATTTTCGCAGTGCCTGGCTCATCAGTCGTGCCTGTAAACCAACATGGCTATCTCCCATTTCACCTTCAATTTCCTGTTTGGGAACCAGTGCAGCGACGGAATCAATGATTATTAAATCAACTGCAGAACTGCGAACAAGAGTTTCAGTAATTTCCAGTGCCTGTTCACCTCCATCGGGTTGAGAAAGCAAAAGGTCATCTGTAATTACCCCCAAGCGCTTGGCATAAATAGGATCAAGGGCATGTTCAACATCAATAAAGGCAACTATTCCACCCTGTTTTTGACATTCTGCCGCAATATGCAAAGCCAGAGTTGTTTTACCTGATGCTTCAGCACCGTAAATTTCCGTGATTCTACCTTTGGGAATACCTCCAATTCCCAAGGCAATATCCAAGTTTAAAGCTCCTGTAGAAATTACATCTACAACCTGATGAGGTTTATCTCCCAGGCGCATTAAAGTTCCTACACCGTATTTTTTTTCCAGTTGTGAAATTGCTGTTTTTAAGGCAGCATCTTTGTTTTTATCCAGCATTTATCCTCCGGCTGTGATTTAAATTATATCTGTTTAAAACTGTATATTGCGGTCCCTCTGGAAATAATTGACTTTTAAACAGACAAAGGCAGTCAAAATATAGGGGCTCGTGTTTTATATTTCTGCTCATTATTTCTCTTTCCAAAGCGGGATTTAGGGATGCTTTCAGGCGAGCCAAAGTGATGTGTAATTTCATTGCTTTTTTATCCGCTTCAATTCCACAGGAGGAAAGCTCTTTCAGCAAACGCCTATTCAGTTTGAAAATATCTTCATTTTCACTGGAAAGCTTCAGCCATAAAAGATGGGGCTGAAGAGAAGGAAAAAATTCCAAGCCCTCAGGACGAAAAATGAAAGAGGGAAAACCTTCCAGTTGTTTTGCCAGCACTTCATCTATAATCCTTATTTCTTGGGGCTGAACATCTCCAATAAAAAGCAGTGTTAAATGTAAATTTTCCGGTTTAACCCAATTTACATAAGGTGGGGTTGCTTTAGAATATCTGTTAACTACGCTCCCAAGTTCACTTTTCAAGGGTTTGGGCAATTCCAGGGCAATAAAAGTGCGAATCATCATTTTCAACGCTTATATCCAATATCCAAAAGGAATTTCTTCCGATGTGTAATATCTGTATCCAATTCTATTCCCTTAGGTGAAAAACCGTCAATAACGCCTAAAATACCTCTTCCCTGTTCTGTCTGAGCTAAAATCACTTCTACCGGATTAGCTGTAGCACAAAAAATATTAACCACTTCCCGGCAGTCCTTAACCGCTTGCATTATATTGATAGGAAAAGCATTACGCAGAATAATCAGAAAACTGTGCCCAGCACCTAAACGAAACATATTTTCCACCGCTATTTCTATCAGTTCATTATCCGTTCCTTCTTTGCGGACTAAACAAGGACCCGAGGATTCACAAAAAGCCAAACCAAATTTAATTTCCGGTACACTGGTAACAAGCGCCTCATATAGGTCTTCCACTGTTTTGATAAAATGGCTTTGACCTAAGATTATGTTACAATCAGAGGGAAACTTGAGTGCTTCTGTGATTATTTCCATTGTGTGTTCTTCCTTCTAACTCATATTTTCTTACTTAACCCTTAAAAAAAACAAAAAAGGAATGTCAAGGAAAAGTTTTCCCCCTTTATGCCAAATTCCGATTCTCTATTTCTGCCAAAAGTATATTGTAGAGATACATTTACCCTTCTTCTCTGTTTGCAGTAATAACCAGGTTACAAATAAGTAACGACTCCGTAACGAGACAACGGAAGTGTTAGGGAAGTGTTACAGAAATGTTACGGGGTCTATTAGGAAAGGACTATAAAATAAGCAATTATGCAATTCAATCAGATTAGGGCAATTTTTTACACTGAAGCCACCGAAGCCACCGAAAAAAAGAGAGAGTTTTTTACAAAGAGTAAAAGAGAAAACAGAAAAAGAGAGATTATTTTACAAAGAGAAAAAGAGAAAAAGAGAAAACAGAAAAAGAGAGAGTTTTTTACAAAGAGTAAAAGAGAAAACAGAAAAAGAGAGATTATTTTACAAAGAGTAAAAGAGAAAACAGAGAAAAATGATAACTATTGAATTTTTTCGGTGGCTTCGGTGGCTTCGGTGGCTAAAAATTCATATTTTTAATCTGCTTGAAACCAGTCGTCATTAGTCCTAAATGCCAAACAAATTCGTGAATAGGTTAAAAGTTATTTCGGCAGTGACGACTCCTGATTTAAATCGTTATTCCTTGCCCTCAGCCAGGTAAAATGAGACCTCTTAAAATACTTTTCCTTTGTAA
>ERZ1026796.1355-NODE-1355-length-16522-cov-5.646234_pt1 | contig 16522 bp, 10 predicted proteins | sample MGYA00520874_ERZ1026796 | MGnify/ENA primary metagenome ERZ1026796 (study PRJEB33270, sample SAMEA104284474) | anaerobic digester metagenome | biome: Anaerobic digester microbiome; feature: mesophilic sludge digester; material: Anaerobic digester biomass...
GCAGGTCGCCCTTTACAATGTGGATCGCGCCGGCGGGCGGGCCGAATATGGCCGGCTGATGATTGGCGAAGGTTCCGTGCGCGGCCAGGGGTTGGCCGCCGTGGCGAAGGACCACGTCCGGACGCCCACGATGCCGTCGACGACCAGGCCGTACAGGTCCTGCAGGACGCCGACGCGTCCGTCGGTCTGGACGCCGAAGTCGCCGTCGACCGCGAGGGGCGCGTCACCCGGCACAGAGACCAGACCGAGCGCCTGCAGAGCCCGGACCGCGTCGCCCGAGCTGCCCTTCTGGACGGTGGCGACCAGCTTCCGCCACGTGTCGGGCCCGACGACGCCGTCGGGTGACATCGTGCCGGTGACGGCGACGTTCCGCCCCCCGGTGAGGTCGCCCGGGGTCATGCGATCGAGGATCCCCAACGTCAGCGCCAGGCCCGCCGAGGGCCCTCCCACCGTGCCGGTGTCGACGGTCACCGTCACCGGGAACTCGTTGCTGCGCGACGACATCAGCACCCGCGGGCTGGCCGCCAGGCCGACCTTGCCGGCGATCAGGACCGGCTCACCGACCTTCACCTTGGCGACCTTCGCCGTCTCGGCGTCGATCGCGTCGCCGGTGAGCAGCATCTCCATCGCGATCGCGTGCGGCAGCTGATCGGGAATCCGCTGCGTGCCGCCGTTGGCGGCGATGATGCCGCGCTTGACCTCGGACAGGCCGAAGGTCGCGTGGCTCGCCGTGACCCGAATGTCGGTGGCGAGCATCAGCGTCATGCCGCCGCCCACGCAGTGGCCGTTGATCGCGGCGATCTCGGCGTAGCTGCGCCGGTCCCGGTGCAGCAGCACGAGCGCCCGCCGCTTCTGATCGCTCAAGCGCTCCAGACACTCGGCCACCGCGCCGCGAAGAGCCGCCGCGCTTTCCTCGCTTTCGTACCCCCACGCCCCGGCGCCGGCGGCGGCCGCCTCGACTTCGACGATCGGCAGCGCCCGGCGCCGGCGCTGGAGATGCCGCCGGGCGACGTTCGCCGCGATGGCGAGGAGCCAGCCGGCGAAGGGGCGGCGCGCGTCGAAGCCCGCGAGGGACTTGAAGGCGCGCACGAAGGTCTCCTGGCTGGCGTCCTCGGCATCGTGCCGATCTCCGAGAATCCGCAGGGCGACGGCGTACACCCGGCGTTCGTAGCGCTCGACGAAAGCGCGGAAAAGGTCCCGCTCGCCGCGAAGCACGCGCAGCACCAGCGCGCCCTCCTCGGCGATCAACATCACGTCGCCTCGGGGTCTCTCCGTATCCACCTGCATAATGCGCGATCACGCATGCCCGGACCACGGCGCCGCCGCCCGCGCGGTCGCGAGCGGCGCGCCATGGCTTCTATCGTATTGTACTCGGAACCGGAGCGCTTGTTTCAGCCCGGACGCTCGCCGCCCCCCAAGCCCGGGCCCGCCCCGTCCGATTCAAGAGTGTGCGGATCGAATGCCTTCCCGAAAAGACCGTCAGAGCCCGGCCCCGCCTCGCCTGCGCGAGAAGCGCGGCCGCGCTGGCGCTCCTCTGCGTCCTGGGCGCCTTTGGCCTCGGCGGCGGGGGCATCTTTGCGCCCCTGCGGCGGGAGACCACGATTCTCACCCTCTCGGGGATCGTCAACGCCGCTCCCCGGGGCGCGCCGCTTGCCGGCGCCTCCGTGGCCTCCGACCGGGATCTCTGTCTCACCGACGCCGGCGGGTTCTTCCGCCTGCGCGCCTCCCGGGGCGCTCCGGTCCTCATCCGAGCGCCCGGCTACGAACCGCTCAGACTCGCCGCCTCCGGAGAACAGCCGCGCTTCGTGCTCCTCTTCCCCGAAGCCCCGGCGCGGGAAGAAGAGACCACGGGTTCGGAAAATTGACCGCCCGGGACGGAACCTCGGCGCGGACGGCTAGAGGTAGGGAGAGAACAGCCGCGCCACCCCGTCCCGGAGCTTGACGGGCAGGGGCCGCCCGTCCACGTCGGCCATGCCCACCGGGCGGGAGCGCGCGATGACCGACCGGCACCGCGCGGCGAGCGCCGCGGCCAGCGCGCGGTCGTAGCACTCCACGTTGAACTCGAAGTTGAGGCGCAGGCTGCGCGGATCCCAGTTGGCGGAGCCCAGCAGCGTCCACGCATCGTCGACCAGCATGAGCTTGCCGTGGTCGAAAGGCGGCGGCGAGCGCCAGACCCGGCAGCCCCGTTGGATAAGCTGCCACAGGAGCGCCGTGGAAGCCCACTTCACCATCTTGAGGTTGTTCACCTCCGGTAGGACGATGTCGACGCCGACGCCCCGCATCGCGGCCACGTTCAGGGCGGTGATCAGCGCGGCATCCGGCAGAAAGTAGGGCGTGACGACGATGATGGAGCGCTGCGCGCAGGCGATGGCGCCGTGGATCGCGAGGCGCAGCTTCTCGAAATCCTCGTCCGGTCCGTCGGGAATGCCGCGCGCCACGGCGGGGCCGTCCGCCGGCGTCTCCGAGAACCAGGGCTCTCCCTCCAGGACCTCGCCGGTCGTGAACTCCCAGTCCTCGGCGAACATCGCCTGCAACTGGCGAACGATCGGCCCGGTGAGGCGGAAATGGATGTCCCTGATGGGATCCCGCGCCCTGAATTCGAGGCAGTTGCCCTCGCTGATGTTCATCCCCCCGGTGAAGCCGGTCGCCCCGTCCACCACCATGATCTTCCGGTGCAGGCGCAGGTTGAAGTACCGGAAGCGCCAAGGGATCAGGGTATGCATGAACCCCACGATGGGGAAGCCGGCGCGGCGGGCCGTCCACGGAATCGGCGGCCAGCCGTAGCGCGCCCCCACATCGTCCACGAGCACGCGCACCGCCACGCCCCGTTTCGCCGCGCGCGCCAACGCCGCCAGGAACCGCCGCCCCGCCCGGTCGTAGTTGAAGATATACGTGCACAGGGTGATGGATCGCGACGCGCCCTCGATGGCCTGGAGCATGGCCGGATAGGCTTCATCGCCGTTCTCCAGGGGCTCGACGCGGTTCCCGGCGACGAGGGAACGCTTCGTCACGTCGCCGACGAGCTGCGCCAGCGAGGCCAGGTGGCCGCCTTCGGGACCGCAGGCCGCCGAAAACGCCTCGGCGGAGCATTCGGGCAGGACCTCCTGAGGCTCCGGGTGCGGCCGCTGCGCCCGCAGGGAGCGCGCCTTCCGCTGGATGCGGTTGATGCCGAGCCACAGGTAAAGCAGCGTGCCCGCGATCGGGACGAGCCAGATCAGCCCGACCCAACCCACCGCGGCGCGGCTGTCGCGCTTGTGCAGCACGGCGTGGGCCGAAGCGGCGGCGGACACGGCGATGTCCAACGCCGCGGTGGCATAGGGCCAGAGGGCGCCAATGTCGTCCATGCCGTCACCAGCCCGCCGTTTCCGCCGGACGCCCGTCCAAGTCGGTCATTTCGCCCGCGCAAGCTCCGCCGCCAAATGCTGCGGCGTGAACCCGAACTCCTCGGCGAGCTTCTTGAACGGCGCCGAGGCGCCGAAGCGCTCGATCGTCAGGTAGACGCCGTCCTTCCCCGCGAAACGCTCCCAACCCTGGCGCACGCCGGTCTCCACCGCCGCGCAACGCGCGCCCGCGGGAAAAACCGATTCCCGGTAAGCGGCGTCCTGCCTGAGGAAGAGCTCCCAACAGGGCATGCTGACCACGCGGATGCGCGCGCCCTCCCGGCGCAGGATCTCCGCCGCCTCCAGGCACAGGTGCACCTCGCTGCCGCTCCCCACGAGAATCCAGTCCCACGGCGCGGCATCGTCGCTCAGGACGTAGGCGCCCTTGTAGACCCCCTCGGCGGGGGCGTACTTCGTCCGGTCCAGCGTCGCCAGGTTCTGCCGCGTGAGGCAGAGCGCCGCGGGACCGTCGCGGCGCCTGAGCGCATGGAGCCAGGCGCAGGCCGTCTCGTTCGCGTCGGCCGGCCGGAGGACATCGAGGTTCGGGATGGCCCGGAGGGCCGCGATCTGCTCGACGGGCTGATGCGTCGGGCCGTCTTCGCCGACGAAGATCGAATCGTGCGTGAAGACGTAGACCACCGGAAGCCCCATCATCGCCGCCAGCCTGATGGGCGGGCGCATGTAATCGGAGAACACCAAGAACGTGCCGCCGTAGGGCCGGAAGCCGCCGTGCAGCGCCAGTCCGTTCATCACCGCGCCCATGGCGTGCTCCCTGACGCCGAAATGGAAGTTGCGCCCGGCGAAGTCGCCGCGGCGGATGGAGCCGCCGTCCTTGATAAAGGTGTTGTTGGATGGCGCCAGATCCGCCGATCCCCCCACCAAGCCCGGTATTTTCGCGGCCAGGGCGTTCAGGACCAGGCCCGAGGACGCGCGCGTGGCGATGCCCTTCCCGACCTCGAAGACCGGGAGGGCCGCCTCCAGATCCGCGGGCATCTCCCGGGCCAGGAAGCGCTCGAAGGCCTCGGCCCGCCCGGGCTCCTCGGCCTTGTACGCGGCGTACATCGCTTCCCAGGCCTCCCTGGCGCGCCGGAGCCTGCGCCCCAGCCGCGTGAACCAGCCCCGAACCTCCTCGGGCACGTAGAACTGCTGATCCGGCGGCAGGCCGCAGGCTTGCTTCGCCGCGCGGATCTCGTCCTCGCCCAGCGGGGCGCCGTGGGCATCGTGGGTGTCTTGCTTGGTGGGCGCGCCGTAGGCGATGTGCGTCTTGCAGATAATGAGGTGGGGCTTGTCGGCGTTCTTCTGCGCGCGCCTGATCGCGGCGCCCACTTGCGCGCGATCGTGACCGTTCACCGCGGCGACGCGCCAGCCGTAGGCCTTGAACCGCGCGCCCACATCCTCGCTGAAGGCGAGCTCGGTCTTCCCCTCGATCGTGATACCGTTGTCGTCGTACAGGACGATGAGCTTCCCGAGGCCCAGGTGCCCGGCCAGGGACGCGGCCTCGGCGGCGACGCCTTCCATCATGCAGCCGTCGCCCGCGATCGCGTAGGTCCGGTGGTCGATGAGGACATACTTCTCGGTGTTGAAGCGCGCGGCCATCATGCGCTCGGCGATGGCCATGCCCACCGCGTTGGCGAAACCCTGTCCCAAGGGGCCCGTCGTCGTCTCGATGCCGGGCGCGTGGCCGTACTCCGGGTGGCCCGCGGTGCGGCTGCCCCACTGCCGGAAGTTTTTCAGGTCTTCCAGGGACAGATCGTAGCCGCAGAGGTGGAGGAGCCCGTAGAGCAGCATCGAGCCGTGCCCCGCCGACAGGACGAAGCGGTCGCGGTCAGGCCATTCCGGCGCGGCCGGGTCGTGCCGCAGGAACTTGGTCCACAGGGCGAAGGCCGCATCGGCCATGCCCATGGGCATGCCGGGGTGCCCCGAATTCGCTTTCTGGACGCCGTCGGCCGCCAGGAAACGGATGGTGTCCACCGCCATGCGTTCGATTTCTTTGCTCATTGCCGTCCCCTTCTGTTCCTGCGCGCGGCGGAGCCGCGAAACGCCTTCAGCGCGGCCAGGTAGCCGTCCGGGAAGCCGACGTCGTAGCTCTCGCCGTCGACGACGTACCCGAGGCAGCCCTCGCGGGCGCGCATGATGTCCAGGGCCGCGGTCAGTTCGAACCGGCCCGCGTTGTCCAATCCTTGGGTAATGACCGTCTCCAGGTGCCCGAAGACCTCGCTCCCCAACACGTAGAGCCCGAAAAAGCCCAGATAGCTCCCCTCGGGCAGGCCCGGCATGCGTAGGCGCTCGCGCGCCTCCAGCACGCTCGGCTTCTCCACCGCGTCCGTGATCTCGAGCAGCCGGCCCTCCTCGACCCACGCCCCGGAGACGATGCCCGTCGTCGCGAGCGCCTTCTCGGACACGACCTTGACGCCGATGACGCTGCGCTGGGCGCGGGCGAAGACATCGAGGAGCTGCTCGGTGCACGAGCGGTCCTCGCGCGAGCGGTACACGTGGTCGCCGAGGAACAGGACGAAGGGATGCGGGCCGACGCGCTCGCGGGCGCAAAACACCGCGCGCCCGATCCCCTGCGGACGTTCCTGCGACACCAAGCGGACGCCGCGGCCGAGGGCGGGCACGCGCTGTTCGTAAGGCTTCTGGTCAGGCCCGAGGCGGTGCGCCTGCTCCGGCGCCACGGGGTCGCGCAAGAAGCTCTCAAGCTGCGACCGGTCCTCGGGGCGCACGACGACGGTGATGTCCTCCAGGCCGCACGCGCCGGCTTCCTCGAGGTTGCAGAGCAGCACGGGCTTGGCCACGCCCCGGCGGTCCACGATGGGGAACAGCTCCTTCTGGACGACCTTCGAGGCCGGAAAAAGCTCGACGCCGAAGCCCACCGCGGGGATGACGGCGCGCGCGACGGCCTGCGCCGGCTGGATGTCGAGCGGCACGCAGTCCATGCCCAGCCCTTCCCTGATGAGCGCCGCGGCCAGGTCGCGCTCCTCGGGGCCGCGGCACAGGATCTGCGCGGCGCCGTCGCCCTGAGAGCCCACGCCCTTGCCGCCGAGGACGAGGCATCCCAGCGGCGCGTATCCCAGCAACTCGTGCAGGCGCGGCGCGGCTAGTTCCTCCGGGCAGGAGGGGCCGAGGCGCGCGTCGAAAAGCTCTTGGGCCTCCCGCATGAGCCGCCCCAGCTCCGGAGCGTCGCCGGCCTCGATGGCCGCGGCCGCCGCGTGCACGATCCGCCGGTTGATCGGGCCGAGATACTCCTGCACCGCTTCATCGCGCGGCGTGCGCGCGAAGGGGTACGAGCGGCTGAGATCGCTGAGAATTCTGACGGTGTCCTTGATGCCCTTCAGGTCCACAATGAGGAAGTGGAACCGGCCGCCCGCGCTCAGCTCGCGCACCGCGACCATGTCCTGGTCAAAGGCCATCAGCAGCGGCCGGCGCCCGAAGGCGCAGCCTTGGTCCATGCGGCCGCAGCGGGACGGCGTCGTGATCTCGCCGCGGTAGGCCAGGTCCATCTCGCCCCGCACCGTCAGACGCAGGTCGTAGAGGCGGTTGAAGGCGCGCGCGACGAGGACGCAAATCGCGGCGGAACTGGACAAACCCTTCTTGATGGGCAGGTCCGTGCGGTGGTTGTCGATGGCGAGGCCCCCCACCCGCCAGTTGGTGCGCACCTGGTAGGCCACGCCCGCGGCGTAGCTGAAGAACCCGCCCGCCTGCGCCTCGGCGAGCAGCGCCTCGGGGCGCATGTCCGCGCTCCACGTCCGCTCCGTGCCGTCCGGGAGCACCGAGCGCAGAACGAGCTTCCCGGCGTCCGGCGTCGCGCGCGCGTGCAGCCCCTGGTTGGTCCCCGCGATGATGGCGCAGCCCTTCTCCAGGGCGGAATTCTGGCGCCTGTGGCCCGCGGCCCAATCCGAATGCTCGCCGAACAGACAGATTCTCCCGGGGACGAACAGCTCCACGCGTGCGACTCCTTGCCCGCGGCAGTGCGGAGAAGTTAGAAACTACCACACGCGGCGCGGGCGAACAAGACCGGGCTCAGCACTGGGAAAAACCGCACCCGTGGCACACGACGCAGCCCTCGGCGAAATCGAGCACGTTGTTGCACTCCGGGCACTTCACCCGGAACGTCGTGGCGCCGTTGTCGTGGCCGATCTTCTTCCGCTCCTTGAGCGACTCCTCCAGGGGCCCCATGTCGAATTGGCCGAGGAGCAGCTTCTCCAGGCCGAACTTCTTCTTGAGGAAGAGGTACTTCTGGATGGCCTTGGCCAGACCGTCGGCCAGGGACATGATGCGGCCGGCGCGGGAGGGCACCGAGAGGCTCGACCCAATGCCGTCGAGCTGCTCGACGACATCCTCGATCCTGCCGTTGCACCGCAGGAACAGGCTCGTCAGGCGGCACACGGCCTCCAGGTCCGAGTTGGCCACATCGCCGCCCCGCCCCAGTTGGGCGAAGAGCTCGCGCTCCCGGCCCGTGCGCGGCTCCACCGTGATCTTGACGTGCATGTTCCCGAAGGGCGTGATCTGCCTGACCCTGAGGGAACTCATGATCTCCGGCAGCCTGAGGGGCTTGAGCCGTTCGGGCAGCGCGTCCTTGTCCTCGGGCTTCCGGCCCTTCTTGGTCAAGGTCATGGGCTGGAGCTCGCGGCTCCCGTCGCGGTACACGGTCACGCCCTTGACGTGTTCTTGGTGCGCCAGGAGGTAGAGCCGGCGCACATCCTCCCGAGTGGCCTCGCGGGGGAAGTTGATGGTCTTGGAGATCGACGCGTCGCAGTGGCGTTGGAACGCCGCCTGCATGCGCACGTGCCACTCCGGGCTGACGTCGTGCGCCGTGACGAAGACGCGCCGCACTTCCTCGGGGATGCCTTCCACGCCCTTCAGCGAGCCCTTCTCGGCCAACTCCTCCACCAGGCCGGGGCGCAGGAAGCCCCGCTCGGTGGCCGCGGCCATGAACTGCCGGTTGACTTCCGGCAGGCGCTTGCCGTCGAGAACCTGGCGCCAGAAGGCGACGCTGAACAAGGGCTCGATGCCCCCCGAGCAGTCGGCGATGATGGAGATCGTGCCCGTGGGCGCGATCGTTGTCGTCGCCGCGTTGCGCATCGGCCGGCCCCGCTGCTCCCAGACGCTGCCCGGGAAGTTCGGGAAGACGCCGCGCTGGGCCGCGAGCGCCTCGCTGGCGGCATGCGACTCCTCGTTGACGAACTCCATGAGCTCCTCGGCGAAGCGGAGCGCCGCTTCCGAGTTGTAGGGGATGCCCAGGGCGAACAAGGCATCGGCGAATCCCATGATCCCCAAACCGATCTTGCGGTTCCCGCGGGTGATCTTCTCGATCTCCGCCAGGGGATAGCGGTTCACGTCGATGACGTTGTCCAGGAAGCGCACGGCGAGTTTGACCGTGCCGCGCAGGGCCTCGTAGTCCACGGCGGCGTCGCCCGCCGCGCGGCGCACGAACTTGGCCAGGTTGATGCTGCCCAGGTTGCAGGATTCGTAGGGCAGGAGCGGTTGCTCGCCGCAGGGGTTCGTGGCCTCGATCTCGCCCACGGCCGGGGTCGGATTGTCCCGATTCATGCGGTCGATGAAGATCACGCCCGGCTCGCCGCTCTCCCAGGCGCGGTCCACGATGAGGTCGAAGATCTCGCGGCGCGTCCAGGGCGCGCCATCTTCCTTGGCCAGAGCCTTCTCCTCGCCGTTGCGCGGATTGACGACGACGTGGGCGCCATCGGGCTCCTTGAGCAGCCCCTCCATGAAGGCGTCGGTGACGGCGACCGACAAGTTGAAGTTGGTCAGGGCCGCCTTGTCTTCCTTGGCCCGAATGAACGCGACGATGTCGGGGTGGTCGACGCGCATGACGCCCATGTTGGCGCCGCGCCGAAAGGCGCCCTGCTGGATCGCATCGGTCGCCCGGGAGAACACGTTCAGGAAGGAGAGGGGGCCCGAGGTCGTGCCGCCGCTGGAGCGGACGATGTCGCCGGCCGGCCGCAGCCGGCTGAAGGAGAACCCGGTGCCGCCGCCGGCCTTCTGGATCAGCGCGGCGTGGTGCACGGAGCTGAAGATCCCGTCGATGCTGTCCTCGACCGGCAGGACGAAGCACGCGCTCAACATGCCCAGGCGGCGGCCCGCGTTCATGAGGGTCGGGGAGTTCGGCATGAACCTTCCGGTGGCGAGCTGATCGTAGAACTGCTCCTCGACCTCCTCCCGTCCGGCGGTCGAGAGGCCATAGTGCGCCTCGGCCGATGCGATCGCCCGGGCGACGCGCCGGAAGAGTTCCTCGGGCGTCTCGATAACCTCGCCGCGCTCGTTCTTCCTCAGGTAGCGGGCCCGCAGCACCTCGTGCGCGTTCGGCGACAGATTCAGGCTCGCGCGCGCGCCCCGCTCCCCGGCGGCCGCATCCGGCCGGCTGTCAGCATCCATCTTCTCCATGGAGGGCCTCTAATGGAAGATTATATGGCAAAAAACGCCGCCTGCCTCCACCGCGCCCTACCGCGGGTAGAGGCAACGGCGGATTATAGGCACGACCCCTGGGGGATGCAAGAGGGATTCGGGCGCCGACACGTAATGAATTCTATGCAATATATTATTAGGTAAAACCTAACTCAATCGGCGGGGCCGCGGGCCGCGCGGGGCTACTCGTGCCGGAGCGCCTCGATCGGGTCGAGCGCCGCCGCCCGGCGCGCCGGGTAGATCCCGAAGATCAGCCCCACGGAAACCGAGATGCAGAAGCTCAGGAGCAGGCTCGTCAGCGTGACGATGGTGCGCATGCCGGCCATGTGCTGGACGAGCAAGGGAATCGAGATGCCGAGGAACAGGCCGAAGAGCCCGCCCGAGGTGGAAAGGACGATGGTCTCCACCAGAAACTGGACGACAATGTCCTGCCGCCGCGCTCCGAGCGCCCGGCGGATGCCGATCTCGCGGGTGCGCTCCGTCACGCTCGCCAGCATGATGTTCATGATGCCGATGCCCCCCACCAGGAGCGAGATGGCGGCGATAGACCCCAGCACGATTTGGAAAATGCGCTGCGTGCGCTCCGCCTGGCGCAACAGCTCCAGGGGCACGACCACCTCGTAGTCCTGCTTGGCGTGGTTCCGGCTCAGGATGTGGCGGATCGAGTTCGCCGACGGCTCGACTTGGGCGACGTCGCTCACGTTGACGATGACCTGGTGCAGTTCCACGCGCTCGGCCTCCATGGAGCCCGAGCTGCGCCGGATCAGCACATCGCCCTGGGTGTTGATCATCGTCCCCAGGGGCAGGTAGACATCGCGGTTGCGGTCCTCGGCGGCGACGCCCGACCCGGCGCCCGTCGCGCCGCCGCCCACGGACATCACGCCGATGATGCGGAAGAAGTCCATGCCGATCTGTATGTCCCGCCCCAGGGGATCCTCGACGGGGAAGAGTTTACCCTTGATCGTCGCGCCGATGACGCAGACCGGCTCCTCGTCATCGAGCGGGGCGAGGAAGCGCCCCGCGTCTAGGCTCGCGTTCACGGCCTTCAGGAATTCGGGGGATGTGCCCACGATGCGCGCGTCGATGGCCGTCTCGCCGAAGCGCGCCTCCTGGCGCGTGATGCGCGCCGGCACGCCGCCCCGGACCGTGGGCACCGTCTGGCGGATCTGCGCCAGATCGTCGTACTTCAGTCCGTACTCGATGACCTGCTCGTTCGCGACGTTCATGCTGCGGTCCTCGGGCGGCTTGACGCTCCTCAGGATGATGTTGTCGCTTCCCAGGCGCTTGATCTCCTGCTCCTGCTCCCACCTGGCGCCCTCGCCGATACTGAGCATGGCGATGACCGAGGACACGCCGAACACGATGCCGAGCACCGTCAGCGACGACCTGAGCTTGTGGAGCATCAGGCTCTTGGATCCCAGCCGCACCGTTCTGAGGACCCTATGCAACCACATCAGGCCCCTCCTCCCGGCGTTCGTCGGCGATGATGATGCCGTCCGCCAGGCGAATGATCCGCTGGGCGTGCGTCGCGACCTTCGCGTCGTGCGTGACGAGGATGATGGTCTTGCCCTGCCGGTGCAGCCCGAGGATCAAGTCCATGATCTCCTCGCCGGTCCGGCTGTCCAGGTTGCCGGTGGGCTCGTCGGCCAGAATCACCAGCGGGTCGTTGGCCAGCGCCCGGGCCACCGCGACGCGCTGCTGCTGGCCGCCCGAGAGCTCCGTCGGGCGGTGATCGAGCCGGTCCGCGAGCCCCACCCGCTCGGCAAGGACGCGCGACCGCTCCCGGCACGCGCGCGGCAAGAGCCCCTGGTAAAAGAGCGGGATCTCGATGTTCTCCAGCACCGTGAGCTGCGGGATCAGGTTGTAGGACTGGAAGACGAAGCCGAGAAACCGGCAGCGGCGCATGGAAAGGGCGTTGTCGCCGAGCTTGGAGACATCCTCGCCGCCCAGGTAGTAGGCGCCCTCCGTGGGCCGGTCCAGACATCCGAGGATATTGAGCAGCGTCGACTTGCCCGAACCCGAAGCGCCCATGATCGCGACGAACTCGCCCTCGGGAATGGCAAGCGAAACCGCGTCCAGCGCCCGCACCTCGCCGCCGCCGAGGCGATAGATCTTGCTCAGGCGCTCGATGCTCACGATGGCGCCGTTGCGGCTCCCCGCGCCTCCGCCCGCCGCCGCCCGCGTCATGGGCCGCCCTCGGCGCCCTGCCCGCCGCGGGCTTTCGGCCTGCCCTCGGATCTCTTCCTGAATTCCGCCTTCTGCTCATCGGACAGGTTGTCGAGACCCGCCGGCGCGCGCCGCTTCCCTTCCGCCGCGCCGGCGGCGGGCGCCGCGGCGGGAGCGGGCGCCGCGGCGTTGCTCCCGTTCTTGTTCGCGTTTTCCCCGCGGCCGCCCTCCTTCCCCTTGGCGCCGGCGCCTTCATCCTGCGGCACCGACTGGAGCAGCACCTCGTCGCCCTCCGCGAGGCCCTCCAAGATTTCGACGTACACATCGTTGTACTTGCCGATCTTGACCTCCTGGCGCACGACGCTCTGCCCCCGGACGATCTGAACGACGCGCGTGTTGCCGATGGCCGTGACCGCCTGGAGCGGCACGACGAGGACGTTCGGCCGCAGATCGACCTTGATCACCACGTTGGCCGTCAGGCCGGGCTTCAGATCGAGCCCCCGCGCGTCGTTGATCGCCACCTGGACGGCGTACTGCTTGAGGTCCGGGTTCCGCCACCGATCGACGGTGTCCGGCAGCACTCCCACGCGGGTCACCCTGCCGTTCAGGGTGACGCCGCGCCGAGCGCTGATCGTGACATCGGCCCGCTGGCCCGTCTCCACCTGCCCGATCTTGGACTCGTGGATCAAGACATCCGCCACGAACTGCGAAAGATCCGGCAGATCGATCAGACGCTGCCGCTCTCGGACCAGCGCGCCTTCCTCGATGTACTGGCCGCTCATCTGGCGCATTCCCTCGGGGCGCGCGTAGACCACCATGCCCGGCGTCGGCGCCGTGATCGTGCACTTCTCGACCTGGTCTTGAAAGCGCTCCAGCAGCTTCTTCTGGTGCTCGTAGGTGCTGGTCTTCGACTTCCGGCTGGCCTCGGCGCCCGAGAGCGACGCGCGCGCCTTGCGTTTGACGCGCTCCATCTGCTTGCCCTTCTCCCTGGCGGCGGAGGCGTACTGCTTGACGTTGCGCGGGTGCGTGAACTCCTTCAGCAGCCGTAGCTGCTCCTCGGTCTTCGTGAGATTGATCTGGGCGCGCTGGAACGAGATGCGGTCCCGGACCACATCGCTCTCGGCGATGAACTTCTTGGCGAAGAGCGCCTCGCTGCCGTCCTTGTCGCCCCGCGCCTTCTCCAACTCCGCCGCGGCGAGCTTGACGGCGCTGTCGGCCTCGCGCCAGAGCTGGGCGGCATCGCCGTTCGTGTAGGACACCAACGGGATCGCGAGGATCCGCTCGACTTCCAGTTCGGGGGGAAGCACGGTGTCGAGAACCTCCTCCGGCGCCGAAGACGAGGCGGTGGAGTCGGAAGCCATGTTCCCCCGCGCCGGGCCGAACACCGGGACGCTCAGGCCCGTGTATTTCTGCAGGTCTATCGCCGCCAGTTCGAAGGCGAGGAGCGCCTGGTCGACATCGCTCTCGTTCTGACTCTCCTGGATCAGGTACTCCTCCTCGGCCTGGATCTTCGCGGCCAGCGCGTTCTGGTACTGAATCTCCTGCTGGGTGAGCCGCTCCTCGAGGTCCGAGGAATCGAGCTTGACCAGGACGTCGCCTTCCTTGACCTGCGAGCCCTCGGGCACCAGAAAGACGATGCGGCTCTCGCCGAGCACCTCGCACCGGACTTCGCTGTTGCGCGCGGCTCTGAGCGACCCGCCCTTTTGGATCTCGATGGGGAGATCCTGGCGCACGACCCGCCAGGTCGCCGCCGATTCGCGCGGGTTCTGCCGGCCGCAGCCGGCGAGGCACAGCAGCGCGGCCGCCGCGAGGGCCGCCGCCCGCGCGAGGTCTCTATCCTTCGCTCTTGGCATCGCCTTCCTCCCGGGCAAGATCGATGTAGGCACCTTCTTCATCCACGTGCAGGATCCCGATGGCGTGCAGGAACCCCAGATACGCCACCCGGAACTCGATGAGCGCCGCGGTGACCGCGTTGTTGGCTCGGAGCTCGGCATCGAGGGCTTCGAGCAGGTCGCGCGTCTCGACGCGGCCGTACTTGAGCAGCTCCTGCGTGCTCTCCACGCGGGTGTGCGCCACCTCGCGGCTCGCCTGTTCGATCTGGTAGCTGCGATAGGCACGGTCGACGGTGCGGTGCGCCACGGCCACCTCGCGCCTGATCCGCTCCTCGGCGTCGACGAGGTTTCGGCGCGCGCGCTCCAAGTCGAGGAGCGCCCGCCGGTACGTGTTGCGCTCGTTCTTGCGGTCCAGCGGCAGGTCGAGCTGGAACCCCGCGTCGTAGGTGAAGCGTTCGGCCTTGAAATAACCGGGGCGCTGGGCCTCGCGCTGGTCCGGCGTCGGGATCGAGATCCGGCCCGAGACGTCGAGCTGGGCCTTGAGCTGATCTTCGGCGATGGCGGCGACCCGCTCGGCATCGGCGGCGCCGTCGCGGCGGTTGAGCAGGTCCAGGCGGCAGTTGAGGGCGATCTGAATCGCCTCCTCGCTGTCCACGCCGAGCTCGCTCACGTCCATGGCGGTGAGAAGCGCCAGCTCCGAGGTGTCGAGCTCGATGGCCTGCTCGATCGGCAGTCCGAGGACGAGCTTGAGGGAGTCCAACCCGTCCCTGAGGCTCGTCCGGCTGCGGTTGACGCTCTCCTCGGCGCTCAGCACGCTGGTCTTGGCCTGATCGAGCTGAAACAGCGGCACGCGGCCCGATTCGGCGTGGGCCGCGATGCGGTTGAAGTTGGTGCGCGTGCTCGTCAGGTTCGCCTCCGCGTTCTTGACGGAGTCGTACAACTGGAGCGCGCGCAGGTACGCCTGGGTGACGTCGACGGCCAGGGCCCTGCGGGCATGCTCGAAGGAGCGCACGGCGTAGACGACGTTCCGCTCCGACTGCGTGAGGCGTTCGCCGGCGATGTCCGGGCCGAAGCCCCGCAGAAGCGGCTGGGTGATGGCGACGTTGATGGCGCTGGACGCGGCATCCTGGGGATTGCTCGTGAAGGACCGCAGGAGCGTGTTGGCGATGCTCACCGTCGAGGACAGGCCCCAGAGCCACGCCTTCCGCACGCCCCCGCTGCTGTCCAGCGCGCCCGTGCTCCGCTCCTTGTCGCCCCGGAGGCTCCCCGCGATCCTCGCGAAGAGCTGCGGCGCATAGGCATGCCGGTCGCCGGTCAGGCTCAGCGCGGCCAGATAGAGGGCCTCGCGCTCGTTCTGAAACGAGCGGCTGTGCTTGACCGCCAGGCGCTGGCACGCATGCAGGTTGAGGAGCAGCACCGCGCCCGTGGGAGCCGGCGTTCCGCCGAAGTCATCCAGCGAGAACGCGGGGGTCTCGCCCAGCACTGCGACCTGCTTCTCCTTGACGATGGTGTAGACCTCGCTGTCCGCATCCTTCCGGTAATAGTCCGAGGAGCAGCCCGCGATGCCTGCAAGCAGGCCGGCAAGCACGCGGTGCCGCCACGGGCGCGCACTCCTTCCTTCGCTACCGATCAACTCTCCTCCTCGGCGCTCGAATCGCGTCTCTGCGGGCGCCTTCCCCGCGGCGCCGTCGAAACGCCTCTTCCGCGGCGTGTCGGGGCCTGGTGCGGCAGGCTTTCTGTACCTATAATCGTCCATTATAGAAGAAACCCCGAGGGGCGCCACCCGTGGCGGCCGGCATACGGAGGGCCCTGATCGTTCAACGGCGGCGCGCCGGCCGGGGCGAGGTTTTTTGGCGGCGCTCAGCTCGGGCGCGAACGCATGGCCCCTAATGTCCCTAACGCGAGTTCTCTTCTATCTTCCACTGCCGCCCCCCGACCGCAAGCATTACGTCCCCTTTCACCGCGGGGTCGGGCAGATCGCGGCCGTGCTTTCGGCCGCGGGCTGCCGGGTCGTCCTCCGCATGCCCTGGCACTTGACCGAGGTCCAGGCCCGAGCGGAAATCGCCGCGGCCGGAGCCCGGTTCGTCCTGGTGTCCCTCGCCACGCCGCAGGCGGCGCTTCTGCGTCCGATCGCGGCGGCGGCCGCCGCCACCGGAGCGGCGCTTCTGGCCGGCGGGCCGCATCCGACCTTCGCGCCGGATGAAACCCTCGCCGTGCCCGGCGTCACCGCCATCGTCCGCGGCGAAGGAGAGCGCGCCGCGGCCGCCTTCGTCGCCGGCGAGGCGGACCGCCCCGGCCTCATCCGCCCCGGCGGCGATCCGGCCGCCGCGGGCGAGTTGGCCGACCTGGCCGACCTCCCGCTTCCCGATCGCGACATTTTCCACGCCTGCCCCGACTTCAAGTTCGAGCGCCGCGTGATCGGCCACGAGTTCGCCGCCTCGCGCGGCTGCCCCTATCGCTGCCGCTACTGCAGCAACGCCGGCCGCCTCGGTGCCTACGGCGCGGCGTTTCAGCGGCGCTTGCCCGTCGAGCGCGTGATCGCCGAGGCCGCCGCGGCCCTCGCGCGGGATCCGGACACGGCCATCGTGGGCTTCAACGACGACATCTTCGCCCAGGACATCGACTGGCTCGGGGAGTTCGCGGTCCGCTGGCGCGCGACGATCAAGAAGCCTTTCTGGGTGAACGGACATCCCGCGCTCCTCACCCAGGAACGCGTGCGGC
>ERZ1026796.1368-NODE-1368-length-16414-cov-3.623503_pt1 | contig 16414 bp, 15 predicted proteins | sample MGYA00520874_ERZ1026796 | MGnify/ENA primary metagenome ERZ1026796 (study PRJEB33270, sample SAMEA104284474) | anaerobic digester metagenome | biome: Anaerobic digester microbiome; feature: mesophilic sludge digester; material: Anaerobic digester biomass...
CCACAAATCCCTCTAGATCAATGTCCAAGGCGGCGATAAGCAGCACCAGATCCGCCTGGACCTCGGAGAGTTGCTCCTCACTGAATATGAAGTCCTTTCTCAGCACCGGCAAGCCCCCCTGGCGGGCGGTACGGGCATTCTCCAGGCGGCCCAGAAAGTGGGTGGGCTCGGTGAGAACGGATATGGCGCAGGCACCGTACTGGGCATAAGCGCGGGCATAAGCGGCCACCTCTTCCTGAGATAGTGCTCTGCCCAGGGCCTTGGGTTTGATCTCGGCGATGATGGGGATCATGCCCCTGCCTCTCGCCGCCCGGGCAGAGGCGACCAGATCCCTCCTCTCCTCCACCGGCCAGGCCCCCCTTGAAGATCGCCCTTGAAACGGCCTTGGGCGGGGCCTGGAATTCCACCACCGGTTTTCCACCCGGCGCGATATAGCAGCCCCGCCCGAATCAACCCGCTTTTCGGCTGGATGCGGAGGTCGCTCCGTTGTATACTGCCGCCGTCCGATGACCAAGCAATCCTGGGGCTATCTCGAGGGATGGATCTCCATCGTCCTCAATACCGCCCTCTTCGCGGTGAAGCTCCGGGTCGGCGCCATCTGCGGCTCCATCGCCATGGTCGCGGACGCGTGGCACACCCTCGCCGACTCGCTCACCTCCGCCGTCGTGATCCTCGGTTTCTGGATCGCCGCGCGCCCCGCCGACGACCGGCATCCGTTCGGGCACGGGCGCGCGGAGCCGGCCGCGGCGATCGTGATCGGCACGCTCCTGGCCGTTGTCGCGGCCTTCTTTCTCCACGAGTCCGTGATGAAACTCGCCCGGCCCGGGCGGTTTCCCGCCGCGCATTTCAACCGGCTGGCTGTCTGCGTCTTCCTCGGCTCGGCGCTTCTCAAGGAGGCCCTCGCCCGATTCTCCATCTGGGCCGGCGGGAAGATCGGCTCAGGGGCGCTCATCGCCGACGGGTGGCACCACCGCAGCGACGCGGTGGCTTCCGCCCTCATCGTCGCAGGGGTCTTCCTCGCCGGGGTCCGTTGGTGGCTGGACGGCGCCCTAGGCGTCGGCGTCTCACTGCTGATCGCCTACGCGGCGTACGACATCATCCGCTCCGCCGCGAGCGTCTCCATGGGCGAGGCCCACAGCCCGGATCTCGAGCGCCGCATCAAGGGAATCATAGCCGCCGTCGCCCCGGAGGTCACCGACGCGCACCATATCCGCGCCCACAAGTACGGCGACCACGTGGAGTTAACCCTCCATCTCTGCTTCCCGCCGGCGATGACCATCGAGGAGGCGCACGCCGTGTCCGGGAGGATCAAACACGCGCTGCGGCGCGAGCTCGGCGTCGAGCCGACCACCCACCTCGAACCCTCGGGCGCCGCGCCCTGACACGCGGCGGGCGCCCCTCGGCGCCCCGCCCGTCGCGGGGCGCCGGAAGACGCATGCCCGATGAAACGGCCCGAAAATCATTGTTGACATGCGGGGCCGCCGCGGCGTAGTATAAGCCGCTTTTCACAGGGTTGGAATCGCATCGCCGAGGAGGCGGATCCGAGACGGCGGGACGCCGCGCATCCGATGCGTGCAGGGGAGGACAGGAATGAAAAAGTGGTGTAAGTGCCTCATCGTCGGGGCGGCGCTGGTGTCGCTCGCGGCGCTGAGCGGCTGCCAGAAGAGTGACCAGGCCGGCGCCCCGCAGGCGCAGTTCAGCAACGACGTCTCGTTCGAGGATATCCCGGTACCGGCGAAATTCAAGCTCGTCCGCAAGGAGTCGTACTCCTTCCAGAACGACGTCACCCGCGTCGGCCACCTCGTCTACGTGGGCCGGAGCGACATCAACAACGTCCTCGCCTTCTTCCAGCAGCAGATGCCGCTCCACGGCTGGCAGGAGATGAGCTATATCGACGCCCGGAGCAGCACCCGTTACTACGACAAAGAGGGGCAGACGTGCATCATCACGGTGGGCAAGCGCTCCGCCGCCCACCAGGTGCACAACATCCGGATAGACCTCGACATGCGTCCGAAGTCGAAGTGATAGCGCGAAACGCGCAGGGAGAAACGGGCGCCCCCCGTAACGGGGGGCGCTTTCTTTCATGGCGCGAGGCCGTAACGTGGAGCGGGAAGGGCGGGGAACCCATCCCGCCGGATAGGGCCGTCACCCCGGCACGGCCCCGGCCAGTTCCGCCGCCCGCCGGTCGATCCGGCGCATCTCCCCCTCGAGCCTGGCCCGGATCGCCTCGCGCGCCGCGTCGTCGGCGTCGGGGGGGACGCGGATCTCCTCCCCGAACACCACCGCGCCCCTCGAGAACGGCATCGGAATGATGAACCGGTCCCAGCTCTTCAGCCTCCCCTTGCGGTTCGCGTCGAAGCTCACCGGGTAGATCGGGGCCCCGCTCAACTGCGAGATGATGACGATGCCCGGCTGGACGCGGTATAGCGGGCCGCGGGGTCCGTCCGGCGTCACGGCGGCGTCCAGCCCCCCGCCGATCGATTCCACCATCCCCTTCACGGCCGTCCCTCCGCCTTTCGACGTGGAGCCGCGGACGACCGCGAAGCCGAACCCATCGAGGACGTCGCTGATATACTGCCCATCCCTGCTGCGGCTGGCCATCACGCAGATATTCTTCCCCGCCCGGACCCGTTCGTAGATGTACGGCATAAGGAGGAACCTGTTGTGCCAGAAGGCGAAGATGCGGCTCCCGCCGCGGCCGGCCTGGGCGCGGGGGGGGGCGTCGCAATGATAGGTCATCCGGATGCTTCTGCCGAGAAGGAGGATGAGCCGGGGGGCGACGGCGCCGGCCAGGACGGAGAGCGCCCCCCCCCCTTCCCCGCCGTCCCCCCGCTGCCGCCTCATGCCGATCCCCCCGGGCGTGCCGCCGCGGCGGCGCGGCGTCAGACCTGGAACTGCATCTCGTAGAGCTTCTTGTACAACCCGTCCCGAGCAAGAAGATCTTCGTGCCGCCCCGCCTGGACGATCCGGCCGTCATCGAGCACGATGATCCGGTCCGCATGCGTTACCGTGGAGAGGCGGTGCGCGATCACGAAGACCGTCCTCCCGCGCATCAACTTGTCGATCGCGTCCTGGACGAGGCGCTCGGACTCCGTGTCGAGGGCGGAGGTCGCCTCGTCCAGGATCAGTATGGCGGGGTTCTTGAGAATCGCCCGCGCGATGGCGAGGCGCTGCCGTTCGCCGCCCGACAACATCTCGCCCTTCTCCCCGATCATCGTATCGTAGCCGTTCTGGAGCCCCGTGATGAAATCGTGGGCGTTGGCCATCTTGGCGGCCTCGACGATCTTGTCGAACGGGGCGTCCTGCTGGCCGTAGGAGATGTTGTTTCGGATATTGTCGTTGAACAGGATCGTCTCCTGCGTCACGATGCCGAGCTGCCCGCGCAGGCTGCGGAGAGTCGCGTCCCGGATATCCACGCCGTCGATGAGAATCCTTCCCCCCGTCGGGTCGTAGAAGCGGGGGATGAGGCTGACGAGCGACGTCTTGCCGGAGCCGCTCGGCCCCACGATCGCGATGATCTCCCCCACGCGCACCCGAAGATCGACATTTCTCAGGACGCCTGCATCGTCCGCGTTGTACTCGAATCCGACCCGGTCGAAGACGATCTCGCGCCCCATCCTGGGGATCTCGATCGCGTCGGGCCTCTCGATCATCGTGGAACGTGTGTCCAGCAGATGGAAGATCCGGTCGGCGGCCGACATCGCCTTCTGGAAGCCGATATTCAGCTTGCCGATCTGCTTGATCGGCTTCACCATCGAGGCCATGGCCGCGATGAATACCACGAAATAGCCGGTGGTCAACTCCTCCTTTATCACGAGGCGGGCGCCGTAGTAGGCGAGGAAGCTTACGGCGATCATCGCCCCCCACTCGGTCAGGGGGCTCAGGATGGCCGACTTTTTCGCCGCCGCGACCATCACGCGGAAGAGGGCCCTGTTCTCCAACTTGAACCTGCGCCCCTCGTAGCGTTCCATGCAGAACGCCTTCACCACCTGGATGCCCGAGATCGTCTCGAAGAGGATCGACGAGATGTCCGCTACCTTCTCCTGCGCGCGCTTGGTGAGCCGCCGGACCTTCTTGCCCACTATGCCGATCGGCGCCAGGATCACCGGGAAGATGAACATGGTGATCAGGGCGAGCTTCCATTCGATGCAGAGGGCGATGGCCGCGTAGGCGGGGAGCTGGATGCAGTCCATGAGGGTCTTCGCGAACCGCCCCGACAGCGCCTCGAGGACGAAGCTCACGTCGTAGTTGATCCTGGAGACGAGCTCCCCCGTACGTTTCCGGTCGAAGTAATCCATCGAGAGGGTCTGCAGGTGCCGATAGAGCTGGTTGCGGAGATCCTTGCAGACCCCCTGGCCCACGTACTCGAGCATCACCTCGTGCAGGTACTCCGCGATCCCTTTGATGAAGCTGCATGCGAGGACGAAGATGATGATGATGTTGAGCATGTTGGGGTAACGCCTGATCGAGTTCAGGCACGCCACGAGGCGGTCGAGCTGCGCGCGGGCCGGGAAGCGGACGGTCGACGGAATGGCGAGGGTCTTCCCGTTGAAGACGATATCCACCGCGGGGATGAGCGACATGATGCTGACGCTCTGGAGAACCGTGAAGACCATCATGGAGAGCACCGCGATGATGATCTTCCACTTGTACGGCTTGAGGTACGAAAGCAGTCTCAGATAGGTGGTCATTGTCGTCCGCCGCCCTCAGGCGGCCCCGTTCCCCCGGTTGCCGGAGACCGCGGCGAGCACCGCCCCCGCTGCCCGGCCGCTCGCCCCGGCCGCCCCCACCGCGGCGCGCACCTCCCTGAGCGCCTCCACCGCCGCCCCGTACGCCGCCCCGTCCCCGAGCCAGGCGAGGGCCGCCGCGGCTATCCTGCCGGGGGACGCGTCGCGCTGGATGAACTCCGGCATCACCTTCCTCCCGGCGATCACGTTCACAAGGCCGATATACGGCAGCTTGACGAGGGCGCGGCCCAGGAAATAGGTCGGCCACGCGACCCGGTAGACGATCAGCATCGGCTTCAGGAGGCACGCCGCCTCGAGCGTCGCCGTCCCCGATGCGACTAGGATGAGAGACGCCGCCCGCATCGCCTCATAGGCGCCCGCGGGCATCACACTCACCGCAACCGGGCTCGCCGCGAGCGCCGCCTCGGTGAAGGCGCGGAACGCCTCCTTGGGCGGCGCCGTGACGAACCCTATCGACGGAATCTTCCGTTTCATGATCTCCGCCGCACGGAGCATCACCGGGAGATGGCGTCGCACCTCGTTCCAGCGGCTTCCCGGAAGCAGCGCGACGACCGGCGGCCCGGGGGCGGGGGCTCCGGCGGGGGGGGAGCCCCGGCCCGCCTCCTCCAGGCGCAGGTCATCGAGCATCGGGTGCCCCACGAACTCCACGGGGAGCGGGGTGTCCGCGTAGAACTCCTTCTCGAACGGCAGGATGACGAGCATCCGGTCCACGTTACGCGCGATCGTCTTTCTCCTCCGCGTCCCCCACGCCCAGACCTGGGGGGATATGTAGTAGATCACCGCCGGGGGGAGGCGGCGTGCCTTGATCTTTTTGGCCAGCCGTATGTTGAACCCCGGGTAATCCACCAACACCACCGCGTCCGGCCTCCACTCCTCGATCAGGGAGAGGAGCCCGTGGAATATTCTCCGCAGGCCGGCGTAGTTCCTCAGCACCTCCACGGAACCGAGGACCGCAAGCTCGACGAGGTTGTAGCGGAGGTCCGCCCCCGCCTCGGCCATCCGTTCCCCGCCCGCCGCGCGGATCTCGCACGACGGGTCCCGCTGAAGGATTTCAGCGATCAGCTTCGCCGCGTGCTTATCCCCTGACTCCTCGCCCGCCACCACCAGTAGTTTCGACATCCGGAACCCGCCGTTCCCCGTCCCGACGCCGTTCCCCCCCGACGATCCTCGCCCGCGCGCCGCCCTATCGCACCCCGCCGGGGCCGACAGGCGGCATCCCCCGCTGCTCCTCGAAGGCCGCACGGTAGAGCGGGTTCTCGCGGCAGAGCCGGGTGATCTCCGAAGCGATGCGAAGCGCCTGGCGCCCGTGCTCGCCTGGGACGAGAGGCTGCCTCGAGGCGCGCACGCACTCGAGGAAAGACGATATCTCTAGCTTCAGCGGCTCCTCCTTTTCGAGGGGGAGCTTCTCCCTGACGATCCGCCCATCCTCCTTCCGGTAGATCATCCCCTCCTGGTTCTGGTAATCCAGGGAGAGGTAGGCATTGCTCTGGAAGACGCGGATCTTCCGCACCTTCTCGAAGCTGATCCTGCTGGCGGTGACGTTGGCGATGCAGCCGTTCTCGAAGCGCAGGCGCGCGTTCGCTATATCCTCGTTCCCGCTGAGGACCGGAATGCCCACGGCCTGGATCTCCGCCAGGGGGGAGGAGACGATGTTGAGAATGATGTCGATGTCGTGGATCATCAGGTCGAGCACCACCCCCACCTCCGTCCCCTCCCGCCTGTACGGGGCGAGGCGGTGCACCTCGATGAACCCGACCCGCGTCAGGATCTTCCGCAGCGCCACGATAGCGGGGTTGAACCTCTCGATATGCCCGATCTGGAGCACGAGATTCCCGCGGTGCGCGGCGTCTATGATATCGTCCGCCTCGCTCATGTCGAGGGCGATCGGCTTCTCCAGCAGGACGTGCGCCCCGAGCCCGAACGCCTCGAGCGCCACCTGGCGGTGGGCCTGCGTCGGCACCACCACGCTCACCGCGTCGAGCCCGCCGGGGATCTCCCGGAGGCTCCTGTACGCGGTGGTCCCCAGCCTCCACGCGATCTTCTCCGCCGCCCGGGCGTCGGTGTCGACCACTCCGGCGAGCTCGACCCCGGGCAGCCCGGCGTATATCCGGGCGTGGTGCTTCCCGAGGTTGCCAACCCCCACCACCGCGACCCTCAGCGTTTCCGCCATTACGCGTCTCCGGGGCCCATCCGAACCGTCGGCGCCCCCCGCGGATCAGATCCCCACGATCGTCATGCCCGCCGCGTCGGCCCTCTCCGCCACGCGCCCCCTGTCCACGATCAGGGTCCGCCCGGCCTCGACCGCGAGCGCCGCCGCGCCCGCCCCGATCAAGATATCCATGGTCGCCTCACCCACCACCGGGACGTCGAAGCGCATATCCTGGTTCGGGCGGCTCATCTTCACCACCACCATCCCCCTCGGGCAGAGCGCCGCCGCGCGGCGCAGGGTCTCGTCGGTCCCCTCCATCGCCTCCGCGGCGACGACCGCCTTCTTCCTTACCACCACCGTCTGCCCGACGTCGAGGCGCGCGAGCTCCCGTGCGATCCCGGCCCCGAAGTCGATATCCCCGAGCAGATCCCCGCGGGGGGGGAGGCGCGTCATGGCCCCCTTCGTCGCGACGCACGATGAGAGATAGATCGTGGAGTCCAGGAGCGCGATCCCGTCCTTCTCCATCTCCCCGGCGATCGCCTTCAACACCGTGTCGGCGCGCCGGTCGGGGACCCTCGCCGCGAGCGCGAGCATCCGGAGGTCCAGGCTGAGGGGGCTGATGACCATCTTCGGGTCGAGCCGGCCCACCATCACCGCCTCCCTCACGCCGGCCCCCTTGAGAACCCTGATCATCTTGCCGAGCTGACCCACGCGGACCCAGTGAATCTCGTCCACCTCCGCCTCGAGCCCCGCGGCGGTATGCCCAGGGAAGGCGATCGCCACGAGGCGGCCCACGCCCTTCGCCCGCGCCTCCCGGGCGGTGATGAAGGGCAGGTTGTCCCCCCCCGCGATGATGCCGAGCGTGGACACGTCGGCCATTCCCTTCCCTTTCCATCCCATCCCGGCGCGCGGGGCCGCCGCGCGAGGGAGCGGCCCCCCGCGGGGTCCTTCAGCGGGCTATGCCGCGCGAGGAGTCCTCGATAAAGGCGATCAGCGCCGCCACGTGCTCCGAGGGCCGGCCCTCCCCCTTGAGGCGGGCGAGCGCCTGGCTCACGTTCAGGGAGGAGTGGAAGAGCGTCTTGTGCGCGGCCTTGATCGCGGCGATCGCCTCGCGGGAGAAGTTCTTCCTCCGCAGCCCCTCGATATTGACGCCGCAGACGCGCGCCGGATGCCCGTCGGCCATCATGTACGGGGGGATATCCTGGACCACCTTCGAGCAGCCGCCGACGATGGCCATGGGGCCGATGCGGCAGAACTGGTGGACGCCCACAAGCCCGCCGATAATCCCGCCGTTCCCGATCCGTATGTGGCCGGCGAGGGTCGCGGAGTTGGCGAGGATGCAGTCGTCGCCTATCTCGCAGTCGTGGGCGACATGGCAGTAGACCATGAAGAGATTCCGGCTGCCGACGGTGGTCTCCGACCTCCCCGTCACCGTGCCTATCTGCATCGTCACGTACTCCCTGATCGTGTTGTCGTCCCCTATGACCAGGCGCGTCTCCTCCCCGCGGTACTTGAGATCCTGATTGACCTCACCGATCGAGGCGAACTGGAATATACGGTTCCGCTCGCCGATCCGGGTTCTCCCGGTGACCACCACGTGCGGCCCCACCGAGGTGCCGCGCCCGATGCGCACGTGTTCGCCGATGATGCTGTACGCGCCTATCTCGACGCCGTCCGCGAGCTCGGCCTTCGGATGAACGATCGCAGTGGGATGGATTGTCGTCATGGCTCTTCCGGGGTCACTGGCCGGCCGGCCCGTTCAGATGAAGGTGAACGTCAGGACCGCCTCGGCCGCCACCTTGCCGTCCACATACGCGACGCCCCGCACCTTCCCGGTCTTGGTCTTCCATCGGATCACCTCCACCTCGAGGCGGAGCTGGTCGCCGGGGATCACCGGTTTGCGGAACTTCGCGTTCTCTATGCCCATGAAGAAGGCGAGCTTGCCGAGGTTCTCCGGCGTGTTGATCATAAGCACCCCGGCCGTCTGCGCGAGCGCCTCGACGATGAGCACCCCGGGCATCACCGGCTGCTGCGGAAAATGCCCGCTGAAGAACGGCTCGTTGGCGGTGACGTTCTTCAGCCCGACGATCTTCTCCTTCCCCTTCACCTCCACTATCCGGTCGACCAGCAGGAACGGAAAACGGTGGGGGAGGATGCGCCTTATTTCGTTGATGTCCATCACGGTTCCCTCCGTATGACGCGCCGGGGCGCGCCGCTCGTCCCGCGCCGCGACGGCGGCGAGCTTGCGCGCGATTTCGACGTTCAACTCGTGCCCCGACCGCATGGCGATCACGTGGGCCCGCACGTGCCTGCCCACGAGGCACAGGTCGCCGATGATATCCAGGACCTTGTGCCGGGCGAATTCGTCGGGGAAACGGAGGCGCTCCTTGGAGTAGATCACCCCGTCCCCGATGACGACGGCGTTCTCCAGGCTCCCCCCCTTGATCAGCCCCTGGGAGACCAGGTACTCGATCTCGTGGTAGAAGCAGAAGGTCCGTCCCGGGGCGATCTCGCGCTCGAACGTCTCCTCGTCCAGCAGGAAGCTGACGAACTGCGCCGGGAGCGTCGGATGCTTGAAATCCATCGTGTAGGATATACGGAACTGCGGGGCGGGGATGACGGCGATGGCGGCGTTGTCCTTCGACACCCATACCGGCTCGCGTACAACCAGTTCCCGGCGCGGGGCGTCCTGCTCCTCTATACCGGCCGAGCGGATCATTCTCACGTAGGCGAAGGCGCTCCCGTCGCCGACGGGGGGCTCGTTGGCGTCGAGCTCGACGGCCACGTTGTCCAGGCCGCAGCCGCGAATGGCGGACAGGACGTGCTCCACCGTGTGCACCTCGGCCCCCCCGCGGGCGATCGTCGTGCCGCGGCGGATGTCCGATACGTTGCAGGCCAGCGCAGCCACCTCCGGCGAGCCGGGGAGATCGGTGCGCACGAACTTCACCCCCGTATCCACGGGGGCCGGCTTGAAGACCAGCCGGGTCTTGCTCCCCGTGTGCACCCCGACGCCCGTGAGACAGACCGGCGTCTTAATTGTCCGCTGCTTCTGCATCGCCCGCCCCGCCCTTCCCGCGCCCGGCGGCCTTCCCATCGAGCCCCCGCACTTTCGCGATAAGCCCGGGCAGGCGCAGGAGGGCGGCGTGCACCTTCTTGAACGCCTTCCCCTCCATCGCAGGGATGCCGATGTAGTAGGAGTTCGGGGGGACGTTCTTCGAGACCCCCCCCTTCGCGCCGATGATCGTGTTGTCCCCTATGGTGACGTGCCCGACAACGCCGACCTGCCCGGCCAGGATCACGTTCTTGCCGATCGAGGTGCTCCCCGATATCCCGACCTGCGCGACGATGATGGAGTTCTCGCCGATGTCGCAGTTGTGCGCGATCTGGACGAGGTTGTCGATCTTCGTCCCCTTGCGGATTATCGTCTTGTCGAAACGGGCGCGGTCGATCGTCACGTTCGACCCGATCTCCACGTCATCCTCGATGACGACGGTGCCGATCTGGGGAATCTTCTCGTGGACGCCCTTTACCGCGACGTAGCCGAAGCCGTCGCTCCCGATCACGCTGCCGCTGTGGATGCTCACCCGGTTCCCGATGGCGCACCGCTCCCGGATCGTGACGTTCGGAAAGATGTGGCAATCCGCGCCTACGACGGTGCCGTGCCCGATATACACCCCGCTCCTCACGATCGTGCGGGCCCCGATAACCGCGCCGTCCTCGATGACGGTGAACGGGCCGACCGAGACCCCCTTGCCCAGCTTGACCGTCGGGGCGACCTGCGCCCGCTTGCTGACCTCCTTCGGGAACTCGGGCTTTTTCGGACCGAAGATCTCGATCAGCTTCGAGAACGCGAACGACGGGTTGTCGACCCTTACCATGGGGCACGCCGAGCCGATCTTCAGCCCCTTCGCCACCACCACCGCCGCCGCCCGCGTCGTCTGGAGCAGGGGGGCGTATTTCGGGTTGGCCAGGAAAGTGAGATCCCCCTCCACCGCCTCCTTGATCCCGGAGGCGCCCGTGATGATCGTCCCGGCGTCCCCCTCGATCTCCCCGCCGACCAGGGAGGCGATTTCCTTCAAGGTTATTTTCATGGCCGCTCCTCTCATTGCCGCGCGACTCCGATCCGCGGCGCGGCCGGACGGCGCGCGCCGCGGCGCTGGATCACTTCTTCTTCCCGGCGTACCTCCGGTTGAGCTCCTTGACGACCTGGTCGGTGAGGTTGAGGGCGTCGGACCGGTAGCCGATATCCTCGGCGGTGAAGGAAAGGATCAGCTCGTATCCCCCCGCCTTTCCGATATCGGCAAGCGCGCCGCGTATCTCCCCGAGGATCTCCTCCTGGAGGCGCGCCTGCTTCTGCATCGCCTCCCGCTTCACCTTCTCCTCGAACTGGTAAAGGGCCTTCACCTTCTCGTCGACTACCGTCTCCTTCTTCTTCTTCGGCTCGTCGCGGAGCAGGTCCGCTTCGTCCTTCAGCCTGTTTATCTCCTCGACCATGGTCTTCCGCTCGGCTATCTTCTCCTTGCGGTCCTGCTGGAGCCTCGCGTTGAGGTCAACGGTCTTCTGGTACTTCTCGAAGACCCTCTCCACCTCGATATACCCGAGCTTGCCGCCGGCCGCGACGGCCGCCCCGGCGGGGCTGAGGAGCGCCGCGGCGGCCGCCCATGCACCCCATGATCTCCTCTTCAAGCGCACCTCCTTGCGCGCATCCCCGTCAGAAGATGGTCCCGACGTTGAAGCTGAACGCCCCGGTTTCCCCCTCCGTCCACTGGTCGGTGATCACCGGGATGCCGTAGTCGAGCTTGATCGGCCCCACGGGGAGGTTCAGGCGCACCCCCATGCCCACCGACGCCACGATGCCGTCCATGAAATCACCCGGGGTCTTGTAGACGTTCCCCATGTCGAAGAACGCGGCGCCGCGGATCTTCGAGACGAGCGGGAAGGTGTATTCGATGCTCCCCGCCACGGACGCCTCGCCGCCGACCGGCTCGTCGTTGGAGTCGCGCGGCCCGACGTCGCGGTACTCGAAGCCGCGGATGCTGTCGCCGCCGCCGAGGAAGAAACGCTCGGAGAGGGGGATGTCGGATGAGTTGCCGTACGCCCTCCCCACCCCGGCCGATCCGGCGATCCTGATCACGTGGTCCGGGAAGCTCTCGATCGGGACGAAATACTGGCTCGCCATCGCCTCGATCTTCACGAAGTCGGCGTCGCCGCCCAACCCCGCGAACTCGGCGGTCACGCTGGAGATGGCGCCGCGGTGCGGGAATACGATCGAGTCGCGGGTGTCACGCGTGAGGCCGAAGGTTACGGCGCTGATGAGGGTGTCGCCCTCGGCCTCCTTGATCTGCTCGGATGCGTCGTCGTCGACGTCCATGTTCACGTTCTCCATCTTGTACGTGACGTCGCCGCGGTAGAACTCGCCGAACGCCTTGGCGAGCCGCACGTCCCCGCCTATCCGCGTCTGGTTGAAATAGTCGCTCAGGTACTGGCTGCTCTGGGAGTAAAGATCGAACCCCGCGGCGATCCTCTTGCCCATGAAATACGGCTCGGTGAAGCTCATCAGGAAATCCTGCCGCTGGAATCCTATCTCCGCCCTGAGCCGCATCTTCTGCCCCCCGCCCGTGAAGTACGGGAAGTTCATGAGGTCGAAGTTGCTCTGGGCGATCTCCGCGAAGCCGACAAGGCCGTCGATCGAGCTGAACCCGGCCCCGAAGCTCAGCTGGCCGGTCTTCCCCTCCTCCACCTCCACGGCCAGGTTCTGGGTTCGGTCCGCTCCCTCCCCCGGGGCCGAGGTGACATTCACCGAGTCGAAGTAGCCGGTGTTCTCCAGGCGCTCCTTGCTCCGCTGGACCTTCAGGCCGTTGAACACATCGCCGGGCATCACGCCGATCTCGCGCCGTATGACGTGGTCCTTCGTCCGGGTGTTCCCGCGGATATCGATGCGTCCCACGTAGTAAGGATCGTACTCCTTCACCGTGTAGGCGACGTCGATCTTCCCGGTCTCGGGGTTGAGCCGCTTCTCCGTCGCGATCTCCGCGTCGGTGTACCCCTTGGCGAAATAGAGGGCGCGGACCGCGTTGATATCGGACTGGAGCGCGTTCGGGGAGAAGGTGGCCCCCGGCCCCATGGAGAGGGAGCGTTGCAGCTCGTCGGTGTCATATATCTTGTTCCCCGACACTGTGACGTCCCCCACGAGGTACGTCCCCCCCTCCTCCACGGAGATATCGAGCTCCACGAAGCGCCCGTCCGGCGAGGGCCTCTTGTCGACGGCGGCGTATTTCATATCCACGTATCCCAGGGAGGCGTAGTAGGCTCGGAGGCGCTCGAGGTCATCCGAGAGGGTCTCCTCCTGCAGCATCCCGGTCGAGTAGAGGTAACTCATCGGCCATTTATAGAGGGGCCAAGGTGCGCGGCGCTTGGTATGCATCAACCCCGTCAGCGTGCGCGCCGGCACGTGGGCGTTCCCCCGGAAGCGGACGCGGCTGATCGCCTGGCGCTGCCCCTCTGCGATCGTGATGATCGCCTCCGCCGACGCCTGGCCGCCCGGGCTCGCGACCTCGTACCGCACCTGGGCCACCGGGAACCCCTCCCTGGCGTAGAGCGCGGCGAGGGCGTCGACGTCCTCCACAAGCAGCCTCTCGTTCACCGCCTCTCCTGTCCTCGACTTCATCTCCTTCCGGAGGCGCTCCGTCGGGATGGCGGCGTTCCCCCTGAAAACGATCTCCCTGAGCTCGGGCCTCTCCTTCAGCACGAACGCGACCTTCACCCCGTCCCCGGCCCTTTCGACGTCGACGCTGATGTTGCTGAAGTAACCGAGCTCGTAGAGGCGCTTGACATCCTCCTTGACCGTCTCCTCGCTGAAGAGCCCCTTCTCGCGCGTCTGGAGCTTGTTGAAGACGATGGTGTCGCTCACCGTTCGGTTCCCCATGACGGCGACCGCCTCCACCCGGTCGCCCTCGCACTGGATCGCCGCCGCCCTCGGGGCGGGGGCGCATGCGGCGGCGATGCACGCCGCCGCGAGCGGCAGCCACCTCCGCCGCACCGCCCGCTCAATTCTCAAGCGCACCGTCCCCTTCCCCGCGCCCGGTGTAGTTCTCAAAGTGAGTGCACTCCTCGAGGAACGTCAGCTTTACGACCCCGACCGGCCCGTTCCTCTGCTTGGCGATGATGACCTCCGCCTTCCCCTTCGCCTCGTCGTTGTCCGGCTCGTAATACTCCTCGCGGAAGAGGAGCATGACGACGTCCGCGTCCTGCTCTATGGCGCCCGACTCGCGCAGGTCGGAGAGCTTGGGGCGGTGGTCCGGGCGCTGCTCGGCTTCGCGGTTGAGCTGCGAGAGGACGATCACCGGGATGTTCAACTCCCTGGCGAGGGCCTTCAGCGAGCGCGATATCTCGGATATCTCCTGCTGCCGGTTCTCCGTCTTCCTCGAGTAGGAGCGCATGAGCTGGAGGTAGTCCACGATCACGAGGCCGATCCGCTCCCGCGCGGAGAGCCGCCGCGCCTTCGCGCGCATCTCGAGGACGGAGATGGACGGGCTGTCGTCTATGTAGATCGGGGCGGCCGCCAACTTCCCGGCGGCGTTCACGAGCCTCGGGAAGTCATGCTTCTCCGATATGAAGCCGGTGCGCACGTTGTGGGCGCTAACGCGCGCGTGCGAGCAGAGCATGCGCAGCACGAGCTGCTCCCTCGCCATCTCGAGGCTGAAGATCGCGGTGGGTATCCTCGCGGTGATCGCGGCGTGCTCCGCGATATTCAGGGCCAGGCTCGTCTTTCCCATCGAGGGCCTCGCCGCGATGATGATAAGGTCGGACGGCTGGAGGCCCGCGGTCTTGGTGTCGAGGTCCGTGTAACCGGTGGGGACACCGGTGACGTACTCCTTCTTCTGGTAGAGGCTCTCGACCGTCTCGATGCTGTGCTTGATCAGCTCCCCGATCTTTACGAAGCCCTGGGTATCGCGCCGCTGGGCGATGTCGAATACCTCCTTTTCGGCCTCGTCGAGAAGCTCGTTGACGTCCTCCCGGCCGTCATAGCATCGGCTGACGATGCCCGAGGCGGCGGTGATGAGCCTCCGGAGGAGGAACTTGTCGCGGACGATACGGAGGTGGTGGGAGATGTTCGCCGCGGAGGGGACCGCGTCGAGGAGCATGCTGATGTAGGACGCCCCGCCCACCGCCTCGATCTCTTTCCGTTTCCCCAGGTGCTCGGTGAGCGTGATGATGTCAACCGGGTGGTTCGCGTCGAAGAGCTCCACGATCGCGGCGTATATCTTGGCGTGCGCCTCCTTGTAGAAGCTCTCCGCGCTGACCGCCTCTATGGCGTGGCCGATCGCCTCCCGGTCCAGGAGCATGGCGCCTAGAACGCTCATCTCCGCGTCCAGGTTCTGCGGGGGCAGCTTGTCGAGAACGCCTTCCGGGGCGGCCATACGGACCTCGTGCGTAGCATCTCGACCGCTCCGCGCGCGAGACGCGCGGCCGGTCACTTCTCGACGACCCAAACCTTCACGACGGAGGCGACTTCCGGGTGGAGCCGGATCGTGACGCTGAACACCCCCAGCTCCTTGAGCGGCTCGGGCAGCTCGACCTGCCTCTTTTCCACGGCGAAGCCCGCCTTCTCGAGAGCCTCGGCGACATGCTGGGCGGTGACGGCCCCGAACAGCTTCCCGTCCTCCCCGGCCTGCATCGGGATGGTGCAAGAGGCCTTGCTCAACGCCTCGGCGTCCCGGCGTATCTTCTCCAGGGCGCGCCGGGCCTCCGCCTCCTTCTTCTTCTTCTCGATCTCGAGGGCCTTGATCGCGCGGGGCGTCGCCGGCGCGGCGAGCGCCCTAGGGAAGAGGAAGTTCCGGGCGTACCCGAGTGAGACCCTCCTGATATCCCCCTGGGCGCCGAGCCCCTGCACGTCCTTCATCAGTACGATTTCGGTTTCCATCTCAAGCAGCTCTCCAATCCGGTCCGAGGGCGACGACCCTATTCGGCCACGAACGGCAGCATCGCGATCTGGCGCGCCCGCTTGATCGCCCGGGCCAGGCGACGCTGGTGCGAGGCGCACGTGCCGGTGACGCGGCTGGGCAATATCTTTCCCTTCTCGGTGACCATCTTCCGCAGCATCCCGATATCCTTGTAGTTGATCTCGGTCACCTTATCCGTACAGAACCTGCACTTCTTCTTCCTGACGAACACCTTTTTCATCCCGTGCGACCTCCGATCGGTCAACCCCCCTGATCGCAACTATCCGCCGCATCCGCCCCCTGCCGCCCGGAGCGCCCGGCCGCGGGCCGAGTCGGCGCCGCCCCTTCGCGGTTCAGAAGGGGACGTCCCCGTCTCCCGCTCCATCCCCGACGCCGGGCCCATCGTCCTGACGGATCGCTCCTGGCTCGGCGTCGTGGCGCAAGAGAGCATCACGCGCTTTATCTCGTGGTTGGTGTATCCTCAGCCGGCCAGCACCTCCGCCTCGGAACTCTTTCGCGTGGCACCACCGGAGCTTGCCCGTTCGATCTCGTTGCATAATACGGTCGCCGTGATT
>ERZ1026796.1369-NODE-1369-length-16407-cov-4.265418_pt1 | contig 16407 bp, 12 predicted proteins | sample MGYA00520874_ERZ1026796 | MGnify/ENA primary metagenome ERZ1026796 (study PRJEB33270, sample SAMEA104284474) | anaerobic digester metagenome | biome: Anaerobic digester microbiome; feature: mesophilic sludge digester; material: Anaerobic digester biomass...
ACCTGAAGGTCGGGGTATTCGTGACCCTCCGCGCTCCCGATGTAATAAAAAATTGTGTATTTAGCTCTTACTGCAATTCATGCAGATCAACCCCACTGGATAGGCGCCGTGATACCTGCCGATGGGTGCCACCAATTCCAGGGCGGGATGGGGAAGAGAATCGATGTCCACCAGACGCCTGGGCTCAGTGGTCAAGATCTCCTCTCCCTGGCGGTAGCAGATGCCCTCAACATCCGCAAGGTCGCGCCCATCTTCGAAGGCCTTTAGAATCTCAAGAGTGGTTGCCTCACCCTCCCCATATACAACCGCATCCAGGGAGGGACACCTCTCAAGCACCTCGCCCTTTAGAGCTGATGGATGGGGTCCGCCCGCGATCACCGGCGCATCATAAGCCCTCTTCAATTGCTCCACTGTCTCATAGGCGGCCCTTGACTGCAGCGTATTCATCGTCAGGCCTATGAGATCGGGTGCATAATCCCTGGCCGTTTTTGAGACAGTGGCCAGGCTTAAATTCTCGACATCCGCATCTACAACCTTAACCTCATGACCCTCTCTCTTCAGCGTTGAGGCGATATAAAGCAGCCCCAATGGTGGCAGGATTGTCATCATGGAGCCCAGGTATCTTGTATTCGGATTTATGAGCAACACTTTAGCCATATTTCACCGCCCTATTCTCAATCATTTGAGCATGAATCGCTTCCAATCCTATGCTCTATCTGCCGCTTCGTGATCTTCTTAGCATTGACGATTTATATATGTCTCAAGAATTGCTCCGGTATCATCGAATCCAACCTGCTCGCCCCGGGAGAGAAGCAATGTCCTGTCGCAGAAACGTCTCACTGCATCCATGCCATGGGAGACGAAAAGGACCGTGACTCCTTCATTCCTGTAGCGCTTGAATACATCGAAGCACTTCTGCTGGAACTCCATATCGCCTACGGCTAAAACCTCATCCACCAGCAATACATCCGGATCGGTCTGTATTGCTGTGGAGAATGCCAGGCGGACCTGCATTCCCGAAGAGAGATTCTTGAGCTTTGTGTCCTGAAACTTCTCAAGGCCTGCGAACTCGATCACATCATCGATCCTCTCTCTGATCTCCTTGCGGGATATGCCCATAATTGTGCCGTAAACGATGATATTCTCTCTGGCGGTCAGGTCTGGATGAAAACCGACACCCAGCTCCAGGAAGGGCGTCATCTTGCCATCTACCTTTACCCTTCCTTTCGTTGGCCTGATGATATTGGCGATTATCTTGAGCATGGTGCTCTTTCCCGAGCCGTTGTCGCCAATTATGCCGATGAACTCGCCGTCATTCACCTCGAAGTTGATATCCTTCAGCGCGAAGAATGTCTCGTAACGATTGGGTCTCACCAATTCCGCAAGATTCTCAAAGATCGTCGTCCTTTTCTCATGAGGGATTCGGAAGGTCTTCCAGAGGTGCTCCACTCTTACGCTCATTCAGATCACCTCAGCAAACCTTGGCTCCAGTCGGTCGAAGATAAAGTAGCCCAGCAGGAGAATGGCCACAGCAGATATGGCCAGGTATAGGAGGCTCAACGGCTCTGGGGGTGTCCTGTAAAGGATGCTATCACGCATCATAATGATGATCAAGGCCATGGGGTTGAGCATCACTATCCAACGCACATTTTCCGGGAATATGGTTATGGGGTATAATATCGGCGTGGCGAAGAACCCGATCTGCATGATGACCTTCCAGATGAATTGCACGTCTCTGAAGTAGACATTGAGCGCGGACAGGGACATGGATAATCCTAGTACTACAAAAAATTCGAGCATGGATAATATGGGGAAGTATCCTATGGTCCATCCTGGCATAGCTCGGAAGGCGAACATGAATATTACGAATACTATGAACTCGAGCATAGTCATCATCAGGGCCATGATGCATGTGGATATGACTAAGATATCCCTGGGAAAGTAGACCTTCTGCACCATGCTCGGCTTTCCTACAATGCTCCAAATGCTCAAAGATGTACCTCGATCCAGGAAGTTCCAGAGGACTATGCCAAGGAGCAGAAAGAGCTGATAGTTCTCCACCTGTATGCGCATGAGGTTTGTGAAGACCTCGAAAAGCACAAACAACATAAGTAGCGGCTCCAGGAGCGACCAGAAGAATCCCAGGGCTGAGCCTTTGTAACGCAGCTTGAGGTCGCTCCAGGCCAGCCTGAGGATGAGCTCTCTATAGCTCCACAGCAATTGAAGATGACTTGGTGTCGGCAATATACTACTCCTATGCTTACTTCATTTTATCGAACTATTATCCTTGCTTATTATCATATTCGGGGATGAATCTGTGAATTCTCTTGAGGAATACTGAGACATCGAATTCATTTGCTCGCTTCATGCATTTGGCTTTATACCTATCCGGGTTCGCTCTTAGGCTCGCACAGACCGCCTCCACTGCCCCGGCCAGCTCATCGCGGTTCGCCTCCACCAGCAATCCCGTCTCTCCATTCACAACCGTTTCGGTAAATCCGCCCTCATCCACAGATATAACCGGTTTGCCGCGGGCCATAGCCTCAAGGGGCGTCATACCGAAGTCCTCATACACGGCGGTACATATTAATCCTTTGCGCCTGCTATACAGGTCTACCAGCTTCTCTTCCGAGACCGTCCCAAGCATCTTTACATTTTCAGGCATATCCTTTACAAGTTCATGATAGTGCCGGGCAGCATGGTCTCCGGGTGAGTACCCTCCAACTACGACCAGTCTCCGGGCAGAACTTCAAAGGCAGCTGAATGCTTGGGTTTGCAGGTCAAGCGCAGAACGATCCAAGATACCACGTTTATCGAGGCAGATCAGGGATCTTCAAAAGAACCACGTGGTGATGAGGCTAAGACACGTCGCAGAAGAGATGGAAGATGGGCAAAGAAAGGTGATGAAACTCATTTCGGTTACAAGCTTCAGTCAGAGAGTCTTTGACCAAAGGAATCTATTCGCAGCCGCAGTATCGGAAGTGCCAGTTATTGGCCCATACCAGGTCCTTGGGAGTGCCCACATCGATATGCACTCCGTCTATTTTTTTATAAATAACATTCTTCCCCAACTCTATGAGCACCTTGATCGAGTCAGTGAGCTGGTATTCCCCGTTATAACCTGGTTTTGTCCTCCTGATGGCATCAAAGAGGTCAGGCTCAAAGACATAGATGCCAATGGATCCAAGTGAGCTGGGGGCCTTTTCTGGCATTGGCTTCTCGATTATATCCTTTATCCTGTCACCCTGGACGGTTATGATCCCATGCCTGGTCACATCCTCTACATCAGCCACCCCAAGAGTAGCATCTGCCTTCTCGGCAATATGGTATGAGATCAAGTCTCCCAGGAACGACTTGGGATGAAAGAAGTTGTCGCCAAGAACCACTGCAAAGCTGCCGTCTATGACGTGCTCCCCGGATAGCACAGCATTGGCCAGACCTAGTGGCTCATCCTGGACTACATAGGTGAGATTCACTCCGAACCGCCTTCCTGAGCCCAGGTAATCTGAGATGCCATGCTTATGGGGGCTGACAACAACCACGATCTCCTCTATCCCCGCCAGTTGCATGGCCTCGACCACATGCTCTATCACTGCCTTCTCCCCCACGGGCAAGAGCTCTTTCGGTATAGCATGGGTGAAGGGGCCGAGCCTGGTCCCCATTCCAGCGGCCGGTATCAGCCCTTGTGCTACCAGCATATTCCCTCTTTATCCTGGCAGGACAGAATCCTTCTTCCCTCGATGATCACCCTGTTTTTCATCAGATCAAACTCCTCATCCAGAAGGCCGAACTCCGGCCACTCGGTCATAACAATGCATGCATCTGCATCTTCTAAGGCATCTGTTACCCTTGAGCAGTACTCGATATCAGGGATCAGTTTTTTCATGTTATCATTTGCCTGGGGATCGTAGGCAGCGATCCTTGCCCCCATTTCTTCAAGCTCCAATATGACGGGGATCGATCGGGATTGTCGAACGTCATCAGTGTCATTCTTGAAGGCCAGGCCGAGGACTGCGATCCTCTTGCCCTCAAGGCTGCCGATCTTCTTTTGCAGCAGTTCCAGCATCCGCGCAGGCTGCCTTTCATTGACATTTTGGACGGATCTGAGAATCAACGGCTCTTCGTTCATGCCTTCGGCCAGGTGTATGAGGGCGGAGAGGTCCTTGGGAAAGCAGCTTCCCCCAAAGCCAGCGCCGGCGTCGAGGAAGTGGGGGGATATTCTGTGATCCATGCCGACGCCCTCCATCACCTCATAAACGTCGATGCCCAGCCTCTTGCAGAGATTCCCTATCTCATTGGCAAAGGATATTTTGGTGGCCAGAAAGGCATTGGACGCGTACTTTATCATCTCCGCAGATTTGATTCCTGTGCGGACGATTGGCGCCTCAATTCCTCGATATGCGGATTCCGCCCAGTCTCCCGCTCTACTGTCATTGCTGCCTATGACGATCCGGTCCGGATGCATGAAATCCTCTACCGCCCGCCCCTCTCTGAGAAACTCCGGGTTCATGCAAAAGCCGATTTCATCCCCTGCCCTTTGGGAGTGTTCCAGGACGGTGGGGACCACAAGGCCCTCGGTGGTCCCGGGGGGGACGGTGCTCTTCACGACCACCACATGATATGAGTCCATATCTATCAGGGACCGGCCCAAAGACTGGCAGGCGGACTGGATCATAGAGAGGTCCGGATGGCCATTGTCCCCCTCAGGCGTGCCCACGCAGATGAAGAAGATCTCGGTGTCCGGAATGGCATCATAAGCTGTGGACACATGAAGGCTTTTTTCCAGGTGCTTTGACAGGAGCGCTTCCAGGCCCTTTTCGTATATCTGCGGACTGCCCCGGCTGATTGAACTGGCCCGATCAATATCTATCTCTATCAGGCCGACTGTGTGGCCCAGCTGGGCAAAGCAGACCGCAGAGACGAGGCCCACATAGCCGCCGCCGATCACAGAGATCTTCATTGTGGAGAGAGATCATTTTTGCAGTATTTTAATCTTCTTGGATTGTGGCGGATGGGTTGCTTGTGCATGAAGCTTCGGCTCTCTGTATATGAAATGCATCCCTAATCGTGGCGTCATCTCTTTTTTTAGGCATAGGATAGATCTAACTTGCAGGGCAGCAGCCACATGAGTAAAAAAAAAGGTCCTTTGCCGCATTGACATACTTTCTCCCCGCTCAATCGATATAAGTATCCGTCCTAAGTGTCTGCATGATGATCCGCAATAGGTAACCCTTGTTTCCCAACAGGCCTGCTCCGCAGATGCTGGCTGAACGGCGGGACGCTTGCAGATGATTCTTAAAAAATTTGTTTTAAAAAATTCTAGGTATTGCCGTTCATCAGTGTGTTTGACTTTAGTGGAAAGACTTATCTATCTAAAGATACTTTAAAACTATTTAATATTGTGAGGTGCAAGAAGTCATGCATACATGCTGGTCCAATTATGTGTTCGCAATCCTTTTTGGCGCAATTCTTATAGTATCGATGATGTCTGGGTCGGCAGAAGTTCCCATCATCAACTCCTCGCCAGATCATTCAGATTCGCTCTCTGGTGGGAATTTCAGCATATCCACTAGCACCGAACTAGATAGCAGCCCTCATAGCAGTAACCAATCGATCGACTCGGCCATGCTCAAGTTGCCCTTGAGCTTTATAGAAAATCGTGGTCAGTCCCCCGAAGATGTGAGGTTCATGGTCCGGATAGAGGGCCCAACGGTGTTCTTCACCCCTTCAGAGGTCATATTCAGTTTGTCCCAGGGCAACAACTCCTCTGCAGTCCATATGGCCTTTGAGAACTCCAATCCGGGACAGATAATAGGGGAGGAGCAGCTCCCTGGCCGGGCCAACTTCTTCATCGGCAATGACTCCACCCAATGGATTTCCGATATCCCCACCTTTGGGTCAATAAGGTACAAAGAGATCTATCCAGGAGTGGATCTGATCTTCAAGGGTAGGGAAGGATACCTGAAGCATGAACTGGACTTGGATCCAGGTGCAGATTTGTCTGGGATAATTCTGACCTATAGCGGCCAGGATAACCTCAGCCTGGCAGAGGATGGATCTCTGCTGATAAGAACCTCTGCGGGCAACCTGACCGATTCTGTGCCTATATGCTACCAGGAGATCAATGGTAGCAGGGAGATGGTTGAAGGACGGTACCGCCTGGTTGGAGACAATGGAGTTGGATTTGAGATCGTAGACTACGATCGAAGATATCCTTTGGTGATCGATCCGACATTGGCCTACTCCACATATCTAGGGGGAAGCGGCGATGATTCTGGCTTGAGCCTGGCACTTGATAGCAGTGGCAATGCATATGTCACAGGGTATACTGCTTCCACCAACTTCCCGACAAAAAATCCATTGCAGGCATCCAATGCTGCATCTAGCGATGTTTTTGTTGCCAAGATCAATTCCGCCGGGTCCGCACTGTCTTATTCCACCTACCTGGGAGGAGGAGGTTATGATTATGCCAAAGGCATCGCTGTTGATAGCGGCGGCAACGCCTATATTACCGGGTATACTGCCTCCACCAACTTCCCGACAAAAAATCCATTGCAGGCATCCAATGCTGGTTCGAATGATGCTTTTATCGCCAAGATCAATTCCGCCGGGTCGGCACTATCTTATTCCACCTACCTGGGAGGGAGCGGCGAGGATAATGGAGAAGGCATAGCTGTAGACGGAAGCGGAAACGCTTATGTCACCGGGTATACAGGCTCCGCCAGCTTCCCGACAAAAAATCCCATCCAGGCATCGAAGGCCGGTTTGTGGGACGCATTTGTATCCAAGATCAATTCTGCTGGATCGGCGCTGGTCTATTCCACCTACCTCGGAGGGAGCAGCTCTGAATATGGCCTTGGCATCGCCTTAGACGGAAGCAGCAATGCCTATATCACCGGGCCTACATATTCAACCAATTTCCCGACAAGAAATCCATTGCAGGCATCGAATGGCGGCGAGATGGACGCATTTGTATCCAAGATCAATTCCGCAGGATCGGCATTGACTTATTCCACCTACCTTGGTGGAAGCTTCAATGACTTTGCTGAAGGCATCGCTGTGGATAGGAGAGGCAACGCCTATATAACGGGGTATACCATCTCAAATGACTTCCCAACCCAAAATCCGATACAAGCATTGAAGATCGGCTCTTTTGACGCCTTTGTCGCCAAGATCAACTCCGCAGGATCGGCATTGGACTATTCCACATTTCTTGGAGGCAGCGGCGATTGTTTTGCTCATGGCATCGCTGTGGACAGCAGGGGCAACGCTTTTGTCACCGGTGATACCTCTTCCGCCGACTTCCCAACAAAGAGCCCATTACAGGCATCGAATAGTGGCTCATATGATATTTTCGTCGCCATGATAAATGCTGCCGGATCGGCTTTGTCTTTTTCCACTTACCTGGGAGGAGTCAACTATGATTATGCCAAAGGAATCGCTATAGATAATTTTGGAAAAACCTATCTCACAGGGTATACAGAATCAAACAATTTTCCAACCCGAAATCCATTGCAGCCAGCCAATGGCGGATACAAAGACGCTTTTGTGGCAGTTATAGACTGCTCTGACCTCCCCAACAATCCTCCAAATACTCCTTCTGTTCCTCTCGGCGAGAATAGCGGCTTTGTCGAGGTTGGTTACATTTATTTCACCTTTGCATCTGATCCGGATGGAGATCAAGTGAAATACACCTTCGATTGGGGGGACGGAAGCACCACAACCACCGATCTTGTTGATTCAGGGGCAACTGCAAGCATGTCTCATAGCTGGATCAATGCTGGAGTCTATCAGATAAAGGCCATGGCCACGGACAGTAAAGGCGCCACCTCTGGATGGTCTGAAGCTGCAACCATTAAAATTATCGAAGGAGAAGAATGGACCCTGTACTATCCCGACTTCACAGATACTGTCTATCCCAATAGCTGGAGATCCTGGCTGATGCTTCAAAATCCTGCTGACGAGGCAGTAACCATGCATCTAGAGCTGCGCGACAGGACAGGAGAATTGCGATATGCGGGCAGTCAGACCATTCCTGCTAACAGCGTGGCTGCCATCCGGCCACGAGATCTAGCAGGCTTGGACTTTGCAGGGTCCGCGGTGGTGACATCGGATCGGCCCATCGCCGGCAGTTGCCAGATCAACAGGAACAGCAACGAGATGTGCATGAGCTATAATCCCTTGGACCGTGCAAGTACCACATTGCACTATCCGGACTTCACAGATACTGATGATCTTGAAAGCTGGCGGTCCTGGTTGGTGCTGCAGAACCCCGGCCCGAGCCAGGCCAACCTGAACCTGGAGATCAGATCGAGATCAGGAGAGCTGTTGTACTCGGGCGGTGCCATCATCCCTGCTCATGGGGTAAGTGCCATAAGGCCCCGGAATCTTGCCGGTTTCAATTGCGCGGGATCGGCGGTCGTTTCCTCAGACCAGCCAATCGCAGGCACCTGCCAGATAACCAGGAACAACAATCTGATGTGCATGAGCTATACGGCAGCAGACCAAGGTTCAACTGCCCTCTACTACCCCGATTTCACTGATACCACCAATCCCGAAGGCTGGCGGTCCTGGCTGGTTCTGCAGAATCCCGGCGCATCACAGGCCAGTATAAACCTTGAGATCAGATCAAGAGCGGGCGATCTGCTCTACTCCGGAGCCCAGAGCATACCGGCCCAGAGTGTGAGTGCCATTCGCCCCAGGAACCTGGTGGGCTCGGACCTGGCCGGGTCAGCAGTAGTGACCTCGAATCAGCCGATAGTCGGCACCTGCCAGATCAACCGAAACAATAACCTGATGTGCATGAGCTTCAACGCTCTCCTCCAGGGCTCGACGACACTCTTCTATCCTGACTTCACAGATACTGCCAATCCCGATAGCTGGCGCTCCTGGCTTCTCTTGCAGAATCCGGCGGACTATGCTGCCAATGCAGCTTTAGAGATCAAGTCCCGAGAAGGGGGGCTGCTGTACTCCGGAATACAGGTCATTCCAGCTCACGGAGTGAGCGCCATCCGGCCACGAAGCCTGGTGGGCGCAGATTGCTCCGGGTCGGTGGTCGTGGCATCAGACCAGCCGCTTGCTGGCGTCTGCCAGATCAACCGCAACAATAACCTAATGTGCATGAGCTACTCGGCAGCTGACTGAGGCGCATTCGATTGCAGGGGGACTGATCTCAGTTTACGATCATTCCTCCTGTCTTTCCTTTCTTGTCCCTTCTTGAAGAGTCCCTTCTCGAAAGTTATTTATATAAAGATAATTCTAATGTTATTGGTTAGACGAGGAGTCTGCATTATCCAGAAATCCTGGCTGATTTTGCCGAACCACCCGATCGCCTGCACCAATATGGGATTAAAGATCGGCTCCGGGAAATGGATTCTCTATAGAGTCGGAGCTCTCCTGTCAGATGGAGCTGACAGCATCCTTCTTTGCATTGTCTGATCGATCGGCAGAGGACATCGGATGCATCGGATCATACCATCTGTGCATCAGACAAAAACCTGGATTAGCAGCATAATATGCAGGGAACGCTCGCAAAATCGCGGGCAATAGAGAGTCTAATGGGGAGGGATGGGTATGAAATGGATATATTCAACTAAAATTCATTTGATTTTATTTTGCCTGGCCATAACATCAGGCACAGGCATGGCAGCAAGCACATGGAGCGCAAACCAGAATGGGAATATACTGGAGATCGCTTATGGCAGCGGTACAAACTTTAATCAATATGCGACATTGCACCTGGACAGCAGCTACTTCCGGATGAACTGGGCCCCTGACTCCGGTTGTGGAACTGCAGTAATTCTGTCGCCCTCTTTTTGGACGTCCGATGGATATAAGCAAGGTGCAGGCATTTCCTATAACCAAATACAAGATGGGGAAGACCTCTTGATCCATTTCGAAGGCGAGAACTATGGTCTGGGATTCGAGGGTACGGTCCGAATTCATCCTCCCACCAGGGATCAGATCATTGCAGATGTCAACGTATCGACCAGTGGGGATGTTGCGAATCTAGTACATCTGGGCTTAAATAAATCCAACTTTAGATGCAGAGAGCCCTTCCTCGATATGTCCATTTAAACGGCTTTGCCATTGTCTTGTTGAAGTACTCGACAAACGCCAGAACCTTGGCATTCAGATCAGTGATGGAATGAAAGCTGGCTCGCCTGAGCAGCTTCCGGACTAAGATGCTGAACCATATTTCAACCTGGTTCATCCAAGAAGCGTGTATCGGCGTGTAGTGAAAGACAATCGAGTGAGATGGATCGGTCAAGAATGATTCGCGAGTTTCGATTGACTGCAGAATACCATCTCTGCCTTTGATTCCTAAGTCGATGTCCAAGCCGGATACGTCAGCCACATATCTCACAAGCGACTCTGATTTATGGATGTTGAGGTTGTCGGCGACAAAGTGCCAGCGAGATGTGGATGAAGAGCTTTCTACCACCTCCTTGATATGGGATACAAAGTCATCTTCATTGCGCGTATCGCCGCAAGAAATGGTGTCAACCTTTCCGTTGGCTACCGCAAAGCTCACGATGAATGATTGAGTTCCATGCCTGATGTATTCAAACTCTCTCCGTTCCACTTTTCCTGGTGCCATTGGTAATCCAGGGTGTTTGCGTTCGAGAGCTTGTACCCCTGTCATTTCATCGATGCTCATTACAACTTCACCTTTTTGAGCCAAATTCTGGGCTTGGTGGTATAGTGAGTTGATGTCGTCTACCTTTTCGTCGAATTGATCGTCCGGAGCTGGTGTTAGCCAGTAACGAATCAAGTGCGGTTGGAGGTCATTTTTTTTAGGATCCTGGCAGAATGACGAGCTGAAATCGTATCTACAATGCCCCGCTTCATGATCTCTGCTGCAATCTCACGGCTTGTCCATTGGCTAATTGGACGTCCTGATTCGTCAGGTTTCTCGCAAGCCAGTTGTTGGATCTGACAAATCTGGTTTGCAGTTAAACGAGGTGGTACTCCTGGTCTTGGCAGGTCATCCAAGCGTTCTTCAATACTCAAATCGTCCAAAGGAATCGGCTGCAAGTCCAGCCATCGTTGTCGCCATAATCGAGCAGTGTCCAAGGAAACCTCTAATTCATTAGCGATTTCACGATTGTTCTTACCCATCGCAGCCAGCAAAACAATCCGTGCTCGGATAACTTTTTGCTGCCCTGTAGTATACCGACGAACAAGCAATTCCAGCTCTTGGCGCTCGACGTCGTTCAAGTTGATTGCTGGTGGTTTCGGACCCGGCATTGATACTCCCCTTTTGCAGAATATATGTCACCGACTATATAAAACCTTATCATCCGGTTTATCTCAGCCCAGATGTACTAGTGCATCGTGAAGGTGAAACCTTCAAGCCCATGATGCTCGCCTCTATGCACATCTCAGAGAATGGATGGGATGACCAGCGGGCTTATGCTGGATCGAAGTCCTTCTCCATTCCACGTAATGGATGGATTAATGATTCACCAATACAGGCGAGCAGCTTTGGACTTCTGAGAGGCTCTAGCGCCTGGAAGGCAAATGCGTCCACTGTGGACATAATACTGAAAGGTCCAATGAAGATAGCTGGATGGAACGAGCTAGACCAGAATCCCAATAATGATACCATAGGGTTCTGGGCTGCTTCTGATACAGTTATGTCCTCCTGGAGCTATACCATTGTATCCAGGCTTCATGGCTGCTATACTGGCGCGTATCTGGGCTGCGGATCTGAGGACTCCAGCTGCCAGAGCATGGAAAGCTTCAACCTGGCGACTGGCAAGGACCATGCCATGTTCTTGAAGTACGTGGATATTGCAGATTCCCGAAACACTGGCATTTGGGACTGGGCCCAGGACGTCAAAGCGAATGGAGCAATCCCCGTCTTCATGTACGATCCCTACGGCGGTTTGGGCTCTATAGATACAGCAAAGATGGAGTATTTTGCCACCAAGTGCAAAGAGCTGGATACAGAGGTGTTCATTATCTTCGGCCATGAGATGAACGGGAATTGGTATGCATGGGGCCAAAAACCTGCCGAGTACATAGCCAAGTTCAAAACGGTGGCAGAGATATTTCATAGAATCGCTCCCAGGGCAGAGATGTGCTGGATTCCAAACCAGAACTGGGGCTATCCCTGGGGGGGTACGGATCATGGAGATGGCTATACTGAATACTATCCATCCGGATCCGGAACCTATGGGGAATATGTGGACTGGGTGGGCCTCGTCTTTTACGACAAGGATTATGACGAGACCGGTCATGTCTCACCTGGATTCTTCCTGTCCAATATCAGAAATGGCCAGGATGGCGTGGACTTCTATCAGGCATTTTCAATAGGCAAAAATAAGCCCATGCTCATAGGCGAGACAGGTGCCTTTGATCCCAACATGGATCCCACCGCACCGGGGGCAAGAGATGCCCTGAGCGATGCTGAGCAGGACAGCTATAAAAATGAGTGGATCTCATATGTATATGACGCTGCCGAGCTGGAGGCCGAGCTCCCCAGGTTAAAGGGCATTATGTACTTCAATGTGCTGAAGACTGAGCCCAAGGTAGAGACCCAGATCCACCAGGGAGGATCTGCGTTTTTAAATGTGCTGGCCGACTACAGGATACCCGATGACCCCAATGTCTACAGACAAAAGATATCTGATCCCTACTTCCTGAGCGCTTCGCCGGTCCTATACTACCCGGACTTCACCGACACCACCAGATCGGATAGCTGGCGATCCTTTTTAGTTCTGCAGAATCCCAGTGGATCTGATGCCAAGGTCCACCTGGAGATAAGGTCGAGGGGTGGTACGATATTGTACTCCGGAAAGCAGACCATTCCCCCTTCCGGCTCCATTGCGATCAGGCCCAGAAACCTTGTGGGTGCTGATTGCAGCGGCTCGGTGAGAGCTGCATCAGACCAGCTCATCCAGGGGACGTGTCAGATCAACAGGAACAACAATGAGATGTCCATGGAGTACAACGCCCTGGATAGCGGCGCTACAACCCTATATTACCCGGACTTCACCGACACGACCAATGCAGAAGGCTGGCGCTCATGGCTGGTCGTTCAGAATCCAACGTCCCTGGCGGCAAACATGCAACTGGAGATAAGGTCAAGGGAGGGAAGTGTTCTCTTCTCAGGGTCTCAGGCCATCCCGGCTCACGGTGTTGCTGCCATCAGGCCCAGGAACATAGTGGGATCGGACTGTGCCGGCTCGGCCACGATAACCTCAGACCAGCCGATCGCTGGCACCTGCCAGATAACCAGGAACAGCAATAAAATGTGCATGAGCTACACCGCCTCGGATAGAGGATCAAATGAGCTTTACTATCCAGACTTCACAGATACTGCCAATCCAAGCAGCTGGCGATCCTGGCTGGTCATTCAAAACCCATCTGCTTCTCCTGCCAATCTGAATCTGGAGATCTGGTCACGGGAGGGCAATTTACTCTATTCTGGCAACCAGATCATTCCTGCTCATGGTGTTGGGGCAATAAGACCGAGGAGTGTAACAGGCGCGGACTGCGCGGGATCCGTGGTGGTGACATCTGACCAGCCCATAATTGGCACCTGCCAGATTACCAGGAACAGCAATGAGATGTGCATGAGCTACAATGCCATGGACCAGGTCTCAACAACGCTGTCTTATCCGGACTTCACCGACACCGCCAACCCAGACGGCTGGCGGTCCTGGCTGGTCTTGCAGAATCCTACTGCCGCTGATGCCAATATAGAACTGGAAATAAGATCTAGGGAAGGCGATCTCTTGTACAGGGGAGATCAGATAATCCCTGCCCACGGGGTCAATGCTATCCGGCCGAGGGGCCTTGTGGGATCTGATTGCTCGGGCTCGGTTACGATAACGTCGGATCAGCCCATTGTAGGAACCTGCCAGATCACCAGGAACAACAACCTGATGTGCATGAGCTATACGGCAGCGAGCTTGGCATGAATTGGGGCATATGGGGGGTCAGTTCCGGGCAGAACTTGATCCCCATATTTTTGATAAATGTGTGTTTGATACATCGGGTGCGCGGAGGGTCATGAATTCCCCCTACCTTTAAGATGAGGTGGCCGCGCGCAGTTTGATTTTAATTATGCTCTTTCGATTGAAGATGTCCTATAAAATTGATAAGAAAACCCCCAATTGATAAGAGCGCTATGGAGTCAATGGTTCTTAATAGTTAAAGGTGAATTCTAAGAACAGCGTTGTTTGCACATGGATAAGAAAAATCAAGCCCTGATTGCCGCAGCTACAGTCACGGCAGTATTGCTCTATCTGCTCCTGTCTCAGATAGATCCGCACGATATAATCAGCACACTCAAAGGCATCGATGCTTCATACCTGGCAGGCGGCTTTATTCTATACTCACTATGCAATATATTCAGAGCGCTGAGGTTTCATATCTTATTGGACCAGGAGATTAAGCTCTTCCCCCTCTTTAACTTGGTGTGTATCTACAATATGATGAACAATCTAGCGCCGATGAGAACGGGAGAGCTGTCTTATATCTATATGCTCAAGAAGCTGCATAATAAGAATGCCATCACCGGAGCCTCCACCCTCATCTTATCCCGCATCTTCGACTTCATTGCCATCGGCACCCTCTTCCTGGCCTCGGCATGGATGATAGGCGATCGGTTGGGGGGGATGAAAGGCACCCTAATCCCCATATCCCTCTTTATGATCTTTTGTTTTATTCTTTTAATGATGCTCTTTTATGGAGGAGAATGGCCCTCAATTTCATTCTCCTGCGTCCTGGATAGGATGGGATTGGCCAGAAATGCCACTGCTATATATCTGATGTCGAATCTGAAAGAGACGGTCCAATCCATGCAAAAATTGAGAAATGCAAAAGTTGCACTTCTTATACTGGCCTCCTCGTTTCTCATCTGGGCAACCAATTTTTCTGTTGTTTTTCTGGTAATAAGAGGGATGCACTTTGACATTCCAATTCCGATAATTGTTATGGGTTCGACCTTCACTGTGCTCTCTACCCTCCTGCCAATATATGGAATTGCAGGACTAGGAACGAGCCAGGGCTTATGGACCCTGGTCTTCTTGCCCCTGGGAATTCCCCTCGACCAGGCGATCATATCGGCTTTTGGCTACTATACCGTACAAATGGCGTATTACCTGGTGCTGGGATTTTATGGATTGGCGATGATAAAGCTGACTGACCAGGAAGGTTGAGCTATCTACCAGCTGATGTCATTGAGTCTATAGGTGCCGAATCTGATATTGCCCAGTTCTCTGATCATGTGAATGGCCAGGTTTTCTCACCACTGCGATCAATGTGAGGCCTAGCGGGGGATGAATCCGGTTCTCAACCAGGCCGAACCAGCGATCTAAAAGAGCATTCAGGGACCTATTCAGGTATGATTGAGAATATCTGTTCTTCTCATAGACCTCCCTATGAAGGATCTTCTCGAATATGGCCACCGTTAACAGGCCAAGGCTGTTCCAGTACCTGATTGCGCATATAGAAAAACCCATTGATTCGATCAACTGCAAGAGAACCTCTCTGTCGTATCTCCGGTAGTGGCCTATGCGCTCATCCCTCTTTCCATATAGGGCGCTCAATGCCGGCACGGCGCATATCATGATCCCGCCAGATCTGAGAGCCTGATAGATATTTGCCAGGGCGAGGCGGTCATCTCCAACATGTTCCAGCACATCCAGGCAGACGACGGCATCAAATGCCTCTCTGTACAGCAGCTCCTGAATGTCCATCTGGACGGCATTCAGCTCGAATCCTGCCTCCTGAGCTTTGCGATTGGCAAAGTCCACCAGTTCCTTTGAGACATCTGCAGCAGAGACATGATATCCCTCTCGGAGGAGATCCAGAGCTAAATGCCCGGTACCACATCCTAGATCAAGGATCTTTATGCTAGACTTCTCTCCTTTCAGGGAGCGGTCGAGATGCTCTTTCACTAAAAGACGCAGATTCTTCCAGCGGAAATCTCTTGCTTCAAATTCGTCGACCATAATGAGATGATCTACCAGAGATCCATCTGCTAAGTGAGGCATGCTTTGGGCACCCGCCATATTTACTGCCTTTCGCCTTCTGGATAATAAATCCTGTTGGATCTCTGGTTGAGACCCTGATCAGGTCAAGTGTAGGCACTCATTGCTATGGCTTGTCTATTTTGCTATCCCCATTTTGACTACTCTTATATACGTGGAGGAGTTCTGAAACTCCAATGAGGGGATGAGAATCTCTATAGTAGTCACGGGCGGGGCGGGCTTTATCGGCTCATACCTAGTGGAACGATTAATTAATGATGGGCATGATGTCCTGTGCCTGGACAATTTCGATGATTATTATGATCCTGCAATAAAGTGGAAAAATGTGGCTCGATTTTTGGAAAGTGAGAATTTCTCCCTCCTGAAAGGAGATATCCTTGATCATGATCTTGTGCAGAAG
>ERZ1026796.1373-NODE-1373-length-16377-cov-3.592677_pt1 | contig 16377 bp, 16 predicted proteins | sample MGYA00520874_ERZ1026796 | MGnify/ENA primary metagenome ERZ1026796 (study PRJEB33270, sample SAMEA104284474) | anaerobic digester metagenome | biome: Anaerobic digester microbiome; feature: mesophilic sludge digester; material: Anaerobic digester biomass...
CTTGTGGAGATTGGCGCCGGCACAGGATACTGGGCGCGCTGCCTCTCCCAGCTCGGCGCAGACGTGATCGCCTACGACAGCCTTCCGCCCGAGGACTCCCTCCCCTGGCCCCACGGCGGCTGGGAACAGATGAACGCATGGTTCGACTCGGAATGGTATCCGGTCCATAACGGAGACGAACGCTTCGCCTCGCTACACCCTAGAAGAACTCTCATGCTCGCATGGCCGCTTTTGGACCACCCAATGGCCTCAAACGCCCTTCGACATTATCTCTCGGCCGGCGGAACGCGCATGATATATATAGGCGACGAATCATCCTCGGGCGATGCCGAGTTTCACTCCGCAAAGAAGTCTCTAACCTTGCTGGCCAAGCACAAGCTATGGAGCTGGCCGGGGGTCGATGACTATGTGGAGATATACGCCAAGGGCGGCGACGGCGGAGCAGGCGCCGTGGCGTTTCGGCGCGAGAAATATGTGCCTCGCGGGGGCCCGGCCGGTGGCGACGGCGGGCGCGGCGGCTGCGATCATGAACGCGACGGGAAGCGTTTTCACGCCGCGATTGTGTCACACGGCGCGCGTCGCCTCAAGGCGAAAAGAACCGTCCCCGCGCGGCCCCGTCGGCCCCTTCGCCGGGCGGCGCCTTTTTCGCTTGCCGCACCGGCATCCGTGTGGCACCATGGCCGCCGTGGCCGGCTTCCGCGGCGGCGGGCGGCTCGCGTGGGAGGGGTGACCGCATGAGTCTCGAGCAGGAGATCATAGCCATCGAGGAGTCCGCGGACGCGATCGTTTCAGCCGCCCGGGCCGAGGCGAAGAGGCTGATGGGGACGCTCGACGAGCGGCGGAGGGCGATACGCGAGGCGGCGGCGGCGCGCCTTGAGGCGGAGAAGGCGAGGATGGGGCGGGAACACGCCGCGGCGCTCAGGGTCTCCCTCGAGGAGATCGCGCGGGGGCAGAAGCGCGCAGAGGCCGCCGTGGAGAAGATGCGCGGGGGGCTCATCGACGCCTGCGTGCGCAGGATCGTCGGGACGCTCCAGGAGGGGTAGGCCGTGGCCATCGAGGCGATGAAGAGGCTCACCATCCTCTTCCCCTCCTGGGCGGGAGAGCGGATAGAGGAGTGGCTCTACGCGCGCGGGGCGCTCCACCTCGAACGCCTCGACCGGGATTTCGCGGCGCTGAGCTCCTCGGCCTGCGCCGTCGACGCCGGCGGCCGGGAGGCGGCGGAGCATCTTGCCCGCGCGCGTGTGCTCATAGCGTCGCGCGACAAGGTGCGCCCCCCCGCGAGGGGCTTCCTGGACGCCATGCTCCCCGTGAAGGCGATCGTCCCATCCCGCGAGATGGACGAGGCGCGCTCGACGCTGGACATGGACGCCCTCTACGCGCGCGTGATGGAAGTGGAGGAGGCGCGGAAGGACGCCGTAGGCCGGTTGAACCTCGCAGCCAGGGAGCGCGAGATCCTGCTCGAATATGAGTTCGTGGATGCGCCCCTCGCGAGGATCAAGGCCCTCAAGAGGGCCTTTTTCATCGTCGCGCGGGGCGGTGCCGCCGGGATAGAGAACCTCTCGAGGGACCGCGGCGCATCCGTGCTCCTGGCGTGGGAGGCGAGGCGCCGCAGCGGGGAGAAGATCGTGATCGCCGCCGTGGGCCTGAAGGCGGACGAGGGGAAGTGCGCGGACATCCTCCGCGCGCACGGTTTCAGGATCATGGAGCGCCCCGAATGCGACGAGCCCCCGGCGGACCGGCTCGCGGAGCTCCGGGGAGTGGAGGAGGGGCTGCGGGGCGAGATAGCGGCGCGGGACGCCGAGATGCGCGGCCTCCTTCCGGCCGGGGTCGCCCGCAAGCTCGATTGCCTGAAGGGGTACTGGGAGAGCGAGAACCGGCGCGCCGCCGCGGCCGGGTCGATGCTCTGCTCGCGCCGGATGGGGATCGCGCGCGGATACGCAAGGGCGGCCGGGGCGGACGCGCTCGCCGCGGCGCTCGAGGACGGCTTCCCGGGGGCCGCCGTCATCGTGGCCGACCCCGCCCCCTCGGAAAACGTGCCAGTCTCCATACGACTCCCGCGGTGGGCGCGCCCCGGGCAGCTGCTGATCAACATGTTCGGCCTCCCCAACTATTTCACCTTCGATCCCACCCCGTTCCTATTGTTCGTATTCCTTGCGTTCTTCGGCATCTGCTTCGCCGACGTGGTCTACGGCGCCCTGCTCATCTGGTGCTCCCTGAGGCTCATGAGGCGCTACGGGGCGCAGGAGAACCTGCGGGAGTTCTTCCGCCTCTTCCTCTACTGCGGCGTGAGCACCGCGGTCTTCGGCGTCCTCACCGGGTCATGGGCCGCCGATATCTACAGCGCGGATTACCTCGGGAAGGACAATCTCCTCCTGCGCATCGTAGACAGAACCGCCGTGATCGACATGCTGGGCAAGCCGGTCATCGCCCTCGTCGTCGCCCTCGCCATCGGGGTCCTGACGCAATTCTACGGCATATTGATGAGGATGCTGAAGGACCTCCTGCAGCGCAACTGGCGGGGGGCGGTATATGACGGGGCGTTCTGGCTGATATACCTCGGGGGCCTCCTGCTCTTCGCCGTCTCGTCCGTGTCCGGATCGGGCGGGGCGGCGCTCCCTCGCGCGGGCCTGGTCGCGGCGCTGGCCGCGATGGCCGGCCTTGTCCTCACCCAGGGAAGGGACCAGAAAGGATGGGGGCCGCGCCTCGTCACCGGCTTCGTCAGCCTCTACGGGATCCTGGGTGGATACGGGACCACGTCGTTCGTCGGGGACGTGCTCTCATACTCGCGCCTCCTCGCCCTTGGGCTCAACACCTTCATCGTGGGGATGTCTTTCAACATCATCGCCAAGCTCGTCCCCGAGATCGCCACGAGCATCTTTCCGTTCATGGGGGGGGCGATGGCCTCCTGGTGGTGCGGCGGGGCGATCGTCGTGCTGTGCATGGTCCTCGGGCACCTGTTCAACTTCATGATGAGCATCTTGAGCGCGTTCGTGCACTCGGCGCGCCTGATCCTGCTCGAGTTCTTCGGGCGCTTTTACCAGGGGGACGGGCAATGGTTCGAGCCGCACGGCTTCTCGAGCGAGAGCGTGCAGCTCGACGCGTGATGCCGCGCGGGATGATCAGCGGGATCTGCGCCGGCGGCGGCGGGGCGACTTCAACGGCCGTTCACTCAAAAGGAGGGGCGTATGGCTGAGTTCCTGAGGCACTACTTTCTCCAGACCGGGTTCGCATGGGCGGTGGCGGGGGGGATGGCGTCGGTCATGCTCTCGGGCCTGGGGAGCGCGAGGGGGATACGGATCGCCGGCGCACAGGCGGGCGGCGTCCTCTCCGAGCAACCCGAGCTGTTCGGGAAGCTCCTCGTGCTGATCGCCCTCCCCGGCACGCAGGGGTTCTACGGCTTCATCTGCGCGATCATGATCGCGCTCAGGTGCGGCCTGATCGCGGGCAATATCGCCACGACGCCGATCGCCGGAGCCGGCATCTTCTTCATAGGGCTCGCCACCGGGATCGTGGAGTGGAAGAGCGCGATCTTCCAGGGGGAGACCTCCGCCGCCGCGATCAACCTCGTCGCCAAGAAGCCGGACGAGAGCGGGCGCGCCATCCTTCTCCCGGCGCTTGTGGAGACATACGCGGTGGTGGCGCTCCTGGCGGCTATTCTGATGATCATCTGGATCACCAAGCCCGATCTCGCGGTGGCGATCGCCCCGGCGGCGCGATGAACAAGGCCTTGGAGAAGATAAGGCGGACGGTCCTGGCCGAGGCCGAGGAGGAGGCGGCGCGCGTGGTCGCCGAGGCCCGGGCCGGGCTCGAGCAGCTCCTGCGCGACGTCGAGGAGGAGGAGGAACGCAAGGTCGCCTCCGGGATCGAGGAGGAGCGCGCCCGCCTCGCCCGGGAGGGGTTCAGGGAGATCTCGCGGGCCCAGCGCGGCGCGCGGCTCGCGCTGTTGGCCGCGCGGAATCGCGTGATCGACGGAATTTTCTCGCGCGTGCGGGAGGAGGCGCTCCGCCTCCCCCCTGCGCGATACCGGGAAATTCTGAGGCGGTGGCTGTCTGAGGCGGACGCCCCCGGCGGCGGGGAGGTGCTCGCGGCGGCCAGGGACGCGGCGATCGTCGAGGGGCTGGTCGCGGAGTTGAACCGCTCGCGCCCCCCGGGGGCCGCGCTTGTCTTCTCGGATGCGCGCGCCTCGTTCGATAGCGGGGTCGTCGTGAGGACCGCCCGTTTCGAGATCGGGCGTTCCCTCGACGAATGGATCGCCGAGAAGAGGCGCGAGCTCGCGCCGGCGCTCGAGGCGGAACTCTTCGGGGAAGGGCCGGATGCCGATATCGAGTGAAACGGCCGCGGAGTGGGGGTATGTCTCGGGCCGGTGCGCCGCCCTCGAGCGGGACCTTCTCGACGGCGCGTTCTTCAGGGATCTCGCGGATGCGCGCGACGCCGCCGCGGCGCATTCGCTTCTCTCCAAGACCCGCTACGCGGAGGTATTTCCCCGCCCGGCGTCGCTTGAATCGTACGACCTCGCGCTGAGCGGGCACCTCCGCAAACGCCTTCGCTCCCTCGAATCGGATGGGCCGCCGGGAGGGCCGGTGGAGATCGTATCCAGGGAGGAGGAATTGAGGGGGGTGCACGAGCTCCTGACGCGCCAGGGGATCGCCCGCGCCTCAGCGGAGGAGGCGGAGGGCTGGGGGGAACGGCTCGGCGGGGGGTTCCCGTGGCTGGCTGGATTCTCCGTTCCGCCGGGGCGCCGCGCCCTCTTCGCCTCCCAGCCGGTGCGGGCGCTCTCCCTATGGGTCGACGCTGCGTTCCTGAGGGAGATGCGCCGCCTCGCCGCCGCCTCACCCGGGCTGGCCCCGTTCCTCGACGCGCGCGTATCGCTCTCGGTCCTCGAGGTCTGCTGGCGGGCGTTCCGCGGGGGCCTCGGGGCGCGGTGGCTCGACGCGTTCTTCTTCTGCGACGCCGTCCCCGCCCCGCCGGCGGCGGCGCTCTCGGCGGCCGCGAAATCCCCGGCGGCCCTGGCGCGGCTCCTCGGGCCCGCCGCCTTCAGCCCTTCGATGGACGACTTCGAGGAGACTTTCGGCCGGCAGGCGGACGATTTCCTCACCCGTATCGCCCGCCGCGGGGCGTACGAGGTGAGCGGTGTTGGGCGGGTGCTCTACTATGTCCGGCGCCTCCGTATCGAGGATTCCAACCTGCGCCTCTGCATCGCGGCGGTGATCACGCCGCTCGAGCGCAGGCAGGTGAAGATGAGGCTGCGCGATGTCTGAGGGGCGGGTCCATGTGGTCGGGGGGGCGCAGGTGATCCTGCCGTTCAGGGCCGGGGGCGCGCTTCTCTGGCCGGCGGAGACCGGGGAGGCGGTGCGGAAGGCGCTGGGGGAGCTGGCTGCGCATCCCGCCGGATCGCTCGTCCTCTTGACGGAGGAGGCGGCCGCCCTCGCCCCCGACGCGGCGAGGGAGTTCGAGGAGGAAGGGGCGCACGCGCTCCTGGTGATCCCGACCAGCCTGAAGGGGAAGGGGGCGGGCCTCGAGCGGATGCGGCACGCCATCATCCGCTCCGTCGGGGTGGACCTGATCGCCCGCTCGCCTTCCGAGGCGATCGGTGAGCAGGTGGCCTCCGACGCGGGGGAGGAGGAGTAGAGGCGCAGGGCGAAGGGATCGCCGCCGGGACGGGCACGGCGGCGCGGGCGCGCGCGCCGAACGGCGTTTCGCCCCGCCCGCGCCCCTTCGCGGCGGGCCGGGTTTTCAATATGCGGCGATGAGGAGAATACAGATGAACGAAATAAGGGGCGGGGGGACGATCGTCAAGGTGAGCGGGCCGCTCGTCGTGGCGGAGGGGCTGGAGGGCGCCAGGATGTACGAGATGGTGCGGGTGGGGAAGATGGGCCTCTTCGGCGAGGTGATCGAGATCCGCGGCGGCCGCTTCTCCATCCAGGTCTACGAGGAGACGGGCGGGATCGGCCCCGGCGAGCCGGTCGTCTCGACCGGCGCCCCGCTCACCGTCGAGCTGGGCCCGGGGCTTCTCACCTCCATCTTCGACGGGGTGCAGAGGCCGCTCGACAGGCTGCGGGCGGAGTTCGGGGATTTCGTGGTCCGCGGCGCCGAGGCGCCGGCGCTCGATCGGAAGAAGAGATGGCGCTTCGCCCCGTGCGTGAAGACGGGCGACCGCGTGTCGGCCGGGGACATCCTGGGCGTCATCCCCGAGACCCCGATCATCGAGCACCGCGTCATGCTGCCGCACGGGATGGAGGGGACGGTCGAGAAGATCGCGGAGGGGGATCTCACGCTCGATGACGCCGTCGCCGTCGTCGCGACGAAGGACGGGTCGAGAGAGGTGCCGCTGCTCCAGAGGTGGCCGGTGCGCACGCCGCGCCCCGTGAGGAGGCGCATCCCCCCGGTGGCGCCGCTCGTGACCGGGCAGCGTGTGCTCGATATGCTCTTCCCGATCTCGAAGGGCGGCACCGCCTGCGTGCCGGGGCCCTTCGGGAGCGGAAAGACCGTCGTCCAGCACCAGCTCGCCAAGTGGGCCGACGCGGACCTGATAGTCTATGTCGGCTGCGGCGAGCGCGGCAACGAGATGACCGAGGTGCTGATCGAGTTCCCCGAGCTCCCGGACCCCAGAACGGGCAGGCCCCTCATCGAGCGGACCGTCCTCGTGGCGAACACCTCCAACATGCCCGTGGCGGCGCGCGAGGCGTCCGTCTTCACCGGGATCACCATCGCCGAGTATTACCGCGACATGGGATACAGCGTCGCCCTGATGGCCGATTCGACCTCCCGCTGGGCGGAGGCGATGCGCGAGATGTCGGGCCGCCTGGAGGAGATGCCGGGCGAGGAGGGGTACCCGGCGTACCTCGCCTCCCGGATCGCGAGCTTCTATGAGCGCGCCGGGCGCGTGCTCTGCGAGGGGAGCGCCGAGCGCGAGGGGAGCCTCTCGGTGATCGGCGCGGTCAGCCCACCCGGCGGCGACCTCTCCGAGCCGGTGGTGCAGGCGACGCTCCGCGTCGTGAAGGTCTTCTGGCGCCTCGACGACCGGCTCGCCGGCCAGCGCCACTTCCCCGCCATCAACTGGCTCTCCTCCTACTCACTCTACCAGGAGCTCGTGGACAGGGCGTGCGACGAGGGGGTGAGCCGGTACTGGTCGAAGAACCGCCAGGGGGCGATGGCGATCCTCAAGCGCGAGTCCGAGCTCGAGGAGCTCGTGCGCCTCGTCGGGATGGACGCCCTCTCCCCGCAGGACCGCCTGCTGATGGAGGCGGCGAAGATGGTCCGCGAGGATTTCCTCCACCAGAACGCGCACGACCCGGTGGACGCCTACACCTCCCTGCCGAAACAGTTCAAGCTGCTCCAGGTCATTCTCGCCTTCTACCATTTCGCCTACCGCGCGATCTCCCTCGGGGTCGAGCTCGACGACCTGGTAGCCCTCCCCGTGCGAACGGAGATCTCGCGCGCCAAAGGCATCCCGGAGGATTCGCTCGGCGAGATCGACGAGCTCAAGGAAAGGGTCCGCGCCTCGATAGATTCACTCAAACCAAGCGGAGAAAAGTCATGAGGAAGGAATACCTGACCGTGGAGAACATCGTCGGCCCGCTCATGCTGGTGCAGGACGTGGGCGGCGTCTCCTTCGCGGAGATAGCCGAGATCATCATGCCCGGCGGCGCGGTGCGGCACGGGCAGGTTCTCGAGGTGCACGAGGACAAGGCTCTCGTGCAGGTCTTCGAGGGGACGAGCGGGCTCACCCCGGGGGCGGTGCGGGTGAAATTCCTGGGGAAGGGCCTCCAGCTCGGCCTCTCCCGCGATATCGTGGGGAGGATGTTCGACGGTTTCGGGCGGACGATCGACGGCGGCCCCCCGCTCATCCCGGAGAAGTATCTCGACGTCAACGGCGTCCCGATCAACCCGGAGGCGCGCGACTACCCCATGGAGTTCATCCAGACGGGAATCTCCACGATCGACGTCTTGAACACGCTCGTCCGCGGGCAGAAGCTCCCGATCTTCTCCGCGTCGGGGCTGCCGCACTCGCGCCTCGCCGCGCAGATCGCCCGGCAGGCGAAGGTGCTGAAGACCGGGGAGCAGTTCGCCGTCGTCTTCGCGGCGATGGGGATCACCTTCGAGGAGGCGGACTTCTTCATGCGCGAGTTCGAAAAGACCGGCGCCCTGGATCGCGCGGTGCTGTTCATCAATCTCGCGAACGACCCGCCGATCGAGCGGATCGCGGTGCCGAGGATGGCGCTGACCGCCGCCGAGTACCTCGCCTACGAGATGGGGATGCATATCCTGGTGGTGCTCACCGACATGACGAACTACTGCGAAGCGCTGAGGGAGATCTCGGCCGCCCGAAAGGAGGTGCCGTCGAGGCGCGGCTACCCGGGTTACCTCTACACCGACCTCTCCACGATCTACGAGAGGGCCGGGCGCATCAAGGGGAAGGGCGGCTCCATCACCCAGATGCCTATCCTCACCATGCCCGAGGACGACAAGACGCACCCGATCCCCGACCTGACCGGGTATATCACGGAGGGGCAGATCATCCTCTCCCGCCCGCTCCACAACGAGGGGATCTACCCGCCCGTGGACGTTCTGCCGTCCCTATCGCGCCTCAAGGACCGCGGCATAGGGGAGGGGAAGACCCGGGAGGACCACGCCGGCGTCATGAACCAGCTCTACGCGGCGTACGCGCGCGGGCGGGCGGCGAAGGAGATCGCGGTGGTGCTCGGGGAGTCGGCCCTGGCGCCGCTCGATCTTCTCTACGTCAACTTCTCGGGGCGGTTCGAGAAGGAGTTCATCGCCCAGGGGGAGGGGGAGAGCCGCGACATCGCAGCGGCCCTTGACCTGGGGTGGAGGCTTCTTGGGATCCTCCCGAAGGAGGAGCTCAAGAGGATCAAGGCGGAGTATATAGAGAAGTATTATCCGAGTAAGAAGGAGTGAAAGGGGCGGGCGGCGCGGCCGACGCGCCGCCCGCCCGGCTGCCGCCATGGAGATCATCGTCAACCCGAACCGGATGGAGCTCCTCAAGCTCCGCGCCCGCCTCGACCTGTCCGTGCGCGGGCACAAGCTCCTCAAGGACAAGCTGGAGGGGCTGGTGAAGGAGTTCATGCCGCTCGTCGGCGCATACCGCCGAAAGCGCAGGCACCTGGACGAACTCATACCCCGGACGCTCAACCTCTTCTCCCTCGCCGCCGCGAGCTCCTCCAGCGAGATCGTTTCCCTCGCCCTCGAGGAGTGCCGGGGGGAGGCCGAGATCGCCGCGGAGACGCGCCGGGTGATGGGCATCGCCTCCCCGTCGTTCAAGATGAAGAGGTTCCGGGTCGAGATGGCGTACAGCCTGATCGCCACACCCCCGGAGCTCGACCTCGCCGCCCGCGAGCTCGGCTCCCTCCTGCCGAAGATTGTAGAGCTCGCGTCCCTCGAGGAGCTCCTGCGCCGCCTCGCCGGGGAGATCGAGAAGACCCGCCGCCGCGTCAACGCCCTCGAGTACGTGATGATCCCGGGCATCAACGCGGCCAAGCGCGGCATCGAGGTGAAACTCGAGGAGTCGGACCGGAGTTCCCGCGTCCGCCTCATGAAGGTCAAGGAGATCCTCGAGGCCCGCGGCGTGTAATTCGGGGTTCGGCCGCGATATCTTTTTTATATCCGGCAAGTTGCGTCGAGCTCGACCCTCCATGACGGCCTCGCACGCCATTCTCGGCCTTGAAATTGCGCTCCAACGACACACATAGCCCGGCCGCGAGGCGGGACGGCATCGCGGCGCCGCCGGCGGCATGGGGGGATGCCCTGTCTGCAGGAGAACGGGGTGGGAGAGAAGAAGGGCGCCGCCTTCCCCGCCGCGATCAGGCGGCATCACGGCGGGGAGGCGCCTCCGCATTCCCCGATGGAGGGAATAATCCAGCCGCCTGAAGCTGATCGTTGCGATCGACAGGGGGGATCCGCCGGGGTTTTAAGGCGCGGAAGAGAACCGCCGGATAACCGGCCGGATGGAGCGGCGCGCCGGCATTCCCGCGAGAGAGGATACCGTGCCATCGCCTGCCGGGCGGGGGATTGATGCGCACTCCGCGTTCAGGCCGCCTTGGTGACCTTGCCGGCCTTGAGGCATCCGGTGCAGATGAGGATGCGCCGCGTCTTGCCGTCTATGACGGCGCGGATGCTCTGGAGGTTGGGCATGAAGCGCCGTTTGGCCACGCCGGTGATGCGCCGGCCCACGCCGCCCTTCTTCTTCGCCAGGCCGCGCCGAGTATACTTCCTGCCGGCCACCGGGTGCTTTCCGCAGATCGCGCATACCCTCGCCATGAAGTGACTCCTCGTTTCCGTGAGTGAAAGCGGAATAATAGACGCATTTGGGCGATTGTGCAATACTTTTCTCAAACCCCCCTCTCCCGCCGCAACCCATGCCGCGGGCGGCATCCCTGTTTCGCGGAGGGGGGGGCGGGGGAACGGCCGGGGCCGGCCTGCGCCCGGTTTTTCGGCATCCCCGCGAATGACGGCGATGGGGAGGCGCGGCCGTGTTGCGGCGCTGCTTCTGATGGAAGACCTCCACCGGGCGAAGGTGCAGTTCGTGAAGGGGGTGGGCCCCAGGAGGGCGGGGCTCCTCGCGGCGCTCCGCATCACGAGCGTCATGGATCTCCTCCGCCACTATCCCCGCCGTTACGACGACCGCCGGCAGATACACCGCATCGCCCAGATCGAGGAGGGACGGGAGGAGACGGTGCGGGGGCGGGTCCTCACGATGGGGACGAAGCGGCTGAAGAAAGGGGTCAGCATCTTCCAGCTCGCCGTCGGAGACGGCACCGGGGTCGTCTACGCCACATGGTTCAACCAGCCGTTCATGGAGTCGCGCTTCTCGGTGGGCCAGGAGCTCATAGTGACGGGGAGGGCGCAGCGCCGCCCAGAGATCCGGATCCTCTCCCCCGAGTTCGAGATACTCGGGGGCGGGGACGACGACCTCCTGAACACGGGGCGCATCGTCCCCGTCTACCCGCTGAGCGAGCATCTGAGCCAGCGCGCATTGCGGGCAATGGTGCACGCCTGCATAGAGAAATACGCGGACGCCGTCCCCGACCTGTTGCCCCCCGCCCTCCGTGCCGAGCTCGGCCTCTGCCCGGTCTCAGACGCGATCCGCGGCATCCATTTCCCGGCCACGCCGGCCGTCCTCGAGAGCGCCCGGAGGCGCCTTGTCTTCGACGAGTTCCTCCCGATGACGCTCGCGATCAGCCTGAAGAAGCGGCAGCTCGCCGAGCTCCCCGGCGCGCCGAAGGCCGCCGGCGACGGCCCGCTGCTGCGGGCGTTCCTGGACTCGCTTCCGTTCGCGCTCACGAAGGCGCAGCGGCGCGTCATCGCGGAGATCCGTGCCGACATGGCGCGGCCGCACCCGATGAACCGTCTCATCCAGGGCGACGTGGGATCGGGAAAGACGGTAGTCGCGGCGGCGGCCCTGCTCGCCTCGCTCGACGCCGGGTTCCAGGGCGTCCTCATGGCGCCGACGGAGATCCTCGCCGAGCAGCACTGGCGTACGCTTGCCTCCCTCCTCGCCGCCTCCGGCGTGAGGCCGCGGCTTCTCATCGGCGAGATGGACCCCGGGGAAAAGGCCGCGGTGCACGAGGCGATCCGGGGCAAGGGACCGGCGCTCGTCGTAGGAACACACGCGGTTATACAGCGCGAGGTCAGGTTCTCTCGGCTCGGGCTGGTGGTGGTGGACGAGCAGCACAAGTTCGGCGTGGCGCACCGCGCGCGCCTGAAGGCGAAGGGGGACAACCCCGACGTCCTCGTCATGACGGCGACGCCGATCCCCCGCACCCTGGCAATGACCCTTTACGGCGACCTCGACGTCTCGGTCATCGACGAGATGCCCCCAGGGCGCGGGAAGACCACGACGCACCTGGTCCCCCCGGAGAAGATGGATGACGCCTTCGCGTTCATCCGGCGAGAGGCGCTGAAGGGGAACCAGGCGTACATCGTCTACCCGCTCATCGAGGAAAGCGCGAAGCTCCCCCTCGGCGATGCCGCGGGGATGGCGGAGAAACTCAAGCGCGCCCACTTCCACGACATCGGCGTGGGGCTTGTCCACGGCAGGATGCCGCGGGCGGAGCGGGACGCGGTGATGGAGGAGTTCCGCGCGGGCAGGACAGGGGTGCTGTTCGCCACCTCCGTGATCGAGGTCGGCCTGGACGTGCCGAGGGCGTGCATCATGCTGGTCGAGCACGCGGAACGGTTCGGCCTCGCGCAGCTCCACCAGATGCGGGGGCGGATCGGGAGGGGAAAGGGAAGGTCGTGGTTCCTCGTCTCGGGGGAGTGGGCGACCGAGGAGGCGAAGAAACGGCTGGGGGCGCTCCTCTCCACGCACGACGGCTTCAAGATCGCCGAGGCGGACCTCGCCCTCCGGGGGCCGGGGGAGTTTTTCTCCGGTCGGCAGCACGGCGGGCCCGACCTGAGGCTGGCCGACCTGCCGCGGGATGAGGGGCTTCTCGACCTCGCGCGGGCGGCTGCCGCCCGCATCGCCGCGGAGGACCGGCTGTTGAAGGAGGATGTGCACGCGCCGCTCAGGGGAGAGCTGTTGAGGATGTACAGGGGCAAGTTCGCGCTGGGGGTGACAGGATGAGTATGGCGGGAAGGGACGAGGTGGGAAGTGATCCGCATCATCGCCGGTGAGTTCAGGAGCAGGAGGCTCTCCGTGCCGCTGGCCGTAGATCTCCGCCCCACCGCGGACAGGATCAAAGAGTCGCTCTTTCAGATCATCGGCCCGCGCCTTGTGGGCGCGCGCGTCCTCGACCTCTACGCCGGGTCCGGGAACCTCGGGCTCGAGGCCCTCTCCCGCGGCGCCGCGGCATGCTGTTTCGTCGAGAGGTCGCCGCTCGCCTGCGCGGCCGTGCGAAGGAACATCGCATCGCTCGGCGTCGAGGGGAGGAGCGATCTCCTCCGCCTCGACTGCGCGAGGGCGCTGGGGCTGTTGGGGCGCAGGGGGGCGCGCTTCGATATCGTTTTCGCCGATCCGCCGTACGCAGGGAAAACCGGGAAGGCGGGTGGGATCAAAAATATATTGCTGGCCCTCGACGCCTGTGCTACGTTGACCCCCGGGGCGCTCGTGGCGGCGGAGCATTCCAGGTTCGACGCGCCCCCGGCCGCCCTGGCGAACCTCCGCCTTCTCGATCGACGCCGTTACGGGGACACGGTGATATCTTTTTTCGCCGCTCCCAAAGGCAGGCCAAGATCCCCCAGGTCGACAGAATCATCGGGCGGCGCTTCTCGGCGCGGCGGGACAGCGAGGCGGACATGACGCTGGCGATATATCCGGGCAGCTTCGACCCCATCACATACGGCCATATCGACGTCATTGAGCGCGCCGTGCGCATCTTCGGGCGCGTCGTCGTGGCGGTGGCCCACAACCGCGAGAAGGCGCCGCTCTTCAGCGTCGAGGAGCGCCTCGGGATGCTGCGCGAGATCGTGAGGGAGATCCCGGGCGTCGAGGTGGACAGCTTCGATACCCTCCTCGTCGAGTACGCGACGCGGCGGGGCGCGCAGGTGATCATCCGCGGCCTCCGCGCCCTCTCCGATTTCGAGTACGAGTTCCAGATGGCCCTCACAAACCGGAAGATCCGCAACGAGATAGAGACGGTCTTCCTCATGACGAGCGAGCAGTACTCGTACCTGAGCTCCCGCATGATCAAGGAGATCGCGACGCTCGGGGGCGACGTGCGGGATTTCGTGCCGGGGTGCATCGCGAAGATGATCAGGCGGAAGCTCGGGCTGTAGGGGGGGGGGTGAAGGCTCCGAAGGCGGGGAACGGCGCGGGGGGGGCGCCTTCCAGCGGAATCGCGATCGAGACGGAGAAGATCCCGCCGGGGGGGATGAGGCTCAAGGGCTCCCTCGACGCGGCCGAGCTTTCCCTGGAGTGCGAGGGCGTTGCGCCGGCGGGCCCGCTCGACTACGACCTGCGGGTCGAGGCGGCGAGCGGACAGCTGATCGCCCGCGGGAGACTGGCGATCCCCGTCCAGTTCGTCTGCGCGCGCTGCGTGAAGACCTTCGCCTCCGCGGTGAGGGTCCCGCGCTACCTCTTCGCCCGCCCGTTCGAGGCGCGGGAGATAATCGACTTGACGGAGAGCGTCCGCGAGGATATCATAATCGCCCTGCCCCTGAAGCCGCTCTGCCGGGAGGAGTGCAAAGGGCTTTGCCCCCGGTGCGGAAGGGACCGCAACCTGGAACGATGCTCATGCCCGCCCCCGGGCGGAGACGCGCGATGGGGCGCGCTTGAGGGGATCGAGCTGCCCCCGGAGAAACCTATATGACCACGCCCAAGCGTAAGCAGTCCAAAAGCCGCACGAGGAAACGCAGGTCGCACTACCGCCTGACGGTTCCCAATCCGGGGCTTTGCCCGCAATGCAAGCGGCCGAAACCGGTTCACCGCGCCTGTCCTCACTGCGGTTACTACAAGGGCGCCCGGGTGATGACCGTCAAGGAAAAGTGATCGTGTGAAGATCGCCATCGACGCCATGGGGGGGGATCACGCCCCGCGAGCCGTCGTGCAAGGCGCGCTGGAGGCCGTCGAGAGCAGGCCCGAGAGGGAGATCGTCCTGGTCGGGCGCGAGCAGGAGCTGAGGGACGAGGTCGCGAGGTGCGGGAAGCCGGGCCTCGAGCGGAACATCTCCTACGTCCACGCCCCCGAGGTGATCGAGATGGGCGAGAACCCGATCACCTCCATCCGGAAGAAGAAGCGCTCCTCCATCGCCGAGGCGGCCAACCTCGTCAAGCGGGGCGACGCCGTAGCCATGATATCAGCCGGCAACACCGGCGCCGTGGTCACCGCCACGAAGCTCAAGTGGCGCTTCCTCAAGGGGATCGACCGCCCCGGGATCGCCACCTACCTCCCCACCCCGTGGGGGGTCTCCGTGCTGATCGACGCGGGGGCGAATATCGACTGCGAGCCGGAGCACTTGCTCGGCTTCGCAATCATGGGCGACGCCTTTGCCCGGTTGATCCAGGGGAAGGAGAACCCGAAGATCGGCCTCCTCAGCATCGGCTCGGAGCGCGGCAAGGGCGACGCCCTTGTCAAGCACACGTTCACAATCCTCGAGGATTCCACGCTCAACTTCATCGGAAACGTGGAGGGGCGCGACGTCTACGGCTACAAGGTGGACGTCATCATCTGCGACGGCTTTGTCGGAAACGTGGTCCTCAAGTGCACGGAGGGGCTTGCGTGGGCCATGATGAAGATGATCAAGGAGGAGGTCTGCCGTAACATCTGGCACCGCCTCGGCGGCCTCCTCCTGAAGGGCTCCTTCAAGCGGATCGCGCGGCGGGGCGACTACACCGAGTACGGCGGGGCGCCCCTGCTCGGCGTCAACGGCAACTGCATCATCTGCCACGGCAGTTCCAACGCCAAGGCGATAAGGAACGCGATCCGCGTCGCGGAGACGTTCGTAAACCACAAGGTCAACGAGGCGATCGTCGCCAAGGCCTCGGCGATCTTCGATGCGCAGTGACCGCCATGCCCGACCCGTCCACGATACCGGCCCCCGGCGGCGCCCCCATGAGGAAAGTGGGCATCGCGGGCCTCGGCGCCTATTCCCCGGGGAAGGTCCTCGCCAACGCCGACCTCGAGAAGATGGTCGACACCTCCGATCAGTGGATCGTCGAGCGGACCGGCATCAGGACCCGCCGGGTCGCCCGCCCCGACCAGGCCACCTCCGACCTCGCCGTCGAGGCCTCGCGTGGCGCGCTCGCGCAGGCGGGGATCGCCCCGGAGGCCGTCGAACTGATCGTCGTCGCCACCGTCACCCCCGACATGCCGTTCCCCTCGACGGCGTGCGTTCTCCAGGAGAGGCTCGGTTCGTTCCGGGCCGCGTGTTTCGACCTCAACGCCGCGTGCAGCGGGTGGCTCTACGCAATGGACATCGCATGGCAGTGCGTGCGGAGCGGCCGCTACGAAAACGCCCTCGTGGTCGGCGCGGAGAAACTGACCGCGATCACGGACTGGAAGGACCGGAACACCTGCGTCCTTTTCGGCGACGGCGCGGGGGCGGCGGTGCTCGCCCCGACCGGCCCCTCCGGGGGGGAGATCCGGTCAGCGTATCTCGGCGCGGACGGCAGGCTACAGAAGCTCCTCTACCTCCCCGGGGGCGGGTCGCGCAACCCGGCCTCGCACGAGTCGGTCGAAGCGCGCCTCCACTACATCCGGATGGAGGGGAGGGAGGTCTTCAAGCACGCCGTGACGGCCATGATTCGCGCCGCCGAGATCGCGCTCGATCGCGCCGGGTTGACGATCGACGATGTCTCGTGGCTGGTCCCGCACCAGGCGAACGTGCGCATCATGAGCGCGGTGGCCAAGCGGCTCGGCATCCCCCGGGAGAGGGTCATCTCGATCATCGACCATATCGGCAACATCTCCGCGGCCTCTATCCC
>ERZ1026796.1374-NODE-1374-length-16352-cov-3.523760_pt1 | contig 16352 bp, 14 predicted proteins | sample MGYA00520874_ERZ1026796 | MGnify/ENA primary metagenome ERZ1026796 (study PRJEB33270, sample SAMEA104284474) | anaerobic digester metagenome | biome: Anaerobic digester microbiome; feature: mesophilic sludge digester; material: Anaerobic digester biomass...
AGGATGGCCTGGCACGACGCGAAGTCGGAGGCGACCCGGACTACGACGGGCAGTCCGGACCGCTGGAGTTCTCCGGCAACGGCGAGCCAACCCGCGCGAGCTACGGCATCTTGCAGTTCGGCACCGTCGGCTGCGTCGAGACCGTCGAGTGCATCGACGACGCGAACACCGAGTTCGTCATGGCGGAGGCGCCGGCAAAGGCTGACGTCCCCCAGGTGCCGGTCACGGTCGACCGCGGCGGCGATGGGACGCTGAAACTGGGCTCGCTGTTGCCGAAGACGGGATCGCTGGCATTCCTCGGCCCACCCGAGTTTGCGGGTATCGACCTGGCCGTTCGGGAAATGAACGCTGCCGGCGGCGTTCTTGGCAGCGAGGTGTCCCACATCGAGGGTGACTCGGGAGACACCGAGAACGCTGTTGCGCCCAAGACGGTCAGCACGCTGCTCGCTCAGGACGTTGACGCCATCATCGGCGCCCCGTCAACCTCGGTCACCCTCTCGGTGATCGACACGGTCACCAACGCTGGGGTGGTGATGTTCTCGCCTGCGGCCACGTCCAAAACGTTGTCGGACTACGACGACCAGGGCCTGCTGTTTCGGGCGGCGCCCTCGGACATCCTCCAGGGCGCGGTACTCGCCGAGACCGTCGCCGGGGATGGTCACCGGGACGTCTACATCCTGGCCCTGAACGACGACTACGGCACCGAGCTAGCCGACGACTTCACCACGTCGTTCGAGGCCAACGGCGGCAGCGTGGCCGGCACCGAAATCTATGATCCAAAGGCAACGACCTTTGCCGACGTGGTCGGTTCGGCCAAGCAGGCCGAACCCGACGCGGTTCTCCTGCTCGGATTCGATGAGACCTCCAAGATCCTGGCCGAGATGATCGACCAGGACATCGGTCCTTCGTCGCTGCCGGTCTACGGCGTCGACGGCAACATGGGCAACGCCCTCGTCGAGAACTTCGAAGCCGGCAGATAGTCCACGGCCCAGCTCAATTGTTGAAGTTGCTGACGTGCTGTCGACCCCGGATGCATAACCAGACGCCGTCGAAACTCCATTCGCACCCCCCTAAACAGAGCAGTACCATTCAGCGCGACCCGCGGCGGCTGCTCGGACGAACTCACGGAGCACCATGACCGAGATATTCACCCAACCGCCCGCAGGTGGGGCCGCACCTGGGCCATCACAGCCCGGCGGCTCAACCGACAAGAAGCTGACCATCCTGATCGGATTCTCGGTCGTGTTTCTGATCGCGGCGCTGGGCACGCTTGGCTGGGTGGTACTCGCGGGTGGCGACGACGGAAAGCGTGTGGAGACCGCCCAACGCAACGAGGCCGACAGCGAACGCGACGCTGCGACGAAGAGCGCCGACGAGCAATCCTCCAACGATGAGGCCTCCGGCGACGACTCCGAGGAAGCGGCGTCCGAGGAGGCCGACGTGACGCTTCCGAAAACCACTGTGCCGCCGCCGGATCCGGTGGAGGTGACCCCGCAGGTGACCAACGTGTCGTTCGAGCGACCGGCGGCTCCCTCGATCGTTTGCACCGGCGAGCCGCTGGCCTATTCCGGTGCGCAGTTGGTCGACGGCGACGAGAACTACGGTTGGGGAGCGTCGATGGGAGACGCCGCCGGCGCCACCGCCGATATGCGGTTCGTCGGGCCGGTCAAGCTGGCCACCGTGGGGCTCACGCCTGGCTACACCCGCCTCGCGCCGCGCAGCAACGCCGGCTGTCAGACGGTGGTGGCCTTCCCCTACAACCGATTCGTCCAGTCGGTACGGTGGACCTTCGACGACGGCAGTTCGGTCGAGCAGAGCTTCGAACAGCGGGCGGAGCTGCAGACGATGCCGGTGGATGTCACCACCACCACGGTGAGGCTCACCATCTTGTCGACGACCCGCCCGGGCAGTGCCGACAACGAGACCGTCATCTCCGAGGCGGCCTTCACCGGCACCCCCTGAGCCACAGCTCACACTACGATTTCAACGCCTCCGGCGGGCCCACCCCCGTGAGAGACGACGCAGGAGCGCCATGACCGACATCTACACCACTCAACCCGCCGCCGCACCCCCGCCGCCACCGGGTAACTCCGACAACAGGCTCAACCTGCTGATCGGCAGCGCGTTGGTTTTTCTGGTGATCGCCCTCGGAGTTCTGGGATGGGTGGTGATCCAGGGCGGCGGTGACGGCGGCTCGCAGGTTGCCACCGCAGACACCAACGAAACACGCAAGGACCGCCGGGGAAAGGACACCGACAAGCCGTCAAAGGACCAAGATCGATCGGGGGACGCGGACTCCTCTGTCAACGAGGATGGTGACGATCAAGTGACGCTGCCCGACTCAGATTCGACGGCTCCCACCGCAGCCGACGGCGGTGGGAGCGGCGCGGTTTCCTCGACGGCTTCGGGCACCGGCGGGGCGGGTGTGACCCCGCTCGGCACTTCCCCGATCACCCCGACCGCCGTCAACCCATCGAACACCCGCGACTCCGTGAACCTCACCTGCACCGATCAACCATTGAGCTACGGCGCCAACCAACTGATCGACGGCGACCCACAGACCGGTTGGGGCGCATCGAAACATGACGGATCAGGAGAGTTCGTCCAGTTCGAGCTCGGCGGCACCAAGCAACTGTCCACAGTGGGGATCACTCCCGGCTACCTGCGGGTTGCCGAGCGGAGCGCAGCGGGCTGTTCCATCGTCTCGGCGTTTCCTTACAACCGTTTCATCAACTCGGTTCGCTGGGAGTTCTCCGATGGCAGTTCGGTCGAGCAGGGCTTCGAGAACATTGACGAGATGCAGTCGGTCGACGTCGACAAACAGACCTCGTTCGTGCGCATGGTGATCCTGTCCACCACCCGTCCCGCCGGAGCTGACGACGACACGGTGATCTCCGAAGCGCAGTTCACTGGAACGCCATGACCCTCCGTCGGCGGGCGGTACCGCTGGCGGCCGTAGGTCTCGCCGCTATGACGGCTGTGTCGGCATTCTTCTTGGTGCCGGCGAGCGCTAGACAGGAGCCGACCCCTGAGGACGTGGCCCTGCATTTTGAAGCAAGGGTCGGCGATCTCAGCGACGAGGCATTCGCCGAGCAGGCATTGGCCACCCTGAACGATCCGAGGGGCTGGGGACAGGCCGGATTCACTTTCCGGTCCGACCCGTCCAGCAAGTACCGGGTGGTACTTGCCGAGCCCGCCGAAGTCGACGAACTGTGCCTTCCATTGGTTACCGGGGGGCGGGTGAGCTGCCAGAACGACAATGTTGTCGCCATCAACGCCAACAGGTGGCGCAACGCAACCGATGATTGGGACAAGAGCAAGGACGCGTACCGCCAGTACGTCGTTAACCACGAGGTCGGACACCTGATCGGGCAGTTTCACCCCGCCAACCGCTGCCCCCGACCCGGTGAGCCCGAGGCGGTTATGGCCCAACAGACCAAGGGCCTCGAAGGGTGCCAAGGTAACCCGTGGCCGCTGGACTGGGAGGTGGTCGGTGCTGCGAAACGGCCAGTCGGCTACGCGCCGACCCCGGACGTCGAGCCTGCGGTCCGCGCTGTCAATCCGGGTGGGGGCGTCCCTGGCGCCGCTCCAACCGCCACCACCAGGCCCGCGGCTCCTACGACGGCCGGCGCAACTCCTGCGACCGAAACCCTGCCTGCCTCCGAGGATCCCCTGCCCGCTGCAGGCGTACCCGAGGCCGTCGACTCGGACGAAGCCGCCACGACGCTCCCCGAACCGACGGCAGCGGAGCGGCAGTTGGACGATGCCCCGCTGTCTGGGCGGGCTCAGAGCGTTTCGTCCACCGGCAATGACGACTCGAACCTGCCCGTCGTTGTCGTGCTGAGCTTCCTGGCGGTCACTCTGATATCGCTCGGCATCGCTCTGCTGATGAGGTGGCGGTCGCGCGGTCGTGACGTGGTGTATCCCGGCGATGAAGTCGACGACCACTCAACCGTCGCTGCCGTCAACCCGGAACACACAGAAGGTTGGGAGTCTGAGCCGATCGAGGACCTCTTCGGCTGGGCGGTGAACCTCGAGGGAGGAGCTGGACTTCAGGGTGCCATCACCTGGGTTGCTCCATCACGGTGGACTCCAGCGCAGACCTTCGAGTTTCTGGAGGCGGTTGAGCAGCTGAACCCCCAATACGTTGAACCAGCGTCGGTTGCCGCTTCCGTCTCCACGGTACTGAAGGCCAACAAGGCGCTCCGGCCGATCGAGGGCGAAGGCCTCGGCCTGGTTATTGTCGGTTCGACGCAACTCGTCGCCGCCGTCGTCGGCGCCGCCGAGGTTGCGGAACTTCGAGGAGGCCGGATGATCACCACCCGTCGCCAGGGAGTTGTCCGGCTGCGAGGCAGCGGCGATGGCCCCTTGGAGCTAACTCTGCGGCAGACCGGTAATGACTGGCCGGCTGGAGCCGTGCTGATCAGAGAACCGCCCATCGACCAACGAGCGACACCACCTGAGATCCGTGCGGCGGACGTTTCATCGCAGCCAGAACACTAGGCTGCAACGCGCTGTTCAAACGCCCCGCCGGCCAGTGCCGACGCTCATTCGCTCGGCAGACGACGGATCGCGCGCTGCGTCCCCCACCGGAAAGTCCCACTGATGACCAACCAGACCGATGCCGGCAGACGGCTCGTCCCCCTCCTTGCGTTCGCCGTAATCGCCATGGGGATACTGACCGGTGGCGTCGCCATCTGGCTGGGAGTCTCCAACGGGAACGAGAGCGCAGACGCCACCGTCGGAGCCAAGCCCGGCCGATCAGCCGCCTCGGTAACCTCAACCTCAGCTCCTGGGTCCGAACCCGCCACGACCGAAGCGTCGCGCACCGCCTCCACCGATGAAGCGACGACGGCAGTCCCGGCCACGGAGCCGCCACCCGAAACCGCGGCGCCGGCGCCGTCCACCTTCGTCTTTCCGGTGCAGTCCGATAAGACCGGCTATGACTCGTCCCATCACGATTACCCCGCCGCCGACATGTTTGCGCCGTGCGGCACCCCGGTGGTCGCCGTGACCGACGGAACGATCGAGGAGGTCGAAACGGTCGACACCTACGACTCCTCCAACCCAGATGGAGGCACCAAGAGCGGGCTGATGGCCGCCTTGGTCGACAGTCGAGGCGTTCGCTACTACGGCAGCCACATGCTGTCGGTCCTGGTGAACGCCGGCGACCAGGTGGAGGCCGGTCAGCAGATCGGAACCGTGGGCGAGACCGGCAACGCCGCCGGAACCGGGTGCCACCTGCACTTTGGGCTGTCACCGGCGTGTCTCAAGGGGTGGGAACACCGTCGCGGCCACATCCCGCCTCAGCCCTTCCTCGATGCCTGGCGCACTGGCAACGCCATCGATCCAATCGACAAGGTCTCGGCCCTCCCCTGCGGGTGATCGATGGGCAGGGCGGTTCAGCTACCCACCCGACCTACGTGGGGCTCGATTCGGTGGCAACCCAGGTTCGGGCGTCGGGCAGCATCAGCATCCCGGCGATGATGACTGGCCCAATCAGTCCGAGCACCCAGGTGCCGCTCGCCTCGATCACCATGTAGAGGCCGACCAGCAAGAAGAAGCCCTGCAGGCCCACTGCACCAAACCAGGCCTTCCATGATCCGCCGTAGAGCTTCAGCGCAACTGCGATGATGCTGACGGCGAAAACGAACAGGATCATCGAACCGACCACCAGCATGATCTCGCCGTCGGAGGTACCCGAGCTGGAGGTGCCGAACTCGGATTGGAAGTCGGAGGCCACCTTGGCCACACCGCCCGCTACGGCCATGAAGGCCACCGCGACGATGACGAGCGCGGCTTGCCCCACCAGCGCCGAGACAACGGCGAGGACCGAAAGGGGGGCCTCCCGCAAGGAGCGCCGATTCTTGGCTGCGTTGGGAAACAGCGATTGCACCGAGGCAGGAATGCCCCCGGGACTTGACGAGACTGTCCCAACGATCGGATTGGTGAACGCGCTCGGTTGAGGTGCCGCTCCCAGTGTTGGCTGCGGAGCGGGGCCCGTTGAGGGAGGAGCTTGACTCCACGGTGGGATGGACGGGGGGAGGCTGGTCATGTCGGGTCCTTTTCTGGAAGCACTGGCGATCCTAGGGTGCCACCGTTGATCGAATCCAAGGCTTCGAGTTCCTCGAACGAGGGCAATTCACCTTGGTGCATAGATCAGGCGATCGGGAATGCAATGCGTTGACCAGGCAATCAGCCGGACTGCGCCACCGCCGCCATCGATTGGGAGCCCGAGCCTGGGGTGCCGATAGGCGCCAGTGTCTTGTCGAGTTGCCGCGCGACACCCCCGATCACCATGATCACCAAGCCGAGGGCGAAGCCGACTGCGCCCACCCCGATACCGGCCAAGTCGAGCACACCCTTGATATTGGACGCCTCCTCATCGAGATCAAAAAAGATCTCGTCGCCCTTGTCCTCATTGGCCTGTTCAATATCCTCGATGGCAAAGTCCACCGCTCCACCGATGGCTGCCACCCAGGCGATGCTTCCCCCGATCGAGAGCAGTGAGAAGACGATGCCGATGACGATGAGGAGGCGGGCCAGCCCCCGCAACGGACGGTTTGACGCGGTCGCCATGATCGGCACGAGCGCCGAGACCGGAACGGTGCCGATATCGCCATGGTCGGGGTTGACCTGGGCAGCTCCGGGTTGACCGGCCTGCGTTTGGGCGGCCCTTCCGGCGTCCTCCTGAGAATACCAACTCATTCGTTCAGTCTAGGGGCAGGCGACCCAGCATCGAAGAGGGCTCGACATCGGCGTGAAGCATAAACTTCGACAATGGTGAGGCATGTTCCCAGATCTGCAAGGGCCGCAGCGGTTGCCGTCCTCATCGTTGCCGGCTGCGGCGGGACCGATGCCCGATCGGCTGACACGGGATCCGCCGAGACGACATCGGTGGTCGATGCCATCTCCACCACCTCGGTGACTTCCACCACCTCGAAGGAACCCCCAGCCGTTGCCGGCCCATCTGCGACCACCACGAGTGTTCCGCCGCCGACCGACCCTCCCGGCGAAGCGGTGTCGCTGGCGGCCTTCGAGGGCTCCGGGGTGTGGATCGACGTGTTCGAATGGTCACCGACCGCCACCGACGGCAAACCACGCGTCACGCCGGATCAGGTCGACGACATGTCCGCCGCCGGAATGACCACCCTGTACATCCAATCAGCCCAAACCAGCAGGGACGAGCCGGTTTCCGATCCGGATCGGTTCACCGAGTTCGTCGAGCGGGCCCATGCCAACAACATGTCGGTCGTTTCCTGGTACCTGCCCAACCACACCGACCCCCTCAAAGACCTTCGACGCGTACTCGCCCCATTGGACTTCGACGTGGATGGCATCGGTATCGACCTGGAAAGCAAGAATCTGGCTGATCGGACTCTTCGCAACCAGCGTGCCATCGAGCTGGTGCGGAACGCTTCCGATCTTGCCGAGGACATCCCCATTGGAGCGGTGGTCTTCGCTCCGCAGGCGCTGGATCGCTACGAGCCCAACACCTGGCCCAACTTCCCCTGGGCCGAGGTCGCTGCGGAGGCCGACGTGATGGTGCCGATGGCGTATTGGACGATCTATCGCGACGAGTTCCCCGACTCGGCCGACCCGGTGGCGTACACCAACGAGACCCTCATGCTGTTGCGAGACCGGGTGGGGCCCGATGTGCCCATCCACTCCGCCGGAGGGCTGCTGCAGGATTCAGGGACCGACGAGGTGACCGCTGCGGTGGAGGCGGCGGAGCAGGCCGGGGTCATCGGGGTGTCGATGTATTCGTGGTCGGGTGTCAAGCCAGGCCAGTTGGTGTCGATGCAGGAGGCAACGCCATGAGCGACGAGGGAACGACTGGCTCCGGACAGATGCCCGGCTGGTGGACTCCGGACCAGGCCGGAGGTAGTCCCGCTGAGTCGAGTGTCGATGCCGCGACCACGATGCCGAACTCCGCATCTCCCGGCCCGGGTGCTCCCAGGAAACGGTGGCCGTTGGTCCTCCTGACCGCCATCAGCCTCGTCGTGTTGGCCGCAGGGGGCACGATCATCGCCCTCAAGCTTGGGAGCGACGAACCCGGAACGACCTCCACCGACCAGGAAGCGGCCACCCCGACGACGAAACGGACCGCGACCACCAGATCGAGCGGGTCGTCGGAGGAGGCCGGGCCCGACGATGCCGGCGGCGACACCGACGTCAGCCTGCCCGACCGGACACCGGACGCCAACCCGACAACCGATGACGGCGCCACCGCCGGGGGCTCAACGTCGGGTGGCTCGACCTCACCTGGGACCAGAGGTGCGTACACGTTGGGTCCGCTGACCTTCGACGTGCCATCCGGCTTCACCGCCACGATGGTGGCCGAACGGCGAGATGACGGGGCGCTTCGCTCCGAGTTCGCCGGACCCGGCGGGCAGGAGGTGATCGTGGAGGTGAACGTCGACAAGCCCAGCGACGGCGTCGCCACCGCCCACGAGCTGGCGGCTACCTACCGGGACCAGGGCCGCCTGGTCCGCGAGCCGTACGCCGACGAGGTGGGTGGCATCACCACCGGCGTGCTGGCCATCCGCGGCACCGCCGATGACTACCGATCCGATCACTTCCTGGAGCTGGGCAACAACGGCATGGCCGTGATGGGCGTCGACCTGGCATCGTTCGATTCGGCCGACTCGCTCGCCAAAAGCGTTGTCCAGACGCTACAGATCTAGCAGGAGTTGCCCGAATCGCTGGTTTGCACATGGTTGGTGATCCGAGGGATCCCGCCTGGCGCTGCCACCAAGGTGTCGAGGAAGCCCTGGTCACCGGTGTAGCAGCCGGTCCCGCCGGTCTTTTTGAGGTAGGAACCCTCGGCGTGCAACGTGTAGTTGACCTTGATCATCCATCCGCCGTCAGCCGTGGGCTCCGGGCCGAACGCCAGGCTGGGTCCGTCGGCCACGGAGAGGGCGATGTTCGCCGACTTCGGGTCGCCGAGGTCGCTCCTGAGGGCATCGGCGCCAAGCGGGGCCTTGGAATCCACCCACATCTCGACCGGCGGGGCGAGATAGCCCATTGCCGCGTCGATGTCGCCCTGGTTATCGGCCGCCATGAACTCGGTCAGCGTGGTCCGCACCTGACCCAATGCCTCGTCCGGCCCTGGAATGGCAGGGGCGGAGGGCTGCGTCGGGGGCGGCGTGGTGCGTGGCGGCAGCGTGACCGGCGCCGCAGTGGGGGACGGGACCGCCGTGGTCGCATCCATGATGGTCGTGTTCACGGTGGTGTCGTTGGGCTCCAACTCGACAGGTCCATCAGACTGGGTGGTCGATGACTCCTGGGCCGTCGTCGAGCCGTCGCCATCGCGGCCCTGGTCCGTGTCCGGGTCGCGCGAACTTGACGTCGATGGCCCATCATCCACTATCGCAACGTCGGAGCCATCGTCGCCACGGTTCATGAGCAGCACGACGATCACGACTGCTCCGATCAACACGATGGCGGCGTTGATCGCGACCACCACTTTCAACCAGTTGCTCTTCGGTGGCCCTGGCTGCGACCCTTCGCCCGTCGACGACGCCAACGCCGATGCCGTTGGCATGGCCGTGGGGGCATCCGGACCGGACCCAGCCACCCCTCCGGCCTGTGGGCTCCATGGGCTGTTGCCAGGCTGCTGGGTCATCGGCGGGAACCTTGATCGTCTCGGCATTGTCGGTCCACGCAACACTACCGACGTCATGCGTTGTTCAACAATCACCTGCTTTGCTCTGAGCAGCAGGTTGAGCCGTAACGTTCACACCATGTATTGGCCCGCAGGTTCCCCCCGACGCATCGTCGTGACCCCCGCAGTGATGCTGTCGCTCGTTCTTGTCGCCGGCAGCTGCAGCGACCCTGGGGCCTCGACGGCGGAACCCGCAGGCAGTGCCACTTCGGCGACCGCTTCACCGGCCCCATCGACGACCGTCCCAGCAGCTACCTCCTCCGCAACGTCCACGGCGAAACCCCCCGCCACCACCGCCACCACGGTTGCGTCGAGCCGCGGTCCGGCGACGAGCGCTCCACCGACCTCCCCCGCTCCCACCGATCCGGTTGCGGCAACCGTGGAAGCGGCCAACCAGTGGCCGCTTCGTCAGAAGCTGGCTCAGCTCATGTTCATCGGGTTCAACACCGGCTACGGGGACACCCCGGGCACTACCGACCCCGGTGCGGCTCAGGCCGTGATCGACGCCGGGGTCGGCGGGGTGTTTGTCGGCAGGAAGGAGGTGGGCCTGTTCAACTCGCCGGTGTTGCCAGCCGCCCAGGACGGCCCACTCCCCTTGTTGGTGGCGACCGACGGCGAGGGGGGCCGCGTCGACCCGCTGCCTCAGGTGGCGCCGTCCGTTCCCCCAGCACGGGAAATGGGCACCTGGGACCCGAAACGCATCCGGGAGGCCGCCCAGCAACACGGCAACGACCTGCGGGCCCATGCCGTCAACGTCAACTTCGCGCCGATGGCCGATCTGGCCGGAGGACCCGACCCCCTGGGTGACCGAACCTGGTCATCGGATCCGGTGACGGTCACCGCAACGGCCGGCGCATTCGCCGAAGGGATGTGCGATGCCGGCGTGTATCCGACGTTCAAGCACTTCCCGGGCCACGGCCATTCCGACGTGGATGCCGACCTCGAACCGGCGACGACCCCGGACCTGGCCACGCTGGAGGCCGCCGACCTGCTGCCGTTCCGGGACCTCACGAAGTCGATGAAGGGTCGCTCGTTGGTGATGACCGGGCACTTGGACGTGCCCGGGCTGACCACCGAGGGGCGCCCGTTGTCGCTCGACCCCGGGGCGATGGCCTACCTGCGTGACCAGGTGGGGTTCGATGGCGTGGCGGTCACCGACGAGTTGGCCGAGATGGGGTCGATCACCCAGCGCGGCATCCCGGTTGCCGAGGCGGTCGAGCAATCGTTGATTGCGGGCAACGACATGGCGCTGTTCTTCGGCGGCCCCAGCGACCTCTCAAGGATTCTCGACCGGCTGGAACAGGCGGTCGAGAGCGGCCGACTCTCCACCGAACGTGTCGACGAGGCGCTCGATCGGGTCATCACCCTGAAGGCGGCGGGCACATGCCCCGGCCAGGGCCAGTCGGGCTGAGAGAATGGTCACCATGTTGCATCGCAGAGGTTGGCTGTTCGTGTGCGTCGTGCTCCTCGCGGCCGGCTGTGGAGGGGAGGAGGACGCCGCCAACCCCCAACCGTCCCAGACCACGGCCCCCACAGACGAGACCACGGCACAGGCGGCCGTCCCGACCACCGACAGCTCGACCGTCACGTCGACGACCACCGGGTCACCATCGACCGGCGCCGCGGCGACCTCGACGGTTCCCCCGACATCAGCGGCCACCTCGGACGGCTCCGACCCCGCTTCATGGCCACTTCGCCAGCGGTTGGCCCAGATGCTGATGCCCGGGTTCAACGCCGGGCCGGGCGACACCTCCACCAGCCCGAGCGAGGTACAGGCCCTGATCGACGCCGGGGCCGGGGGCGTCTTCATCGGCCGCAAGGAGGAGGCGCTCTTCGACTCCTCCGTCATGGCCGATGCGCAGGCCAACGCCCTGCCACCCTTTGTGTCCACCGACGGCGAGGGGGGCCAGGTCGATCTGTTGCCATCGATCATGGAGCCGCTCCCCCCAGCACGGGAGATGGCCGCCTGGGACACCGACCGCATCCGCTCCGCCGGGGCGTCCCGTGGGACGAACCTGGCCAGGCGGGGGGTCACCGTCGACTTCGCGCCGGTGCTCGACGTGGCCGGTGGCGCCAACCCGCTGGGCGACCGCACCTGGGCGACCGAGCCCGACGAGGTGGTGCGAACCGCCGGTGCCTTCGCCGAGGGCCTCTGCTCGGCGGGGGTGCTCCCCACGTTCAAGCACTTCCCGGGCCACGGCAGCGCCGACGCTCACGGCGACGATGCACCGGCTCGCACCCCCGACCTGGCGGCGATGGAACCGTCGGATCTCGTGACGTTCAAGGACATGATCGCCTCGATGGGCGACCGGTCACTGCTGATGACCGGCCACCTCGACGTTCCAGGGCTGACCGATGGAGGTGAACCGTTCTCGCTGAACCCCGAAGCGATGAAGTACCTGCGCGACACCATGGGGTACGACGGCGTCACAGTCACCGACGAGCTGGCCGAGATGGGTGCCATCACCAAGCGAGGCATCTCGGTGCCCGATGCCGTTGAGATGGCCCTGGTCGCCGGCAACGACATGGCGCTCTACTTCGGTGATGTCGACCAGATGAACGAGGTGCTCGATCACCTCGAGGCTGCGGTTGCCGACGGCCGCCTCACTGAGGACCAGGTCGATCGTTCGCTGGCCAGGATCGTGGCCCTGAAGTCCTCCGGTGCCTGCACGAGCCCGGTCCCACCCCAAGCGGGGTAGGTCAAGGACGTCGCGCAGGTCGATTCCGACCCGCCAGGCGCTCAGTCCTGCTGACCCAGCCCGGCCCGCAGGCCCAGACGGTCGAGCAGGTCGCGGTCGCTGTTGCCCTCTGGATTCTCGGTGGTCAACAGCTTCTCACCGTAGAAGATGCTGTCGGCACCGGCGCTAAAGCACAGGGCCTGCAGCTCGTCGGACATCTCGGTGCGGCCGGCACTGAGGCGCACTGCCGAATTGGGCATCAGCAGCCGGGCGATCGCGACGGTGCGCACGAACTCGAACGGGTCGAGCGTCTCGCCGGTCGCCAGCGGGGTGCCGGGCACCTGCACCAGCTCGTTGATCGGCACCGACTCCGGATGGTGTGGCAGGTTGGCCAGGGTGACCAACAGGCCGACTCGATCGGCCCGGGTCTCCCCCATGCCGACGATGCCACCGCAACACACCTTCATGCCGGCGGCCCGGACGGCATCGAGGGTGGCGAGGCGATCGCCGTAGGTGCGGGTGGTGATGATCTCCTCGTAGTACTCCGGCGACGTGTCCAGGTTGTGGTTGTAGTAGTCCAGGCCGGCGTCGGCGAGCGCCTCGGCATGGTCGTCGGTGAGCATGCCCAGCGTCATGCACGTCTCCAGGCCCAGGGCCTTGACGCCCTCGATCATCGCGCCGACCCGCGCGATGTCGCGGTCCTTGGGTGAGCGCCAGGCGGCCCCCATGCAGAATCGTTGCGCCCCTGCCTCTTTGGCTCTCCGGGCGGCGGTCAGCACCTTCTCGACGTCCATCAGTGGCTCGGGCTTCAGCCCGGTGTTGTACTGCGCCGCCTGGGGGCAATAGGCGCAGTCCTCCGGGCACGCCCCGGTTTTGATCGACAACAGGGTGCTGAGTTGCACCGCATCGGGCTCGCGATGGCGTCGGTGGGCGCTCTGGGCCCGCCACAGCAGGTCGGTCAACGGCAACTCGAACAGCGCGGTGACCTCGTCGGGGGTCCAGTCGTGGCGTTCCTCGTCGAGTGCGTCGGCGGATCGAGGCGCTGAGGAGGCGGTGGCGCGTGGGGTCACGTCTGCGGGCGTCAGGGTGTCGGTCACGCCCCAAAGTGTCGCGGGATTCTGGTGCCGCCACCAAAGGCTGCCGCTCGCTCGATCCGAAGGAGCGGCCCCGCACTGTGGTTGCATGATGCTCATGAGCGAAGCAACCACTGAGCGACCGACCCCCACCGGCCTGACCTATCACCTCAGTCCTGTGCCGGCCTGGGAAGCACAGCGAGTCGGTGAGCACTACGAGCCCGAGGCCTTCGCCGACGAGGGGTTCGTGCACACCACCATCGATCTGGAGACGCTGCTGATCCCGGCAAACCGCTACTACACCGATGACACACGGCCCTACGTGTGCCTCACGATCGACTTGGACGTTCTGGAAGCCGACGTGCGATTCGACGCCGACCCGCTGATCTATCCCCACATCTACGGTCCGGTCCCCACCCGGGCGGTCACCGAGGTGCGCGCCGCCCGTCGCAGCGAGGACGGCGCCTTCACCGGCTTCGACGAGCCTCACCTGCTCCAAGGCTGACGAGCCCCATGAGGATTTGACCCCCTCTGGGGGGGCAGGATCCTCACCGAAGGTCGGATCACTCGGTGCCCCAGTGTTCTCGTGCCCCGGACAGGAATCGAACCTGTGGCCCTGCCCGCTGAGGAGGCGATCACGAGATCCCAGTGTTCTCGTGCCCCGGACAGGAATCGAACCTGTGGCCCTGCCCGCTGAGGAGGCGATCACGAGATCCCAGTGTTCTCGTGCCCCGGACAGGAATCGAACCTGTGGCCTACCGCTTAGGAGGCGGTCGCTCTATCCAACTGAGCTACCGAGGCGAGGCGGCCAGTCTCGCAGCATGGACACCCAGTCGGCACTTCGGATTCTCTTGGGTGGCGGTCAGACGGACGGGGTCGCATGGAAACGACGTCCGGTGATCTCGTTGACGGTGATCGCGACGTAGTGGTGCTTGGCGCCGGTGTCCCACGGGTACAGCGGCAGTTCTTCGGCCCGGGTCATCTCCTCGACCGTGTGCAACTCCCGCGCATGGCCCTTCGCCACGACGCTCCATGCCGTGCCGCCTTCGTCGTCGATGTGGTCCACCTCGTAGGCCACGCCGGGGCCCAGCACCGCTGCGGCCAGCTTGGTGCCGGGGTCGGTGCGAAACACGATCGTGCGGTCGTCGACCACGTGGTTGATCGGGAAGATGTCGGGGTGCTCACCGATCGCCACCGCAATCCGCCCGGTGCGCGCCTTGGCCAGCAGGTCCCAGCATTTGTCCTCGGTGAGTTCCTCGGTTGGCTCGGCCTGGTCGGTGGTCATGGTCACTCCCCCGGGATGCGCGTCGGATGTCGACACCCTCCGGTCTACCAGCATCGACGGCGCCGCGGCGCCGCATCGAAGGTTCGGCCATGATGGGACCATGCACGACGAGCCCCACATCGCCGAACGTCGCATTCGCCGCCTGCTGGACGAGCGCATCCGTCCCGTCATCTACGGCCCGGGCGCGCCGTTGGCTGTGACGGCTCACCACGTGGACGGCGAGCCCATCGGCGTCGACGAGGCCGAAGCGGCCACCTTTGCCCCGTTCTCGGTGGGCGACCCCTGGGGCCCGGCCTGGGGCACCACGTGGTTTCGCATGTCCGGGACGGTGCCACCCGAGATGGCCGGTCGCCGAGTGGAGGCGGTGGTCGACCTGGGCTTCGTCACCGGCCAGGTAGGCTTCAACGCGGAGGGCCTGGTGTGGCGCGACGGCGCGCCGCTGCACGGCCTGCACCCGGCGCGGCAGTGGAGCCTCATCAGCGCGGATGCCCAGGGTGGGGAGCGGGCGAATCTGCTGGTGGAGGCGGCAGCCAACCCGTTCGTCAACTTCAACGTGACCACCCAGGCCGGTGACGTGCTGACCGCCGCCAAATCGCCGCTCTACCGCCTGGCCCGTGCCGAGCTGGCTCCACTTAACACCGAGGTGTGGCACCTGGCGTTGGAGATCGACTTTCTGCTTCGCCTCGGCTGGCAGCTCGACACCGCCTCGGGATCGCGCAAGCTCCGGTTGATGCGGGCGCTGGGAGGGGCGGCCGACGCCCTCGACCTTGACGACGTCGTCGGTTCGGCTGCGGCGGCCCGCGCCGAGTTGGCCGAGGTGCTGGCCGCCCCGGCGGTCGCCTCCGAACACCGCACCTTCGCCATCGGCCACGCCCACATCGACACGGCCTGGCTGTGGCCGCTGCGCGAGACACACCGCAAGTGCGCCCGGTCGTTCGCCAACTCGCTCGATCTGATCGCCAACGACCCCGACTACCGCTTCGGCTGCTCCCAGGCGGTGCAGTACCAGTGGATGATCGACGAGTACCCGTCGGTGGCCGAGGGCATCGCCGAGGCGGTCGCCGCCGACCGGTGGGTGCCCCTCGGAGGCATGTGGGTGGAGGCCGATGGCAACCTGCCCTCCGGCGAGGCGATGGCCCGCCAGTTCCTTCACGGCCAACGGTTCTTCCGCGAGCACTACGGCGTGACGTGCCGCGAGGCGTGGATCCCCGACGTGTTCGGCTACCCGGCCTCCCTCCCGCAGATCTTCGCTCTCGGCGGGGCCGACGCGTTCGTCACCCAGAAAATCTCGTGGAACCGCACCAACACCTTCCCCCACCACACCTTTCTCTGGGAGGGGCTGGACGGCACGACGTTGCCCACCCATTTCCCACCCGCCAACACCTACAACTCCGAGATCGATCCCGGCGAACTGGTGCCGGCCGCCCGCACGTTCGCCGAGCGGGCGGTGGCCAACACCTCGTTGCTGCCATTCGGCCACGGCGACGGTGGCGGCGGGCCCACGCGGGAGATGATGGCCCGCATCACGCTGGCGTCCGACCTCGAGTCGGTGCCCCGGGTTGCTGTCGGGTCGCCCGCCGAGTTCTTCGCCGAGGCGCTCGCCGAGCTACCCGACCCGCCCCGCTGGGTGGGCGAGCTGTACCTGGAGA
>ERZ1026796.1376-NODE-1376-length-16326-cov-3.726835_pt1 | contig 16326 bp, 16 predicted proteins | sample MGYA00520874_ERZ1026796 | MGnify/ENA primary metagenome ERZ1026796 (study PRJEB33270, sample SAMEA104284474) | anaerobic digester metagenome | biome: Anaerobic digester microbiome; feature: mesophilic sludge digester; material: Anaerobic digester biomass...
CTCCAGCCCGTCCAGCGCCATAGAGAGCGAGCCTGTCAGCGGCAGACGCAGCTGGTCATCGCGGTTGCCCCAGTACTTGATGAAGGCAATATTCGGGTGCGCCAGTGCGGTTGCATAAAACGGAGATTTCGCCATTTTATTTCCTCAACCGGACTAAGTTTATCATTTCTCTAAATGCAAAGGGGAGAAAGTTGTCACTTCTCACAGTTGCTGTAACCGCTATTCTTATTTTTTATTGGTTTTCAGTATATGTCTTCACCATTTTGGATTACACTGTGATTATGAAAGGAGCTAAAGTTGAAAGTATTAATAGTATGCCACCCGAGGGCAGAGAAGGCAACAGATGATCAGCGCCGTTTTGCCGATTTGGCTTCGGAGCTTGCAAAAGGCGGAGTAGAAGCTACAGTTGCGTCTATTTTCGAATATGATCAATTCTTAACTGTTTTAGATCAAGAAAAGCCCGATATTGTTTTCCCTGCAATTTATTTTGTAAAGCAGCCTAGGGGCGAAAAGATTAACATCACCAAGCTGCTGGACGAATGGCGTATGCCATATATTGGTTCTGATGCGAGAACTTTGGAATTGGTCTTAGTAAAATCCGCTCTCAAGAAGCTCTGGCAGCAAAATCAAGTTTCTACACCAGAATTTTGTGTTATTCGCAAAGATGAAGCCCTGCAAGAAAAAATCGATAAGTTGCTCGAGGCAGCCCAATTTCCATTGATTATCAAACCCGATACTGAAGGCAATAGCCGAGGTTTGGATGAGAATTCAATCGTGTGTTCAGAGGACAGACTGATTACCAAAGCAAAAGCGTTGCTCAAATTTTATGATCAGATATTAGTTGAAAGATACTTGGGAGCGGCACCCGATTTTCGCGAGTATACCATTGCTCTGATCGGGAACGGTCAGAGAGCGCTTTTCATGCCAGCTCAAATCAAGCTGAAGGTGATGCGCAAACCACGTATCGTGACTACCCAAGATAAGGACCGGCACAACACATTTGCAATCCCTGTGTGTGAGCCTGAAATCCGCGACTCGTTGATAGCGTTTGGCCGTGGGGCTTTTGCCATCGCCGGGGTGCGAGACTATGCCCGCTTGGATGTCATGCGCGCGAACGGTAAATTCTACGCGATTGAAATCAATGGCCAGCCGATGATTCCTGATAAATGGTTTGAGGCTTGCGCTCAGGGCATAGGTCTCAATAAAACTCAATATCTAAATGCCATCTTTTTCGCGGCGATTCAACGCAACATACATGCGGGCTATCATCACTTGAAAGTTCCCGAAAAGCTAAACAGGCTTCTTCCTGAGGAGATCAGGAGCTTCCTTGCAAGCCAGTAACACAGCTGTATATCACATCTAGATTGAGGTCAAATCCCAGAGCTTTGGAGGAGCATATATTCCACATCGTATGCAGGCTGCAGAAGCAGAGCTCGCATTTCTGTGTCTTATAATCATGCTATTACCTGCGTAAGGCATACCCAAATGAATAGGCTTGTGTTTTTGGTATGATGATAAGATAAAGGTTCACTAAGGGAAATCATGAAATATCGCATGTACATCGATGAAGTGGGCAATTCTGATTTGGGAGCTTCAGACAGCCCTAATCATAACCAAGCAGAATCGAATATATCACCGGTTGTTAACTACTTACACCAAGAGCTGATCTTCGTAGGCGTGGAAGCAGCCAGCTGGCAAGAGGTGCTGACCTTGCTCGCCAATCAGCTTTACCAGAGAGGCTATGTGCGCGAGAGCTATCTGCCAGCGGTTCTCGATCGGGAGCGCCAATTCCCTACCGGCTTACGCACTGCCGAGGTGGCAGTCGCCTTGCCGCATACCGAGAAAGAGCACGTTCTCAAACCAGCAGTAGCGGTTGCCATCCTCGCGCATCCTGTCACCTTCGGTAAAATGGGCACAGAGGATCAAACGGTGCCAGTAGAAATTGTTTTTATGCTCTCCATCCTCGAGCCTGATGAGCAAGTAACCTGGCTAAGCCGCCTGGTGAGTACTTTTCAGCTGGAAGGCTTCCTCTCCCTGCTAAAAAGTTCACCAGATTCTGCTACGGCTTACCAACATCTGTTAGATGCGTTAGAATTTATACGGTTAGCGGAAGAAGAAGATTAGATCCGTTCAAACTTTAGATGGACGAGGAGAAGAATATTATGGCTCATAAGGTCATTTTAGTTTCGTGTGTATCCGGCATGGCAACAGCAGAAACTACTGCCGCGAAAATCCGTAAAATTGCCGCTGAACGTAAGTGGGATGTGAGTGTCAAAGTGGCTGAATTTCGAAAGCTTAAAGAAGCAGTGCCTGGCTGCGACGTTCTTGTTCAGATTGCTCCCAGCGATCCCACCGACTATGGCATTCCTAAGATTAGCGGCGTACCTTTCCTAACAGGCTTTGAGCTGGATAAGACCATCCAAGCCTTAGATGAAATCATCAATGCTGAGCCGCCCACGAAACCAGAGGAAAGTGAATAGAAAGTTGCCGCTCAAATCGAGGATTTATGGAAATCACAACCGCCCGTGAGGTCATTGCTGAGTTTGGAGCAGAGCTTTACCGCCGCTTCCTCACTGATAGCACTGGCGGTAACTTAAGCATCCGTATTGACGATACCATCATCATGACGCCCAGATTTGCTGGGGCACGTTGGCATTGGCAGCTTAAACCTCATCAAGTTTTAGTCTTAGATTTGGAAGGTAATATTATAGAAGGGGATGGCGAAATCTCACGTGAAGCCCGTGCGCATTTTACGCTCCTACAGCACTTTTACCCGGAAGCCACAGCCCTCGTGCACACCCACCCACGCCATATCATGGCTTTTTGTGCCGCAGAACAACCCATGCCGGCGGTCTTGGAATGCACCAAGCCATTAGGGACCCTAGAATTATGCCGCTACGCCCCCAGCGAAAGCCAAGCCTTGGCAGATGCTTTGCTTGAATTCATGCTTAGCCATAAAAACAGCTTAAGCCAGAACGGCGTAATCGCTTGTATGGCTCCGCGCCATGGGCTGTTTGTCTTAGCACGCGATATCTACACGGGTTATGAGGTTACTGAACGTTTGGATGGCAATGCTTATTGCGTCCTCCAGGCTGAGCAGATTGGCGGGGTAACCCCTATCGATCAACTCAAAAAAGAATAAATTGAGCATTATCTATGCGCAATAGAGAAAGAGAGAGAAAATATGTCAGAAAATAATAAAAGCTACATCCGCAAAAGCCAGTACGAAAACATCCAACTAAGCATTTATCTGGATGCTAAAGGGCATTTGCTTGACCTTGATCTGCAGCACCTTGATCAAGCCGCATCAACGCAGCCGGCAATTACCGCGCTGATTGACCACACACTGCTTAAACCAGATGCGACCGAGGAGCAGATCCGAACGCTCTGCGAGGAAGCTTTGGAATATCAATTTGGTGCAGTGTGCGTTAATTCATGTTGGGTTTCCCTTTGTTCTCAGCTATTGCAAGGCAGCAGCATCAAGGTGGCGAGTGTGATCGGCTTCCCCTGGGGATCCCCCGTGACAGCAGCAAAAGTTGCCGAGGCACGCCAAGCGTTGCAAGATGGTGCATGTGAGCTGGATATGGTAATGAATTATGGCAAGCTCAAATCTGGCGACTACACCTATGTGGCGAATGATATCCGTGAGGTGGTGCGTTTAGCCCATAAGCATGACGCCCTAGTCAAAGTCATTCTGGAGACTGCCGTGCTCAGCGAGCAAGAAAAGATAATTGCCTGCTTAATTGCAAAAGAAGTTGGGGCAGATTTTGTCAAGACATCGACAGGCTTTGCCGGAGGGGGAGCAACCGTGGAAGATATTGCGTTGATGCGTAAAGTGGTCGGTCCAGATATGGGCGTAAAAGCCTCTGGCGGGGTGCGCAGCTACGCAGATGCCCAAAAGATGTTAGCCGCAGGCGCCACACGCATCGGCACCAGTTCCGGCATTCATATCGCGCAGGAAGCCGCTGGGCAAACCCAAAGCAGCTCAACCGCTGGCGATTATTAATTTTTTGCTCTCCTAAAACAAAAAATCAAATAAAAAACCCAGCCAAATTCAGCTGGGTTTTTGGTGTTATGTTCTGCTTTGACTATTGTTTCGCGGGCATATCGCGGCTGGCTAATACGTTCACGCCGGTGCCAAGCACATTTTCGACTATGACTGACTTCATTTTTACTGGTGCAGTCACTTCAACCTTGCGGATCTCATCCAATATTTGGGGGATGAGCGGTTTGGGTACCGGCCGCTCGGTATAGACTGGAAGCAGCGGGTGAAAACCGTTATTTACCTTAACCGTGGTTGCCACCATACGGCGAGGATCTGTCATTTCAGCAACGCCGTAGTCAAGCCCTTTTTTGCAGTTATAACCACGGACCTCAATGACCTCACCATTCTCTATTACAGCCGTCAGGGTACAACCCTGTGGACAAGCCGTACAAATCAAATTAACTTCTTCAGCCATTTTCTCTCCTACCTCGGATTAATATCAATGGTCAGACTGTTTGCTTTGGAGACGTCAGAATAATTTTTCGTCTTCAGCACTACTGTAACCATCTCGCCAGGGCGAACGTACTTTTCAGCTTTGCGCGTGATTAAGTTTTCGCCATCATGAACTTCAATCCATACTGGCTGTTCAATTGGTCGGGTCACACGCATCTGCAAGCGAATATCTTCCTGAGCTAAACTGGACTTATCCAACTTGTGGGGGACTACATAGCGCACGTTCTTGCCAGCTTTTAGTGGGATATAACGCGCCTCTGCGTTGCGCAAGCTGATTGCATATTGAGCGGCACGTTTACCCGCTTCAAAGCCCGCTTCAGAAACCCAATCGACCAAGTCATAGACATGCACTACGTTACCGGCAGCAAATATGCCGGGTACATTCGTCTGGAAGGTCTCATCCACATACGGTCCGCCTGTAATCGGGTCGAGCTTAACGCCTGCCTTACGTGAAAGTTCATTTTCTGGGATCAAGCCAACCGATAGCAGCAGCGTATCACAGGGAATAATCTCCTCGGTACCTGGGATGAAGTTCCATTTTTCATCCACTTGCACAGCTTCCACCGCTTCAACGCGATTCTTTCCCATAATGCGTTTGACCGTGTGATTGAGCTGCAATGGGATGTTGTAATCCTGCAGGCATTGCACTAAGTTACGGCTTAAGCCCGAAAGATAAGATTGAATCTCTAAGACGCGCTCCACCTTAGCGCCCTCGAACGTCAGACGGCGCGCCATAATCATCCCAATATCACCAGAGCCAAGGATAACAACATCTTTTGCTGGCATGTAACCTTCCACGTTCACCCAGCGTTGTGCCGTTCCTGCGGTAAAGACGCCATTCGGACGCATGCCGGGAATGCGGATCTGCGGGCGGGTGCGTTCACGGCAGCCCATAGCCAAGACAATCGCCCGTGCTTCAATTTCAACATAGCCATGCTCTTTACTGGAGACAAATAAGTGGCGGTTTGGGGTAATATCCAGCACCATGGTGTTTAGCAGAGCCTCGACGCCTAAGCTAAGCATCTCTTCGATAAAGTGCTGTGCATAAGCAGGACCGGGCAAGTCTTCCTTGAGCAATTCCAAACCAAATCCATTGTGGATACATTGCACCAAGATGCCGCCCAACTCATAATCGCGCTCGATGATCAAGACATCATCAGCACCATTCTTTTTAGCTTCAATTGCGGCAGCTACCCCGCCAGGACCGCTGCCAACAACCACAACATCATAAATATTTTTTAGGGCCATCTTACTCCTCCACCTCTTTTGTTTCTCTGAATAGGAACTCGGACCCTTTACCGCGCTTGGTCACCTCCAACGGCGAGATACCTAACTCTCTCGATAGGATATTCACCACACGGGGCATATCGAAGCCACCTTGGCAGCGCCCGGTACCAAGCCATGTGCGCCTTTTGATTGCATCATAGGTGCGCGCAGGTACAGGTGAATGAATTTCTGCAATGATTTCGCCTTCGGTAATATTTTCGCATCGGCAGATCACTTGACCATACCGCGGATCCATATTTACCAGTAGCTGGCGGTCCTTATGAGACATATTGCGGAAGCGCGGGCGTGCTGGTCGGATGGGGTCCCATTCCTTTTTCTCGACGAGCTTTTCACCTGCATCGCGCAGCATATCGACAACTTCTACGGCGATGGCGGGTGCGGAGGTTAAGCCAGGCGATTCGATGCCGCCTAAATTGACAAAACCTTCAACTTCATCCGGAATTTCAATAATGAAATCACTCTTATAATTTATTCCAGGGGTCTTGCAAGGCGCATTACCTGTTGGGCGGATGCCTGCAAAATTCGCTATCGAGTAACGCAGATTGAGCGAAGGTACGAGTTTGAGCGCCCCAGCAGCAACTTCATCCAGACCTTCTTTTGTGGTTGAAGTATCCTCTTTGTCCTCAATCTCATTGGCATTCGGTCCGATGATGGTATTCTCATGCAGGGTTGTCGTAACGAGGATGCCTTTACCTTTCGCTGAAGGCACAGGGAAGAGCACATTATCGATAGTGATTTCCGCGCGATCGAAAATAAAATATTCGCCTTTGCGCGGCGTGATTTTAAACTCTGGGCGGATGCCAGCTTTATGCATAACCTCATCCGAATATAAGCCAGCTGAGTTAATCACCCAACGACTGAGGAAATCACCGCGGTTAGTTTTTATCCCAATGATGCGCTTGCCCTCCATGATGAAATCTTCAAAAGCAGTTTCCAACAGGATGGTTACGCCATTCATCACTGCGTTCTCAGCTGCCGCAATGGTCACTTGGAATGGATCGCAAATACCGCCCGTGGAAGCCCATAGCGCACCACTTACTTCTGGGTTAATGTTCTTTTCACGTCGGCGCACTTCAGCGCCACTGAGCATGACCATGCCTGGAACGCCATTTTGCTTGCCCTGTTGCATGAGTTTTTCAACCAGCGGCAGTTCCTCGTCCCCGATAGCGACGACATAATCGCCACGGCGCTCGAAAGGAAAGTTCAATTCGCCGGCAAGCTGATCCCACATGGGATTGGCTTTCACGTTCATGTAAGCTTTTAAAGTGCCCGGTAAAGGATCATATCCTGCGTGCACGATGGCAGTATTTGCGCTGGATACACCCATCCCAATATCGGCTGCCTTATCGATCAACAGGATTTTCCCTTCGTAGCGGGAAAGCCAACGGGCGACCATACAGCCGACTACACCCCCTCCTATAATAATGTAATCATATTGTTCTTGCACTCCAACCTCCTAAAACATGTATTTATATTAATATCTTTTCTAAAAGTGAAATCCTCTTGATGAGAAGCCAAAATGAATAGATTGGCTCAAGGTTTATGAGATGATAGGATAATAACTGTTGATGGTTGTTCATAAATACTTTGGTCTCACACTCTTCTTGGCAGTCTCAACGTTGCTAATGTTTCTGATCAGGCTGCGACTCCGAGTTTTACGTGAACTCGCTACATTATACTACGAGAGTTGACAAGATTTATGCATTTTTTGCTTTTTCTCTATCATCCTAGCCAAATTATTCAGGCAAATTTTTCAATTTTTCTTACGTGCGAGAGAAAATACTCCTAATTTTTGATTAACGCGTGTCAATTTGTGCCAAGTTTGTATAATAATATTGACTCACGCATTTAATCGTGTTATATTATTTTCGACTCGAATCGCTCCAGAAAATAAATAAGGTGATAAAGACCACCAAACTGGAAATAAAAGTGTATTCGCTCGAAAGGACGCAGTGTATTTATGTGGGTTTTGAGCAAGAATGCAAGACAACTTAGTCAAATTCCAGTGCTGCCCAGCAGCTTCAAAGTGAGCTGCGCATGTAATGATGATCGTTTTTATCAAACTTTCTGGCTAAGCGCGTTCGAGATTTTTGTTTCCCAAGGAGGTGATCAAAAGTTTTAATACCATTTCTCAATGTCGTTCCAAACTGTAACCATATTTTTATAAAAACTTATATTAAAAAGGAGATTAGATAGTTATGGAAAAAAGATTAGGCAAAGAAATAATTGGCGAGATCTTTGGCACCTTTATCCTGATCCTGCTTGGTGATGGTGTGGTTGCAAATGTTGGTCTTGCCCCTCGTTTGGCTGGCACAGCTTACAACTGGAATACGATAACCATCGGCTGGGCTTTTGCCGTGATTATTGCTGTTTATGTTTCTGCCGGTGTTTCTGGTGCTCATCTTAACCCTGCAGTAACACTTGGCTTGGCTGCACGCCGCGGCTTCCCCAAAGGGAAGATTTTACCCTACATCCTTGCTCAAATGGTCGGTGCATTCTTGGGCGCTGCTGCTGTGTATTTCATCTATCGCGATGGCTTAGTAGCAGCTGGCATGCCGAACGTGTGGTCCACCGGCCCTGGCTCTGTCTTTGGTCAATCATTCTGGGGTGGCGCCAGCTCAGGTGCAACGGGTACCTACAGCATGTTAACTGCCTGCATTGCTGAACTCTTTGGCACTATGGTTCTGACCTGGGGTATCGCTGCTAGTGGTGACCTGAAGAACAATGGTCTGAAGGATAACCTCGGTGGCTTTATCGTTGGCTTCACTGTGTTGGCAGTTGGTCTGTCACTGGGTGGCCCCAGCGGCTATTCCATTAACCCTGCCCGTGACCTCGGCCCACGTTTGTTCGGCGCCCTCGTCGGGACACAAGGTCTCTTCGATGGTTTGTACTGGCTGATCCCGCCGGTGCTCGTTCCTGCAATCGCTGGTCCTATCGGCTTCTGGCTGTATGACATTTTAGTAGCCAAGAACCTGCCAAAGAAAGACTAATTTTTAGAACCGTCTTAAATACCTGAGGACGGATGAGGAGGCTGATAGTATGAAAAAACTCATTAATAAACCCGAAGATGTTGTACTTGAGGAGCTGCAAGGTATCGAGCTCGCTCACCCGGACCTCGTGAAGGTCCACTATGACCCCAACTTTATCTATCGTGCAGACGCTCCAGTGAAAGGCAAAGTCGCCGTCGTTTCTGGTGGTGGCAGCGGTCATGAGCCAATGCATGGTGGATACGTGGGCAAAGGTATGTTGGATGCCGCCTGCCCAGGTGCGGTCTTTACTAGCCCAACCCCCGATCAGGTGCTCGAAGCCACCAAGACAGTTGATGGCGGCGCTGGTGTATTGCACATCGTAAAGAACTACACCGGCGATATCATGAACTTCGAGATGGCTGCTGACCTCGCTCGCGGAGAAGGCATCGAAGTTGAAGCTGTTGTGGTCAACGATGATGTCGCTGTAGAAGATAGCCTCTATACAGCAGGGCGGCGCGGCGTTGGCCTCACCGTCCTCATGGAAAAAATCGTTGGTGCCGCTGCAGAGGAAGGCCGTTCGCTCAAGGAATGCGCAGACTTGGCTCGCAAGGTGAACAGCCAAGGGCGCAGCATGGGCATGGCGCTAACTTCTTGTACAGTCCCGCACGTCGGCAAGCCGACTTTTGACCTGCCCGAAGACGAGATGGAGATCGGTATCGGCATCCACGGTGAACCTGGCAGAGTCCGCATGAAGTTGCAACCCGCAGATAAGATCACCGAAATGCTGCTCAAACCAATTGTGGAAGACTTACCCTTCAAGTCTGGCGATGAAGTTTTGCTCTTCGTCAACAGCATGGGCGGAACACCCCTCATCGAGCTCTACATTGTTTACCGCAAGGCACACAAGATGCTCGAAGAAATGGGGATCAAGGTCGTCCGCAATCTGATTGGCCCCTACATCACCAGTCTCGAAATGGCTGGCGCTTCGATCACGCTTCTCAAGATGGACGAGGAGCTGAAGAAGCTGTGGGATGCACCCGTTTTAACTCCAGGTATGCGCTGGGGTATCTAATAAACTGTCGGAAAGTCTGGAGATGTTAGTTTCTCCAGACTTTCCCAATGTATCGAGGTTTACCGTGGCTATATCAAAAGAAGATGTACTGAATTGGATTAAAACTTATGCGCAAGTGATCGCCGAAAATGAAGCCCTTCTGACGGATCTTGATGCTCAAATTGGCGATGCCGATCACGGCGCCAACATGAATAGAGGCTTCAAAGCGGTTTTGACCAAACTGCCGGCTCAGGAAGATAAAGATATTAGCACAATCCTGAAGACGGTAGGCATGACGCTTCTCTCGACGGTTGGCGGCGCTGGCGGTCCACTTTACTCCACGATATTTTTAGAATTGGGTAAAACCCTTGCCAATAAGGAAGAAATCGACCTCGCCGATTGGGCAAGTGCTCTTGAAGCAGCTGAAAAAGGCGTACAGAACAGAGGGAAAGCAGTCCCAGGGGATAAAACCATGATTGATGCCCTCGAGCCGGCTGTCATTGCGCTCAAAGAAGCTTTGGCACAGAATTTGTCTTTTGAAGAGGCTTTAAGAAAATCCGCAGAAGCTGCACATGAAGGCATGTTAGCCACCATTCCTCTGGTAGCCCGCAAAGGACGCGCGAGCTACTTGGGAGAAAGAAGCGCAGGTCATCAAGATCCTGGAGCCACTTCAACCTATTTCTTAATTGATACTGCCGCAAAAACCTGGGCAAAACAAAATACACATAAATAAAAATTATAAAAAGGAGAGTGAAAAATATGGCAAAATATGTTGCAGCAATCGATCAAGGTACAACCAGCACCCGCTTTATGGTTTTCAACCACAAAGGTGAAGTTGTAGGCTTCGATCAAAAAGAACACAAACAGATTTATCCAAAACCCGGTTGGGTTGAGCATGATCCATTGGAAATCTGGCAAGCCACCCAAGACGTTATTAAAGGTGCACTTGATAAACTACGCATTGATATTAGCGACATCGCTGCCGTTGGTATCACCAATCAACGCGAGACTACCGTCGTCTGGGAAAAGGCAACTGGCAAACCTGTCTACAATGCTATCGTTTGGCAGGATACGCGCACTGATGCAATCTGCAATCAGTTAGCGAAAGACGGCGGCCAGGATCGCTTCCGCCTGAAAGTGGGCTTGCCCTTGGCAACCTACTTCTCCGGTATGAAGATCAAATGGATTTTGGATAACGTTCCTGGTGTGCGCGAAAAAGCCGAAAAAGGCGAAGTACTCTTCGGCAATATCGATACCTGGGTAATCTGGAACCTAACTGGCGGCCCTAAGGGTGGCGTGCATGTTACCGACGTCACCAACGCTTCCCGCACCTTCATGATGAACCTGGAAACCCTCGACTGGGATCCAGACATGCTGGAAGTGCTGGGCGTCCCGCGCGCCATGCTTCCCGAAATCAAACCATCCTCGGCTATCTATGGTTATGCCAAGAACAGCGGTTTGGATGGTATTCCCGTGGCTGGCGACTTGGGCGACCAACAGGCTGCTTTGTTTGGCCAGACCTGCTATGACCCTGGCGAAGCCAAGAACACCTATGGCACTGGCTGCTTTATGCTGATGAACACCGGCACTTCTCCAATCCAATCCAAGAACGGTCTTTTGACCACCCTTGGTTATAAGATTGGCGATCAGCCTGCGGTATACGCCTTGGAAGGCTCCATCGCGATCACTGGTGCTTTGGTGCAGTGGATGCGCGACAACCTCGGTTTGATCAAGAAATCCGCTGACATCGAAGAGCTTGCCAAGACCGTCGAAGATTCCGGTGGTATTTACTTCGTACCCGCCTTCTCTGGTTTGTTCGCACCTTATTGGCGCAGCGATGCCCGCGGCGTTATCGTTGGCTTGACCCGCTACATCAATGCCGGTCACTTAGCCCGTGCCGTCCTCGAGGCGACAGCCTACCAGACACGCGAAGTGCTGGATGCCATGAACCTGGATAGCGGTGTGCCGCTGAAAGCCCTCAAGGTGGATGGCGGTATGGTCTACAATGAAACCTTGATGCAGTTCCAAGCTGACATCCTCGGCGTTCCGGTTATCCGCCCGACTGTGGCTGAAACCACCGCTCTGGGTGCTTCCTATGCTGCTGGCTTAGCTGTCGGCTTCTGGAAGGAAGTGGACGAATTGCGCGAGAATTGGGGCAAGGACAAAGAGTGGCACCCCAAGATGGATCCCGAGACCCGCGAGAAACTCTACAAGGGTTGGAAGAAAGCGGTTACCCGCTCCTTCGATTGGGTAGAAGCCTAATACTTCGTTCGTTTGCGAGTAAAATTAGGGGCGACGCGATCAACACGTCGCCCCTAACTCTTAAATAGGAATAAAAATGAGCACAAAAAATTCGAAGAAGCAAAACCAAAAACGCAAAACTTCTAAAATCTCCACCACAAGTTCAGAACAAGCCGTATCTACCCAAACCAGCCCAAAAAAGAAATCCCCTAAGGGCGCAGAGGTTAACTTACGGGAGCCTTGGATAAAGCGCAAAAGCGGTTATATTGCTGTGGGATTGATCAGCCTCGCTTTGGCTGTGCTGGTAGCGTATCAGATTATTAAAGGCAGCGGCGATTGGGGGCAAGGTATATTATGGGGTCTCATTTTTGGTGCCAGCATTTTATTGATTTTCTTTGGAATGAACTGGTTTCACTCTCTTTTTAACAAAGATAAGGGTGAAAAACAGACTACCGAGAGTAAAAAGTAAATGCCCTAAACAAGGCGCTCGGATAAATGATAAGGTGAAAGGTCAATTGTATGGTAAATATCCTTCTGGTTTCTCACAGCTATCAGTTAGCTAGCGGTGTGGCTGAGCTCGTGCGCCAAATGGCACCCTCCGACTCGGTGAAAATTGATGTTGCTGCCGGAATTGGTGACGACCACCAAGAGATTGGCACGAATGCCGTCGAAATCATGGAAAAGCTCAATGCACTTTATACTCCAGAGGGCACTTTGGTGCTGATGGACTTAGGCAGTGCCATCCTAAGCGCCGAAATGGCTTTAGACATGCTCGATGAAGAGGTCAAAACCCAGGTGCGCTTGTGCCCGGCGCCTTTTGTGGAAGGAGCCATCGCTGCTGGCGTGCAAGCTAACATGGGCTCCGATCTGGATTCGGTCTATCGCGAGGCTATGTCGGCTCTATTAGCTAAGCAGCAGCAGCTGCAACCAGAAGCCAGCCAAGAAGACCAACCGGCTCCCCAGCAAGTGGTTGAAGCCGCACCTACTGAGGAGGTTATCGAGATTGTGCTGCCTGTAACGAATGAATCAGGCTTACACGCTCGCCCGGCAGCCCTCTTCGCTAAAACGATTGGCAGCCATAACGCTAAAGTAACGGTTACAAACCTAACGGAGAATAAAGGACCCGTAACCATCAATGGATTAATCGCGGTGATGCTGCTCGCCGCTAAAAAAGGCGATGTCCTGAAAATCCAAGCTGAGGGTGAAGAAAAGCAAGAGGTCATTGACGCTTTAAAAAAGTTATTTGCCGAGAATTTTGGGGAATAATCTTACTGGCATAATCATTGCAACACCTTCAGCAGGTCTGTTCGCTGGAGGTGTTTTTTATGCAGCCTAAAAAGAAATCATTCGGTGCCTTCCTGCTCAGGGCAGTGCTGATACTGACAATTAGCCTGCTCATTGCGGGAGCAATCAAATATGTCTCCGGTGCGGCACCATTTCATGCCAATGCAACTGTGCAGCCAGAAATCACACTCCCAAAGCTCAGCCTACCTACTACCCCCAAACAAGCCAAACCAGAGGAGCGCATCTTCCTGCCCTTAGCTTTGCGCAGCGATGGTCAGCAAGTAAAGATCCTCAATAATTCCAGCATGTATATCGAAAAATCGGAAATCGAAATCCTCCATATCGTAGGGGAAATCGCCAACAACAGCCCGGACCCAATTCATAATCTCAGTGTAACCGCATTACTTTACCCCGCAAATGGGACCACAGCAATCACAACCATTCATGCATCCCCCTTCATCTCGGCACTTGCTCCAGGGGAGAAAACTTGCTTTAACCTCTACTTGGAAAAGCCGAGGACCTATGCACGTTATGAGCTTACCGAGCTGAGTTATGAAGTCGGCGCAGAGCCAACCAGCACGTTTGAAACCCGCCAGGTAACCGCTGGGTGGGATGAAGATAATGACTGGTACATGCTCAGCGGGCAGGTGCAGAACACGGGTAAAACTCCATTTGCTGATGTTCGCGTCATTGCCACGCTCTATGATTCGAACAATAAGGTGATAGGCTGCGACCAAACTTTTGTGTTGTATGAAGGCGAAAACCCTTTTTCAGTGGGTACATTCTCGCTCTACTTTATGGATCAGCTTTATAACCAGGTTAGCACTTATCGCCTCCAAGTTGTGGGGCAGTGAAGTTACAGGGAAAAGCGCAGGGTAAATTTCCTGTGAATTTGCTTAAACTTTCCTAAACCAACCCCAACCCTCTGCAAATAAACTTGACATTCGCTCTAAAGAGTTATATAGTTCACCCCGTTTAACTATTAAGCGAGGTTAATTGTGTCTGAGACTCTTTTAGCGTTGTTACACGAATATGCCGAAAAGGCAATGAAACACTCGATTTTTGCCTTCATGACCTATATTCAGCAAGCCAACCTCTCTGCCTCTCAAGTCAATGCGATGTTTTTCCTAATGGACTACCCTAACAGTTCTATGAACGCCCTATCGAATAAATTAGGTATTACCCGCGCAGCTGTTTCTCAATTGGTGGACCATTTGGTAAAACGCGGTTATGTCGACCGCAAAGTAGACCTGCAAGACCGACGGACAAAACGGCTATCCTTAACTGAAAAGGGACTATTGACAATGAAAGAAGCCCAACGCGCACGCCACAGATGGTTGCAAGAGTTGGTTAACGCCTTCACGCCTGAAGAGCAAAACACCCTGATTCCTGCGATGCGGTTGCTTAATGCGGGAATGGATAAGTTAGCCTCTGAAGCACCCCTAAGGAATAAAGCCGTGATACGCAACATCAATGAAGAGGAAACTGTATGAAAAAATTGTTCCAGTTTATTAAACCTTATTGGCCAAACATTCTGTTAACGGTCGTATTGCTTTACATCATGGCAAATACAGACCTAGCGCTGCCAGATTACCTCTCCAGGATCATCAATGTTGGTATCCAACAAAATGGTATCGAAAACGCAGTACCAGACGCTTTGCGTAAAAGCACTATGGACCAAATTAATCTGTTCCAATCTGATGAAGAAAAGGCACAAACTTTAGCAGCTTATCAGCTCGTAGAACCAGGCAGCGATGAGGCGGCAAAGTACGTACCAGACTACCCATTAGTCTCCTTACAGCCGGTTTACGTCCTTCAACAAAAGGATTCTGCTACGATTACCCAGCTTGAAGCCGCCATGACTAAACCACTGATTCTCACTTTTGGCATTGATATGCTTTCTCAAAACCCAGAACAAGCCGCCACGCTCTTGGGGCAAGAGTTTGCCGCTCAAGTTCAATCGCTTCCACCGGGCACGGATCTCAAGGCAATGCTCTTTCAATTGCCACCAGCGCAATTGGAAGCCCTGAAAACTACGGTTTATAAGCAGCTCGACGCCTTGGAGCCTTCTATGGTTACCCAAATTGCAGTTCAAGCAGTCAGCCAAGAGTACTCCGTCTTGGGGGTCAACTTAGCCTCAATTCAGAACAAATTTATTCTGAACGTTGGTGGGTTGATGATCCTTATGGCGCTTATCTCCGTGATCACCTCGATCTCGGTGAGCTACTTATCCGCGCGCACTTCAGCCGGCGTTGCCCGCGATACACGTATTGCCGTCTTTGAAAAAGTAGAAAATTTCTCTAGCGCGGAGTTCAATAATTTCTCCACCAGTTCCTTGATCACGCGAACTACTAACGACATTGCTCAAATTCAAATCGTGATTTTTATGATCATGCGCATGGCTTTGAATGCACCTATCATGGGCATCGGCGCCGTTGTCCGTGCCATCGATAAAAGCCCCAATATGTGGTGGCTCATCGCTTTAGCGGTGGTGGTGCTTACTGGGATGATCATGATCGCTTTTGCTTTGGTGATGCCGAAGTTTAGGATCCTACAATCTTTAATTGATCGCCTGAACCTTGTAATCCGCGAGAACCTTACCGGTCTTATGGTTGTGCGTGCCTTCCGCAAGGAAGAATACGAAGAAAAACGCTTTGAAAAAGCCAATCGGGACTTAGCCAACACAAATGTTTATATTGGCAGGGTTCTAAGTGTGATTTTCCCGTTTATCAACCTGATCATGTCTGGGCTTTCTATTTTGATCATCTGGGTCGGCGCGCATGAGGTTGCCCAGTCAGCGCTGCAAGTTGGGGATCTCATCGCCTTTATGCAATATTCTATGCAGATTATGTTCTCCTTCATCAGCTTAGCGATGTTGTTTATCATCCTACCTCGGGCATCCGTTTCTGGTGAACGCATTGCTGAAATCTTAGAAACGCCTATCGTCATTCAGGACCCACCGCATCCGCTGCAGTTCAGCCAGCCTGTGCGTGGAG
>ERZ1026796.1377-NODE-1377-length-16326-cov-3.071486_pt1 | contig 16326 bp, 14 predicted proteins | sample MGYA00520874_ERZ1026796 | MGnify/ENA primary metagenome ERZ1026796 (study PRJEB33270, sample SAMEA104284474) | anaerobic digester metagenome | biome: Anaerobic digester microbiome; feature: mesophilic sludge digester; material: Anaerobic digester biomass...
TGCGGGCGCCATGAATGTGACGCGAGCGGTTAGCTGGCTTCATGAAAACCCAAAAGCCAAAACACGTCGCTCTCGATTCCAACGTCTGGCGATTGCTGCATAATCATGATAAACCAGCAGTATCGCACCAGCTCGGCAGGTTGCGTGTAGAGAGAAATGCCGAGCCGGCGCTCGGCGATCCCAGGCAACAGGGCGGGCTCTGCGGCAGCCCTGGCCCCTCGCGGGCCGGCGTTGACAGCCACTGCCAGGCGTGCTATACTGGCATCTACAACGTGCACGGAGAGGAACATGGTCAAGGTTCGCTGTTTCAAGTGCGGCAATGCCTTTCAATTAACCGAGCAGTACATCGCCAATGAGCTGGCAGCCCAGGGCATCGACGGCAAGCCGAGCCACTACGTAGCCGAATGCCCCCAGTGCCGCCAGGCCAACAAGGTCTCGTTGAAGCGGGTGCGCCTCCCCGAGCCCGAGACTGCCGAAGGGCAGGAGGGCCAGGAAGCATAGCCCCGGACCCCATCGCAGCCCCTTCGCAATCGATGTGCGCGCCCCGGCGCGCTACCCCGGGCCCGCGCCGCCGGCCGCGGCCCGGCGCAGCCAGGCCATCGCCCGGTCCAGGCGCCGCCGGGCAGCGGCCGGCCACCAGATGCGGGCCGCCACGGGGTTGACCTCCAGGACCACCGTCCCCTCGAACCCGGCCGCCGCCAGGGCGGCCACCATCTCCTCCAGGGCCAGCTTGCCAGCGCCCGGGAAGCGGTGCTGGCTCCACAGGTCCTGGGCCAGGCGCCAGTTGCCCAGGGGCACGTGCCCGCCCATGTCGCTGAGGTGCACCTCCGCCAGCCGCCCGTCGAACACCTTGCTGGCATAGACCAGGTCCACCCCTGCCGAGCCGGCGTGCATCGTGTCCAGCACCAGGTCCAGGTCGTGGCGGTCGGCAAAGGCCCGAAGCCGCTCCACGGGCGTCAGGGCAAAGCGCCGGTCCAGGGCACTCCGGACGGCCTTGTTCTCCACCGCCAGCCGCAGCCCGTTGCCCGAGGCCGCCAGGTGCGGCTGCCAGCGCTCGACAAGCTGCCGGAAGGCCAGGCCCTCGCCGGCGTCCAGGCTCTCGGACCGCGGCGTGTGCATGACCATCGTGCCGGCCCCGGTTTCCATGGCCAGGGGAATGGTGCGCTCCATCCCGCCGCGCCGCTCCCACCAGCCGGGCAAGCGCACCACCGTGGGGTGGACGGAGCCGATGGGCATTCCCTCCTCTTCGGCCACGCGCCGCACCGCGGCGCCGCCTCGGGCAATGACCTCGGGGTTGACGACCAGTTCGACGGTGTCGAAGGACGCCTGCCGCGCCCAGCGGAACACGGTGCGCAGGGGATAGATATAGAAGGTGCCGGTCGACAGCCCAAATTTCAACCTTCCTCCAGTCCGGGCCACGGGCGCCCATAAGCAAGCTGACCGGCCTGCAGCCGGTCAGCGCGATGCCAGCCTATTATAGAGCCGAGGCGTCAGTGTGTCAATATCTGGCTGAGGAATAGCTTGGTGCGCTCCTCCCGGGGATTGGCAAAGAACTCGGCGGGCGGGGCCTGCTCCACGATCTGGCCGTCGTCGAAAAAGACGATGCGGTCGGCCACCTCGCGGGCAAAGCCCATCTCGTGCGTGACGACGATCATGGTCATGCCCGACCGCGCCAGGCCGCGCATCACGTCCAGCACCTCTTTGATCATCTCCGGGTCGAGGGCCGAGGTCGGCTCGTCAAAGAGCATGATCTTGGGCTCCATGGCCAGGGCCCGGGCGATGGCCACCCGCTGCTGCTGGCCGCCCGACAACTGGCCGGGGAACTTGCTGGCCTGCTCGGGGATGCCCACCCGCTCCAGCAGCCGGTGGGCGTTCTCGTCGGCCTTGGCCTTGGGCCACTTGCGCACCCAGATGGGCGCCAGGGTCACGTTCTGCAGCACGGTCAGGTGGGGAAAGAGGTTGAACTGCTGGAACACCATGCCGATCTCGCTGCGGACGGCCGCGATGTTCCGCAAGTCGTTGCTCAGCTCGATGCCGTCCACGATGATGTCGCCCCGCTGGTGCTCCTCCAGGCGGTTGATAGTGCGGATAAAGGTGGACTTGCCCGAGCCCGAGGGCCCGCAGACGACCACGACCTCGCCCTTGCGCACGGTGATGGTGATGCCCTTCAACACGTGAAAGTCGTCGAACCACTTTTCCACGTTGCGGCAAATGATGATCTCGTCTCCAACGTCTTGCCGCTTCTCCGCTTGTTTGGCCATGCTTTGCTCCTTCAACGTTCCCCTTCCCGTATCTTCTCGATCGTTCCGGGTAGGGGCAGGGCTCGCCCCTGCCCAACGGGGCGACCGCAGGGGGGCGACCGCCGTAAGGGTTCGCCCCTACATTTGCTATCGCTCGCCCACACCCGATCGTTCCGGGTAGGGGCAGGGCTCGCCCCTGCCCAACGGGGCGACCGCAGGGGGGCGACCGCCGTAAGGGTTCGCCCCTACATTTGCTATCGCTCGCCCACGCCCAACGCCCGCTCCAGCCGGCGGCTGGCGTACGACATGGAGAAGGTAAAGATCCAGAAGATGGCGGCGATAAAGAGATAGACCTCCTTATCGAGCAGGAGCCACTCCACGTTGGCGTTGAGCACGGCCCGGCCCACGGCCAGCAGCTCGACCAGGCCGACGATGATGGCCAGGGTCGTGTCCATGAACAGGGCGATGAACTGGCCCACGATGGCCGGGATGACGGCCCGCAGCGCCTGGGGCAGGACGATAAAGGTCGTGGTCTGAAAGCCGCTGAGACCCACCGCCTTGGCCGCCTCCACCTGGCCCCGGGGAATGGATTGTAGCCCACCCCGGATGTTTTCGGCCATGTAGGCCGCGGCGAAAAAGGTCATGGCGGCCATGGCCCGCAACACCCGGTCGAGGCGCACGTCGGGCGGCAGGAACAGGGGCAAGATCAGGGAGAACATGAACAGGATCGTCACCAGCGGCACGCCGCGCACCAGCTCGATGAACAGCGTACAAAAGATCTTGAGCACCGGCAGCGAGCTCTGCCGGCCCAGGGCCAGCAGCACGCCGATGGGAAACGAGGCGACGATGCCCACCAGGGCCAGCAGGAAGGTGAGGAGCAGGCCACCCCACATGCCCGTCTCCACCCTGGGCAACAGGCTGCTGCCCGAAAAACCGGAGAGCAGGACAAAGGTCAGCACCAACGACACCAGCCACAGGACGGCCAGCAGCCGCGATTTTAGCACGCCCCGCCTGCCCACGGCGTAGCCGGCCATCACCAGGGCCGGATAGGAGGCGAACCCCAGCCGGATGCTGAGGTCCAGCGGGTCCTCGTTGACGCGATAGAGGTCCATGGGCAGCAGGGCGATGACGGCAAAGCCCACGGCCAGGGCCAGGGCAAAGGTGCGCACGGTGCCGCCCCAGACGCCCCAGCTCAGCCCCATGAGCAGCGAGGTCATGGCCAGGATGAGGCCCACGCGCCACAGCTCCGAGGTTGGATACTGGCCCACGGCAAAGAGGCGCAGGCTGTGGGCCACGGGTGTCCAGTCGGCCGTGACAAACACCCAGGTAAAGATGCCCCTCAGCAGGAAAAAGAGCACGACGGCGGTGACGATGGTCAGGATGCTGTTGAACCAACCGTGGAACAGGTTCTTCTTGATCCACTCCAGCGGCTTGAGCGGCGCGGGCGGTCGCGAAACGGTCGATTCTGCTGCGGTCAGGTCTGTCGTAGCCATGATCAACGCTCCACCAGGCGCACGCGCCGGTTATAAATGTTCATGATGACCGACGTGACGATGCTGATGGCCAGGTAACAGGCCATCATCAGCACAAAGACCGGCACCGCCCGCCCGGCCTGGTTGATGGTCGTCTTGCCCACGAAAAAGAGGTCGGGGTAGCCCACCAGGACCGCCAGGCTCGAGTTCTTGGCCAGGTTCAGGTATTGGCTGATGAGGGGCGGGATGATGATCCGCAGGGCCTGGGGAAAGACGACCAGCCGCAGCACCGAAATGGGACCCAGGCCCAGGGCGCGGGCGGCCTCGAACTGGCCCTTGTGCACGGCCTGGATGCCCGCCCGCACCACTTCGGCGATAAAGGCCCCGGTATAGATCACCAGGCCGGCCAGCAGCGCCGCGAACTCGGGGGTCAGGTTCAGGCCGCCCTGGAAGTTAAAGCGGCCCAGCTCGGGCACCGTCTTTTGCAGCGGGCTGGCGCCCACCACCAACCAGCCGATGACCGGCAACCCCAGCAACACCGCCAGGGAGGTGGCCAGGGGGTAGGTGGAGCGCCCGGTGTGGATCTGGTAGCGAATCAGGACGCGATGTAGCACTCCCGACAGGATCACGCCAGCCGCCACGAAAATCATCCAGGTGCCAAAGGTGGCCGTTGGCTCGGCCCAGACCGAATAGAGGCCACGCTGGCTGAGATAGACCGGCCCGGGCAGCGTCATGCTTTCCTGCACGGAGGGAAGCTGTTGAAAGACGGCAAAATACCAGAAAAAGAGCTGTACGGCCAGGGGTACGTTGCGAATGATCTCGATATAGGTGCCGGCCAGCTTGTTCACCAACCAGTTGGTGGACAGCCGGCCCAGGGCGACCACGACGCCCACTATCGTGGTCAGGACGATGCCCACCAGCGACACGCGGAGCGTGTGCAGCAGGCCGATGAAAAAGGCGTAGCCAAAGGCGCGGGAGGGGTCGTAGGGCAGGACCGACTCGGGCAGGGGAAAGCCCGCCGCGTCGTCCAAAAAGTCGTAGCCCAGGCCCAGGCCCCGGCTATCGGCTGCTTCCAGCACGTTGCCGACGAAAAAGACGACAAAGCCGACAATGGCGATGGCAGAGACGATCTGCGCGAACCATTGCAGGACCACGACGTCCCGCCACAGTGGCACACCGCGGCGATAGAGGAACCGCGTCAAGGATGCTTGGCTCATGATAATGGCCCGTCCCCTATTCTATCAAAAACCAACCGTCGTAAGGGCGCTGACCCGCGCCCCGGGAAGCGCAGCCCGGCCAGGGGGAGGCCAGGCTGCGCCCCAGCGCGTCGACTACCGGAGCGGCACCGCGTACAGCAGGCCGCCCTCGGTCCAGAGATTGTTCAGCCCACGCTCCAGCGTAAACGACAGGCCGTTGGGCCCCATGTACCGATCGTAGATCTCCCCATAATTGCCCATCGTGCGGATCACGTTCGCCGCGAAATCGGTGGCCATTCCCAGGTCTTCCTGGCCAAAGCTGCCCTCGACGCCCATGAAGCGCAACACCTCGGCGTTCTCGCTGGCGCTCATATCGTCCACGTTCTGCGAGTTGATGCCCAGCTCCTCGGCATAGATCAGCGCCCACATGGTCATCTTGACGATGTCGAACCACTGCTCGTCGCCGGCCGGCACCGCGGGGGTCAGCGGTTCCTTGGACATGGTGACGTCCAGGAGCACGTGCTCGTCGGGGTCCGTGAAACCGCTGCGCACGGCGGCCAACTGCGACTTGTCGCTGGTGGCGGCGTCGCACCGGCCGTCCTGGTAGGCGCTATAGACTGCCGACGTGTCCTCGAAGGTGACCGCCGTAAACTCCAGGCCTCGCTGGCGGAATGCGTCGGCCAGGTTCAACTCTGTCGTGGTGCCCGTGGTGACGCACACCGTGGCACCATCCAGGTCCTCCAGGGTGGTAAAGCCGCTGTCGGCCCGGACCATCATTCCCTGGCCGTCGTAGAACATGATCTGGGTGAAATTGCCCCATTGGGTTTCGCGGGTGGTGGTCCAGGTCATGTTGCGAGCCACCATGTCCACCTCGGCGTTTTGCAGCGCCGGACCGCGATCCGCGGCCTGGATGGCGACAAACTCGACCGCCTCGGGATCGTTGAACATGGCCACAGCCACCGCGCGGCACAAGTCAATGTCAAAGCCGACGTTCCGTCCATCGGCGTCCAGGTAGCCAAAACCCGGAAGGCTGGTGTGGACCCCACAGACGACTCGACCCCGGGAGCGGACGGCATCCAGGATTCTGCCCGTGGCCGCCGGCGCCTGAGCTGCCGGGGCGGCCGTCGGGCAGGGCGGGCATTCGCCCGCTTCGGGGCATTCGGGACACGGCGGACACTCGTTGGCATCCTGCGTGGTGCCGTTACAGCCGGCCAGCACCAGGCTTAGCAGGATCAGCAAACTGACCACAGCCGAAAAGGATTTGACCTTCACCGTTTCCTCCTCCTTTGAGTAATGGCTTTAGGCAGCGACACAAACCACGCGACGATGGTAAGTGGCAATCACCTCCTTTCCTGCAGCATTCACTTGTGACCGACACACGAACGTAACCAGGTTGGGCGATGCCTTCGACGTCGAAGGCAGCCCGCATCAAGGGGACTGACCAGCGAGCGGGAATCTGGTGAACCTCGTGCTCGCGACGATGGCTAAATTATAACATAGTTGCTTTTGGGGTGCAACTGTGGTCTGTAACCCTTTATATGTCTATTGGCCCGCCCGGGCTTATAGATCAGGGCGCATGCCGGACAGGACGCGCTCGTAGGCGGCGACGGCCGCCGACAGGGCAGCCTCGCCAAGCTCGGCCGAGGCTCGCCGCGGATCGCCGCCGATGACGCCGTGGGGATAGTGCTCCAGGAAAACCTGCCTGGTCAGGAACAGGCCCCGGGGCGCGTCGGGGCTGTGGTCCGCGCGCTCCAGGTGTACCGCGTCGGGCCGGATGGCCAGCACCGCCGAGGTCTCGCTGGGGTCGGCGTGTCCCGCGGCCACGCCCGGCAGGCCCTCGGCAAAGACGGCCTCGACCTCGGGCTCGTGCCACCAGTGGCCCACCCGCACTTCCAGCCCGTTCAGCTCGTTCAGGACTTCGACGAGGGCCACCTGGATGGAAGCCGCGTTGCCGCCGTGGCCGTTGAGGAGGAGCACGTGGCGAAAGCCGTGGCCGTAGGCGCTCTCCAGGAGGTCGATGAGGATGGAGGTGAGCGTGTCGGGGCGCAGGCTCAGGCTGCCGGGAAAGCCCAGGTGGTGGAGCGACATGCCATAGTTCACCGGCGGTGCCAGGAGCACACCGGTGCGGTCGCTGAGCCGGCGGGCCACCTCCCACGGCTGCCAGACGTCGCTGCCAAAGGCCATGTGGCGGCCGTGTTGCTCGGTGCTGCCCACCACCAGGATCAGGCGGTCATCCCGGCCCAGGTACTCCTGGACGTCGGGCCAGCCTAGCTCTTCGAGAAGCAGTGCCATGGGGTTTTCCTCCTGTAACGTTGCGCCCGGCCCGGGTTACGTTTCCCCGTCCCGGTACAGGCCATGCTCCCGGATATAATCCTCCACCGCCTGGGGCACGAGAAAGGAGATGGGGCGGCCGTCGCGGACACGGGCCCGCAGGTCAGTTGACGAGATCTGGAGCAGGGGCATGTCGACGCGGTGGAGGTGCCTGCCCAGGCCTGGCAGGCGCGCCTCCAGGGCCGCCATGTCGACGGGGGCGCCGGGCCGCTCGACGACGGCCAGGTCGGCCAGGGCCACGATGCCCTCGGGCTGGCGCCAGGTTGACAGCTCGGCCAGCGAGTCGGTGCCGACGATAAAAAAGAACCGGGACTCCGCTCCCCAGCGCTCGCGGAGGATGGTGAGGGTCTGCACGGTATAGTGCGGCCCTGGTCGCTCCACGTCTACCAGCGAGAGCTGAAAGCCCGGCCTGCCGGCGATGGCCAGCGACACCATGGCCACGCGGTGGTACGCCGCCGAAATGGGCTGCGCCGGCTTGTGGGGCGGGTTCCCGGCCGGCACAAAGAGGACGCAATCCAGGGCCAGGGCATGGAGAGCCTCCTGGGCGGCTACGAGGTGGGCATGATGGATGGGGTCAAAGGTGCCGCCCAGGACCCCGACGCGCCGGCTCACTCCTGCCACTCCAGCTCTCGCTCGCCGATGCGCACCAGGTCTCCCGGCCGGACGCCCGCCTCCTCCAGGGCCGCTTCCACGCCCATGGCCCGCAGTTGCCGCTGAAAGCGCGCCACCGCCTCGGGGATCATGAAGGGGGTCATGGCTGCCACCCGCTCCACGCGGATGCCGCGCACCCGCCAGGCGCCGGCCTCGCGCTCGATGGTAAAGGCATCCTCCGATTCCGCCGGGCGCAGGACAGCCGGCTCCAGGGGCATCTCGGCGGGGGGCGGCAGCGACTGGAGAAGCTCGTAGGCGCGGCGAATCAGCTCGCGGACCCCCTGGCCCGTGACGGCCGAGATGGCATAGACCTCCAGCCCCCGCTCCTGCATGGCTTCCTGCACCAGGGGCCACCACGCCTGGGCATCGGGCAGGTCCATCTTGTTGAGGACCACGACCTGCGGCTTGCCGCCAAGGTGCCCGCCGAACTGCTCCAGTTCGGCGTTGATGGCCTGCCAATCGGCCAGCGGATCGGTCGCGGCGCCGTCCAGGAGGTGGATCAGCAGCCGGGTGCGTTCCACGTGGCGCAGGAACTGGTGGCCCAGGCCCGCTCCCTCGCTGGCCCCCTCGATGAGCCCCGGGACGTCGGCCATGACAAAGGTGGCATAGTCGTCCAGTTGGACGACCCCCAGGTTGGGCTGCAGCGTGGTAAAGGGATAGTCGGCGATCTTGGGCCGGGCGGCGCTCACCACGGACAGGAGGGTACTCTTGCCGGCGTTGGGCACGCCGATGACGCCCACGTCGGCAATGATCTTGAGCTCCAGGCGCAGCCAGCGCTCCTGGCCCGGCTCGCCGTGCTCGGCCACCCGCGGCGTCTGGTTCGTGGACGAAGTAAAGGCGGCGTTGCCCCGGCCCCCGCGCCCCCCTTTGGCGACCACCGCCCGCTGGCCCTCGTCCAACAGGTCGGCCACCAGCTCGCCCGTGCCGGCGTCATAGACCACCGTGCCGGGCGGCACGGGGATGAGCAGATCCTCGCCGCTCTTGCCCTGCTGGTTCTTGCCGCTGCCACGCCCGCCGGCCTCGGCCTTGAAGTGTACCCCGTGCTTGAAGCGAACCAGCGTGTTCAGGCTCGCGTCCACCACGACATAGACGTCGCCCCCGGAGCCGCCGTTGCCACCGCTCGGCCCGCCAAAGGGCACGTACTTCTCGCGGCGAAAGGCGATGGAGCCATCGCCGCCGTCGCCCCCCTTGACATAGATCTTGACTTCGTCAAAAAACGTCACGCATGCCTTCCCATCTGCAAGGCCGTCGCCTTACAAGGCCGTGGCCCGACAAGGCCCTGGCCCGCCTATTCCCACCAGAAGCGCATCTCGGCTTCGCCCGTGGCCTCGTAGTATTCGATGACCACCTCGTGGAGGCCCCCGGCCAGGTACTTGACCGGGGTGTGATACTCACCTCGCCCATCGTGCCACTCGTCGAGGAGCAGCTCGCCGTCGATCCACAGCCTGACCCCGTCGTCGACAAAGAGGCCGAAGCGATAGCAGCCGCTGTGAAAGTAGCGCTCCCCGCTCCAGCGCACGGAAAAGTTGTCGGCCGAGGGCAGCTTGGGCCGCGCCCTTTCCAGCCCCCAGTCGTAAAACACCGCGTCTTCCTGCCGGACCACCGTGGGCTCGCCGGTCAGCGAGCGGTTGGGATAGTACTGCGCGGTCCAGGGCGGGCGCTCGGCATATTCCAGCCACAGGCGCGCCTCGGCCAGCGTGCCCCGGTCGTGAAAATCGTACCTGACGTCGTGGTAGGCCAGCGTGGGCGCCTCGAAAGTAAAGACGGTATCCACGGCGCCCCCCGCTTCGCCATCCTCCCAGCCGCCCTGGCCCAACAGGTTGCCGTCCACGTAGAGGCGGTAGCCCTCGTCGGCATAGACGTAGAGGCGATGGGTGCCGGGCTCGAACACCCGCCGGGCCGACCACGACACGGAAAAGCCATCGTCGGGCAGGCCCTCCGGCGCCTCCATGCCCCAATCGAACTGGATGGCGTCGTCCAGCCTCTCGTACATGTGCCCATCCTCGACCCAGGGCAACCGGTAGTAGTCGCCCTCCCAGCGCGGGTAGAGGTCGGTGCGCCGCCAGTGAAGGCGAATGGCGGCGCTGCCCGTGACTTCGAAATACTCCAGCCGGAGATGGTGCGGCCCCGCCGTCTTGATCTCTATGGTGGCCTCGTGGGAGCCCATGCCCGGCGACCAGTAGTCCACCACCAGGCTCTCGTCCAGCCACAACCGGACGCCGTCGTCGGCATAGATGAAAAAGGTATAGATGCCCTCCTCCATCTCCCAGTTTCCTTCCCACCGCGCGGAAAAGTGGTCGGCGGACACCCCCGGGGGGTGCCCGTCCTCGCCCCAGTCATAGTCGATGCGCGTTTCCTCGGCGGTGTGGACCGGGTCCCCGCTCAGGTCCTCGCCCGCGTAATAGGCCGCCTGCCAGACGTTCACCGGCCCCGGCTCGGCGACGGGCCCCACGATCAGGGGCAAAAAGGCCGTGGGGCTCACCGGCTGCTGGGCCGAGATCGGCCCGGCGGCCAGGAGGCCCTCCTCGCGCCCGGGTGCCGCGGCCTGCCCGGCCTGGCCTGGAACGGCGGCGGCGAGACACAGGCCGGCCAGGAGCGCGCACAGCAGCGTTCCGGCCGGGGCAGCCAGGCTCCGCAGCGGCTGTCGGCCCCGGCCATGGGGGCTGGGCGAAGCATCGACGCTGACGGTTCTGTCTGCAAAGGTCACAGGTCAACCTCCCCTCAAGCGGCGGCGTACTGCCTCGCAGTGGGGGCAGACGCGGCCCTCGTACTCGTTGCCACACGTGCGGCAGACGCGCGTGTAGGGCAGCGGCGCCTCTTCGTCGATGGCGGCCACGGCCACCACCACCTCCAGGCCCTGGTGCTTGGAAAGCCACGACTCGACCTCGATGTGGCCCACCGTCCAGCGCCCGTCCTCGTTTCGCTCCAGCCGGCCGCGCAGGGCTTCCGCCCCCAGCTCGCGGGCCGCGCTGGCCAACTGCAGCGCGCTTCCTCTGGGAATCGGTGACATGTCTGTTTTCGTTTGCCTCCGCTGAATATTATATCTTGAGCCGCCGGATTTGGCAAGCGGCGGGCGGCGCTCCCTGGGGCATCTTTTGCCATTTCTCCCAAAGGGTGTTATAATGAGTGCACTTGTATAGGAGTGCCTCGCGCGGCTATAGTCCGGCCCGAGGCGTGACCCCGATGTAGTGCGGGCGCTAAGGTAGTTTCATGGAAAGCTGTTGGGCTGCCCGTTGCCAATAGCAGACCGCCGTTTCACGTATTGTCTTGCCCTTTCCCTGGCGTCAACTTTGCTTCGCAGGTAGATCGGGCAGAGAAGGTGCTTCCGTAAGGTCCCAAACCCAAAGAGCGGTGCAAGCTCTTTAACTTTGACAACTCTGGTAGCAGAGGTAAGTGCAGAATTCTGCACTGGAGTTGTTTTGCCGTCTGAATTGGCGATTGGGCTGTGAACACAGCCAACCACTTCTTTTCATGCCGTGGGAATTTCCCCGCGTAAGATAGCAATTGCGGCCACAGGAGAAAGGAGAAATCGACGATGAAACACACGGCCAAACCTAGTGTGGCCCAGGCGGCTATGGTGCTCGCATTGACACTGCTGCTCGCCTTGGTGGTGCAGGGGGCTGCTGCCGGGCCGGCCCCGCGGCACGAGGGTCCGGCCCCGGCCCCTGAAGCGGAAGTGCTCGGTCCCGCCAGCCCACTCGTAAGTTATCAGGGCACACTCAACGACCAAAACGGCAACCCCATTAACAGTACAGTGACGATGCAGTTCGCGCTGTATGACGCTGCCAGTGGCGGCAACCTGAAATGGGGCACCGAGAGCCAGAGTGTGCAGGTGACAGATGGGCTCTTCAACGTACTACTAGGTAGTGTAACACCCATCAATCCTATTCACCTTGCCGGTGACCTGTGGCTGGACATCAAGGTCAACGGCGAGCAGTTAACGCCGCGTGAACGGATAGGAAGCGTATTCCATGCAGCTGAGGCTGCCACGGTCCCAGATGGAAGCATAACGACGGCCAAGCTCAATATAAATGCGAACCTGGACATGCAGGGGCAAGCACTTCTCAACACGGACTCGGTTGCTGCACGCAGTTCAGGACCCTTCAGTCTGCTGTACATGCAGGACAACGATTTATTTCTCAAGCCAGGAGCCGCAACCGGCACTGTCTATATTGGGAGGTGGGGTGGAGCGATCCCCTTGTGGGTGAGCGGTAATGGCACGTTCGCTGGCAATCTGTATAGCGACAGCAACCTGACAGTTAACGGGCTAGGGTTTTTCGGAGGGGCGACTTACTGGGAAGGCGCAGTGAACATCCAGTCTGCTGCTGTACCCTTCACCTTTAAAGAGAGTGATCAGAGCGGCGCCGGGAGCCTGTGGCGCATGCCCCTGGACGGGACCCGGCTCCGGTTTGATTCCAGCGACAACGGCGTGGACTTTACCTCATACCACACGCCTTTTTCGTTGTACAAGGATGGCAGCGTTGGCTGCGGCGCCATAACGGAGAACAACCTCCAGACCGAAGAAGAGCGCGCCGCCGGTCGCAGCGACCGCTTTGAAGAAGGGGACCTGTTGTGCTGGTCGGCGAAGGAACAGCGCCTGGAAAAGTGCGCAATGCCGAACGACCCCCTGGTGCAGGCCGTGGCTGACAAGAGCGGCCGCCCCATTGTCATCGGCGCCGAGGTGGTGAAGGTAACCGGCACGGTACGCGCCGGCGATTATTTGGTGGCGTCAAGCGTGCCGGGCTATGCGATGGCCTCGCCCAATCCCACTTTCGGCATCGTCATTGCCCAGGCATTGGAGGATTTCGACGGGGAGCGAGGGGTCATCAAGGCGATGATTCGCAAGATGTAACGCGGCGGGGGTGACCGGCCGGCAAGGAGAATCACTTCACAGAGAGAGGAGAGTGACGATGAAAAGCATGACCGGACACAAGGTAACCAGGACGAGCCTGGTGCTCGTGCTGGGGCTGCTACTGGTGTTGGTGGGCCAGGGCGCGGCAGCTCAGCCTGAGGTGGTACGCGAAGAATCGGTCCCGGCAGAGCCGGGCGCAATGCTGGCTCCCTCGAGCACACTGGTGAACTACCAGGGTACCCTTACAGACCAGAATGGCAACCCGGTGAACGCGACGGTGACCATGAAGTTCGCGTTATACGACGCCGCCACCGGCGGCACCCGGAAGTGGGGTGTTGAGACACAGACTGTCCAGGTCACGAACGGCCTGTTCCACGTGCTGCTCGGCAGCGTGCTGCCCATAAGCTCGGCGAGCCTCACCGGCGACCTGTGGCTGGATATCGTCGTCAACAACGAGTTGCTCTCGCCCCGTGAGCGGATCGCCAGCGTGCCCTACGCGGTCGAGGCGGGGACATTGCCTGTCGGGGCACGGACCAGGGGTAACCTGATAGTCAACGGGGACCTACAGGTCATATCACCTGCCGGCGGAATCGCCGGCCTGCAGCTATGGCGAACCGATGAGGCGGACAGAACGCACTGGTGGACATTCTGGCATATGAACCAGACCTATGGCACGAATTCGCTGCAGATCTGGGAGTACAGGACGGACAGCAGCGGTGTCAATTGTGGAGGAAACACAGACGATGGGGCAATCTGTACTCCGAGATTCACAATCTCGCAAGGCGGCAATGTCGGCATCGGGACGGGCAATCCATCGGAAGAGGGAGCGCTGCAGATCCATCACCGTGCTGTGGCTCTTGTCCTAAAGGAGATCGATCGAGTTGGCGCCGGCAGCCTATGGCGGATGCCACTGGACAACGGCGACCTCCGGTTCGACGTCAGCACCAACGGCACGGACTTTGCGAACTACGTGACCCCCTTGACCCTGTGGGACAACGGCAGCATCGGCTGCGGCGCCATCACCGAGAACAACCTCCAGACCGAAGAGGAGCAGGCAGCCGGCGGCAGCGACCGCTTCGAAGAGGGCGACGTCCTGTGCTGGGGTCTTGACCGCCTGGAAAAATGTGCAACCCCGAACGACCGGCTGGTGCAGGCCGTGGCCGACAAGAGCGGCCGGCCGATTGTGATGGGAGCGGAGGTGATCAAAGTACTCGGGCCGGCAAGGCGCGGCGACATCCTGGTCGCCTCAGAGGTTCCGGGCTATGCCATGGTCAACAACGATCCAGAGGCAGGTGCGGTGATTGCCCAGGCACTGGAGGATTTTGACGGCGAGCGGGGGATCATCAGGGCTATGATCAGGAAATTCTGATTCAAGTTATTGAGAATCTGCATCCAAGTATATGGAACGTTACTGACTACCTATTGTGAACTGCTCGAATCTGTTGGCTATCCTGGGGAGGGACATATGACACGGCAAAGAACTACAATCCGATTCACAGCGATGACGGTTGCACTTCTGCTGTTCATGCGATTCTCAACCTTAGAAGTGCTGGCTCAGGCTGAACAATGGATAACCTATAGCGATCCCGTGTACAGGTTCACGACCGAGTATCCTGCAAACTGGCAACTCGGGATCACACTGACCAATCAGGACGGAACACCGGGAGTGATAGAACAAAGGTTGTTGTTCAAGGGACAGTATGCGGGCGTCAACATCGATATCTTTCCAAATCCGGATGAGAAAGATTTGGAATCGTGGTACGAGGCCCACCAATCCCACTTCATACCGCCAGCCGGACTTGTACAAAGAGGGTTGAGCGTTGCAGGCCAGAAGGCCCTCTACGCTCTCGATCCGGGTAATGGGCAGTTTCCAGCCCGCCACACTGTCATTCTGTTGTATTCTGACTATGTGTATCGGATTGAATACCAAGCATCTGATGACGGCGTCAGTCTTGGCACATATCGAACTATGCTGGACTCGCTCCGGTTTTCCGATACTAAAGCAAGAGGGAACGAGCTTTTCGATGTCACTGAGATGGCTCGCAGATCCATAATTCCTAAAGACCAGAACTGTTGCGGCTACACCGATCCAAACCCGAATCCTTATCCTTGTTATGAAGGAAACTGCACTTGGTGGGCTCGTTACAAACGTCCAGATACTGGCGGTCAAGCGTACCCTTACTGGAACGATGCGTTAAATTGGACATCGCGCGCATATGAAGAGGGTTTCAGTGTCAATGGTACACCCAGTACCGGTGCAATCGGTGGAACGCCGCGCTCCGGTTATGTTCGACCAGGATGGGAGAATCATGTTGCCTATGTAGAGAGCTTTGACGGCAGCACAGCTCGATTCTCCGATATGGATGGTGGTGCGTACGACTGTAGCGTTGACTATTGGGATCAGACTAGTTGGGTAGGTATTGAGTTCATTCACCCTCGCGGCGATGTCTGCTGCGGCTGTCTGCCAGCTAGCTGCTGTTCTACGGCCAGGGCCCAGGCCAGCAACCTCCTCACGACCAACGTATCGAGGGAGCCTAGGGCCTTTAGCAGTGCTAAGCTGTGGGACAGCACCGCAGCTGTGACCTGTCAGACTGAGAGATCTGAGGGCGGTGCTCCACTAGCAGAGAGAAATGTGGAATCGGGTACGTCTGGCGAGGCTGCTTTCGTGGGCGCCGAGCCGTCCATCACAGCCGAAGCCCCACCGTACGAGCCTGTCGAGGTCCTCACGGCAGACGCTGTTCCCATGGATCCGCTGCCTAACGAAGCTCTGCCCCTGCGGGAAGCAGTCGAGCCCGAACGCATACCACCTACCTCCGCCAACTACTCTATCGTCAAGAGCGTCTTTGGCAGCGGCGGCGGCACAAAGACCTCGACGCACTATGTCATAAACGGCACCCAAGGCCAGACTACCGACCTGTCCCGCCGTGTCAGTGCTTCTTACGTGCTGGTGCCGGGATATTGGGGCTGGTGGGCGCCGAGGACATTCGAGTATGTGGTCTACTTGCCGTTGGTGGTAGAGAGTCACTAACGGGGTTCTGAAAGGAGTCCACCAATGACGAAAACTGCTTCACAACGCCTTTTCAGGACCGGTGCGCTCGTTCTCCTGAGCTGTCTGCTCCTTGCCCAAGGGGAGGGAGTCGGTGCAAATCCGCAAGCGCAGTCGGCGCAGGCCGCCGCGGAGACGGTCATCAGTTACCAGGGTATGCTGACCGACCCGAGTGGAACCCCGTTCAACACCACTGTGAGCATGGTATTCGCGATCTATGATGCTCGCAGCGTGGGCAACCTCAAATGGGGGCCCGAGACACAGTCGGTGCTCGTGTCGGATGGGTTGTTCAGCGTGCTGTTGGGCAGCGTGACGCCTATCGACCCGGCCGACCTGGGCGGTGATCTGTGGCTCAATATCAAGGTCAACGGCGAGCAGTTGACACCTCGCGAGTCCATCGCCGGCGTCATCCGGGCAGTCATGGCCGAGCGGGCCGACGGTGATTTTATTGTGAACGGAAACCTGGGCATCGGAACAGCCAGCCCAGATGCCAAGCTGCGCATTGTCGCCTCGGAGGGCCATGCGCTGATCGCAAACG
>ERZ1026796.1385-NODE-1385-length-16269-cov-6.578305_pt1 | contig 16269 bp, 14 predicted proteins | sample MGYA00520874_ERZ1026796 | MGnify/ENA primary metagenome ERZ1026796 (study PRJEB33270, sample SAMEA104284474) | anaerobic digester metagenome | biome: Anaerobic digester microbiome; feature: mesophilic sludge digester; material: Anaerobic digester biomass...
CACCGGGCGGGACTGAGCCGATGCGCGGCCTGCTCGCCAGCCCCCTCGGCCTGCTGATCGGGCTCAGCCTGGGCGCTCTCGGAGGCGGCGGCTCGATCCTGGCCGTCCCCGCCCTGGTGTACGGGGCCGGCGAGACCGCTCAGGTGGCCACCAGCACCAGCCTGCTCGTGGTTGGTGCCGCATCGTTCATGGGCGTCGGGTCTCACTGGCGGGCCGGACGGGTGAAGTGGGGTCATGGACTGCTGTTCGGGATCACCGGCCTGGGCGGCAGCTACCTGGGTACCGCCGCCAACCAGGCGGTCGACCCCGACGTGCTGCTGCTCGCGTTCAGCGGCGTCATGGTGGCAGCGGCAGTCGCCATGTGGCGCCGCAGGTCGAGCGACGACCCCACGACGACCGACCAGGCCGTCGAAACCCCCGCGGTTCTGGCGACGTCGACGACGTCCAGCGCGTCCGCGACCGCCACGCTTCCGACTGCCACCCCCGCATCGGCCGCTGCGGTGCCTTTGTCAAGCGCCGACCGCGAGGTTCACGAGGTCGAGCATCCAGATGCCGACGCCCCCGAGAGCCTCAGCTGGGCAGCACTTCCCAAGGTGTTGCTCGCCGGCACGGCCGTCGGCCTCATGACCGGCTTCTTCGGCGTTGGTGGCGGCTTCGTCATCGTCCCCGCACTCGTGCTCACGATGGGGTTCTCGATGCCCGACGCAGTGGGCACTTCGCTGGTGGTGATCGCCATCAACTCTGCGATGGCGCTGGGCCTGCGGGCCGGCACCCTCGACATTCACTGGGGTGACGCCCTGCCGTTCCTCGTGCTGGCCATCATCGGCACCGTGCTGGGCAAGCGCATCGCCGACCGGGTGCCCGCCTCCAAGCTGACCACCGGGTTTGTGGCGCTCCTGATCGCCCTCGCCGCTTACACGGCGATCAGTTCGATCTCGCAGCTGGTGTAACACCAGCTGCGAAACCCTCCGCTGAGAGACACTCGGCGGGCCCCGTCAGCAACACCCCGGTTGCGGGCCCTCCCCGGCCGACAAGCGCACCACCTGAGCATCGGGCGGTGCGTAGTTGGGTTGCTCCTGGGCCGAAGTGCCCGAAAGTCGCCACTCTGACACCCCGTCAAAGAATCCGTCCCAAGGCCGATTGTCCACGGCCAAGGCACCGCCTTCGGCGCGTCCGGCGACAACGCCGGGGTAGGCAGCCTGCAACTCTTCCCAGGTTGACCCGAGCTGTATGCCGGTTCCGGCCAGTTCAGCGTTCGACACGGTCGCCGTCGGGGGTAGGTAGTCCTCGGTATTCCATTCCCAACCCCGCAGTTGGGCAGTCTCTTGAGACTCGCCCCCAAGGCGCACGCACAGCGTCTCCCAGCACACTTTCCGGTGAACCGCGTATCCCCATGCCGGGCCCAAATTGTCATCGCTTTGGTAGTACTGCCCCGCAACCGCGGCGTACTCCGTGCCTTCAACTTCACTTTCCGGAAGGAACTCCTCCCATCCTGTGTCCTCGCTGGGGCTACCCAGCTTCTCGGACAGCGACGCGAGGGAACGCTCTGCATCTTCTCCGAACCTGGCGACGCCAACGCTGTCGCCAGAGAGCTGCAGAGGTTCATCCCTGGGCGCTGTCGTGGGCGGAGGCGCTGTCGGGGGCGGAGGCGGTGTCGTCGCAGGGGCCGGCGCCGTCGTCGGTGGGGAACTGGTCGTGGGCGGTTCCGTCGGGGGAGGTGCCGTGGCCGGAGCCGAGGTGCTCGGAGCCGAGGTGGTCGAGAGGCGAGCGGTGGTGGCCGAAATGGAAGTCGTCGTGGAAGCAACACCTTCTCCGGCTGACTCAGCCTGCCCGCACGCCGGCACCGCCACTACCGCCACAACCGCTATCCGAAGAAACCGACGTGCCGGCAGTACAGGTCGCGCGGTGCGAAGAGGCAGTTTCACGGTCAGTTGCCGTAGCCGCCGCACTTCGCCTGCCTGTGGTTGGCCAACGTGCACCATTGTTTGGAAACCGGTCCTGTCATGCTGAGCCCCCAACTCGTTGGCTTGAACGTATAGGTGGAACCCACCCGAACCCGACGATTGTCCGACTTCACCACCTTGGCCTGGAGCATATTGCGACTGGCGCTGGTAGCCGTCATATCCAAGGTCAGGTAGTCGAACGGCATGACGGAAGTGTCCTTCATCTCCACCAAAACTCGCCCACCGGACGTGATCGTCATGCCACTGGTGTTGGCATACCAACTGCCGACGAACGGCCTCATGGCCGAAGCGGCGGGTGGCGGCGCTGCACACTGACACCCGGCCACCATCGTCGCCACCGCCACCAGAACAGCGAGTAGTCGACCAGGTCGGTTCGTCATCATGGGGCGGATGTTAATGCGTTGGATACCGCCATTCACCAAGAGGCGCTGGACGGCCTGAGCGTTGCCATCGGGTCTACCTATCGGCGCTTGATGCTGGTGATCACAACCTTGCCTCCGGCGACCTTGACGGTCACCGTGGCGCTGCCGCCGGGATAACAGCTTGCGTCGTTCAGCCGCTCGGCACTGACGTTCACGGACAGGCCCGTCTTTGTCTTGGTCATCGACTCAACGTCATTGCGGGCTGGGCCGGTGAGTCCGTGCGTCTTCCAATTGGCATCGTAGAGGTCACTTGAAGCTACAAACTTCGTGCCAGGCCCGATGAACAGAACCTGATGCGGCCACGGCGAGCCTCCCTGGTTGCAGTCGGCCACCACGGCGGTGAACGGACCTGAACCGCCGGGCACGTTGGTCACCTATCCGCTGTTGCCGCTGTACAACTTCTTGACCAGCCTGAAGTGCCCACCGCCCCTCGGGATGCCGGTGTGCTCCCCCTTCACCAACTTGGTCGGCTTCTGGCCACACAGTGATGGGCTCCTGCAGACTGCAGTTGTTGCCAGGTTGGGCTGGTCGGTGGCGTTGCGGCCAGACACCCGCATCCGGCCATACAGAGCGCCATCACGATTGCCACGACCGTAAACATATGATTTCGACTCGTACTTGAATGGTATGCATACTGCTGACTTTCAGCACAAGCGCGCAGCGGGCCCTCACGGCTTCAGCGCCGGCCGAGCGACGTCGTCCAGTTGGTTCGCGCTCGACGCAGCCGACCACCGATGTGGTCGAGCAGCTGTTCCGAGAACGAGCCGTCCGGAGGCATCGCAGTAGCGGCGGCTGCCTCCAGCGCGTCGGGCATGCGGTCGAGCAGCCCACCGATGACCGCATCGACCGAGACGGGCCGGAGGCCCCAGGACACCCCTTCGGCGGCAACATCGCCCATGGTCACCTCGTTGATGTCGGTGGCGTCACCAACGAAGAGCCCGAGGCCGGTCGACACGTCCTCCGACAGCGCCGTGGTGCTCATCACGTCATAGCACGGCGCCAACGACACCACGCCCTCCCGATGCAGCAGCGAGAGGTTCTTTCCGTGCAGGTCGGCGTTACCCACCACCATGTTGACGACCACCTGCTCCAGCAGGCGCACGCGTTGGGGACCATCTCCCCAGCGGTCGAGCACCTCGGCGACACCGCGGAGGGACGGCGGGCCCGCACCCTGTTGATACTTCCGGCGAGGGTCTACCGTCAGCACCATCAGGGCCTGACATGCGTCCTCCTGATGGAGACGCCGTGACACTCCAGAAGCATCGAATTCCCGATCGAAGCGGGTCGACACCAACGCCGGCTCACCGGCGAAGGCCATCATTTCGGTGGTTGCGGCCGAAACATCCGCAGCTGCGGCGAACCGCTGACAGAGCAACTCGTTGGGGATCGACCCTGCCAAGAAGCGGTGAGCGGGTTTGAGGAGATGAGTCGACGGCCGACCCTCAGCCGGCAAGTACCACCCCCCTGCTGACGTACGTCCGAGCAACAGTTTGGGCTGGACCCCGGGCAGGGATACCCGCACCAGACCGTCGGCGCCGAGTGGGTGATCAGGAAGGTCCCGAAGCCGTTGCGCGATCTGCTCGGAGCTCAGACCGTGCGCGATACCGTCGAGAGCAGACGGGTGAGGCTTGCCTTGGGCGATGACAAGCGCCCCGGCGCAGTCACGGCCGAGGGCACGAAGCAGGTCCATGTCGGTGCCACCGCCGTTGCCCAGTCCGAGATCGAACGCAATGATGCGACGGGCGTCCCCCTCGGGGAGGAGGCCGTGAAAGAACGGGCGGGTAAAGCGGTCGGGATACGGCGCCGAACGGGTCGGCATCGCCACCGAGAACATCGGCATCGAAGGGTCGGTGTACGTGCAGCTCATCCGCCCTCGCCGTTCGGCGAGCGTTGCGACGAGGGTCTGACCCCACCACACGTTGAGCTTCCCGCTCATAGCGTCTTCGGGCGTACGACAACCTCGAGGCCAAGCTCACGACAGGCACGCATGATCGCTCGCATGGCTGCGTTGGACCTGCCGTTCTCCAAGGCTGAGAGGTAGCTGCGATGAAGGTCCAAGCGCTCGGCAAGGTCAGCCTGGCTGGTTGCTGAACGATGACGAAATTCTTGGATCGCGGGGCCGAACATGGCCTCGTTGAGGACGACGAACTCCGCCGATTGACCGCTGACGTTTTCGCCTCGGCCAGCCACCACTTCGTCTGCGTTCGATGACATCGAGACATGCTAACGCGATGTCTTAAGATTCGGACATCAGGGGCTGTTGGGCCGGCTGACTCAATGTGGTCATGTCGCAGGAGCGGAAGACCGCTCCCTTCGGTAGGTCGCATCGAACGGCCGATCCACGCCCCGGTCTAGCGGCTCCGGCCGCCGCTCAACCTTGATTGTCACACCCCATCCGTAGGGTCGATTCCCATGAGTTTCATCCACCCCAGCGACTGACATATGGGGCGACCCCTGGTCTATTTGACGACGCCCGAACGTGTCTCACAACAAATTTGGGGTGATCCTGTTTCCTTGAGCTGCGCCGAGGCATACGTTTGTTTCATGAACCGTCTTGTGAGGGTCCGGCTGGTAGCGGGGTGGTTGTTGGTGATGGGGGTCGTGGCGGCCCTGGGGGTGCCCGCCGGTGCTCAGAACAGTCCGCCTCCCGATACTCCTCACGCCGGTGATGTTGCTTCGGCGTCGTGTGTGGCGCCTGCCCCGCACGGTTTTACCGATGTGCCCGCCAATTCGTATTACAACGTCGCGGTCGGCTGGCTGGTCGAGGCTGGGATCACCTCTGGCACCGTACCGGGCAAGTACTCACCGAACAGCCCGGTCACGCGTGCACAGATGGCGTTGTTCTTGTGGCATTCAGCCGATTCACCCGCCCCGGCCGGTAATCACGGGTTCACCGATATCCCTGCCAACAGTTACTATGGCGATGCGGTGTCGTGGCTGGTCGAGGCCGGGATCACCGCCGGCACCTCAGCGGGCAAGTACTCACCGAACAGAGCGGTCACGCGTGCACAGATGGCGGTGTTTTTGTGGAGCGCTGCCGGGTCACCCGCACCGATCGGAACCCACGGGTTCTCCGATGTTGTTGCAAGCAGTTATTATGAGACTGCGGTGACGTGGCTAGTCGAACAGCAGATCACCTCGGGGACATCACCCGGCAAATTTTCCCCTTCGAATCCGGTCACCCGAGCACAAATGGCGGTGTTCTTGTGGCATTCAGCCTGCCCAATCCCAGCGCCAACCCCACCCATTGCCGCCGGGGACCTCCATTCGTGCGCGCTCAAACACGACGCCGGTACCGTGTCCTGCTGGGGATCCAACACCGACGGGCAACTCGGCGACGGGACCAACGCCAACCGGTCGACGCCAACAACAGTGCCCGGGCTCACCGGCGTCACCGCCATCACAGCCGGGCCATACTATTCTTGTGCGCTCAAACAGGGCGGCACGGTTTCCTGCTGGGGAAGCAACTCCAGCGGGCAGTTGGGCGATGGCAGCACCACCGACCGGTTGACACCAACACCAGTGCCCGGGCTCACCGACGTCACCGCCATCACCGCCGGTAAATGGCACGCTTGCGCGCTCAAACAGGGCGGCACGGTTTCCTGCTGGGGATACAACTACTACGGCCAGCTGGGCGACGGGAGCAACTGGGACCGGTTGACACCGACACCAGTGGCCGGGCTCGCCGACGTCACCGCCATCACCGCCGGGTACGTCTCTTCGTGTGCTCTCAAACGAAACGGCACCACCGCCTGCTGGGGAGCCAACGAACACGGGCAGTTGGGCGACGGAACCATTACCAACAGGTTGACACCAACAACAGTGCCCGGGCTCACCGACGTCACCGCCATCACCGCCGGTAAATGGCACGCTTGCGCGCTCAAACAGGGCGGCACGGTTTCCTGCTGGGGATACAACTACGACGGCCAGCTGGGCGATGGCAGCACCACAGACCGGTTGACACCGACACCAGTGACCGGGCTCACCGACGTCACCGCAATCACCGCCGGGTACGTCCATTCGTGTGCGCTCAACGACAACGGCACCGCAGCCTGCTGGGGAGACAACGGCTGGGGGGAATTGGGCGATAGCACCACCACAGACCGGTTGACACCGACACCAGTGACCGGGCTCACCGACGTCACCGCAATCACCGCCGGGTACGTCCATTCGTGTGCGCTCAACGACGACGGCACCGCAGCCTGCTGGGGAGACAACAGCTGGGGGGAATTGGGCGATGGCACCACCACCAGCCGGTTGAGCCCGACACAGGTGTTGGGCTTCTAGCCCGGGTTAGCCCTTGGGCTAGCCCCGCCGGAGCCAAATCATCAGCCGTCGCAGCCCGACCACGCATCGGCGGTTCCCTCCGCCCGGATGCCGGCGCCGTTCGGTGAACGTGTCTCATGGCCAGGTTTTGGGTGATCCCATTTCATTGAGCTGCGCCGAGGCATACGTTTTCCCACGTCGAGCACCTGCTCGTCCACTGCGCGTCGGGGGTTTCGCGCTTCGATCGCAGCCAGCCTGCGCGCCAGGGCCGGGAGGAACGTCAAGCTGATCGACGACGGCTATGACCGGGTGGCCGAGTTGGGGTTGCCCACCGAACACTGAGACTCCGAACCGTCTGGCGGCCGGCGGGATCACCGAAGTCGTCGAACGCGACAGCCAGGCCCCTGCGTCAGCGACCGGGACCGTCGGGCAACGAACGACGTGCAGCAGGAGCCGCCGGCGTGACTGGGTCGAGCGCAGGTCGGGCCGATGCCGTGGCCAGGCCCTCGGTGGCCCGGAACACCGCCTCCACCCCTCGGCCGAGAACGTCGTGAGCAGCGGCTTCGGCGCGGTCGGCATCGCCGGCGGCCACGGCAGCGGCCACCGTCCGGAAGCCGTCGACCTGTTCCCACTCCGAGCGGAGCACGGGCGCCAACACCGGGGCAGCCGCCATGACCACCTCGCGCAGAGTGTTGAACGCGAGGCGGTAGGCGACGTTGCCCGAACCGACCACCACCTCCTCCCAAAACCGCAGCCTGACGTCGTTCCACTCTTCGGCGCCGAGTTCCTCCATCTCCCGCACCAACTCCAGCAGGCGCAGCCCATGCACAGGGGAACGCGCCGCGCACGACCTGGCTGCGTCGGCCCCGATGGCGGCTCGTAGCTCCACGGTGGAGCGAGCCACCTCGGCGTCCGGACCCGTTGATCGCCAGAGGATCAGCGGCAACAGGCCGATGCCACCGGTGTCACGCCAGGGCAGAACGCGGACCCCCCCGCCGTGCACGATCTCGACCAACCCGAGCTGACGGAGCCGTTGCAAAGCCTCACGCACCGCCTGACGGTTGACGCCGGTGTCCGCGGCAAGCTCCCGCTCGGCCGGCAGCTGAGAGCCGGGTGGGCGAACCCCGTCGACGATCTCGTAGAGCAGCGACTCGAACAGCGCATCGGCCACACGTGGGCGGTTGGACACAAAGCCAGTGTACCCCTCCGAAAAGTGGTCAGACCATCGTTGACAAGTGGTCAGACCACTTGTAGCTTTCCGTGATGCGCCCGCCACGTAGTGCCGTCCTCGTCGCCTTCGTTGTTCTCGGCGCCGTGCTTTCCTTCACCGCCGGTCCTGTTCAGCGAGCCTCGGCCAAGGAAGACACCCCCGATGGCTACGCCAGCTTCGTGTTTAAGCAGTACAACGGCGGATCGAAATTGGGCAACCTGCCCGAGTGCGGCCCGAGGAACATCAACGGTCGCGGCAAAAGCAGCTTCGCCCGGTGGTCGGTGGGCTCGTCGGTGGCCGACGGCGCCGAGATCGAGGTTGGGGACGTCATCACTCTAACCGCCACCGTGTACAACTTCTTCGGCGGTTCGGCCCCCAACGACGGCCCGGATCCTCTGGTGCTCGACCTTCAAGTCGATGGTCCCGCCGCCCAGGCCGCTCCACCCAAAGGCAGCCTGAACAAGACTCCGTACAACGGCGACGGCTCCGTCGGACCGATCGGGCCGGTGGGAGCGTTCGGCTACCAATTCGACTCCAATTCCAGCCCCAAAGGGGCCTTCCAACCCGGCGACGGGACCGAGGTCAAGCTGGTGGCGAAGATCCGCGCCAACGCGCCCGGACAGGTCACGGTGCCGGAGCTGAAGGTGTCGGGTTACGACGCAACCCCCACCGCCTCGAGCTTCGATTGCTCGCTCCCCCTCGGCCTCGACTTCACCGTCGATGACGTCGATCCGCCCACCAGCGGCGCCGATGTGGTGAGCACCGACGCCACCTACTCGGCCAACACCGTCGATGACGCCAACGGCGGCAGCCACGCCATCGACATCAACGTGCTGGCCAACGACGACGACCCCGAGGTGGCCGGCGGCCCCGGCGACCCCGCCCAGGTCCGGATCAAGGACTGGCAGCCCAACTCGGTGAAGGGTGGCACGGTCAAGTGCGGCACCCCGGCCCAGAAGGGCACCGCCGCCTTCGCCTCGATGTCGGCGGGCCCCTGCGTCTATTCGCCTCCCGCCAACGCGGTCGGCACCGATCAGTTCACCTACATCCTCAGCTCGGTCAGCGGGCTGCAGCGAGCGGTCAAAGTCGACATCACGCTGAAGCCGAACCTGCTGTTGGTGGCGGTTCCCGCCCAATTTGCGGCCAACGACGCAGCGGTGAACCAGCAATTCGACCTCGGCCCGACGATCGCCGATGCAGCCGGTGATAACGCGACCTGCTTCCCCGAGCTGCCAACCGTCAGCAACAACGCCGGCACCGTGCTGATCGCCAGCGACTGCACGTTCTCCTTCACCGCCAACAACACCCCGGCCCAGCGCACCGGCACGTTCACCTACCGCACCTGCGACGTGCACCCACTGCTCACCCCCGGCAGCCACGGAGCGCTGGCCACACCCAGGCCCGGGTACGACCAGGGCTCCCCCGACGACCTCAGCGCCACCACCTCCAGCCGCTGCATCAATGCCCAGGCATCGGTGCTGGTCACCCCGGTCAACGACACCTTCGTCGCCCCGGTGGTGGGCGTACCCGACGTCGACGTGGTCGATGCCGGGTACTCCGGTGATGGGATCGGCGCCTATCACCTGGAGATCCCGGTGTTCGCCAACGATCTCGACCCGAACGGACCCGACCCGGCCGACCCCGCATCCGGCGTGCGCATCCCGGCCATCAACGGCATCCAGGGCGTCGATGCATCCGCCGGCACCGCCACCCGACTCGACGAGCGCACGGTGGTGTTCACCCCGACCGACGGGTTCGAGGGGCTGACCTCCTTCAACTACGTGGCCTGCGAGGACCCCGCCCAGCAGACGCCCACCTATCAGGGGCTTCCGGTGTGTGGCCTGGGCACGGTGGCCGTCCTGGTGTTGGGGAATGATGCTCCCGTCGCCACCGATGACGAGGTACTCACCTCATCGCTCACGCCGATCTCCGATCTCGACGTCTCGGCCAATGATCAGGACCCGGACGGCGAGCCGCTCAGCTGCACCGCAGGTCCGCTGAGTGCAGATCCCGACGGTTTGGTCGCCTCGGCGTCGATCGATGCCGACTGCCTCGTCACCCTCACACCCGTCGCCGACGCCGATGGGGTGGCCACCCTCGCCTATGAGGTGTGCGACTCCCACGCCTTGGCCAACCCGCAGTTTGCCGCCGATCCCTACGGAGACGACGGCCGGTCACCGAACGACCTGGTCAGTCGGTGCACGCAGGGCGAGCTTCGGGCCACCATCGTGGCTCCCGCTCCGAACGATCCGAGCGACTTCGACCTCGATCCGGCGCCGGTCTGCATCGCCGACGCGGCGTCGGTCGACAACGGCGGTTCGATCCAGCTTGAAGTGTTGGCCAACGACACCGACCTCGACCCCGAGGGCCAACCCGGCCTGCTCACGGTGACGGGCGTCGGTGTCGACGGCGAGGAGGGCGTCACCGAAGCTGGGGGCACCGTTGAGGTGACCAACGTCGGTGAGTCGATCCGCTACAACGCGCCGGCGAAGTTCGAAGGCACCGACCGCTTTCTCTACTCCGCCCAGGATGCACAGGGGAAGGGCTGTAGCGCCGAGGTCACCGTGACGGTTGCAGGTGTCGTCGTCTCGCCCGAGCCAAACAACCCCGGGCCTCCTGAAAACCCCGAGAATCCGGGCAATCCGGGCAATTCGAGTGGTCCTGATCAGCCCGGCAGCCCAAGTGGCCCGAGTAGCCCCGAACAGCCCGAGAGCGGTCCTGAGTCGATCGTGGATCCCCCCACCTCCACGCCGCCCGGAGCGGGGAACCGCAACACGCCCGGTGGCGCACCCGGCCCGGCCGCGGCGGCCGTCGCCACCCCAACGCCCGGATCTGCGGCCGTCGTCGTCCCAGCCGCTGCCGTCCTACGGAGCACGGGCAGCAGCGTCTCGTCCCCATCCGGCACGTTGCCACGCACCGGTTCGGGCGTTGGCGGATTGACCGCCATGGCCATGGCAGCGGTGGTCGCTGGCCTGGCCCTCGTGATGGTCAGCCGACGCAGAAACCGTCGCACCCGCTAGTCAAGACTGTGGTTGGGTACCTTGCGACCTTCGAACCGTCGGACGGCCGGCGGCCACCGAGCGGAAGGATCCACCATGAACGTCGAGACCATCGAGACACCATCGCTCGGGGACCGCAGCTACCTGGTGCACGACGGCGAGGTGGCGCTGGTCGTCGATCCCCAACGGGACCTCGACCGCGTGCTGTCGGCCGCCGACGACGCCATGGTCGCCATCACCCACGTCGCCGAGACCCACCTGCATAACGACTATGTCTCCGGCGGGCTCGCCCTGTCCCGGCGCACCGGCGCCACCTACCTGCACGCCGCAGCAGAGGTCCTGCCCTTCGATCACCGTGGCGTGGGCGACGGCGACGTCATCGAAGTGGGCTCGCTCACGGTTCGAGTGGTGGCGACTCCCGGCCACACGCAGCACCATCTCAGCTACCACGTGACCGAGAACGGCGACGGCAAAGGTGCCGGTGCCGGTGCGCTGTTCACCGGCGGATCGCTGCTGTACGGCTCGGTGGGCCGCACCGACCTGGTCGCAGCCGATCTGACCGACACCCTGACCCGCCTGCAGTACCGATCGGTCCGGGGGATGATCGACTCGCTTCCGGGCGACACCCGCTTCTACCCCACCCACGGCTTCGGTAGCTTCTGCTCGTCCTCCCAGGGAGGCGACGACTCCGACGGCACTTTGGCCGGCGAACGCTCAGTCAATCTGGCGCTGACGATCGAGGACGAGGACACCTTTGTCGAACGACTGGTGAGTGGTCTGCCGGATCATCCCGCCTACTACGCGCAGATGAGCCCGATGAACCGTGCGGGCGGCATTCCGATCGACCTGTCCCCGGCCGCTCCGGTCGACCCGACCGAGCTGTTGCGCCGGATCCACCGGGGTGAGTGGGTGGTCGATCTGCGCAACCGCCGCGCCTACGCCACCGACCACCTCGTCGGCACGATCGGCATCGAGCTGGACGATCCCTTCGCCACCTACCTGGGCTGGCTGATCCCCTGGGGGACGGCGGTCACCCTGGTGGCCGACACCGCCGAGGAACTGGCCGAGGCCCAGCGGCAACTGGCGCGCATCGGCATAGATCGACCCGCCGGTGGGGCGGACGGAGGGCCTGACGTCTGGGGGGAGGGCCACGATCGAGCGTCGTGCCCGACGATCACCTACTCGTGCACTGCGCCTCGGGATTCCGGGCGTCGATCGCCGCCAGCCTGCTCTCACGGGCTGGCAAGGACGTGACGCTGATCGACGATGAGTACGACCGGGTTGCTGAGCTGGATCTGGCCACCGAGCCGTAAGTGGCCGACCGGCCACTTACGGGATGTCGAGCAGGTCTGCCACCAACGAACGCAGCTGTGCAAGCGACGCCTGGGCCACGGTTCCGCCATCGGTTCTGACCAGCCGATCGGTGCTCACAACCGTGCAGAGGTGAGCCTGAGCTACGGAAGGTTCCAGCAGCCCCCGTGCTGTCACGACAACCTCGGTTGGAATCCGTCGATGGAGATTACTCGTGACCGGAACGACATGAATCGTCCGGGGTCCGGGCACCAGGATTGCGTCTGCAGTCATCACCACCGCCGGGCGCAGGAACGCTGGCTCGCCGTCTACAGGATCACCGAAGTCGATCCAGACCACATCACCAGCCCCCAGGCTCGGCCACCGATCGGGCGGCTCCACCCAACCACTCGAGCTCGTCGTCATTCACGGGCGAGGCCGCCAAAGCCAACCCGATACGCCGCTGCCGTTCCGCTCGGGCGAGCCGTGCGATGACCTGATCCATCGACAACCCATCCGCATCGGCCAACTCTTTGACGGCGTCTCGAGTGTCCTTGGTGACCCTGACCGATGTAGGAGCGCGCATACGTTTCAGGATGTCGAGAACGAATGCTGCTCGCAAGGGACGCCTTTCCTCGGGGCGGGCCACGATACGAATTGCCACGGATTTTGGGACCTGAAAGCCGGACTGCCCGAGCAGGGCGGCGCGCCGGACCAGACCCCCAGGGCGTAGAGTGAATGACACGCGTGTGGTTTGGCGTCGTGGTTGGTGAGCTCGGCAGTGGGCTCCGCCGAAAGATCCGGTCCGCATGCGTGCAACGGGCCGTCGGGCTTCGTTGTCACACCCCATCCGTAGGGTCGATTCGCATGAAGTTCATCCACACCAGCGACTGGCATCTCGGGCGACGCCTGGGAGAACACGCGCTGATCGACGACCAGCGGGTGTTTTGCGATTGGTTGGTCGACCTCGCCGTCACCGAGGGCGCCGAGCTGGTCGTCATCGCCGGCGACGTCTACGACCGCGACGTTCCCCCCACCGAAGCGGTGGCGCTCTTCAGGTCCACGGTCCGCCGGCTGGTCTCCTCCGGCATCAAGGTGGCCGCCATCGCCGGCAACCACGACTCGGCCGAGCGCCTCTCGGCCTACGACGGGCTGACCGAACGCTCGGGCGTGCTGATTCGGGGCGGTTTCGCCGGCGCCGGCCAACTGCACCGCTGGGAGTTCTCCGATGGCCCCCTCGCAATCGCGGCGTTGGGCTTCCTGTCCCCCGCCGCCTTGCCGGGTGAGCGCGCCGCCGAAGTGGAGGCCGCTCATGTGGAAGCCGGCCGTCGCGGTCCCTGGCGCACGCACGACCGCGTCCTCGCCCACCACCTCGACCTGGCCCGGACGGCGGCCGGGGGGGCGCCCCGGTCACTGGTGATCTCCCACGCGTTCGTCTCGGGCGGGCTCGCTGGTGGGTCCGAACGTCAGTTGGCCGTCGGCGACGCCGGCCAGGTGGCGGCCCGGCGCTTCGACGGCTTCTCCTACGGTGCGCTCGGCCACCTCCACGTCAGCCAGAAGGTGGATGGCCGCGATCAACTGCGCTACAGCGGCAGCCCGCTGGCGTACTCGTTCTCCACGGACGACCGCACCAAGAAGGAGGTGTTGGTCGTCGACATGGACCGCAGCGGCGCCGTCAGCATCGAGGCGATCCCGGTGGAGGCCGGGCGGCCGGTCATACTTCGAAGAGGACGCCTGAACGACCTCGTGGCCAAAGCGCCGGAGTTGGACGAGCGCTCTGCGTACGTGCGGGTCGAGTTGACCGACCCCGTGCTTCCAGCCGACGCCCGAAGGGTGTTGGGCGGACACTTCCCTCACCTGGTCGAGATCGGGCACCTCCCCGACCGCACCGGTCGTTCACCGTCGCAGGCCACCAGCTCCGAGGTGCGCTCCCTCGACCCGATCGAGGCAGCCAAGTCGTTCTGGGACGAGCTCAGCACCGAGCCGCTCACCTCGGCCGACGAGAAGTTGCTGGGCGAGGTTCTGGCCGAGGCGTTCTCCGCCGACGTTGATGACGCATCCCTCGGTGATCACGCCGCTGGTGGCGCGACGACCCCGTCGATGGCTGGGATTGGGGCTCAGCCATGAAGCCCAACCAACTCGTCATCGAGGCGTTCGGGCCCTACGCCACTCGGGCCGAGGTCGACTTCGATGCGTTGGCCGACACCCGCCTGTTCGTCGTGTCCGGGCCAACCGGCGCCGGCAAGACGTCGATCTTCGACGCAATGTGTTGGGCGCTGTACGGCGAGTTGCCCGGCAACCGGCTGCGGGAGGGCAAGGTCCGTTCCGACGCCGCCGACCCTGGACACCTCACCTCGGTATCGCTCACCTTCACGGTCGACGACACCGTCTATCGGGTGATGCGTCAGCCAGAGCAGGATCGACCAAAGTTGCGGGGCACCGGCAGCACCACCGAGAAGCAGTCGGTCGAGTTGCACCGGCGGGCGGCCGGCGCTTGGGAGCCGATGGCGCACCGGTGGGCCGAGACCAACCGCATCTGCGCCGACCTGGTCGGCCTGACCCCCGCCCAGTTCCAGCAGGTGGTGCTGCTCCCCCAGGGTCGCTTCCAGGAGGTGCTGCACGCCTCCTCGGACGAACGAACCAAGTTGCTGCGCACGCTGTTCGACACCGCAGGCTTCGAGCGCGCCCAAGAGCTGCTGGACCGACGGGCCAAGACCGCCGAGACGCGACGCAACTCGATGATCGATGACGTGTCCCGCTCGGAGGACACCGCCAATGCCGAGCTGGATGCGCTGCAGACACTGGTCGAGGCGCAAGGTATCGAGCTGCCGCCGTTGACGGCCTCCCCTCAGACGGAGACCACGACCACGTCAATGGTCGAGGCCGCCATGCAGCCGAAGCCCGCTGCCGCCCAGACCACCGAACGGGATGCCGGACCCAAGCGAAAGCGGCGAGGGACTGCCGGGCCCGGCCAGCTCAGCCTGGTTTCCGACGATGGTTTCGACGACGGGCCTCACGACGACAGGGTCGAGACGAAAGCAGAGGCCACCTCCGGCCCCGACGCGTCGACGACCGGCGACCCAACCGGCGGGCCGACTTCGTCCGCTCATCAGCCCACGGCCCAGGCAGAGGTGCCGGCGACCCTCTCGCTCGGCGACCGGGCGGAACGGCTGGAACTCCATGGCGTGGCACTACTCGACCAGCGTCGCGACCAGCGCCGGGCGGCACGCAACGATGCCGATGCCAGGCTCAGCGCAGCACATCAGCTCGCCGAACGCCAGGCCCGCTTCCGCACCGAGCGTGCGCAGCTCGAGACGCGGGTCGAGCGACTGAGCGAGGTGGAGGCGAACAGGCTGCGGCTCGATGCAGCGCTGCGCGCCGCCGGGGTCACCGACGCCCACCAGGTCGCTCAACGGGCTTCGCTCCAGTTGGCCGATGCCCAGACCTCCGCCGAGACCGCCGTGCGGCAGACGGCCGCTGAGCTCACCGAACTGGTCGAACTCTGGCCGAACGGGGGTGAAGCGCCGCCCGCCGCCTCGGTGCTGGCCGAGGCTTCCGCAGGGTCGGCGACCGCCCTACCCGGCTGGCTCATCGATGCGGGCCGCCTCGACCTGACCCGTGTCCCCACATCCGATCGGGCTCGGCTCGCCGATGGGCTCGAAACCCTGGCCCGGCGCGCCGACCGGGGCGCCGGCGAGCTCCGGGGTCGTGCCGGCGAGATCGCCCAGGCCCGTGAGTTGGCCCGGCAGGCCTCGGCCCGCCAAGACGAGGCCGACGCTGCGGCGAAGCAGGTGGCGCACCTGAGCGCAAAGCTGGGCGAGCTGGCGGCCGAGCAGCGCACGCTGGACGTCGAGCGCCAAGAACTCGCTGCGCTGGCCGGCGGCGCAGACCGGGCCCAGGCTGCGCTGACCCAAACGACCGCGCTGCCCTGCGCTTCGCATTGGCGGAGGGCCGCAAGTCTAACAGCCCAGTCTCCTGGTCCAGCGCTACCTGCAACTGGTCTGCCATGCCGTCCAGCGCAGCCATTTCTCGCCGCTCCACTTACAAGGAGACTTTCTTGGTCGATAGCTTGACCAGCTTCTGACTCTAATACCTATCTCCAAACTTACACCATCGCA
>ERZ1026796.1387-NODE-1387-length-16251-cov-2.874721_pt1 | contig 16251 bp, 10 predicted proteins | sample MGYA00520874_ERZ1026796 | MGnify/ENA primary metagenome ERZ1026796 (study PRJEB33270, sample SAMEA104284474) | anaerobic digester metagenome | biome: Anaerobic digester microbiome; feature: mesophilic sludge digester; material: Anaerobic digester biomass...
GCTCTATGGAAGTGATGTATTACAACATGGATTGGCTGCGTGAGTTAGGGTATGACGCACCGCCAACCACCCCCGAAGAATTCAAAGAAATGGCATGCAAAGCTACCCAAACGCCATTTAGCGGCGCAACCGAAGGTGCTGCATCCCCAATTGGTTATGAGCTGAGCATCGATACTTCCCGCTTTGCCAGCTGGACGTTCGCATTCGGCGGGGATATGTACGATTACACCAATAACCAATTCACCTTGAATAGCGATGCAGCTGTTGAAGCCTGGACATTTGTTCAGAGCTTGTTTGCTGATGGCTGTGCCAAACTGGTTACTGAAGACTATGGTGACCAAACCGACTTTGGCAATGGAACCCTGCTCTTCTCCATTGGCTCCAGCTCCGGTCTACCTTACTACAAAGATGCTGTTGAAGCAGATGGCACTGGTTTCGATTGGTCAGTAGGCGCTTTACCACACACCACGCCTGATCCTGTCCAGAACATCTACGGTGCTTCCGTCTCCATCCCCAAGTCCACTCCCGAGCGCGAATTGGCTGCTTGGCTGTTCATTAGGTACTACACAAGTCCTGAAGTCAATGCACTATGGGCGAAAGCTTCCGGTTACTTCCCGGTACGCCAGAGTGTTGCAGCCCAATTCCAGGATGTCTTCGAGGCTGATCCGGTCTACAAAGCAGCTTTTGACCTGCTGCCTTATGGCAAATTCGAACCGCCAGTTCCTGGTTATGACTTTGTCCGCGAAGACGTGATCAATTTGGTTATGGCTAACATCGTAGACGATCCGACTGCAGATGTAAAAGCGCTGTTAGACGAAGCCAACGCTCAAGCCAATCAAATCTTGGAAGAGCAAATGTCTCAGCTTCCACAGTAAGACAAATATTAGAACATTGTAAAAAACACCCTCTCAGTTCTCTGAGAGGGTGTTTTTATGTTATACTTTTTTTACCGGGGATGCCAGGTTTCGACGGGAGAGGCTGATTCCGGATTGCGAGCCGAGAGGTACCGACCTCGTAAAATCAGTACAAAAATTAAGTGCCAACAGCACAAACTACGCAACTCTTCCTGTCGCTGCATAAGCGATCCGAAGAGAAGCTGATCTCCTGAGAGAGATCACGTCTTCTGAAGCCGTTTTCCTGGCCGGCTTCAGGGTAGACGTCAGAAAGTCAGGATGCAGCTCACTAAGCCGCGGAGTGAGCCTAAGCGGGCTTTAGGGTCCGAGCGGCTAATCTGCTGGTAGTTTGGTCGGTTAACCTACTAGCAGATGAACGAGAACAACCGACTACGCTCGTAGAGATCCGAGGATCTAATCTTTCGGACGCGGGTTCGATTCCCGCCATCTCCACCTATAGATGGTCATTGTTTTGTCGTTTAATTTGGATCAACTATTAACTCGATCCAGAAAAGGAGAAAACTATGGCAAGCACAAAGACGAGTTCTTCCGAAAAACCGGTTCGGAAAAGAAGGGCTAAACCAGGCAGCACTGGCGAAGGCGACTACTATCGCATCGAGCTGCGACCTTCCTCTGATTTCACTTTCTTCCGCAACCACGATGTAGGTGATAAGGGTCACCTTATCCGCGTGGCTGGCAAACGCAGTAGTGGATCTTGGGACACGGTCGCCTGGTTGGTAAGCAAAGAGGATGCCCACATCGAAGGCGAAACCCTTGTTGGGGATAGCGAAGATGCAAAGCAGCTTATCGAAAGCTTGGGTTCTAAACCAAAACATGTCAAAGGGGATATCTTCGAAGCGAAAGATAAACCAAATGTTCCTGAGAAGAAGAAGCCTACCGAAGCCCAAAAGAAAGCTTGGGCTGAAAACATCAAAAAAGCGCAAGCTGCTCGCTGGGGAAAAAAGAAAGAGTGAGCTCGGACTATCACAAACAAAAAAAGAGGACTGCAGTGTAACAGCCCTCTTTTCTTATTAACCCCACAAGTAGTGCATATTATTTATCACCAACTTGGTTTGCTTCAAGGAGTTTCTTGAGCTGATTTTCATCCAAGATTGGGACTCCCAACTCTACAGCTTTGATGTATTTAGAGCCTGGTTCTGCGCCTAAAATGAGATAACTGGTCTTGCGACTAACGGAATTCGTCACCTTACCACCATTTTCCTCGATGAGACGGGTTGCTTCCTCGCGCGTGAGGGTTGGTAGGGTGCCGGTGATTACAAAAGTTAGTCCAGCTAACGGTTTACTCTTTAGCTGCTCAGATTCTTCAGCTTCAACTGGCCAAACGCCATTTTGTTTTAACTTCTCTAAAAGTTCGCGATTTTGTGGTTGTTGAAACCACCCTACAATGGACTGGGCGATGTTTGGACCGATCCCGTCCAATTGTTCCAATTGGCTGACATCAGCTTGGCTGAGGTTATCTAAACTATGGAATGTGCTGGCGAGTTTACGGGCTGCCACCTCTCCAACGCCATGAATGCCAAGACCAATAATCAAACGCTCGAGAGGCTGCTGCTTAGAGGCTTCGATCGCCTGCAGCAAGTTTTCAGCTTTTTTCTCCCCGAATTTTTCCAGCTTCAGGAGATCTTCCTTTTTCAATGTGTATAAGTCGGCTGCGGAGTGAATCAAGCCGGCATCAATGAGCTGGGCAATAATTTGCGGACCCAAACCAGTAATATCCATGGCAGACCTGGACGCAAAGTTTTCGATATTGCGGGCTAATTGGGCAGGGCAGCTGCTATTGACGCAGTAATAAGCCACCTCTCCGGGTTCTTTTTGGATCTTTGAGCCGCAGGAAGGGCATCGCGTGGGCATCTGAAAGGGTTTTTCGTTGCCGGTGCGTTTTTCTGGCAGCGGACCAAGGATGTAGGGGATCACCTCACCAGCACGCTTAACAAGCACTTGATCCCCGATGCGGATGTCTTTCTCGCGGATAAAGTCAAAATTGTGCAACGTGGCTTGTTTTACAATCACACCGCCGATATTGACCGGTTTTAGGATGGCTAATGGCGTAAGTACGCCCGTGCGCCCAACATTGACTTGAATATCTAGCAGCGTGGTTTCGACTTCTGTGCCCGGGTATTTAAAGGCAATTGCTCCGCGGGGATCCTTGCCGACATAACCTAAGCGTTGGGCTAGAGCTAAGTCGTTAATCTTGATTACCACGCCATCCGCGTCGTAGGGCCACTCATGCCGTGCTGTTGCTTGCTGTTCGCAGATATTGATTGCTTCTTCGATGGTTTTTGCATACCAGCGCAATGGGTTTACGGGGAAGCCTAAAGCCTCAAGGTATTCCAAGGTTTCTCGCTGGGTAGCTGGGGGTGTATCACTGGAAATAAGGATTTGATAAAGATATATCTTAAGCGGGCGCTGTGCAGTAATTTTTGGATCAAGCTGCCGTAATGAACCAGCAGCAGTATTGCGGGGGTTGAGGTAGGTTTTTTCACCACGCTGGGCAAGCTCCGCATTGAGGCGCTCGAAATCTTTCTTGAAAATAATTGCTTCGCCACGCACCACCAGCTGCTCTGGCGGCTTAATATCCCCTCTGATGGGAACGCGCAGAGGAATCGACGGAATAGTTTTTAGATTTTCGGTGATATCTTCGCCTACGAAGCCATCGCCACGCGTTGCCCCTAAGACAAACAAGCCGTTTTCGTAGTGTAAAACAACCGTCAGCCCATCCAGTTTTGGTTCGAGCACATAATCGGCATTGGCAACCGCAGGATCGATTTTGAGGATACGCTCATACCAATCCAAGATGTCTTGCCTGCCAAAACCATTCGCCAAGCTGAGCACCGGTACAGGATGCCGCACCTTGCGGAATTTATCCAAGGGAGGACCGCCAGTGCGTTGTGTAGGGGAATCGGGGGTAATAAGTTCTGGATGGGCTGCCTCCAATTCTTTGAGTTTGTTCATCAGCTGGTCAAATTCATAATCGCTGATAATGGGGGAGTCGAGTGTGTGGTAAAGGTAGTTGTGATAATTTATTTGTTGACGGAGTTCTTCAATTTGCTTGCGTATATCCGGATCACTCATACTTTACCTCTGAAAGTTTTAAAAGCAATACATCCTAACGCCAGCCCATCTTCACAATGTTCCCGGTGAGATTCGAACTCACATGACCGGCTCCGGGGGCCGATGCCTTATCCATTAGGCCACGGGAACAGCGATTTTTATTATACCTAATTATCAGTCAGTTAGCGCCGTAAGGTTTACTCCAACCGGGCTAACATCTCAGGATACTGGCTCATGAGTTCGGGATGCTTCTGGATAGGACCAGGGAACACACGCTGGGTAACCGGGATGATATGAATATGCATGTGGAAAACGGATTGTAAAGCTTGCCTGCCGTTGTTGTTGAGCAAATGAATGTTTTGTATGCCAAGCTTTTCACGATAGAGCAAGCAGACCTGTTGCGTGGCTGCAATCAATTCTTTCAATAAATCTGGCGGGATTTCGAAGATATTTTCATAATGGCTTTTAGGCAAGACCAAGGTATGGTACGCTGTGATGGGGTCCAAATCTAATATAGCTATCGCTTGCTCGTTTTCCCATACTTTCCATGAGGGCAATTCTCCGCGCACAATTTTACAAAACACACAATCATCCATAAGTCCTCCTATAAAAATTAGGAAAAATACAAACCGATCCGTTGAATATCGTACTGCTCAGGCTTTAAGCCAAGCAGTGCGAGCAACTCATCCGGTCGTGCACTGGCTTCCGGACTGGAGCTCAGGCGCAAGTACAACTTATCCTCTTCCCAGTGCAGTGCCTCAACAAGCGGCTTGAGGTCGACCTGTTTATTTCTGCGGGTCACTATCAAGTTCGGCTTATTAAGCAAATCCTTCAAATTCGCATTCACGGCTGAAACATCGATCTCCGCATTGAAGCTCACCTTGTATTCGGCTGCCTTTAGGCTGGCTTGCAGGCTGGGTAAATCATTGGGTACTTCGGTGACGGATAAAATGCGGATTCCAGCTGGCAGGGCTGCATTGAGCTGCTCTTGGATTAAAGGAGGTTCTACGGGCTGCTCAAGCCAGAAATCCATCATCTCTGCTGTAGAGGTGAACCCCAAAGGCAAAGCGCCAGCAAGGTTTAGGCGCACTTTGGGGCTAAAGCCTTGGCTGTAGCGCAAGGGTAAAGCCGAGCGACGCAAGGCGCGTTCAAAAAGTTGCTGCAGGTCCAGATGACCAATGAAGCGCATGTCTCCATTCTTAGAAAAGACTGCACGATAGCGAAATCTGCTCTCACGCATTTAGGGGCACCCCCAGTAGACTTCTTCTTGGGCTGGGCGAATGCTTTCGAAACAGTCCAGAATACCGCAGTTGTAACAGCTATTGCGGCAATCCTCACGGGTGCGTTCTGCTTGGCTGAGGCGCAAATCGGTGAGCAGGAAATGCTTGCTTACACCTGTCGAGATATGATCCCAAGGGAGTACTTCATCTAACGAGCGCTGACGCAGTGTGTAGAAATCCGAGTCAAGACCTACTTGAGCAAAGGCATCTTGCCAAGCCTGTAGGTTGAGGTGCTCGGACCAAGCATCAAACTTCGCACCGTTACGCCAAGCCTGCAAAATCACTGCACCCAAGCGCCGATCGCCGCGGGAGAGCCAGCTCTCGACCTGGGATGCCTCTGGCAGATTGTAAGTCATCTTCAGGTGTGCCTGGCGTGTACCTCGCTTGAGTAAGTCCAGCTTGGTTTGGATATTTTCAGGGGTGTCCATGGGATACCATTGAAACGGTGTGTGAGCTTTGGGGATGAAGGTACTAATTCCTAAATGGATATGCACGCGATTGCCGGCAATTGACCTTCCAATTTTGTGGACTTTGCTACCCAGATCGAGAATGGCTTGCACATCCTCCATCGTTTCTGTAGGCAGACCAATCATAAAGTACATTTTTAGATTGAGCCAGCCGTGTTCAAAGATTGTTCGTACAGTCTCCATCAGCACATCTTCATCCAGCGGCTTATTGATAACGGCACGTAAACGCTCTGTGGCAGCTTCTGGCGCAATTGTAAAGCCACCACCTGGGCTAAGTTCCTTGATCTCATCCATCAATTCCACGGAGAAGGATGCGATACGTAAGGAAGGTAAGCTGACCCTGACCTGAGCGTCCTTAAATTCGCGATAGATTTTTTGCGTTAACGGAAGGATTTGCGTATAGTCTGATGATGAGAGCGAAAGGATGCCAACCTCATCATACCCGGTTGCTACCAAGCCATCCTTTATCGCTGTGATAATCTCCTCAACACTACGCTCGCGCACTGGTCGGTTAACCATGCCGGCATGGCAAAAGCGGCAGCCCCGTGTGCAGCCACGCATAATCTCAACAGATAAGCGGTCGTGCACGGTTTGCACGTTGGGGACGATAAAATGCGTCAAGGGCTGTGGGAGTTTGGGCAGAATGCGCTTGACCACAGAGGAGTTCGCGTGTTTACTGTGTGGCGTTACGGCTTGGATAGTGCCATCCGGGTTGTAACTCACTATGTAAAGGCTGGGAACGTAAACCCCAGGGACTTTCGCTAAGGCGGATAATAAATCTTCACGTGCCGCACCAGCGCGTTTCCAAGCTTGGTATACGTGTGTGATTTCTAAAATCACTTCTTCGCCTTCGCCAATTGCAAATGCGTCAATGAAATCTGCCATTGGCTCGGGGTTATAGCATGCTTGTCCGCCGGCGATAATGAGCGGGTCTGTTGCGCTGCGTTGGTTCGAAAGGAGTGGCACACCAGCTAAATCTAAAATATTAAGAACATTCGTATAGATTTGCTCATACGGCAGTGTGAATCCGAGAATATCAAACTCGCTTAGAGGCGTTTTGGATTCAAGAGAAAAAAGCGGTAGATTGTGCTCACGTAACTGGGTTTCCATATCAATCCAAGGAGCATAAGCACGCTCTGCTAAAATATCAGGCTGTCGGTTGAGGACGTCATAGAGAATGGCTAAGCCTAAGTTGCTTTGTCCAATGTCGTAAATATCCGGGAAGACTAATGCCACATGGGTTTCCACTGACCCCCAAGGTTTTACGACCTGATTATATTCCCCGCCAACATAGCGACCGGGTTTTTCCACGCGATATAAGAGGCTTTCAAGTTCTGTCTGCAATGTCAAATAATTATCCTCAAAGATTAAGATATTTGGAAGGGCTCCCCTGAACGAACCGGATTGACCAAACTTCCGATTCCATCGATGAAGATCGAGACAACATCGCCATCATTCAAGCTGCCTACGCCGGCTGGCGTGCCTGTGAGAATAATATCTCCTGGCATCAAGGTCATCACAGAGGATGCATAAAGCACAAGCTGTTCGATGCTGAAAATCATATCTCGCGTAGAAGCCATCTGCCGTAAAGTTTCATTCACTCGGCAGGTTATCAGCGCATCCGAAGGGTCGAACTCCGTTTCAATCCACGGTCCGAGAGGGCAAAAGGTGTCAAAGCCTTTGGCTCGGGTCCATTGCCCATCGCGTTGCTGCAGGTCACGCGCGGTTACATCGTTGGCAACGGTATAACCAAAAATCGCATCTTGAACCTCCTCAGCTTGCAGCCACCGTGATTTCTTCTTAATTACGACAGCTAATTCTGCCTCATGTTCTACCTGTTGGGATTGCGGTGGGAGGATGATTGCCTCGCCAATGGGTAAAAGAGCAGAAGGAGGCTTGAGGAAAAGTAAGGGGACCTCTGGTATGGGTGCGTTCATCTCCTGGGCATGCTCAAGGAAGTTGCGTCCGACGGCTAAAATCTTGCTCGGTTGGCAGGGAACCAATAACTTTACTTGGGAAAGCGAGAATTCCGGTTCAAAACGCCGAAACTCGCCAAAAGGATCCCCTTGGATGCGGCCGACTTTATCTTCATAAATCCAGCCATATTCTGGGGGTGTGTATTTTGTTTCGAAGCGAATGACCTTCATAATTAGTGTATAATTATAACGTTCGGGCGGATAGCTCAGTTGGTTAGAGCGCATCTTTTACACAGATGAGGCCGCAGGTTCGAGTCCTGTTCTGCCCATTTTGTATTTAAACGCGAGAAACTCTTTAACTTAATTTCTACCTTTCTGGTCGAATACACCTCAAAATTATATCAGCCCGAGTTCGAGAAATGGTCTAACCGCGTATATCCTCTTGAAGGATCAAGCAATTTCGTCTTCAAAAATATCTTCTTCAGGCTCGGCTGCTAATTCCAGATAGTGAGCTTCAATGAAAGCCTCATTGTCTTCCGGAGGTTGTGTGCCACGGTTGCAATATGAACGATAGCGGCAATATTGACAACGCTGAATATCTTCAGTTTTATGAAAATCCGCTGGGGCTAAGCGGTTAATCTTTCGCATCAATGCGAGGATATAAGCCTGATCGTCGGCTAAGGTTTGCGCGGTACTTTTAAAGATATATGGTCGTTCGGGCTGGGCGGCTTCCCAATATACCATGCGGAGTTCCGTAAATGGCTGATTAATTTCATCGAGGTGCAGTGCTAAAACCAGTGGAAAAACGCGGCTCTGCATTTGCCCGGCTAACCAGGTTTTACTGGGTTGTCTGCGGGAAGTCTTCCAATCGTAAATCGTAAAATGTCCGCTATCACACTGGAGCAAGTCGTATTTGGCAGTAAGTTCTTGACTGCCCAAGGTAACCCCGAGGGTATATTCAGGAAATAGCTCACCAGGCAAAGTTTGAGGGAAGGTAGTGGTAAATGCTTCAAACCAGGAAGCAACGCGTGAATCTGGGTCGTTTTTTGCCATCTGGGAGAGTTTTGGTAGCGATACGCCTAAGAACAGCTGATGTACCAGCTGATGAAAGCGCGCCCCAGCTAATCGATCGGCTTCGAACTGCAGCAAGTCACGCGCTTGAGCGGCTGGCCACTGAAAATGCAGCACATAACGCAAGTAAAACTGATATGGGCAGTTAAGGAATGATTGCAGATTAGATTGGGTGAAAATGAACGGTAGGGGCAAAAAATGCGCCACTTTAACCTCCTAATTTCATACGGTTACGGAGCGCGGTGCAAACGAGTGCTTCTTTGTTGTTTTTTGATCTCCCTGTGTTATAAGAAACAGTCAAAGAGCGGCGCGCACGTGTAATGCCCACGTAAAATAAGCGCAGGCGTTCACGAATAACCTCGTTGCGGTCGTCAAGCGAATATGCGCCTAGGCGGAAATCGATGATGGGCAATCCTTCGGCTAAGTTTTTCAATTGTGCTAAAGCTTCAGCTTGCAAATTGAGATTATCCCTAAGGTAATAAGTTTCAGCGCGGTAGGCTTCTCCTTCTTCGCCGGAGGGGTAGTCATAGTTATTTGCTGAGCTCAAAAAGACTTTATCCCATTCCAAGCCTTTGGCTTTATGCATCGTTGCCACAACCACTTGTCCTTTGTGTGCCTGCGGGTCAAAACCTTCTGCTTCGTCACTGAGGTTCTCAAAGCGGCGCAAGTTTTTAGAGATGTCCACGAGCTCGGAGTTTAGGTCTTCCAAAGACCATTCCGGATGCATGTCTTGCAAATTGCGAATAAGGAGAGCAATTTTGTGTATGGTAGCCAGTTCCACCGGATCAAGCTCCAGGTCTTGAGCAACAGCCAGAATGAGCTGATCGGGTGGGAGGAGAGCAGCTTGGTGCCACCTACGGACAACCTCACGGAAAGCAGCCAAGTCCGTAAGCGTTTCATCGGAATGCTGCCCCTTTAGGCTCTCGATCCAGTCTACACCTTCTTGGGGGTAAAGGTAGTTCTCAAGGGCTGGGCAGCGCTGAATGAGGCGTGCACCAGCTTCAATTTGATCCCATGCCGCTTGGTCTTCGCGAAATTTGCGCTTCCACACTTTGAATGTAACTGCTAGCTTCTTGGGGTTATCCGGGTTGAGCAGACTTTCGAAAATATTGGCAATCGCACCTGCTGAAAGGCGGGTAGGATCTGGCAGGTTCATCAAGCTATCCACAACAGGGATATTGGCATTGCGTAAAGCATCTGCGATTTTAGCAACGCGATCATTGAGAAAAGCCAAAACGACCACGGTACTTTCTGGGTTTTCCTCTAACCAAGCTTGCACACGCTCGACGAGGAAGTCCAGCTCTGCCTGATCGGACATTTGCCAGTTGACAAACTCAACCGCACCAGGTTCGTCCGGCGGGTTTGGTTGAGGGTCGCCGGGTTTGGTTGGCTGGATGTACGGAGGGGTGAGGGCATCGCGTACTTCACGGTTTGGATGTTCAAATTGCACCCAATCAATCATGCTATTGGCTAAGTCGATAATACTTTGGCAGGAGCGGCCGGATTCGGGTAGGTCTTCTTTGCGCACATCCGGCTCTGCTAAGAAGCGCTTGAGTAAGTTGGGGTTTGCAGTGGTAAAGCTGGCGTAAATTGCCTGATTAGGGTCGCCGACGCGCACCCAATTCCCATCTGCGCCCACGAGCTGGCGCAAGATTTTTTCCTGGAGCACACTTGAGTCTTGGGCTTCATCCTCCAGAATATATGGCCAGCGGTGCCGCAATAATGAAACCAGGTCCGGGTCGTTTTCTAAGCACTGATAAGCCAGCCAAATTAGGTCATCGAAGTCGATTGCTCCGCGGTAGTTCAAGGCGGCTTCATAGTCCTGATAGAGTGCTAAACCCATCTGAAGCAGGGAGGTATCCATGGGGTAATCTCTGAGCTTCTTGGTAATGTCAACGGGTGTGAGGCGCAGGTCTTTGGCTGTGCGGATAAAGGCTAATCCAACAGACTTGATCAAGCTGGAGAGTAGTTCGTCGGCTTTTTTTGTGTGCTCATTGGAATCTGGGGAGATAAAACTTGGTAAGAGCAAATCATCAAAAAAGTGAGGATTAAGCTTCAGCCAAGCATCCACGCTATGCGTCAAAATCGCGTCTGCTTCAGATTGATCCAGGATTTGGTAGTCATTGGTTAAGCCAGCCAGTTCTGGTCGCTGGTGGATGATGTCATTGGCTAAGCCATGCAGCGTGCGCACGTGATAACCCAGCCCAGAAAGCACTCCGGATTGGCGCAGGAGCTGCCCGATGCGAGTCGAAAAGTTGTCTGCCGCTGAGTTGGAGAAAGTTACCACTAAAACTTCTTGGTCGGGCTGAAGTTCAGCCGTGCTGATTAGCTTTGCAGCTAAGCGGGAAAGCGTCCAAGTCTTACCACTGCCTGGAACGGCAGAAATACCCATCTTCCCACCAGCATAATTCAGAATGCGAGCTTGTGACTCGCGTAATACCTCAGGCATTCCCGCTCTCCTTAAGCGCTCGGCGTAACAAACTTTGTAAGCGCAAGAGCAGCAAGCCTTTTTCTTCCTGACCGGCTTGGTTATACTCACTCAGCCCGAGGATGATACCTTTGCGGCAGCGCGAGAGTAAACCTGAAAAAATCATCTCCAAATTAGCGTTGCTCACACGGCTTTCTTCTTCCGAAGTCCACTTTTTACCCTCAAGCCAAGCGCGGCTGAGCACATAAGGATGCGTCAGCGGCTGCTCGAGGCGCTCATACCAGCCCGAGCTGCCCACACTCAGCCATACCTGATAGTCCACGCTCTGCCCGGAAACTAAAAATGTTAGCGCTGGTGAGATGAGCACGCTTTCTGGCTCTTCATTTTGCCAGGTGCTCAGATATTGCGCTGAAATTACGCCATCCAGTAAGGTGCGCACATAGTCGAGGCTGAGTTGGTTGCTATCGCGCACCGTTTGCATATTGACCGACAGACGAAACTTCCGATAGGACTCCATCAGGTTGTGGGTTGATTGCCCAGCTGAGATATTTTGATGCAAGCCAAAACCCGGCTGGCTAAGCACCTCGCCGAAAAGCTGACTGACGAAGATATCCAGCGGGAGCTGTGGATCGACTCGGCTGAGCCATAAACGTAATTGTTCATAGCAGTCGCCAAATTTAAGCGAGATGCGGGTTTGCATTGCGTCCGGTAAGCCGTCAAACGGTTTGAGCAGATCTGTGGGGTTTGCCAGATCTACCAGGTTATCGACTATTAATCGTGCCCGCACCATATCTAAGCCGTCGATCGCCGTTGTTAGGCAATTTGTGAGCTGGGTTTTAGCCAAGGGCAGATGCCATTCTGGATGGATAAGCTCAGCAAGCGTGATGAAACACTGTATGACCGCATCTTCGATGAGAGGAATGGAAGGTCGAAAAATGCGTGCACGAATGCCCCGCTGGCTAAGCGCCTGTTGCATCGCAAAGCCAGAGGAACTGTTTACGAAAGGTGCTAAGATCGCAATCTGACCCGGTTTGGTACCTGATGCGACTAATTCTTGGATTTGGTTAGCGACGTCGGCAAGCATTTGCTGGTAAAAACGCAGTGGCTGCTCGGGAATGCGCAGCACTTTGGTTAGTGTTGCATAGTCGAGTGGTTGGAAAGGCGCAGATTTTTCTGGCGAAACGAGATAGTTACGTAGGAGGGCTACTTCCGGGCTGGCAGTGAAACTTTGGGTGAGCTCACGTGTATGTTGGGCTTGGTCATGCAGCCGCCAGGCAGAATGCGGGTCTGCACCGAGAAAAACGCGGTAACCTGCTTGTTCATCATATACCATGAGAGCGCTTTTAAAACTTGGCAGCCATTCTAAGAGTACATCATGGACGTAAGGTGGATCTTCTTCGCAATTGTCATAAATCAGATGCGCAAACTGACTGGTGAGATAGCGCCGGCAGAGAGGATCCTGCCATACGAACTCTCGAAACAGCTGCACTTGGAGCGAAAAATCCAGCAGGTTATTTTCTAAGCAAAAACTGCGGAAGGCATTCACAGCCACTTGTAGATCCGCATAAACATTGAGCTGGCTGCTCTCGCCTACCCAGGCTGCGGAAAGCTTAGCTCCAATTTCGGTGTAAGGGAAGCCGACCACAGCAGATTTATTGAGGTTATCCAGTACTTGGCTATAGAGGCGGTGGCGTGTGATGCTCACTGAACTAAATGCCCCCCGGTCCAGCATCGGATCGATTAACTTACCCAGATAAAACTGAGCGGTTTCCAGGGTGAGAAACTGCGGCGGGCGGTAGGGGAAATGAAAGCCGGCTTGCTCACTGAAAAGCGGGTAAAACAGCGCTACCATCCGCCGTGCGATGGTATTCATCGTGGCGAAATTCACAGAATAAGATTTGAAACCTTCAGCTTGCTCGAGCAGCTTGCGGTAATGAAGCGCTAATGTGCGCTGCGGCGTGAGCACTAAGATCGGCTCATCCGGTGCCTCTCGCAGGAGCTGCAGCATGCGTTTACCCGCCAAGGTGGTTTTTCCGGTGCCCGCCAAGCCATGTAAGAACAGGGTTTGATCAAAAGGCAGCGCTAAAATTGATTTCTGTTCGGCTGAGAGCTGCATCAGAATATTAAACCTTTTGGGTAAACGCACTTGCAAGCCAAACCCAGGGTTGAAGCCATGCTAAATTTCCCGTGCATGAGCTTATTATAAGCCTTGCAGCCTTCAAGTTTTTCTTAGGTTTAGCCAACTGATAATGGGTCAAGTTGGTATAATTTAGCAGAAATTTATCAGCCCACCACAAGAAATGGAGAAACATGAACTCATCCTTGCGTCCTTTTTTTGAACCCACCGGGGTAGCCATCATTGGCGCTTCCACCAAGCCTAACAAATTGAGCTATGGCATCCTCGAAAACCTGGTTAAGTGCGGTTTCCAGGGCGGCATTTATCCGGTCAACCCCAAAGGCGGGGAGATTTTAGGTGTGCCAGTGTATCCACATGTAAAGGATGTGCCCGACCCAGTCGATCTGGCGATGATAGTACTGCCGGTTGAGATGACTTTAACGACACTGCAGGAATGTGCTGACCGTGGTATTCGAAACGCCGTAATTATTACCAGCGGATTCAAAGAAGTGGGAGGCGCTGGTGCGGCGCTGGAAAGTCAGGTGCTCAGCTTCGCCCGCGAACACGGTTTGCGTATCATTGGCCCCAACTGTGTGGGCGTGATGAACATGTTCAATGGCTTGAATGCCACTTTTATTAAAGGCTTGCCTGAAAAAGGCCCAATTGCCTTTATTTCTCAGTCTGGCGCGATTTTTGGCGGTGTGGTGGACTTATTTATCGAATCAAAAATTGGTTTCTCACGCTTCGCCAGCCTTGGCAACGAGATGGATGTCTCTGAAGCTGAGATGATTGAATATTTTGGCGAGGATCCCCAAGTGGGTGTAATTGCGGTTTATTTGGAAGGAGCCCAAAACGGAGCGCGCTTTATGGAAGCAGCCCGTAAAATCTCGAAGCAGAAACCGATTATTTTACTCAAGGCTGGAAAGAATAACGCCGGCGCGCGAGCGGTCAGCTCACATACCGGTTCACTGGCTGGGGAATATACAGCCTATCAGGCTGTTTTTGAGCAAACCGGTGTGATCGAGGTTCAAACCCTGGCGGAGCTCATCAACACCGCTTGGGCTTTGGGTGTACAACCCTTACCGCAAGGGAATAAGGTAGGGATTGCCACCAACGCTGGCGGTGCTGCTGCCTTGCTTTCGGATGATTTAGCAGTGAATGGCTATGAACTGGCGCATATCAGCCCGGAAATCCAAGCTGAGCTGCGTAAAAACCTCAACCCCAGCGCGCAAGTAGCTAACCCGGTTGATATGCTTGGGCAGGCTGAGCCGCAAGATTATGCCTGGAGCCTAAGCCAGATGATCCGAGAGCCGGCTGTGGATGTACTTATCCCGATTTTAGTCCCACAGGCATTGGTGGATACCCTAGGCGTAGCCAAAGCTTGGATTGACGCAGCACAACAAACTCAAAAGACGATGCTCACCTGCCTGGTTGGCGAGCGCAGCACTGGAGAATCCGAGGCGCTTTTGAATAGCGCTAAAGTGCCGGTTTTTAGGTATCCGGACCAAATCGGGCCGATTCTAGGCGCGATGCGGAAGTTTGCTCACTTCCGCTCTCGAGCAGAATTCGTTCCCATGCACGTGGAAGGAATTCAGCCAGAACGTGCTAAGGCAGTTCTTGCCGGGGCTTCAGATAAGATTGCATTAGGAGAATTCGAGACCCGGCAGCTGCTAGAAGCTTACGGCATCGCAAACGTACCCGGAGGGCTGGCAAAGGATGTATCCGAAGCAATTCAAATTGCCGAGCTAATTGGCTACCCAGTGGTGATTAAAATTTCCGCCGAGGGGTTGCTGCATAAATCAGAAGCAGGCGGAATAAAGCTGAACCTTCGAAATGCAGAGGAACTGCGCATAGCTTATAGAGAGATGATCTCGCACATTACCCAGCAATTCCCAGAAGCACAGATAATCGGGGTAATGGTGGAGAAGATGGCGCCCAAAGGGCAAGAAGTGATCGTGGGTATGCGCCGGGATGCGACCTTCGGGCCGATGCTCATGTTTGGCATGGGTGGGGTATTGGTGGAGCAAATCAAGGATATCAGCTTCAAGGTAGCACCGCTCTCTGGGGAAGATATTGATGATATGCTCGCGAGTACGATTGCCGGTAAGTTGTTAGCGGGTTATCGCGGCGCTGCCAAAGGAGATATCGCCGCAGTGAAGGATGTGATCGCACGGCTTAGCCAGCTGGGGTTAGACTTCCCGGAGATTGCCGAGGTTGAGATCAATCCGCTGATTGTTTACCCAGAGGGGCAAGGAGCATTGGCTCTTGATAGCCGCGCCATCCTGAAGCGCTGAGAATGCGTTAAAAAGAAAAAGCCAACGAAGGGATTCGAACCCTTGACCGGGCGCTTACGAAGCGTCTGCTCTACCGGCTGAGCTACGTTGGCATTTTTCATATTATACCAAAGGTTTATCCAAAAGCGTAATTAGTCCGTTTTTCTGTTCTGATGATTTCCTGTGTGTGACTTTTGAGAATCGATGATACGTTTTCAACCCTGTCATTGCGCCCACATTTTGGACACCTTACAAAAGATTCAAGACTGATGGCATCACCCTGCCGGCGAACGATGTGTTCGGTTTCACAATGTTGACAAAGTAGGATAGATGTATTTGTAACAACTTCTAATTTTACACCACATGACGGACATGAAAGAGTAATATAATCGTTCATAGTGAGAAAATTATATCATTAGAAACAGCTCACCTTTTTATTGGATACTTTTGATGATTTATTAATAATCCCAATACTGTTGAACCTGAGAGCCAGTCAGAACGGTTTTTCCCACTCATATTTGTTGAATAATCCCATTTATAGTGCAATCTCCATCACAATAGATATAAAGACCCTTACAGGGATTTTCAGGAATTATAGTTACCCCCTCATCAATAACCAAATCCCGATAGGCACGAATAACCATATCTCCGCAATAATCAGCATAATTTAAAACGGGGAAGTTGTGATTCTCAGAGAATCTTATGTCGGCTGGTCGCCTTCGAGTAACCTTGAAT
>ERZ1026796.1391-NODE-1391-length-16224-cov-3.211965_pt1 | contig 16224 bp, 12 predicted proteins | sample MGYA00520874_ERZ1026796 | MGnify/ENA primary metagenome ERZ1026796 (study PRJEB33270, sample SAMEA104284474) | anaerobic digester metagenome | biome: Anaerobic digester microbiome; feature: mesophilic sludge digester; material: Anaerobic digester biomass...
CGGATGGCGCGGAGAGGCGTGAGGGGCGGGGGGTGGGGCGGGTGGGATGGGGGCATCGAACAGCGCCCCCGACACGCCGGCCCGCGAGGCGGGACGGCCGCGGGCCTTCTCGCCGGCAAACCGGTTAAGCGCGGCGCCCGAGGATGTTCGTCAAGGAAAGGGATCCACATGAAACGCACGCACCGCATACGAGAGAACCACTCCGAGCTCCCCGACTGGCTGCGGAAAAAGAAGTATCCCCTCAAGTCGCGCTACCTCTCGGGCAAGAGGATCATGCCGAAGGGGCTTACCGGCCGGGAGAAGCTCGAGGACCTGATGCAGGAGACGTTCCTCGCGTACAACTCCGCCCGCCTGATGGAGGGGTGCCGGCTCTTCGCGCAGAAGATGCTCGAGCCGGACGTGACGGTCGGGATGAGCCTCGCGGGGGCGCTCACCCCGGCCGGGCTGGGGTGCTCCTGCGTGGTGCCGCTCATCAAGGCGGGGTTCGTGGATTGGATCGTCGCCACCGGGGCGAACCTGTACCACGACCTCCACTTCGCCTTCAACATGCCGCTCCACGTGGGGAGCCATCTCGTGGACGACGCGGAACTGCGCAAGAACGACGTGGTCCGCATCTACGACGTTCTCCTCGGCTATACCGACTGCCTTATGGCTACGGACGACATCCTGCGCGAGATACTCGTGCAGCCGGAGTTCCAGAAGGAGATGGGAACGGCCGAGATGCACCACCTCATCGGCAAGTACGCCGCCGAGTGGGAGCGGAAGGCGGGCCTGAAGGACGTCTCCGTCCTCGCGGCCGCCTACCGCGCTGGCGTCCCGTGCCACACGTCCTCACCCGGCGACTCGACGATCGGGATGAACGTCGCCGGCGTCGAGCTCCGCGGGAACAAGCTCCGCGTCAATCCGACCATCGACGTGAACGAGACGACCTCCTACGTGTTGGCGGCGAAGCGCTCGGGGGGGAAGAGCGCCGTGATGCTGATGGGGGGCGGCAGCCCCAAGAACTTCATGCTCCAGACCGAACCGCAGATCCAGGAGGTGCTCCGGATCAAGGAGGTCGGACAGGACTACTTCTTCCAGGTCACCGACGCCAGGCCCGACACCGGCGGGCTCTCAGGGGCGACGCCGCACGAGGCGGTGAGTTGGGGGAAGGTGGACCCGAACCGTCTGCCGGACGCCGTCGTCTGCTACACCGACACGACGATCGCGCTTCCCATCATCACGCACTACGCCCTCGCGACGCATCCGAAGCGAAAGCTCCGCCGGCTATACGACAATCGGCCCGCCATGATGGAGGCGCTGGTGAGGGAGTATTTCGCGCACAACAAGTAGGCGAAAGGCGGCGGCCGTCCACCCCTCCCCCCGGATCCGCTGGGGGGGGGCGAAATCGCCCGCGCCGCGCCCCGGCCCTTCCTGCGCCGCTTCCGCGGCGCCCCGATCCGCCGCTCGGGCTCCCGATTACTCCGCTCATGCAAGAGTCCCCTGGCGCCCTCCACTCTGTTGCCGCTCCAACTCCTTCCAAGAGACGGCGCGCGCGGCGCAAAATCTCTTGTGCAAAAAGGGGAAGAGGCCGAGGCGTTGAGAGCTGTAGCAACGGCCGGGAAGAGGAAGGGCAAAGGGTTATCCCCTCCGAAACTTTCCACAAGGAAGAAGGGAGGGGACACCCCATGCCATCCACGATACTCAGCGTGCTGAATTTTCGATCCCGGGAGGCAAGACATGGATTCAGCGCCCAGGGAGGAAGAGAAGGATCTGCGGGGCATGGCGCGCATCATCTTCTTGAGCCCCCCGTCCCGTCCGCCCTGATACCCCTCGAGGCGCAGTTGCCTCACCGGGTACAACCCCCTTTCTTGGCCGGAAGCGGTTGTACCCTTTTGTCGCCAGGGCCGCTTGACAAGAACGATATCTCGCCGCCCGCCCCATCCCCATGGGGGTGGAACTACCACCCGAAAGCCCGCGCTTCACTTTACATCCCCCCCCTGGCGGGCAAAAAATGATATTGACTTCTCGGGCCGATGCGATATACTTTGGCGCGGATGTACCGGCAGGCTTAGAAGTCTTGAACCGCAAGGTGAAGATGTCTAAACCTTGCGGTTTTCGGTATATGGCCTTGTCGACAGTACAGTAAAAAGGAGGCGTGAACGCCATGCCGAAGGGCAAAGTGAAATGGTTCAGCAACCAGAAGGGATACGGCTTCATCACGTCCGAGACGGGCGGCGATGTGTTCGTGCACCACACCGCGATCCAGGGCGAAGGGTACAAGAGCCTTGAGGAGGGCCAGGAGGTCGAGTTCGAGGTCGAAAAGGGCCCGAAGGGCGACAAGGCGTCCCGCGTAGTCCCCCTGTAGTTCATCCTGCGGACGGGGCCCGGCGGCGGCGCCGGGCCCCTGTCCGTCATCGAGGTGATCCCAAAGCGCCGGTCCCGCGGATTGTTGACGCGAACCGGTGCCGTTTTTTACCCCCGTGCGTTTTGCCGCGTGGGGCGCGGGCGCATCGCATATATGGAATCCCGGCCGGCCCGCCCGCGGGCAGGGCGCCGGCGGCGGCGGTGGCGCCTGACCGGCGGCCCCCGCGGGTTTTTAGATCCTTGTTTATGAAACGGCCGGATATGCCGGCAGGCGGGACGCGCGCATGACACCGGTTGAGAAGATCCGCAACCTGGCGATCATTGCCCATATCGACCACGGCAAGACCACGCTGATCGACTCCATCTTCCGGGCCGCGCACGTCTTCCGCTCCAACGCGCGCGTCGAGGAGCGCGTGATGGACAGCCACGAGCTCGAGCGGGAACGCGGCATCACCATCCGGGCCAAGCATTGCACCGTGGAGTGGAACGGGTACCAGATAAACATCGTGGACACCCCCGGCCACGCCGACTTCTCCGGGGAGGTGGAGCGGGTCCTTTCGATGGTGGACGGGGTCCTGCTCCTCGTGGACGCCGTCGAGGGCCCCATGCCGCAGACGCGCTACGTCCTGATGCGCGCGCTCCGGCTCGGCCTCCGCGCCGTGGTCATCGTCAACAAGGTGGACCGCCCCCGGGCGGACACACTCCGCACCCTCAACAAGACGTTCGACCTGTTTGTCGAGCTCGGGGCGAACGACGCCCAGGCCGACTTCCCCGTCCTGTACGGCTCCGGGCTCGAGGGGTGGTTCGTGCGCGACCCGGCCCTCCAGGGGACGCGCGGGATGGCCGCCCTCTTCGAGACGATCGCCGCCTGCGTGCCGCCCCCGCGGGTCGAGCGGGACGCGCCATTCCTCATGCAGGTGAGCACGCTGGCGTGGAGCGACTACTTCGGGCGGATCGGGTGCGGGCGCGTCCTCCAGGGCGTTCACCGCCTCGGCGAACCGCTCGTGCGGACGATGACGAGGTGGACCCGCGCCGCCGGGGCGGCGGCGGGGCGTCTCCACGCCGACAGGGCGTGGGAGGTGGTCGGCACCGAGGAGGCCTCCTCCGCCCATCTCTGGGTGACGCGCGGGCTCGATCGGAAAGAGGTCGGGGAGGTCCGCGCCGGGGATATCGTCTGGCTGGCGGGGCCCGAGGGGATAGGGATCGGCGACACCTTCTCGGCGCCCTTCATCGAATCACCCGCCCTCCCGCCGCTCGATATCGGCGAGCCGACCGTCTCCATGTTCTTCCTCGTCAACTCCGGCCCCCTCTCCGGGCGGGAGGGGTGCGCCGTGACGATGCGGCAGATCCGCGAGCGGCTCGACCGCGAATCGCGCGTCAACGTCTCCCTCCGCGTGGAGGAGACGGGGCGTGCCGACCGGGTGAAGGTCTCAGGGCGCGGGGAGCTCCACCTGGCCGTCCTCATCGAGGAGATGCGGCGCGAGGGGATGGAGCTGTGCGTGACGCGCCCGGAGGTCATCACCTCCGTGGACGCGGAGGGGAACACGCTCGAGCCGATGGAGCATCTCGTCATCGACGTCCCCGAGGAGTTCCAGGGGGTCGTCCTGGAGAAGGTGTCCCGGCGCAGGGGCGAGATGACCGCGATGCAGGAGAACGGGCGCGGGGTCATCCGGCTCGACTTCAGCATCCCGACGCGCGGCCTCATCGGCTACCGGGGCGAGTTTCTAACGGACACCCGAGGCCTCGGCATCATCTCCAGCCGCTTCAGCGGCTACGGAAGGTGGCGCGGGGAGATCGCCTCGCGCAACCGCGGCTCGATGATCTCCATGGACACCGGCCCGGCGACCTCGTACGCCCTGAAGAACCTCCAGGTCCGCGGCACGCTCTTCGTGGCGCCGATGGACCCGGTCTACGCCGGGATGATCGTCGGGGAGTATTCGCGCCCCGAGGATATGCCGTGCAACCCCACGAAGAAGAAGCATCTTTCGAACTGCCGATCGGCGACGAAGGAGCTCTTCGAGGGGTTGAAGGTCCCCCGGACGCTCACGCTCGAGGGGGCGATCGAGTGGATCGCCCCCGACGAGCTCGTGGAGGTCACCCCGAAGTCGATCCGCGTCCGGAAGGCGATCCTCGGCGCCGAGGATCGCAAGAAGGCGTACCGCAGGGTGGCCGCCGCGGGGGGGTGAGCCGCCCCGCCCCCTCCCCCGATTACTCCCGCGCCAGCGAGCCGGCCGCGAGAAGCGCGATCCCGTACGCCCCGGCCGCCAGCAGGTAGACCGCCCTGAAACCGAGCGACATCGCGATCATCACGCTCAAGACGCTCCCGACCACCGTCGCGTAGGAGTTCATCGCCCACCCCACGGGACCAGGCGCAGGCGGCGCCGCCCCAGGATCCTCACCCCCGCCGGGAACGGCATCCCGAGAAAGAAGCCGTGGAGACCGGCGGCGGCGACGGCGAGAGAGACGCGGCCGGGCGTCGAGATCAAGAGGCCCCGGGCTACGACCATCGGGAGGAGCCGGACGGCCGCAACGATGAGGGCGATGTTCACGGCGAGGACGGCGCGCAGCCCCCTCGGCTCGGAGACGCCGAGCCGGCGGCTGCAGAGCGACCCGAGGCCCGCGGCGGCAAGGAGGGAGGATAGAACGACCGCGAGTGAGAGGGACGGGTGGCCGAGCAGCAGTGTGAGGCGTTGCATAAGGCAGATCTCGACGAAGATGAAGCCGAACCCAAGGGTGGCGAAGTAGGCGATCGGGAGGAGCGCCGCGGGCGTGAGTTCGCAGCCTTGGGCCCTCGCCATCGGCAGGATGAGGAAGACGAAGGAGAGGACGGCGGCCTCCGCGAGGATGCAGAGTAGGATGAAGTCGCCGTGGGGGACGACCTTGAAATATTTCATGTCGTTGTACCATGAGATCGTCCTCGGCAGGCCGGGGTCCCTCGTACGCCCCCACGATACGTAATGGTTGATGAACGGCCAGTCGTCCGTCGACGGGGCGAGGATCGCCACGTCCCTGCGGTACCATTTTCGCGGGTCCCGGGAACGGAGGAATCTTTCGTACCACGACCCCTCGCGGACGACCCGGTCGGGGAGGAAGCGCGGCGCGAGCCTCATCTGCCCGGCGAGATCGAGTATCCGGTCGATCTCGGGCGTCGTCCACGGCGACTTCTTGACGTACGTGTCGTCGTTCAGGATGACGATATGCCGCCACGGCTCCGCCACCCCGTCCAGGCGAAGCGCCTCCATCGCGACGGAGGCGACGCGGATATCGCCGTGACGCCGGAGGTTGACGATGCCGTCCGGGGTAAGGCGCCGCAGGTAGAGCCGGAACGCCTCCACCGTCACGAGGTACGTCTCCGAGACGTTCAGCGCCCCGGAGGCCAGCGCGACGGGGGTGAAGTTGTTCACCTGCTGGATGACGTCGAACGCCTCCCGCGTGCGCTCGAGGTAGCTCCTCCCCTCCGCGCAGACCATCCGGATGTGCGGCTTCTCGTACGGGCGCCCGATGAAACCCGCGAACTTCTTCACAACCGCCTCGACGACCAGCGGGTCCATCTCGATCCCCACGACCTCCCTCGCCCCGAACCCGGCCGCGGCTACGACCTCGTGGCTCCCCGCCGCCCCGATGACGGCGACGCGCCCCGGTTCCCTGAGCCTGTAGACGAGCGAATCGCGCCTCCCGCCCCACTTCGCCTTGTCGAAGCCGCGCTCGAAGTCGCCGTCGAAACGGATGAGGCTCGACTGGTTGGTCCCGCCGTCAATCCAGAGCACGGCGAGGTCGGGGCCCCACTCGGCGACATCAACGCGCGAGAGCGCCCCCCAGCGGCTCCATCGGATCCGGCCGGCCAGCCAATCCTTCTTGAAGACGCGCTTGTGGTCGCGCGGGATCATGGGGACGATCCCCCCGGCGAAAGGCGAGAGTGCGGCCGCGGCGAGGACGGCGAAGATGAGGGCCGCCCTGCAGGCGCGCGTGCATCCGTCGGATAGGAGGAGGGCGGAGGCGAGCGCCATCGCCGCGACGACGCACGCGGTCCCCATCGGCTTCAGCGGGGTGATGCAGATGAAGAGAAGGAGGCAGCCGCCCCCCGCCCCGAGAAGGTCGCCGAAGTAAAGGCGGTCCGCCTGTTCGCTCCAGGCGGAGAGGCCGATGCTCACGGCCCTCCCGACGAAGTAGAAAGGCGCCCCTATGACCGCGTAGTAGAGGAGGAGGTAGAAGATCTGCAGGCCCTGGCCGCTCAGCGCGTGGGAGACCTTTACGGGGGAGAGATGCGCGAAGGCCATCGCGAGCAGCGCTACGCCCGCGAAGGCGGCGGCCGCGCGCCGCATCGCCCGCGCCGCATCCTCGTTCGCGGGAAGGCCGCGCAGGTTCAAAACGACCCCGGCGAGGCCGAGGCCGAAGAGCGCGGTCGAGATGATCAGGAACGCGTAATGCGCGAAGAAGAGGAACGAGAAGACCCTCACGAAGGTGAGCTCAAGCAGGAGCGAACCGGCGGAGACGAGGCCGATCGCCGCGACGATCCGGGTCGTGGACGGTTTCATGCGCTTTTTCACGCCGGCGCGCCGTGGCCGGAATTTATGGAAGTATATCAGGGAAGGGCGGACAGCGCGCCGATTATTTCATTGGAATATCCGGGCGAAGGGGCATTGTAACGTAGCAATGCAAGGCGTTGTCCATGAGGGTGGGGCGGCGACATCAGCGGCGCCGGGTTGCGTTCTACAAGGCCCGCTGCCTCCTTTGGCCGGCCCGTCTCGAAAACTCTTTCCCCCCGGAACTGGCTGAGACGCGTTCGCCCGGACGCGCGCCGTCCTTCCGCGATTGGAGCGGCGAAACACCCCTCGAATTGCCCTCCAAGGCCTTGCGAAGGGTCAAAACAGCGATACCGCCCCCCCGTGCGGAAAGATGCCGGGGTTCGCCCCCCGAATCACATTGCGAAGACTGCGCCTTTTCAACGCCCTTTTACGGGGCGTGCGCGGCGGATTTGTGCGATACTCTTTTAACGCTGGGAGAACCCGCACCCTTCCGGAGGAGACGGGCGGTGGTCACGAGGGGGCTGCTCAAGGAACTCAGAAGGCAATACGCCCTTCGCTGGCACGGCCCCCACGGTGTCTGCCACTGGGCCCGGGTGCGCGAGAACGGGCTTCGCCTCGCCCTGCTGACGGGGGCGCGGGTCGAGGTCGTGGAGCTCTTCGCCGTGCTGCACGACGCGCGGCGGGAGAGCGAGGGGCGCGACCCAGAGCACGGCCCGCGCGCGGCCGAGTTCGCGGCGACGCTGCAGGGGCGCCTCTTCACCCTTTCGGACCCCGACTTCGCGCTCCTGCGCACGGCGTGCGCCGACCATACGAAGATGCTCACGCACGGCGACATCACCGTGCAGACTTGCTGGGACGCGGACCGGCTCGATCTCGGGCGCGTAAATATCGCCCCGCGGCCGGAGTACCTCTCCACCGCAGCCGCGAGAGACCCGGATTTCATCGCCTGGGCCCACCGCCGCAGCACACGCTTCGCGATCCCGGACATAGTCTACGGGGAATGGTCATGCGCTTGAACGGGGGCCCCGCCGCGGCCCGGCACCGCGCGGCGAGGCAAGCCCGGTTCGGGACGGCGCTCCTCCTCGCCGCGTACGCGGCCGTCGGCGCCGGCCGCGCCGGCGCCGGGCAAGTGTGGGGCTTCGCCGTGGTCTCCGACCCGCACGGCGCCGGGAGGGCGTGGCGGGCGGCGCTCGAGGAGATACGGGACCGGTCGGTCAATCCGCCCCCCGCCTTCCCGCCGGCGGAGCTGGTCGCCGTCGCCGGCGACATGGATCCGGCCCCGCCGCACTACGAGTCGTTCCTGAAGGTCTTTTCCCGCGCCGCGCCGCCCCCGCTCTTTCTGCCGGTGATCGGAAACCACAGCGACGAGGAGAAGCACGACGAGATCTGGTACGTCAGGGACACGATCATCCCGGCCATCCCCGGGGCCGTCAGGCGGCGGGCCGGCTCGTGCGACTTCCTCGTGGACCACCGCAACGCCCGCTTCGTCGTGGTCGACGCGTACACCGAGCTCGGGGCGAAGGGGGTCATCAACGAGGCGGGGAGGGAATGGGTCCGGCGGGCTATCGAGTCCGCGCCGCCGTCCATCGCGCACGTCTTCGTCTTCTCGCATGAGCCGGCGTTCCCCCGCTACCGCCACTTGGGCAGTTCGTTCAACGCCGATCCGCGCGCGCGCGACTCCTTCTGGCGCATGCTGGTGGCGAACCGCGGCAAGGTGAGGGCTTTCTTCACGGGGCACACGCACAGGTATTACCGGATGCGCGTGCGCGACCCCGGGGGGCGTGCCGCAGGGGACAGGTCGCGCTTCCCGGACGAGGATGGAGGCGTCTGGCAGGTGGACGCCGGCGCCGTCGGACCCGGCATCGCGCGCACGATCGTGCAAGTGCGGGTTGACGGGGCGAGGGTGGACGCGCGCGTTCTCCAGTCGGGATTCTGGAGGCCGGCGGCCTTCAGGGTCAGGGACGAGTGGGCGCTGCACGAATGAGACCGCCTTCCCCGCGCCTGCCTGCGGAACGCCGTATCTCTTCCCGGGGAGGTGGCGTATGATCTCGATCCGAGCGGCCGTCCTCCTGGGCCTCTTTCTCACCGCGGCCTTCCGCGCCTCCGCCGGGGCCGCCGACCCGTCCGCGGCGGCGAAGCTCGCCCCCTGGGTCGTCGAGCGGACTGAAGGGGGCGGCGAGGCCGAGTTCCTGATCGTCCTCGCCGACCAGGCGGACCTCTCGGGCGCGGCGGAGTTCGCCACGCGCGTCGAAAAGGGCATGTACGTCTTCGACACCCTCCTGAAGAAGGCCCGCGCCACGCAGCGGCCCATTCTCGACTGGCTGACCGCCCGCGGGATCGAGCACCGCTCCTTCTACATCGTCAACGCGATCTGGGCGAAAGGGGGGCGCGACACCGTCCTCTCCCTCGCCTCGCGCGGCGACGTCGAGCGGATCGAGGGGAACCCGCAGATCCGCAACGATCTCCCCGCCCCGGCGGGGCGGACGGACCCGGGGGCGCGGGCGGGGATCGAGGCGAACATCAGCTATGTCCGCGCACCTGAGGTATGGGCCCTTGGCTACACGGGGCAGGGGATCACGGTCGGCGGGCAGGATACCGGCTACGACTGGACCCATCCGGCCCTGAAGGGGCAATATCGAGGATGGGACGGCTCGGCCGCCGACCACGACTACAACTGGCACGACAGCATCCATTCGGGCGGCGGCCCCTGCGGCCACGATTCGATCGAGCCGTGCGACGACAACGGCCACGGCACGCACACCATGGGGACGGCCGTCGGCGGCGACGGGGGCTCGAACCGGATCGGCATGGCCCCGGGGGCGAAGTGGATCGGGTGCAGGAACATGGCGGCCGGGGTCGGCACCCCCGCCTCGTACCTGGAGTGTTTCGAATTCTTCCTCGCGCCGTATCCCGTGGGCGGCGCCCCCGGAGACGGCGACCCGACCATGGCCCCCGACGTGACGAACAACTCTTGGGGGTGCCCGGCCTCGGAGGGATGCTCCCGGGAGACGCTGAGGGCCGCGGTTGAAGCGCAGCGGGCCGCCGGGATCATGACGGTGGTCTCGGCGGGAAATGACGGGCCCAACTGCTCGAAGATCGCAGATCCGCCCGCGATCTACGACGCCTCGTATACCGTCGGGGCGCTGAAGAAGGGGGAGGACGCCATCGCCTCGTTCAGCAGTCGCGGGCCCGTGACAGCGGACGGAACGGAGATCGTCAAGCCGGACATCTGCGCCCCCGGCACGGCCATCAGGTCAAGCGTCCGGGGAGGGGGCTACCAGAGCATGCAGGGCACATCCATGGCCGGCCCCCATGTCGCGGGGGCGGTGGCGCTCCTCTGGTCCGCTAGGCCTGAGTTGAGAAGGCGGATCGACGAGACGGAGGACGCGCTCAACGCCGCGGCGGTCCACATCCCCTCCACGGCGTGCTCGAGCAGCGGGGTTCCCAACAATGTCTTCGGTTACGGTCGCTTGGACGTTCGGGCGGCGGTCGGGGATCCCCCCACGGCCGTTCCGACCGCCTCCCCGGCACCGACGCCCCCCCCGACCGCCGTCCCGACATCGACGGTCACCCCGGACCCCACGCCATCGCCTTTCCACCCCGAGGAGATCGTGCTGAATGCGGTGTCGTTCGAGGAGGGCGAAACGCTGACGGCGGAGTTCGTCTTGAGGCGGGATATCGCCAGGCCGTTCGCCGCTTACGCGGCCATCGTCCTCCCCGACTCCTCGACGGTCGACGCGGCGACGCTCGGTCCCGTGAGGCCGGTCGCGGCGTTCATGCCGGCTCTCGGCGCGCCGTTCTCGCGCACGCTCATCTCCCGCCCCGTCCCGCCTGGAGCGCCGGCAGGGCGTTACGAGATCGTGGCGGCGTTCTTCGATCCGTACGCCCCTGTCACGGACAGGAGGGACGCCTTTCTCGAGGCCTCCGCCGCGTTCGAGACGCGGTGACGGCGCCCCCCCGCCGAAGCGGCTCTTCCCGGGGGGCAAGCCCTTCCGGCGGCGTGTTCCGGCCCCGCAACCCGGTGGCGCGGCGCTGTTCGTGATGGTATGATTTGGCCCGTGGGAGTGGGGGCGCGGCCCCCGCAGGAAAGGCACGGTGAGAAATGTCGATCAGCCCGCTCGCTGGAAAGAAGGCCCCCAGGGAACTCCTTATCGACGTCGAGGCGCTCGAGCGTGAATATTACGAAAACAGGCCGGACCCCGGAGACCCGCGCACGCTCGTGAGCTTCGGGACGAGCGGGCACCGCGGGCACACCCACGACCGCACCTTCACGGAGGCCCATGTCCTCGCCGTCACGCAGGCGGTCTGCGACTACCGGAAGGCGCGCGGCATCTCGGGCCCGCTCTTCCTCGGCAAGGACACGCACGCCCTCTCGGCCCCGGCGCAGCGCACGGCGATCGAGGTGCTCGCGGCGAACGGCGTGGTGACCCGCGTCCAGCACGGCGACGGCTTCACCCCCACCCCGGTCATATCCTGGGCGATCCTGACTCACAACCGCCGTGACCGCCGTTCCGTCTCCGACGGCATAGTGATCACCCCGTCGCACAACCCGCCGTCCGACGGCGGCATCAAGTACAACCCCCCGACGGCCGGCCCGGCGGACACGGAGACGACGGCGTGGATCCAGGAACGCGCCAATGAACTCCTGAAGGGCGGCGGCAGGGGGGTGAAGCGCCTCCCCTACGAGGAGGCCGTGAAGTCCGACGTCATCTGCGCCCACGACTACATGGCCCCGTACGTGGCGGACCTCCCGGCCGTCATCGACATGGACGCGGTGCGCACGTCCGGAATCCAGATCGGCGTGGATCCGCTCGGCGGGGCGTCCGCGGTCTACTGGAGCCCGATCGCGGAGATTTACGGGCTGGACCTGACCGTGGTGAACCCGGTGATCGACCCGGCATTCTCTTTCATGATGGTGGACCACGACGGGAAGATCCGCATGGATTGTTCCAGCCCGTGGGCGATGGCGGGGCTCGTGAGGCTGAAAGACAGCTACCGTGTCGCGTTCGGGAACGACCCCGATGTCGACCGGCACGGAATCGTCACCCCTTCGGCGGGGCTCATGAACCCGAACCATTACCTTGCCGTCGCCATCCGCTATCTCCTGACGCACCGCCCCGGCTGGCCGCCGGGCGCGGCGGTCGGCAAGACGCTCGTGTCGAGCAGCATGATAGACCGCGTCGTGGGCCGTCTCGGCCGGAGGCTCTGCGAGGTGCCGGTCGGATTCAAATACTTGGCCCCCGGGCTCTTCGACGGCGCGTTCTGCTTCGGCGGCGAGGAGAGCGCCGGGGCGAGCTTCCTGCGCCGCGACGGAACGGTCTGGGCCACCGACAAGGACGGCATCATCATGGGCCTCCTCGCGGCGGAGATCACGGCGGTCACGGGCAGGGACCCCGGCGAGCATTACGCCGAGCTGACCGCCGAGTTCGGCGCGCATTACTACACGAGGATCGACGCGCCGGCGACGCCGGCGGAGAAGAAGGGACTCAAGGCCCTCTCCCCCGATGACGTGCAGGCGACGGAGATGGCAGGGGATGAGGTCGTAGAGAGGCTCACGCGCGCCCCCGGCAACGGCGAGCCGATCGGGGGGCTGAAGGTGGTGAGCGAGGGCGGCTGGTTCGCCGCGCGCCCCTCCGGCACGGAGGATATATACAAGATCTACGCGGAGAGTTTCAGGAGCGAGGAGCACCTCGGGAGGATAGTCGCGGAGGCCCGCGGGATCGTCTCCCGCGCCCTGCGCCGCCCGCCGGGGCGCTGAGGAGGCGCGCGTGCGGCGTCTGCGGGCCGGAGAGGCCCCCGGGGCTTCCGCCGCGACTTGGCATGAACATGATCGGCACGATAGGCCGACGCGCCATCGCCGGGATAAGCTCCCTCTCGCGCCTGTGCGCGGTGGTCTGGGCGATCCTATCCCAGTCGGTCCTGCCGCGCAGGTGGCCCCGCACCATCCGCGCGGTGTTCGCCCGCCAGATCCTGTTCACCGGCGTCGAGGCGCTTCCGTTCGTCTCCCTCGTGGCGCTTCTCACCGGCGTCTCCGTCGTAGCCCAGGCGCAGCTTTGGCTGGGCAGGGCGGGCCGCACCGGGCTCCTCGGGGATATCCTGGCGGCGGTGGTCATCAGGGAGCTCGCCCCGCTTCTGGTCAACCTCGTCGTTATAGGGCGCAGCGGCGCCGCCATAGCCGTGGAGCTCGCCACGATGAAGGTCATGGGCGAGATCAGGGTCATGGAGGCCCAGGGCCTCGACCCGCTCCTCTACCTGGCGATGCCGCGCGCCCTCGCCGCGGCCGTCTCGGTCTTCTGCCTCGCCGTCTGGTTCGTCGCCGTGGCGTTCGTCGGCGGCTACGCCTCCATGATCCTCTTCGGCGTCGCCGCGGCGGCCCCGCCGGTGTTCCTCGGCGCCGTCCTGCGCGGCCTTCGCCCGGCGGACGTCGGCAACGTGCTGGCCAAGACGTTTTTTCCCGGCCTGTTCACGGCGGCGATCTGCGTCGTCGAGGGGCTCCGCGCTGCCGGCGCCGTCACGGAGGTGCCGCAGGCCGCCACGCGTGCGGTCGTTCGATCCATAGCGGCCCTCTTCATAATCTCGGCCATCGTGTCCGTGCTGACATACATCTGACAAAAATGGGCGGCGAAGACGCGATCCTCGAGTTTGCGGGCGTGACGCTCGGTTGGGCGCAGGGCCGCGCCCGGCTTGAACGCTTCAGCGCACGGCTTCCGCCGGGAACGCTCGCCGTCGCCCGGACGGGGGAGGGGCGGGGGACGCCGCCGCTCGCCGACGCCGCGGAGGGGCTGATCAGTCCCGAAGAGGGAAGAGTGAGGTTTCTCGGCGAGGAGTGGGGCATGATGGACCGCGACACGGCGCTCGATCGGCGCGGAATGATCGGCAGGGTATTCGGCGCGCGCGGCTGGATCAGCAACCTGAGCGTGCTGGAAAACATCTCCCTCTCCGCGCGGCACCACACGGCGAGGGCGGAGGGGGATATCCTTGCGGAGATCGCGGCGCGCGCGCGCGCCTTCGGCCTCGGGGCCATACCGGCGGTCCGCCCGGCGCATGCCGCGGGCGGGGCCCTGCGCGTTGCCGAGTGGGTCCGCGCGTTTCTCGGCTCGCCCCGATTGGTCCTCCTGGAGCACCCGCTGCGCGGCGTCCGCGCGGAATATCTGCCGGGATTGATCGGCGCGGTGCGGGAGGCGTGCGCGCGCGGCGGGGCCGTGTTGTGGGTGACCGACGTCGAACCGGAGGGGATGCCGCCGGCCGACCGTTACGACTTGCGCGGCGCGGCGGGGGCGAGGGGGGATGGGCCATGACGGAGACGACGTTCAAGTTCCGTTTCGTGAACGAAATCGCGGGCGCCTTCGTGCTCCTCGCGGCGGCCGCCTTTGTCGCCGCGATCTTCATCGCTGGGCGCGCGCGAGGGATCTTCGAGCCCGTCTTCCGGCTCCACGCCACGCTCTGCGCCGCGGATGGGGCCCACGGGCTCGATAATGGCTCCGAGGTCAGGATCCGAGGCACGACCGTCGGGGGCGTGACCCGGATCCGCCCGGAGGCCGATGGGACGATCGAGGTCACGCTCGCCGTCAAGGAGGCCTTCCACGGCTTTGTGCGCAGGGGGGCTACCGCCGTGGTGAAGAAGACCCTGTTCATCGCCGGCGACTCTTACGTGGAGATCACCATGGGGGGGCCGGACGAACCGGCGATTCCGGACGGCGGGCGCATACCGTGCAGCGTGGACCGCGGGATCGTCGAGCGGGCGTCGGCGCTCATCGAGGAGCTCCGGGCGAAGGCGCTGCCGGCGCTCGACCGGCTAGACGCGGCGCTGGCTCAGATGCCGCCGTTCATGGCGCAGACCGGAGGCGCAATGCGCGAGCACGAGGCGTTCGTCCGGGACCTGCGGCGGGAGGATATCCACGGGACGATGGTCCAGTTCAGGGAGAGCCTGCGGGCGGCCCAGGTGCTCTTCGAGGCGATGCAGCGGCATTGGGCGCTGCGCGGGTATGTGGAGCCGCTGAGGGAGGGGGCGGCGGTGGAGATGAAAGCGCGGGGGGATGGAACCTGATTCCGGGCGGCGGGAAGGGCGGGGGATACGGGGGATGGGTCCGGCGGCCGCCTAGCGCGGCCCCGGGACCCCTGTCTTCACGCCGAAGGAAAGGCCCTGCGCCGCGACCTGGCGGGCGACCTCTTTCCAGAGCCGTTCCACGTCCCCTATCTTCTCCTGCGGATTCATCCGCTGCCACCCCCTGAGACGGTCGTCGACGATCCCCGGGAGCGTTATGACGGGCCGGGCGAAGCCGCGCGCGTCGCCGTCCTTCCATGGCTTGCAGGGGAAGTAGCTGAACATCCCGTGGAGGGGGCGCTCCCATGTCGCCCCGCGATAGAGGCGGTATGCGCATCCCGCCGTCTTGTTCACGGCGAGATCGTGCGCTATGGGGTTCAGCGTGATGTCGAAATACTCGGGCGGGACCTTCCCCTTGAGCGTCTCGAGGTAGTCGGCGGTCGTGTACGGCGTCCAATCCTCGACGACGAAAACGGTGTCGAGGACGAACTGCGACCCGTTCCGGTTGGAGCCGAAGAGGATCACCGAACCCCTCTTGAGCGCCTGCATCTCGGTCGGGAGGCCCTTCTTGGTGTTCTCCTTGCAATTCCCGTAGAGGAACGCCCCGCCGAAGACGAACGGGTCGGTGTTCTGGTACGGGGGGTCCGCCTTTTGGAATTTTCCCAGGATCGGGCGATAGAGGAAGCGCGGCTCGTCGCCCTCCGGCCTCTCGAACCTCTTGATGAGCGGCGACGGCGGCTCCCACTCCCCCCAGAAGACGACCTGCCCTTCCGACGGCCTCGCGTCCGGCGCCGCGAGATGAACGGCGCGCGCCTCCATGAACTTGCGCCGATGGGGCCCGCGGTTCCACGTCCGCATCGCCCCGGCGTCGGGTTCGTGCTCGTCGCCCGGGTGGTGGAACTGCACGAAGCAGAGCGAATCCGCCGCCTTCGCCGCGGCGGCGCTGAAGGCGGGCAGCAGGAAGGCGCAGAGAAACTCCGAGCAGCCCGCTGACACCTCCAGGCGCACCGCCTGACCAAAATTGCGCTGCTGCAGGCCCTGGCGCAGCACGGTGCGCAGACTGCGCACGTCTTCTTCGTCCACCGCCAGATCGGAATGGCGCGTGACGCGAAACTGCGACATTTCCGTCACCTCACGGCCCGGGAACAGGTCGGACAAGTGCGCGCGCACCACGCTTGAGACGCTGACGAACTGCCGGCCTTCGGGCGCGACGGACGCCGGGATGCGTATCCGCTGGTTGCGCCAGGCGAACGCAGGCCCGGCGGCGGCGCGAAACGCTGGTGCACGTGCCGCCGCAAAGCGCCCCAG
>ERZ1026796.1392-NODE-1392-length-16214-cov-2.929322_pt1 | contig 16214 bp, 12 predicted proteins | sample MGYA00520874_ERZ1026796 | MGnify/ENA primary metagenome ERZ1026796 (study PRJEB33270, sample SAMEA104284474) | anaerobic digester metagenome | biome: Anaerobic digester microbiome; feature: mesophilic sludge digester; material: Anaerobic digester biomass...
GTGCTTCAGCGCGCTTCCTGGGCGATGAAGCGCCCACTACAAACCGGAGCCCGTTCGTAGTGCGCGCTTCAGCGCGCTTCCTGGGCGATGAAGCGCCCACTACAAACCGGAGCCCGTTCGTAGTGCGTGCTTCAGCGCGCTTCCTGGGCGATGAATCGCCCACTACAAACCGGAGCCCGTTCGTAGTGCGTGCTTCAGCGCGCTTCCTGGGCGATGAAGCGCCCACTACAAACCGGAGCCCGTTCGTAGTGCGCGCTTCAGCGCGCTTCCTGGGCGATGAAGCGCCCACTACAAACCGGAGCCCGTTCGTAGTGCGCGCTTCAGCGCGCTTCCTGGGCGATGAAGCGCCCACTACAAACCGACAACCTGCTGGGCACAGGGGGACGGCCGGCTGCCCCTCTCTCGTTTCAGGGCCCATAATGCCTCCTGTTTCGATGGGTGGAGTCTACGCGGGGGAACAGCCCTTGTTCCGTGCCAGCCCAGTATAAAACAAATGGGCCCCCAGGTCAAGTAGGTTTTGGACGGCCCGGGAATAAAAGAAGCCGGCCCGGAATGAGGGGGGGACCGGGCCGGCTATTGTTGGGAAATCGGCGTGGGGGTTGTCCGCCGATGCTGCCACCACTGCAGAATTTGTCGTACGCCCATCACGATCACGTGTCATTATATGCGACGGGGGAACGAGCAACAGACGGCTTTGGTTTGCCCTCCTGTTGGCTTCCGATGGGCAGGGTTTGCTTTTGGTTGGAGGGCCAGAAGAAAGGTCGCCTGGCAGCCCCTTTCGAGAAGGGGCCGCCAGGCGCTGCAGAACGAGAACGACGGCAGCCGCTCTATTTTGCCCGACCCCACCCTTGTGCTACAATGCAGCCTGGAGGAAAAGGAGCAAAGCCCATGGCGATTACCCTTCGACCAGCACGCCGGGAGGATGCCGCGGCGCTCCACAAGAGCTGCTATCCCGACGCCGACCCCGAGGACGTGGACTTTTACCTGGCCTGGTCCCTGCGCCAGGTGCAAAAGGGGCGCATGGTGCGCCTCGTGGCCGAGGTGGACGGCCGCGTGGTGGGCAATGCCCAGTTGACCGTGTGGGGCAGCGAGGGCGAGATCGGCAGCATCGTCGTGGCCGAGTCGCACCGCAGGCAGGGGCTGGCGCGCCGGCTCATCGCCGCCCTCGTGGCCGAAGCGCAGGCCAGAGAGCTGGACGCCCTGGAGATCGGCGTGCACCGCGACAAGCCACACTTAAGGGCCTTTTACGAAAGCCTCGGTTTCCGCCCCATAAAAAAAAGTGGGCCAATGCCCACTTTTTTCGAGCCCATTATTACGTTGAGGCTGCCATTGCAGGCTCTAAGAAAGAACGGGCGGGAGATCGCATAGCGATAATCAAAGGCAACGGTGCCACGACGTGCGTCAATGAAGCATTGATGTTCAACAATGAACGAGCGATGTAGGTTGGCTATGCTGCGACGTGCTGCAATGGACTTTGAATAATCATTGCGAGTCTCCCGCCGCTGGCAGAAAGTTCCGTTCCCCCTTCCACCGCCTACAGCTTACCACATCATGGCCCTTTTGTAAAGTAGGAAACAAGTACTAGTTTTAACCATTCTTTTACCTTCATCCCGGTTGGCCGGGTTGCCGTGCGGGCCAGGACGTGTTATACTCCGGGCACAAGCCGCGGCCGGGATGAGCCTGCCGTCTGTGCGTCCTCCGGCCCGGCGGACCATCGTCGACAGGGGGAACATTATGGCCATCCACGTTTCGCAGCGTTTTCCGCTCGCCCATCTGCCCACGCCGCTGGAGCCCATGGAGCGCCTGAGCAAGGCCCTGGGGGGACCCGAGCTGTGGATCAAGCGCGACGACCAGACCGGGCTGGCAACGGGCGGAAACAAGACGCGCAAGCTCGAGTTCCTCGTGGGCGAGGCGCGCAGCAAGCAGGCCCAGGTGATCCTCACCGTGGGCGCCGTGCAATCGAATCACTGCCGCCAGACGGCCGCCGCGGCGGCCCGGGCCGGCCTGGAGTGCGTCCTCGTGCTGCGCGGCGACCCTCCGCCGCCAGAGCTGTGGACCGGCAACCTGTTCCTGGACCAGCTTCTGGGTGCCCGGCTGGTGTGGAGCGGCGATAGAGACCCCCTCCAGGTCCTGGACGAGGCCGCGGCGGCGGAAGAGGCCGTCGGCCGGAGGGCCTACGTGATTCCCTACGGCGGCTCCAACGCCACCGGGGCGGCGGCCTATGCCCTGGCCTTCGAGGAGCTGTGGGACCAGATGTACGTGGCCCGCCTCTCCTTCGACCGCGTCGTCTTTGCCACCAGCTCGGGGGGCACGCAGGCGGGATTGGTGGTGGGCGCCAGGGCCTGCGCCTTCGAGGGGCAGGTGCTGGGCATCAGCGTCGACAAGACCGGGGGTCACTTGCGCAGCACGGTCCTCGATCTGCTGGCCCCCACGGCGCGCTGGCTTGGCATGGACCTGCGCCTGAGCGCCGCCGACATTCACATCGACGACCGCTTCCTGGGGGCCGGCTATGCCGTCGTCACCGGCGCCGAGCGCGAGGCCATCCGCCTCGTGGCCCGCACCGAGGGAATCCTCCTCGACCCTGTCTACACCGGCAAGGCCATGGGCGGGCTCATCAGCCTGGTGCGCGAGGGCACCATCTCGGCCTACGAGCGCGTGCTGTTCTGGCACACGGGGGGTATGCCGGCCCTCTTTGCCTACCTGGACGACCTGAAGGCCGGCGCCTGAGCCCGTACCGGCCCGCGCCTCAGGAGGGCCGCGGAGGGCGGCCGGGGACCCGGGCGCGGGGCACGCCGGCCCACGGATCGCGCTTCAGGTACAGGAACTCGCGCCGGCCAAGGGTGCTCTGCAGCCCCGTGCCATAGAACCGCTCCACGGGCCGGCCGTCCGCGTCGTAGCGGTAGCCATAGCCCTGGAAGGGCAGCGCCAGCTCGACGGGCACCGCCTCGGGCCCGCGATTGTAGACCAGGGCGTGGCTGCCGGTCACGATCCGGTAGCCGGGCCGGGCCGTCTGCAGGCCCAGGACCTCGCGCCACAGGGCGGCAAGCTCCGCCTCGCGCCCGGCCTCGAAGAGCATGGCCACGCCCTGGACGGCCACGTACAGGTTTCCGCGCCGCTCGACCAGGTCACCGTAGGCCAGTTGGGGCACCACCGGGGCCAGGCTGCCCAGGGCGCGCGCCACGCTGGCCGAGGCGACCACCCGCCCGCCGGCCGCCAGGACCTGGCGCAGCGCTTCCAGGTCCCCCGGCGCCAGGTATTCGGCCGAGGGCGTCAGGACGACGACGCTGCGCACCCCCTCGCCCGGTGCCGGCAGCCAGCCTTCCATGCTGCCGACGACGGCGGCGTTTACCCCCTGGGCCGCCAGGATCGACAGGCGCTGGTAGGGATGCACCTCCAGGAGCACCGCCGCCCGCCCGGCGCCGATGGCCTCGTGGGCGCGCGACGGCGGCGCCAGGATCAGCACCTCCGGCCGGGAGATGGGGGCGGCCATGGCCTGCCGCAGGTTGGGAAAGGCCGTCGTGACGCGGCCGAACATCGTCTCGACGTCGTAGGCCGTCCGGTGGCTGTCGTTGTACAGGCCCTGCTCCTTGACGTTATAGTTCCAGTAAGCAATGCCCTGCAGGTCGCCGCCCCCCTGCCTCACCAGGAGCGCCAGGGCCAGGCCGTTGGTCACGGCGTCCGACACCGAGCCGGGGTCGCGGCTGGCCTGGCTGAGGCCCCAACTGTTGGCCGCGGCCCACAGCCAGGCCGGCTTGTCGTAGCGGGCCGAGTAGAGCCCCACGGTGCGCGCCAGCAGATAGAGGCCCACCAGGTCGTCGTCGCTCAGGGCGACGTCGGGCGGCCCGTCGCGGGGATAGGCGTCAAAGGTGACGACGAAATTCCCGGGCGTGTCGCGAAAGAGGGCCTCCACGTCGGGCAGGGTGTAGGTCCGGCGCGCCTGGGCCCCGTCGAATGACATGGTCACGGGCAGCCCCGGATGGATCCCGTGCCACAGGGCCGCGCTCCAGGCGGCATAGTCCGCCACCATGCCCGACTGAAAGGCCCCCAGGAGCCGCAGGCGCTCGAGATCGTCGCCCACGTCCGAGAAGCGCAGGCCGGTGCGGGCCTGGAACTCGGCCTCGGCGTGGGCCGAGTAATCGCCGCCCAGGGGCTCGTCCGACAGGTTCAGCATCAGGATCGTGCCGGCGTAGGGCCGCACCAGCTCGCCATCCAGCCAGCGGTAATAGGCCTCGATGTCGCGGCGGTAGCGGGGGGCAAAGAACGAAGCGCTTACACTGCCGCCATAGATGTCCAGGGGCTGGCCCGCCGCGTCGCGGCGCACGTCGCCCGGGTGCTCCTCGTTCCAGCGCGCGCCCATCTGGATCTGGTAGCCGATGGGCAACACGGCCTTGACCCCCACCGCCCGGCAGGCATCCAGCAGGCGCCGCTGGGCGGCGAGCATCGCCGCGGCCCCCTCGTGCCGCGGATCGCCGGGGTCCAGCAGGGCCTCGTAGACGGCATAGGACAGGCCGGGCTCCACCTTGGCCGGGTCCACCTCCCCCGGGTTGTTGTGGCCGATCCAGACCACGTTGGCGCCGTGGGCCACCAGGCGCCGGACCAGGGCCTCCACCTCGGCGGCGGACATCTCCGGGTAGGCCTCCACTGCCCAGCCGGCCCAGGGCGGGCCCGGCGGCGCGGCGGGCGCCGCCGCCGCGGGCGCCGGCAACGATCCGGCAAGGGTCAAGGCACACAGCACCAGCACCACCCACGCCCGGTGTGGCGGCCTGCGACGCCGCAGGGGAGAATGCCAATATTTCATCGCATTACATCTCTGTTCTTCTTGTTCTTCCCCCATTCACCCCAATCCTGTAGGGGCAGGGCTTGCCCCTGCCCGGGCCGGGCAACCGCGAGGGTTGCCCCTACAGGGCAACAACACATCGGACGTAGGGGCAGGGCTTGCCCCTGCCCGGCCCGGGCAACCGCGAGGGTTGCCCCTACAGGGCAACAACACATCGGACGTAGGGGCAGGGCTTGCCCCTGCCCGGGCCGGGCAACCGCGAGGGTTGCCCCTACAGGGCAACAACACATCGGACGTAGGGGCGGGGCTTGCCCCCGCCCCAGGCTCGCCCCCCTACGCATCGCCATCGAGCTGCTTCAAGATCTGCCCGGCAAAGGCGCAGGCGTCGGCCAGGGCTTGCAGCTCCACGTGCTCCGGCCGGTCCGAGACCTGGTGCCAGTGGGCCTCGACGCCGCCGCGGGGCAGGGCCACAACGGTCAGGGCGGGCAGGCCGCGCCGGGTGGCGACCAGGGCGTCGGTATAGGCGATGCCCGTTTTCTCGGACAGCGCCAGGCCCGGCAGGGCACTGTGGGCCGCCCGGGCCGCCTCCAGCGCCCGGGGGTGGGTCGGGTGCTTCAGGATGAGGCCATCGGCCGTCAGGGTCACCAGGTGGCCGATGCCCACCTGGTCGAGGACGACGATGAGGTCCTCCTGGCCCAGGACCTCACCGTGGGCGTCGAGGAAGGCGGCCATGCCGGCCGCGCCGGTCTCCTCGCAGCCGGTGAGGGCCAGCCAGACCTGGGTGTGGGCCAGGGGCTCATCGCCCAGGCGGGCGGCCAGGGCCAGGGCCACCCCCACGCCCGAGGCGTTGTCGTTGGCGCCGGGCGAAAAGGGGGTCCGGTCGGCGTGCAGGCAAAGGGCCAAGGCCACGAGTTGCACGGCCGCGGCCGCCAGGCCGGGCCAGCGGACCCAGCTCCAGCCCAGGGCCGCGCCCAGGGCGTAGAGCAGCGCGCCGGCGGCCATGCTGGCGAATGCCGCGCCCACCAGCAGGCTAAACAGCCGCTGCCAGGCGGGCGAGGAATAAAAGATGGGCGTGCGGTGCGTGTCCAGGTGGGCGCACAGGACGGCGCGCCGCCGCACCTCGCCGCTGGGAGGGACGATGCCCACGGCGTTGCGGCTCTGGCCGGCGGGCAGGAGCCGGCGCAGCCAGTTGCCTGCCAGGTCGGTCTCGCGCAGCATGCCCCAGGCGCCCAGGCCGCTGAGGACGGCGGCGGCGGCCAGGGCCAGGCCCTCGCCTGGCAGCAGCAGGGCCAGGAGCGCCGCCAGGAGGGCAGTGGCAAAGGCCAGGGCATAGGGGCGGTAGGTGGAGGGCGAGCCGCGAAAGGGCTCTACGGCCACACCCTGCAGCCCCAGGCTGCGCATCCGGTCCGCGGCGTAGGCGGCCGCCCGCTCCTCGGCGGCGGTGCAGCTCCCCCGCGGGCCGATCTCCCCTGCCAGGGCGCGGACGTGTTCCAGGGCCCGCGCCGCTCCATCCTGCGCTCCAGACATATCTCTCCCTCCTCCGGGTCCTGGTCCCATTCTATCACGGCTCCGTTCCCGGGGCAACTCGGGCCTGTTCGGGTCCGCACGACGAATGCGCCCGGGGGAAATTGCCAAGTCACCCGACCTGTGCTACACTCCTGCCCATGAGCGAGCCACGGCGCCTGTGCGATTACGAAAACAGCAGCTACCGCACCGACTTCTGGGAGGGGCAGGGCCGGGAGTACGAGGACCGGGCCGAGCGGTTGGCCCTTCGGCGCTTGCTGCCGCCGGCGGGCCGCCGGCTCGTGGACGTGGGGGCCGGCTTTGGCCGCCTCTCGGACTTTTACGAGGGCTACGAGCAGGTGGTCCTCCTGGACTATTCCACCTCGCTGCTGCGCCAGGCGCAGGAGCGGCTGGGCCGCGATCCGCGCCTGGCCTACGTGGCCGCCAACTTTTACGCCATGCCCTTTGCCGCGGGCACCTTTGACGCCGCGATGATGGTCCGGGTGATGCACCACGTGGAGGACGTGCCCGCCTTCCTGGGCCAGATGGGGCACATCCTGGCCGGTGGGGGCTCGTTCGTCGTGGAGTTTGCCAGCAAGCGCCACCTGAAGTCCATCCTGCGCTGGGCCCTTGGCCGCCAGCGCTGGAGCCCCTTTGACCCCGAGCCCTACGAGTTCGTGGAGATGAATTTCGACTTTCACCCGGCCTGGATGCGGGCCAGGCTGGCCGAAGCCGCGTTTCACGTGAAACAATGCCGCACCGTGTCCCACTTTCGCCTGCCGCTCCTCAAGCGCCTGGTCCCCGCCGGCGCCCTGGCGGCCCTCGACGGCCTGTTGCAGCCCACCGGCGCCTGGTGGCAGCTCACCCCCAGCGTCTTCTGTCGCGCCGTCCTCGACGGCCCGCCGGCGCCGGCAACGGAGGAGCTGGTCTTTCGCTGCCCGGCGTGCGGCAGCTCTCCGCTCCGCCAGGCGGCAGAGGCGATGGCCTGCGGCAAGTGCGGCCGCCGGTGGCCCATCGAGGATGGCATCTATAATTTCAAGGTCGAGTAGGGATCACCGCCTGCTCGACAGGTATTCGCGCGCCCTTCCCCGCTTGAACTTCTGCCCACCTTATGGTATACTGTACCCGTCTGTGACCCCTGCATCTTGTGGGCAGTGGCAGGGTTCACCCCAACGACTTGCGCTCGTTAAGGAGGTCCGCCATGAAGATCACCTGTCTGCAGGAAAACCTGGCCCGGGGCCTGGCCACCGTCGGCCGCGCCGTCGCCAGCCGGTCAACGCTGCCGGTCCTGTCCAACATCCTCCTCGAGAGTGACGAGGGCCGGCTGCGCCTGGCAGCCACCAACCTCGAGATCGGCGTCAGTTGCTGGATCGGCGCCCGGGTGGAAGAGGAGGGCCGCACCACCGTGCCTGCCCGCCTCCTCACCGAGTTTGTCAACTCGCTGCCGCCCGGCCAGATCGAGATGGAGCTCTCCGAGCGGACCCAGACCCTCAACCTGAAGTGCGCCCGCTACGAGGCCAACATCAAGGGCATCGACGCCAGCGAGTTTCCCCTCGTCCCCACGGCCGACACCATCGCCGCCCAGGGAGCCGGCCACAGGCTGCACCTGCAGGGCGAGAACTTTCGGCGCATGATCGACCAGGCCGTCTTTGCGGCCGCCACCGACGAGAGCCGCCCCATCCTCACCGGCGTCCTGGCCCAGTTCCATCAGGGCGGCCTCACCCTGGCCGCCGCCGATGGCTTTCGCCTGGCCGTGACCTCCGCCGACGTGGGCGCTGACCTCGACGAGGTCACCAGCGTCATCATCCCCGCCCGCGCCCTCAGCGAGCTGGCGCGCATCAGCACCGGCGAGGAAGAGACCATCGAGCTCATTATTACGCCCGGCCGCAACCAGATCCTCTTTCACCTGCCCAACACCGACCTGGTCTCGCAGCTCATCGAGGGCAACTTTCCCGACTATAAGCAGATTGTACCAAAGTCCTACAGCACGCGGACGGTGGTCAACACCCAGGACCTGCTCAAGGCGGTCAAGGTGGCCTTTCTCTTTGCCCGCGACGCGGCCAACATCATCCGCTTCAACGCCGTGCCCGGCAGCGAGTTGACCCCGGGGCAGATGATCGTGACCGCCACCTCGGCCGAGTTTGGCGACAACGTCAGCGAGATCGACGCCAGCATCCAGGGCGACGAGACCGAGATCGCCTTTAACGCGCGCTACATGATCGACGCCCTGAACGTCGTCGGCACCCCCGAAGTGGCCGTGGAGACCAGCACCAGCAGCAGCCCCGGTGTGCTCCGGCCCGTGGGAGGCGACGATTTCCTGTGCGTCATCATGCCCATGCACATCACCCGTTGAGGCCGATGGCCCGGGCCGCCCTCCTGGTCTCCTGGCCGGGAGGGCTTTTATCTATACGGGCGGGCTGCGAACCCGGGCCGCGGGCGACGATTGGATAGCCGGATGGAGCGATTAGCGGATGGGGCGAGGGCCCTCGGCCTTCGCCTTACGGACAAACAACTGGCCTCGTTCCAGGTCTACTACGAAGAGCTGGTCGCCTGGAACGAGAAGTTTAACCTGACGGCCATCACCGAATACGACCAGGTCCAGGTCCGCCACTTTCTCGACTCGCTCTCTTGCCTCCTCGCCGACGAGGTGCGCCGCGCCCTGGCCCGCCCCGACGCCCGCGCCATCGACGTCGGCAGCGGCGCCGGCTTCCCGGGCATCCCCCTCAAGCTGGTCTGTCCCGGGCTGCACCTCACGCTCCTGGAGGCCACGGGGAAAAAGGTGACCTTCCTGGAGCACATGGTCGAACGCCTGGGGCTGCAACGGGTCACCCCCATCCATGCCCGGGCGGAGGAGCTGGCCCACGACCCCGCGCACCGCGAGATCTACGACCTGGCCCTGGCCCGCGCCGTGGCCGACCTGCCGGCCCTGGTCGAATACACCCTCCCCTTTTGCAGGCCCGGCGGCTGGTTCGTGGCCCAGAAGGGCGAGTCCGGCTCGGCCGAGGCCTGGAGCGCCGGCAAGGCCCTGGAGATCCTGGGCGGCGAGCTGCGCCGCGTCCTCCACGTGGAGCTGTCGGGCCTGCCCGAGGACCGGTCCCTGGTGGTCGTGGCCAAGGTCAGCCCCACCCCGGCCGCCTACCCTCGCCGGCCGGGCGTGCCCACCAAGCGTCCCCTGGGGGGCTGACCGTTGGTAGAAGGTTAAAAATTCTTAAGGAACAAGCCGGCCCGTGGCAAGCTTGACGAGCTATTTCTGCGCTTTGCTCTTTTTTTCCTCATTTTTACTGGCATACTGATACTTCCTCGGCCGCCTCCTTCCTGCCTAACGGCATATCTGCAAATTTTTGTTTTGCACGGGATGGGGGTATACTTACAGTACCTCAAGTGGAGAAAGGAGATTGTACGTGAAGACAAGGATGACCGTCGGATTGTGCCTCGTCATGGTTCTCCTGGTGGCGATGGGTGCCCACGCGGCGACGGCCGCGCCTCCTCCCGCCGTGGAAAAGATCATCAACGAAGCGCACCATGGGCAGCGGGTCGAGGTCAAGGGAGAGCTCCTGGTCCTCAACCTCGAGGGCAACCCTTCCACCGGCTACGCCTGGCAGGTCCAGGGCGTGGACGGCGCCGTGCTGCGCCAGGTGGGCCAGCCCGAATGGGTGTCGCGGGGACCGGCCCGGATGGGCGCGCCGGCCACCCAGGTGCTGCGCTTTGCCGGCGTGGGCCGGGGCGTCACCACCCTCGACCTGGCGTACGTCCGGCCCTGGGCCGGGGAAGCCAAACCGGCCAAGACCTACCGCGTCGAGGTGCAGGTCAGCCAGCCTTCCCCGAAAGTAGCCGAGCCTGCCGCTCCGCAGGACGAAGCGGCGGCCAGCGTGCCGACCCTCGGCGCGCTCCCGGGCACCTACAACTGGTGCGCCCTGGGCGGCTGCACGCCGGTCCGCGACCAGGGCGCGTGCGGCAGTTGCTGGGCCTTTGGCACCGTCGGCCCCCTGGAGTCGGCCATCCTCATCAAGGACGGCGTCTCCCGGGACCTGTCCGAGCAGTACCTGGTTTCCTGCAACATCGACGGCTGGGGCTGTAACGGCGGCTGGTGGGCCCACGACTACCACGAGTGGAAGTTCCCGCCCAGCGAGACCACGGCGGGCGCCGTCTACGAAGCCGACTTTCAATACACCGCCACCGACGCTCCCTGCAACGGCCCCTACACGCACTACGAAAAGATCGTCGACTGGGTGTTCATCGGGTCGGAGAATGCCGTGGCGCCCGTCGACGCCATCAAGCAGGCCATCTTCGACCACGGCCCCGTCTCTGCCGCGGTGTGCGTGAACACCGACTTTCAGGGCTACACGGGTGGCGTCTTTAACCCCACCAAGCCCTGCCGGCAGATCAACCACGCCATCGTCCTGGTGGGCTGGGACGACAGCAAGGGCGCCTGGCTTCTGCGCAACTCCTGGGGCCCTGACTGGGGCGAGGATGGCTACATGTGGATTGCCTACGGCAAGTCGCAGGTGGGCTACTCGGCCAACTATGTAGTCTATGGCTCCTCGACGCCGACCCCGACCCCGCCGCCCCCGCCGCCCGACGGCACCATGCACGTCTCGGACATCGACATGTGGTACGGCATGTCGGGCAGGAGCTACATGGTCTACACCAAGGTGACCGTCGTCGACGAGGACAACCTGCCCGTCTCGGCCGCCACCGTCTCCATCCAGATCACCACGCCCACGGGCAGCACGGCCACCGGCTCGGCCGCGACTGGCGCCGACGGCACGGCAACCTTTAGCTTGAAGAACAAGGCGCAGGGAACCTACACCTCGCAGGTGACCAACGTCACCCACGCCACCTACACCTACGCCCCGACGGACAATGTCGAAACGAGCGAGTCGCTGATCGTACCCTGACCCTGGGCGGCGACCAGAACCCCCTGCCGGGCCCGAGGCAGGGGGTTTGTTTTTCTACGCTCGCCGGCCGGTCAGGGCTGGGGTGTTGCCGTTGCCAGGGGGATGGACACCGGCGTGGGAGGAGGGATCAGCTCGATGCGCACCTCCACGGACTCGGGGATGATGTTCACGACCCGCACGTTGGGCGGTGCCAGGACCAATGGATCGACGCGGTACGTCCCCAGCCCGTAGCCCGATAGGTTTACATAAACACGGAGATCTTCCGGGTTCAGCTCGTCCAACTGGGTCTCCGGGCCTTCGAGGACGACCTCCACCATCTGCGGCGAGACGGTGGCCTGGTAGCCGCTGCGCAGCCCCTGGAACTCCACGCTGCCCGTAAACGAGCGGCTGCTGAGGATGGGCAAGATCTCTACGTTGACGGTCACAAAGTTGGTCTCCACGACGACGACGCTGTTGGGCACCGTCAGGGGAACGCGCATGGTCAGGTCGTTGGCGGCGTTGGTGATGGTCACCGGCAGCGTCTTGACAAAGCTGGGCAGGCTGTTGAGAACCGAGGTCGGCCCCGCCAGCGTCACCGTCGACGGCAAGACCGAGACGCTGCCCCGCCGATGGCCGGCCGCCGGCTCTCCCCGCAGGTCGGGCACCACCTCCACCTCGGGCTTGTACCCGACCCGCCGCTGGATGTCCAGGCTGACCTGGACCACGTCGGGCTCCCACTCCAGGCCGGCAACCACTTCGCCCGCCACGTTACGCGGCGCAATGCTCACCCTCTGTGACACGTCGTCCCGGGCGCCCGTGACGTCGATGGTCCCGGTGATGGTGTTCACCTGCTCGAGAGCCGGGACGGGGCCGAACACCCGGACGTTGGCCGGGTTCACGTCCAGGTTGGCGGCCTGGTAGCCGATGGGCACCTGGCCCACGACGTCGATCTGAACGGGCAGGGTCAGCGTTCCCAGGGCTTCCAGGCGCACGGTCTGTGCCTCGGGGTTCAGGCTCATGACCCGCACCCCCTCGTCGGCCACGGTGACGGTGATGGGCACCACCGCTTCGACGCCCACATCCACGCTCGAGAGGTCGACCACGGCGCGCAAGTCCTGGGCATTCAGCTCGTCCAGGACACTCTGGGCCGCCCGAATCGTCACCGCCACCGACGTTTCGTCGCCCTGGTAAAGGAGCGTGTTCTCCGGCTGGTTGATGGGCACGACGGGCAGGCCGGTGTATTGCTGCACGGCAAAGGGATCGGCCTGGAGCGTCGCCGCGATCCAGACCGCCACTGCCAGCAGCAACGCCAGGATCATCGACCCCAGGTTGCTCAGAAGCGTGCGGAGCACCCCCGTCATCCTCTGCCGCGCCATCGTTCCCGCCTACGAGCGATTTCGTCTCCCCCGGCCCAACAACCACCACAGCGCCAGGCCCGACGCGGCCAGGCCCAGGACCCCGGCGGCTGCCGTGCGGGGCTCGTAGAGCGGCCGGGTGATGGCCGGCACGTTGCCGTACTCCTGGAAAAGCTGTCCCCAGGGCGTGCGCAGCGCTTCCTGGACCCGCCTGTTGCCGATAAAGGGGTACCAGAACCCATCGTAGTAGGCCCGCGAAGCGGCGAACGACCAGGGCACCAGGGGCGTGCGCAGCAAGAAGCCCTCCAGGGGCTTGAGGGCGCCGTGGTAGATCATCTTCTGGCCGCGGCTGGCAAAGGTCTCGCCGGTGCGGGCCTGCCAGCGCACCTCGTCGGGATCGACGTCGCCCAGGATCTCGATCTGCTTGATGTCGCCCACGCCCAGGCCCCGCTCGTGGGCCAGGCGGATGAACGGCAGGTCGAGGGGTTCAAAGCCCTGGAGATAGGCCGACACCGCGTCGATGGCCACCTGGTCGGCCGAGGCCAGGATCAGATCCTTCTGGTCGACCCACATGGCGCGGGGTCCCGGCCCATCGCCGGCAAAGGTGCCGTCCATGACGGCAAAGAGGCCGGAGTGGATCTCTTGCTGGATGGCCAGCAGGTCGACGACGGTCTCGTGGATCACCGCGTGGGTCCAGTGGCGCCGCTCCGACAGGAGCCCGCCAAAGGCGTTCTTCATGGCGCCCGTGATGGTGGTAAAGACGTGGGTCTTGACCGTGGGCATCTGCACGATGTTCTTGTCGAAAAAGATGCCGGGCACGTAGATGCCGTCGGGGTAGACGTCGTCCAGGACGAGCATGGGCGCCTTGGGCTCGTAGCGCACCCACTCGACCTCGGGCTCGTACAGGTGGACGTTGCGCAGCCCGTATTTGTCCGTCACCAGCTTGTGCTTGTTGTTGCGCTCCCCCACGTAGGCATCCACGACCACGGTGCGGTTGTGGGCCGCGATGAGGTCCCGGTATCCATCCTCCAACAGCGTGCGGACCGTCCCTTCCAACTGCCAGGGCGCCGTCGAGCAGGCCGGGTACCATTGCTGCCAGGAGATATTGATCTTGAGCAGGGTGGGCCGGCTCTGGTCCAGGCTGGCCTCATAGTTCGCGAGCTTGAGCAGGCGCCGGTAGTCGTCCAGCACCGTATCTGGCTGGGTGCGCAGCAGCGCCACACATCCCTTGCCGGCATAATTCTTGTCAATCACAACGCACCTCCACGTGGCGTAAACGTCCGGCGGTCCGATTCTCCGGTAGTATAGCGCAAGTCGCCGCGAAAGTCCAGCCATTGGAGCCGTTTCGGTCCGAATTGCCCGGCGCCCGCCAGGGCGAGCGGTGGCGGGATCTGGCGGTCCCGCCGGAGCGGGAGAAGGCGAGGGAGGCAGCCAGATCACCGCTCCGCCAGGATCGGCAGATCCCGGCGAGCTTGCTGGGGAGTAGCCGACTTTGCAACAACCCGGTATCGCCCCGCGGGTGCAGTTGCCATTTCGTGGGAAACGTGGTATAAACAGGACGGTTGGGCTCTCGCACGGACCAACGAGGCGACCGGATCCCAGCCTGGCAGCCACGCCCGGAAACGGACCTGAAAACGAAAGACGAGAAAGGAGTCAACTGATGTCACCCTGGATGAAGGCGGGCTTGATCGGCGGCGCCGTCATAGTAGTGTTGAATCTCCTGGGCCTGATCCCCTGTGTGGGCCTCATCGCCTGCGGCCTGAGCCTCCTGGTTTATGCCGGCGTCGGTGTCCTGGCCGCTTATTGGATGCCTCCCCCGCGCGCGGCGGGCACGGCTGCCGGCCAGGGAGCCCTGGCCGCCGTCGTGGCAGCTCTCATCGGGGGCATTGTGAACACCATCTTGATCACCGTCCAGGTGGTCGCCACCGACTCGTCCACCATCCTGAGCCAGGTTCCTCCGGAGACGCTGGAGCAGTTGCGGCAGTCGGGCATCGACCCGGCCACGCTCATGAGCCCGGGCTTCGGGGTGGCCACGGGTGCCGTCTGCTGTCTTGGCGGCCTGGTCTTTGCCGCCATCCTGGGAGCCATCGGCGCGGCCATCATGGCCGCCGTCAAAGAAAACTAGACACGAGCCGGCTAACCGGCCAGGGGCTGCCCCCGAGCGGGAGGCAGCCTCTTTGCTTGGCCGGCCATGCAGTGGGTGGCCCGGACGCCGCCCACCCGGAAGGATAGGACCATGGACCGTAATGGCGATCTGATCGAAGTGGACCAGCTCGACGACTGGGAGGACAACGAGGACGAAAACGAGGACGAGGACGCTACTTGTCCCGAGTGCGGGGAGCCCCTGGCGCCCGAAGAGACGGTCTGCCCCAACTGCGGCGCCGAGTTTGGCTTTTTCTGCCCCGAATGCGATCGGGAGATCCCCCCTGAGGCCGACGTTTGCCCCTTCTGTGGCGCCGAGCTGGCCGAGGGCTTTGAGGACGAGGACGAGGACGAGACCCACGAGCCGGCCGTCGCCGTCGAGCGCGCCGAGTTCTGCGGCAACTGCGGCCAGCCCATCGGCCCCGACGACGAGGAGTGCCCCAACTGCGGCGTCGACCTGTGTCCCGATTGCGGCGCGGCCCTCCAGGAAGAGGACGAGGTCTGCCCGGTATGCGGCGCCGAGTTCGCCTTCGCCTGCCCGGAGTGTGGCGAGGAGGTGCCCGCCAACGCCGACGAGTGCCCCCATTGCGGCTTTGCCTTTGAAGAAGAGGACGAGGATGAGTGACGAGGGACAGGGCGTCGAGCTGATCCTCCTCCGCGAAGACGCCGTCGCCGAGGGACCCGATACCCTGCGCTGCCCCTCGTGCGGCACCGGCGTCTCGTACAACGACGGGATCTGCTCCGCCTGCGGCCAGGTCTTTTGCCCTGGCTGCGGCCACGCCCTGGAGAGCGACGAGGACGAATCGTGCCCGGCCTGCGGCCTGGCCCTGAGCTTTGAATGCCCCGCGTGCGGCTTTCCGGTGGCGGCGGGCGCCCGCCTCTGCCCGGAGTGCAGCCTGCTCTTCGTGCGGCGCTGTCCCGCCTGCCAGGCCCGCATCCTCGACGGCCCGCCAGCCTGCCCCGAATGCGGCGCGGAGCTCGTCCTGGAGCAACGCGCCTCGGCGACCATCTTTGCCGCCGCCCCCGGCCTGGTGCTCCTGCGCTGTCCCAACTGCACCGACAAGTATGCCAGCGAGCTGGGCGCCTGCCCATCGTGCGGGCAGCGGGTCTGCCCCGACTGTTACCTGCTGTTGCGCGAGGAGGAGACGGTCTGCCCCCATTGCGGCTTTCACGCCGCCCGGCCCTGCCCCACCTGCAAGGCCGACGTCGGCCTGGGCCTGCCCGAGTGCCCGACTTGCGGCCAGGAGCTGTGCCCCACCTGCGGCGCGGCGGTGGCCGAGAACGACACGGCCTGCCCGAGCTGCGGCACCGAGCTGGAGCTGGTCTGCCCCCGGTGCGGGGCCGGGCTGGCCCCCGAGATGGTTCGCTGCCCGGAATGCGGCCTGTCCTTTGAGCACCACTGCCCCGCCTGCAAGGCCGGCGTGGAGGCCGGGGCCGATCGCTGCCCGGCGTGCGGCCAGCCCCTCTGCCCCGCCTGTGGCGCCGCCGTGGGCGCCGGCGACGAATCGTGCGCCGCCTGCGGGGCCGAGCTACGGTACTTTTGCCCCGTGTGCGAAGCCC
>ERZ1026796.1393-NODE-1393-length-16199-cov-2.660590_pt1 | contig 16199 bp, 13 predicted proteins | sample MGYA00520874_ERZ1026796 | MGnify/ENA primary metagenome ERZ1026796 (study PRJEB33270, sample SAMEA104284474) | anaerobic digester metagenome | biome: Anaerobic digester microbiome; feature: mesophilic sludge digester; material: Anaerobic digester biomass...
GTGAAGGTACCTCGCCAGAGAGCGGTCCGTTTTCAGCGGCACTAACGTTACCGCGCAGGAGGGTTTCCAACAACCCCTTCGGGCACCGGATTCCCGCCTGCGCGGTAACGTACCAATCGCGCTCCTACCCACGGACAAGATCAATACTGTCCGCTATAGCCCGGAACACGCCTGCGGGCAGCCGCACCCGACCACCAGGAGATATCGGCGAGCAGGCCCAAGCCAAGCCAGAGCCAGTCAAAACCCGTCACACCGCCGGGGAAGACGAGCACGGCCTGCTCGTCCTGCATGAGCCGGCGCGTGTTCTCCCGGGTGCCGCTGACGGTCCCGAAGCGGCTGAGCAGGTCCCGCCAGACGGGCACGCGGTAGTGCTGTCGCTCACCGAGCGAGCGCACCAGGACCCCGGTGCGCTCGTGGACGTCGAGGACCAGGAAGGGCACGTCGAAGAGCCCGAGCGTGGTGTGGTTGCCCACGAGCAGGTAGCGCCCGTCGGCGGGCAGCTTCCCGAATCCGTCGATCCGGGGGTCGGTGATCGCACGCCACGGCGAGAGCAGCGCCTGCGCGGCGGCGAACTCGGTGTCCCCGGGCAGGGTGAAGGGTCGGCCCAGGGGGCCGCGGACCCAGAGGCGGTCGCCGGCAGCCAGGCGGTTGACCTCCGCGCTAAAGGGCCCGACGTCCGCCACGGTGAGGGTCACCGGCCGGGCACGGGCCAGGCTAAAGGGCCGCTCGTCCACGCCCGGCAGCCAGGCCATGACGAACTGCCCCGGCTCGGCTTCCAGGTGCCGATCGAGCACCAGGGTGTGAATCCTGGCGTTTTCGGCGACGACCTCGACGACGCGGGAGGCGAGGGGCAGGCTGCCCTTCATCGGTGGGCCACCCCGCGCATCTCGGCCAGCGAGCCGTAGCCCAGCTCGTCGACGAGGGCCGCCAGCTCGTGGCAGATCCGGGTAAAGACCGCGGGCCCCTCGTCATAGACGGCCGAGCCGACGCCCACGGCCGTGGCACCGGCCATGATCATCTCGGCCGCGTCGCGGCCGCTGCTCACGCCGCCCATGCCCACGATGGGCAGGTCCACCGCCTCGTAAATCTGCCACACGCAGCGCACGGCCAGGGGCCGGATAGCGGGGCCCGATAGGCCGCCGGTGCGGTTGGCCAGGATGGGCCGCGCGGCGTGAACGTCGATGACCATGCCGGTCAGGGTGTTGATGGCGCTGATGCCGTCGGCGCCGTTGGCCGCCACGGCCCGCGCCACCGCCGCCACGTCGGCCACGTTGGGCGACAGCTTGACCAGGACGGGCATGCGTCCCGCCACAGCCTGGCGGACGGCGGCCGTCACCTCGCCGGCCGCGCCCGGATCGGCGGCAAAGGGCGTGCCGAACTCGTCGTGGACGTTGGGGCAAGAGATGTTGACCTCCAGGAGGTCGGGCCCGGCTTCGGCCAGGCGGCCGGCCACGCGCCCAAAATTCTCGACGGTGTCGGCAAAGACGCTGCCCACCAGGGCGGCGCCCAGGGGCCGGAGCATGGCCTTTGCGCGGCGCAGCTCTTCGATTTCGACCTCGACGCCGGGGTTGGCCAGGCCCACGGCATTGATGAGACCGTGTCCCCAGGCCAGGACCGTGGGATTGCGGTGCCCGGCCCGCGGCTCCAGGCTGCACGACTTGGCGGTGACGGCGCCCGCCCCTGCCCGCGCCACGCGGGCCAGGAGCTCGGCCTCGGTCCCCAGGATGCCGCTGGCCAGGATGAGGGGGGTGGGCAGCGCCACCCCGCAGAGGTCGACGCCCAGCTCCGGCACGGCTAGCCGCCCCACAAGAAGGCCGCCACCTCGTCGCGGCGTCCGGCGTCAATGCGGCCGGCGGCCACCAACTCTTCGAGGATCTGGCGCAGGCCCAGGACGGCGTGCAGCCGGTAGCCGGCCGCGGCCAGCTCCTGGCGCCCGCCCTGCTCGCGGTCGATGAGCACCACCACGTCCTGCACCTCCAGCCCGGCCGCTTGCAGGGGCTCGATGGCCGCCAGCTTGCTGCCGCCCGTGGTCACCAGGTCGTCCAGGACCACGGCTCGGTCGCCCCGCCGGAACTGGCCTTCCACCTGGCGGGCGGTGCCGTAGGCCTTGGCCTCCTTACGCGGGTAGACGAGGGGCAGGTCCAGCTCCATGGCGACGGCCGTGCCGATGGGCAGGGCCGCGTAGGGGATGGCGGCCAGGCAGACGTCGGCCCCGGCCAGGCCCCGGTCGCTCACCAGGCGGGCATAGGCCTGTGCCACGCGACGCAGCACGGCGGGATGCGAGGCCAGGAGGCGCAGGTCCATGTAAATGGGCGACGCTTGCCCCGATGCCAGGGTGAACCGGCCGAATTGCACGGCGCCGATGTCGAACAGCGCCAGCGACAGGCCGTCGCCAGGTGTGGCCGCGGGCGCCGCACGGGCCGCCACCTCGATGCGCCCCGCCTCAATGCGGTCCCGCAGGCCCAGGGCTGCCTGCCGCGGATCGGGGGCATAGAGCACCTCCCGCGACGAGTTGATCACCAGCCCGAGGCCGTCGGCCCGCAGGCCGGCTGCCAGCGCCGCCGGCAGGTCGCCCCCCTGGGCGCCGATGCCGGGAAGCAAGATCCAGGCCTCGGGCGCCAGGGCGCGCACCCTGGCCAGGGCCTGGGGATAGGTGGCGCCGACGACGAGGCCGGTGCCCCAGGCGGCCCCCTTCTCGGCCACGATCTCGAACAGGGGCCGGCCCTGACATGGCAGGGTCTGGAGGTCGGTGGCGCCCGGGTTGGAGGTGTGGCACAGGACAAAGACGCCGCGCCCGGCGTGGGCGGTAAAAGGCGCCACCGAATCGCCGCCCAGGTAGGGGCTGACGGTCAGGGCGTCGGCGCCCCAGGTCTGGAAGGCGGCGCGGGCATAGGCCTTAGCCGTGGAGCCGATGTCGCCCCGCTTGGCGTCGAGGATGACGGGCACGTTGGCCACCTCGTGGACGTAGGCCACGGTGCGCCGCAGGTCTTCCAGGCCCTCCGGGCCGGCCACTTCGTAAAAGGCCGAGTTGGGCTTGTAGGCGCACACCAGGTCGCGGGTGGCGTCGACGATGCGCCGGTTAAAGTGAAAGAGGGTTTCGCCGGCCGGCAGCCGGTCCAGGCGCGTGTCCAGCCCGACGCACAGCAGGCTGCCATTGCGCTGCGCCGCATCGGCCAGCCACTGATAGAAATCCATGGCCCTATCCTTTCAAGCAAGGTGGTAGGCAGATTGTAAAACAGCGCCGCCGATTTGTCAACCGGCGCCTACCTGGTCAGGTCGGTGCTGTCCAGGTAGATGGTAAAGGGGCCGTCGTTGTGGATCTCGACCAGCATCACGGCGCCGAACTCGCCCATCTCCACCCGGGGCACGCCGTTCTGGCGCAGGCGCCCGGCAAAATACTCCACCAGGGGCTCGGCCACGTCGGGCGGGGCGGCATAGACAAAGCTGGGGCGCCGGCCCTTGCGGCAGTCGGCATAGAGCGTGAACTGCGAGATGACCAGCGCCTCGCCCCCCACGTCGAGGAGCGACAGGTTGGTCTTGCCCTCCGCATCGGAAAAGATGCGCAGGTTGGTAATCTTGTCGGCCAGGCGGTCCGCGTCGGCCTGCCCGTCGCCGTGGCCGGCGCCGAGGAGGATGACCATGCCGGCGCCGATCTCGCCCAGCGTCCTGCCCTCCACCGATACGCGCCCCTGGCTTACCCGTTGAATGATAGCCCTCATGTTTGCCGGCCCTCCTGCCGTGACTGGAATGGGCCCATTCTACCACAGGGAGCAGTGCGGGGCAACTGCCCCCCGCTTTCTTGGTGGCGACAACGAGTTGTCCGTGAAAGGGGTCGGGGACTGCACGTGAGCTGTCAACGAATGAAGAACGAATAAACGAATTCTGCCGTTCCCTCATTCGTTTGTTCGTTTCCAATTCGTTGACAACGTGCCGGCGCAACAAAAGGCCCGGCCCCGACGCCCCCGGCTGGGGGCGCGCGGCCGGGCTCACAGGCTGCGACAGTGAGCGCTTATTGGGCAGCCGGCGGCGCGTCGCGCTCGACGCGAACGGTGCATCCTGTCAACAGGGCGCCGAGGCCTGTGATGGCCGAAAAGACGGGCATGTAGACGCCCAGCACGACGCCGGCGGCCACGCCCAGGGGCAGCGGCAGGTCGACGAGGATGCGTCCCTTGCGCTCGACCGTGATGCGCCTGACGGTGGCCTCGTGGATCAGGTCGTTGACGGTCTTAACCAGGTCGCGGCCCGCGACCTGTATCTCTTCGATCACGGGGCCCTGCTCCTGGGTCCCCTCCGCCTCGATTGGTTCTTGCTCACTCATGGTTTTCGTCTCCTTCCGGGATCTGACGGGGCGGGCTGCGCCGCGCCCCTTGCATACAATACGCCGGAGCGGGCGCCGGGTTGCAGCCGGTCGAGCCCGCGCCTGTGGAAAGCGTCGCTGGAGGCGCCGGTGGAATTTGGCGGGAGCGGCAGGAGTGTGGTATACTCGAACGGCCACGCCCACCTGGGCATCGAGGAGGAGAGAACGCATGAGCCTTGGCAAGCTGGTCGAGCAGGAAAGCGGGCAGGTTTTTCCCCTGGGCTTTGAGGTGGTCACCATCGGCCGCCACGAGGACAACACCGTGGTCGTGCCAGACCCGAACGTCTCGCGGCACCACGCCGAGATCGCGGTCCACGGCGGTCGCTGGGCCATTCGCGACCTGGACAGCGCCAACGGCACATTCGTCAACGGGCGGCCCATCCAGGAACCCCACGTGCTGCGCCACGGCGACCTGATCCGCATCGGCCAGAGCCAATTCCTGCTCGAGTTTCCGGCGGCAGCCGCCCGCCACGACACGCTGGTGGAGGCCGCCACGATGCCCCTCAGGCCGCGGCGCAGTCCCTGGCTGGCCGTCATCGCGGTTCTGGGGCTCCTGGCCCTGGCCGCCGGCGCCTTCCTGCTGTGGCCCAGGCTCCAGGGAGAGGAGGAGGCGACGCCCCCGCCGGCCGCAACCGACGTGGCGGTGGGCGGTGCGACGACCCTGCCCTCGCCCGCCGCGGAGTCGACCCTGCCTGCCCCGGGCGAGACCGCCCTGCCGACCGTGGCCCCGCCCTCGCCCGAGCCTACCCTGCCCCCGGCGCCGTCAGCGGAAGCCAGCGACACACCGGGCGTGTTGCCCACCATCGGCGTCTTTCGCGCCAACCCGCCCATTATCGACAGGGGCCGGTGCACGCGCCTGGAGTGGGGGCTCATCGAGAACGCCAACCGCGTGCTGCTCAGCGACATTGGCCGGGTGGGCACCTCGGGCAAGATCGACGTCTGCCCCGGCGAGTCCAAGGCCTACCGGCTGGAGGCCACGGGCGCCGGCGGAACCACCGAAGAGAGCATCCAGGTCACGGTGCAAGAGCCCAGGGGCTCGATTATCGAATACCTGCGCGTCGTGCCCAGCATCATCGCCCCCGGCGGCTGCGCCCAGCTCGAATGGGGCAAGGTCGAGAACGCCACCGAGGCCATCATCGAGCCGGGCATCGGCGGGGTGGGCACGCCGGGCAGCATGGAGGTCTGCCCGGCCGAGACGACGGTGTACGAGCTGACGGCCACCAGCCCGGAGGGAACGCACACCGCCCGCGCCAGCCTCATCGTCTCCAGCGACACGTCCCAGAAGCCGGTGATCGCCTTCTTCTCGGCGCGGCCGGCGAGCATCGAGGCCGGCGAGTGCGTGACCCTCGCGTGGGGCAAGGTGGATTACGCCGCCGAGGTGACCATCGACAACGGCATCGGCGGGGTGGCGACGCCCGGCGAAGCCGAGCTCTGCCCGGGTGCCAGGACGACGTACAGGATGACCGCCATCGGGCCCGGGGGGACGACGGAAGCCGAGGCGGTGGTGGACGTCTCGCCGGTGGGGCTGGCCGAGCTGGCCGACCTGGTCGTGGAGTCCATCCTGTTCGAGCCCAACCCCTGCTTTCGCGTGGGCAAGTGCGAGGTGCGGGTCACGGTGCGCAACGACGGGCCGGTGGACGCCGGGGCGTTTGTCCTGCGCTGGGCACCCGAGGGGGCCGAGGCCGTGCCGGTGGAGTGGGACGTGCCGGGGCTGGCCGGCGGCAAGGCGATGGAGTTGACCTACACGTGGCTACCCGGCGCCACTCACGAGGCCTGGCCGACCACGGCCACGGTCGATGTCTACGGCCAGGTGGACGAGATCGAAGAGGGCGAGGGCAACACCCTCACGCAAGAGATCGCGGTGCTGGAGCCGTAGCCACCCGCTACGAGCGCGGCGGGCGGCCGGGCAGCAACGCCCCCGCCCGCCGGATGATGTCGCGGGTCTCGCCCACGCCCAGGGCCCAGGCGATGAGAAAGAAGGTACCGCCGCCCAGGGCGGCAGCGGCCACAAGGTAGGCCACCAGGAGCAGCAATCCCCCGGCCGTGGCCTGCTCCTGCGCCAGGGCAGCAAAGCCCAGGAGCACAGCCGCGGCAGCCAGCCCGGCCACGGCCATCTTGACGGCAAAGGGCGCCAGCGCTTGCAGGCGAAAGGCCGGCACGCGCCGCTGGAAGAGCAGCAGCAGGCTGAGGACCTTGACTCCCTTGGCCAGGGCAGCCGCCAGGGCAATCCCGGCCAGCCCCATGCCGGGCGACAGCACCGCGATGAGCGCCACGTTCAGGGCAAAGGTCGTGGCGTCGGCCAGGACCGGCGTCAGCGTATCCTGCCGCGCGAAAAAGAACTGGATGACGACTACCTCCAGCACAAAGGGCAACAGCGCCAGGCCGTAGAACAGGAGCGGTCCGGCCGTCAGCGCCGTGGACGCCGCCGTGAAGGCGCCCCGCTCCAGCAGCAGCCGCACAAACGGCTCGCGCAGCACCATCAGCCCGATGGCCACGGGCAAGAAAAGCAGGATCAGTGCCCGCAGCGCGCCCGAGAGGGTCGCGCTCAGCCCTGCCGCATCCTTGCGGGCAGCCATCTCGGCGGAGAAGGGCAACAGGACCAGGCCCAGGGTGTAGGGCAGGATGGTCGTCAGGGTTTCGGCGATCTTGCGCGAATAGGCGAGGGCCGCCACGCCGCCCACGCCCTGGCGGCTGGCGAAGGCATTCTCCACCAGCGGGCCGACGAACAGCGACAGGAAGAGGGCCGCCAGGAGGGGCGCCGCCAGGCGACCCACGGTGCGCACCGGCTCGAAAGCCAGGTCCAGGCTGGGCCGGAGGCCGGCCACGTGACGGCGCAGCCCCAGGGCCTCGATGGCCAGTTTGCCCAGGGCGCCCAGGGCCATGCCGGCGGCAGCCGCCGGCACGCCGCCCACCAGGAGCAGGAAGGCGATGGGCCCCAGGCGAAAGGACGCCTCGCCCAGGGCGGGCAGCACGAACTGCTTGCGGGCGTGGAGCGCCGCCGTGGTGAGGGTCGAAAGGCCCAGCAGGAGCAGCGCGGGCATGACGATGCGGGCCAGGCGGATTGTCAAGGACCGCTGTTCGGGGCCAAAGCCGGGCGCCGCCAGGCCCACGAGGGGCCCGGCCAGGGCCATCCCGGCAGCCGTCGCCACAGCCAGGAGGAGCAGGAGCACCGTGCCGCTCACCGCCAGGAGCCGCAGCCCGTCTCTCTCCGACGCCTGGCGGGTGCGCAGGAAGGTGGGCAGGAAGGCCGGCTTGACGACTTCGCGAAGGACGATGTAGGCGCTGAAGGGCAGGCTGTAGGCCACCAGGTAGGCATCTGCTTCCATGCCGGTGCCAAAGAAATAGCCCAGGAGCACCTTTTCCAGAAAGCCCAGGCCCTTGACCAGCAGGGCGATGGCCGTCACCACGGTGGTCGCTTGTAGGATGCTCCGGGTGGTGGGGCTCAGGGCCGGAGCTCGGGGCTGGGGCGCCGGCCCCGGGCGCTCATCGCTCATCGGCCGCACACGCCTCGCGGATGGCCCGCGCCAGCTCTCGCGCGCGCCAGGGAGCGTCGCCCACGTAGCTGCCCGCGTCCAGAAGCTCGCGGATGCGGGGCGCAGGCAGGTGGGCCAGCATCCGCGGGTCGGCGGCCAGGAGGTCGGGCAGCGGATTGGCGCCCGCCGGGTCGCGCTGCACGGCCTCCCAGGCAGCCATGCTGTGCTGCCGGATCCGCTCGTGCATCTCCTGGCGGTCGGCCCCGGCCTTGACCAGCTCCATCAGCACCCGTTCCGTGGCGGCAAACGTCCCGTACCGCTCCAGGTTGCGCGCCAGGCCTTCCTCGCGGATGACCATGCCCGCGATGATGCGCCGGGCACGCCCCAGCAGCTCGTCGACGATGAGGAAGGCCTGGGGCAGGATCAGCCGCCGGTTGGCGGAATCGTCCAGGGTGCGCTCCAGCAACGAGTGGGCGGCATTGTCCCAGGCCACGCCGGGGAGGGTGCGCACCAGGCGCGCCAGGCTGTCCATGGCCTCGGCGCTCTCCGGGTTGCGCTTGAAGGCCATGGCCGACGAGCCCACCTGGCGGCTGCCAAAGGGCTCGCTCCACTCGCCAAAGGGCTGCGCCTGGAGGATGCGGAGGTCGAAGGCGAACTTGTAGAGGGATCCGGCGATGCCCGCCAGCGCATTCACCACCAGCCAGTCCTGCTTGCGGGGATAAGTCTGCGTGGCCACGGGGAAGGACGGCAGGCCAAGGCGCTCCATCACCGCCGCCTCCAGGGCCGCCGCCGGCCCCGCTTCGGCCGTCGAGGCGGTGGGCAGCCCGGCCAGGAGCTGCGTATAGGAGGCCGACGTGCCCGTGGCCCCTTTGAGTCCCTTGCCCCGCAGCCCGCGCCGCACCCGGCGCAGCTCCTCCAGGTCCAGGAAAAGGTCGAGGCCATATTGGGCCAGGCGGTAGCCGGTGGTCGTCGGCTCGGCCGGCTGCAGGTGGGTGTAGCCCATGCACGCCTGCCCGGCGCCTGCCTCGATGCGGCCGGCAAGCTCCAGGAGGAGCGCCCGCAGCCGGTCCAGGAGCAGGTCGAGGCCCGCGGCCATGCACAAGGCATCGGCGTTGTCCTTGACGTCCATGCTCGTCGCGCCCAGGTGGATGATGCCGCCGCCCACAGGACACTGCTCGGCAAAGGCCCGGATTTCGGACACGACGTCGTGCTTGATCTCGGCCTCGATCTGGAGCGAGCGTTCCAGGTTCACCTCGTCGGCGTGGGCCCTCAGATCGGCCGCCTGGGCAAGGGTCACCAGGCCCATCTCGGCCTGGGCCTCGGCCAGCGCCACCCAGACGCGCCGCCATAGGCGCCGCTGGTGCACCTGGCTCCAGATCCGTCTCATCTCGTCGGAGCCGTAGCGCCAGGTGAGGGGCGAAAGATAGGTGTCAAAGCCAGCCATGGCGGTCCTCCTCGCTAAGGATGGAAGGGCAGCGACGTCCGCATCCCTTCCGCCGGGCAGTGCCCGTCAGATCGAATGCTCCCCTGCCTGCCCGTACAGGTCCGCCCGCCGGTCCGCCAGGAAGGGAAAGAGGCTGCGGGCCTTGTCCACCTCGTCCAGGTCCAGGGTGGCGAACAACAGGTCCGGCTCCATGGTGCCCTCGACCAGGAGGTTGCCCCACGGATCGGACACGGCCGAGTATCCGCCATAGGTCGTGCCCTCCGGGTCCGGGTCCACGCCCGAGCGGTTGCAGCCGGCGAGGAAGAACTGGTTCTCGACGGCCCGCGCCCGCAAAAAGAGGCGCCAGTGCTCCACGCGCTTGACCGGCCACTCGGCGGGAATGATGACCAGGCGGGTGCCGGCCGTGGCGAAACAGCGAAAGGCCTCGGGAAAGCGCAGATCGTAGCAGATGGCCAGCGCCGTGCGGCCCCAGGGCAGGTCAAAGACAGGCAGCTCCCTGCCGGGCGTCATGTGCTCCACCTCGCCCATGGGTGCCCAGAGGTGGACCTTGCGATAGGCACCCGCCAGCTCGCCCTCGGGGCTGAACATCGCCGCCGTGTTGTAGGGCAGGCCGTCTGGATTGGACTCCAGCGAGGTGCCCACCAGGTAGAGCCCATGCTCCCGGGCCATTTCGGCCATGAGGGCAAAGGGGCCCTCGTCCAGGGCGGCGGCAACCTCGCCGGCATGGGCCAGGTCATATCCCGCGAACCAGAGCTCGGGCAGGACGGCCAACTGGGCGCCGGCGTCCGCCGCCCGGGCAACCAGGCTGCGGGCCATTTCCTCGTTCTGTTTTGGCTGGCCCAGGGCCACGTTCATCTGGGTCAGGGCGATCTTGAGCTCCATGGGTTCCTCCTTCCACGGTCAGGTCGCGGCCAGGCAGGCAGCGCCGACCATTATAGCATGAATGCTGCGAATCGCGAAACCGGCCCACCACAGGACCCGGCGCTCCTCGACGGTCTTGAGCCAGACTTGTCACCGGCCGCCGAACGTGATACAATATACGTCATAGTGGCCGGGGCTCCCCGGACGCGCCGCGGGTGGCAGGTCGACCGCGGGACGGCATGGCCGGTGACCCCGGAGCGGGTGCCTTGCGTCAGCCGGGAGGGGGAGAATGGAGATGATGGTAGAGCGCCAGATCCGTCGCCGTGGCGTGACGGATCAAGACGTGCTGGACGCCATGGAGCGTGTACCCCGCCACGAGTTCGTGCCATCCCAGTATCGCCCGCAGGCTTACGCCGACCATCCCCTCCCCATCGGCTTCGGGCAGACCATCTCCCAGCCCTACATCGTGGCCCTCATGACCCAGCTCCTGGAGCTGAAACCCGGCCATCGCGTGCTGGAGGTCGGCACCGGCTCGGGCTACCAGGCGGCCATCCTGGGCGAGATCGTGGCAGAGGTGTACACCGTCGAGATCATCGAGGCCCTGGCGATCCAGGCCCGCGAGCGGCTGGCCCGCCTCGGCTGCGGCAACGTCCGGGTGCGCTGCGGCGATGGCTACTTTGGCTGGGAGGAGCACGCCCCCTACGATGCCATCGTCGTCACCGCCGCCGCCCGCGAGATCCCCCCACCGCTGCTGGCGCAGCTCAAGGACGGTGGGAAGCTCGTCGTCCCGGTGGGCCCCCCCGGCGGCTACCAGACGCTGTGGGAGATCAGCAAGAAGAAAACCAAGTTCAACAAGCGCAACGTTACCGGCGTGCTCTTTGTCCCCCTGACCGGCGACCACGCCCTCGTCGAGGGCTAGCAGGTTCGTAGTAATGGCTTTAGCCATCTAGAAACGACTGAAGTCGTTACTACCAGCGAGAATCGTCCCCTTCTCCGACAGGCTGCTAGCGCTGCAGGCGCAGATCCAACGCCGTGTGGCGCTCGGCGATCTTGAAGTTGCGCACGGCAATGGCGATGGCCCGGCGGTTGCCCACCAGCACCACCAGCTCCTTGGCCCGGGTGATGGCGGTGTACAGCAGGTTGCGCTGGAGCATCATGTATTGCTGGGTGAGCACCGGCAGCACCACGGCCCGGTACTCGCTGCCCTGGCTCTTGTGCACGCTGACCGCGTAGGCGTGGACCAGCTCGTCCAGGTCCGAGAACTCGTACTCCACGTCGCGCCCGTCGATGCGGACCGTCATCGCCTGGTTCACCGCGTCCACCGCCGTGATCCAGCCCATGTCGCCGTTAAAGACCTCGCGGTCATAGTCGTTGCGCGTCTGCATCACCCGGTCGCCCAGGCGAAAGACCTGGGCCCCGCGGCGATACTCCGGCCTGCCCTCCAGCGGCGGGTTCAGCGCCTCCTGGAGCCGGCGGTTCAGCTCGCCCACGCCGGCAGCCCCGCGGTGCAGTGGCGAGAGCACCTGGATCTCGCCCAGGGGGTCAAAGCCAAAGCGGCGCGGGATGCGGTTTCGCACCAGGTCCACCACCAGGTCCGCGGCCTGCTCCGAATCCGTGGCCGGAAAGAGAAAGAAGTCGGTGGCCTGCCGGCTGAAGAGGGGCATCTCGCCGCGGTTGATGCGGTGGGCGTTTTCGACGATGAGGCTGCCCTCCGCCTGGCGAAAGATCTCGGTCAGGCACACCACCGCCGCCACCCCCGAATCGATGATGTCGCGCAGGACGTTGCCCGCGCCGACGCTGGGCAGTTGATCCACGTCGCCGACGAGGAGCAGGTGGCTGCCCGGGGGGACGGCCTTGAGGAGGTGGTTGGCCAGGAGCAGGTCGAGCATGCTGGCCTCGTCCACGATCAACATGTCCAGCTCCAGGGGATTATCCTCGTTGCGCTGGAACTGGAATCCCTGCCGCGGCTTGAACTCCAACAGGCGGTGGATGGTCCGTGCCTCGCGGCCGGTGGCCTCGGCCAGGCGCTTGGCGGCGCGACCGGTGGGGGCCGCCAGGGCATAGCGAAAGCCCCTGGACTCCAGCAGGCGGATGATGGTGCGCGTGGCCGTGGTCTTGCCCGTACCCGGGCCCCCGGTGAGCACCGCCACCTTGTTGGTCAGCGCGGTGCCGACGGCCAGGCGCTGCCCGGCGTTCAGCGCCAGCCCCTCCTGGGCGGCCAGGTGGTCAAAGACCCGATCCAGGTTGGCGTCCTGGAAAAAGGCCAGGCTGCTCTCCTCCGCCCCCAGGAGGGCCCGCAGCCGGTTGGCGACGCCGATCTCGCCGTAGTAAAAGGGCGCCAGGTAGATGGCGCGCTCTTCCTGGAGGAGGTGCGGCGCCGGCGGCTCGTCGGCGGAGGCCTCCGGGGCCGGCGAATCCACGGCCCCCTCGGGGCTGCCGTTGCCGGCGGCCGGCGAAAGGGGCTCCACGCGGACGGTATAGTCGGCGGCCAGCGACTCGATGCCCTGGGCCACCAGGTCGGGGGCCACCTCCAGGATGCGGGTGCTCTCGTGGATCAGCTCGCCCTGGGGCGCATAGACGTGGCCGTCGTCGGCCATCTGGCTCAGGGTGTAGGCGATGCCGGCTTGCACCCGCTGCGGGCTGTCGGGCGCCAGCCCCAGCTCGCGGGCGATCTTGTCGGCGGTGAGAAAGCCGATGCCGTACACCTCCTGGGCCAGGCGGTAGGGGTTGCTGCGCACCACGTCAATGCTGGCGTCGCCATAGGTCTTGTAGATGCGGACGGCGTGGGAGGTGCTGACGTTGTGGCTCTGCAGGAAGAGCATCACCTCCTGGATGGCCTTTTGCTCGGCCCAGGCAGCGCGGATGAGGGCCAGGCGATGCTTGCCCACGCCCAACACCTCCAGCAGGCGCTCGGGCTGGTTCTCGATGACGTCCAGCGTGTCGGCCTTGAAGCGGCGCACGATGCGTTTGGCCGTCACCGGGCCGATGCCCTTGATGAGGCCGGAGCCGAGGTACTTTTCCATGCCGTCCACCGTGGCCGGTAGGACGGTGGTATAGCGCTCCACCTGGAACTGGCGGCCGTAGCGGGCGTGTTCCTTCCACTCGCCCTCCAGCCGCAGCGTTTCGCCCGGCCGCACCTCCAGCAGGTTGCCCACGACCGTGACGGTATAGGCGCGGCCTTCGGGCGTCACCTGGGCTACGGTATAGCCCGTTTCCGCGCTGTAGAATGTCAGCCGCTCGACGGTTCCGACCAGCGATTCAGACAAAGACTCACCCGTTCCGTTTCCAGTACCGCGCAGGGCGAGAGCCCGGCACCAGGGTCCGCCGGCCTGCAACCTCCTGCGCACCGATCCGCCCGCCAGGCAAAGGGCGTGGCATCCCGGCAGCCCGCATTATAGCAAAAGCAGCAGAGCGCGTCAAACCGGCCAGAACTCCTCAGGCATGGGGCGCGGCTGCCTTGACGCTGCCGTGTGCCTGTGTTATACTCGCGCCAGACGGAGAGCAAGATGCCGGCAACCGTCCCCTTTGGGATATGACCCATGGACGGCGAGACTATCGCAGTCGACGACAGGGTCCAGATCCCCCTCTCGGAGCTCGAGTTCCGCTTCTCACGCAGCAGCGGGCCCGGCGGCCAGCACGTGCAAAAGTCGTCCACCCGGGTGGAGCTGCTCTTTGACGTCGCCCGCTCGCCCAGCCTCGACGACGAGCAACGCGCCCGTGTGCTGAGCCGGCTCTCCGGTTATGTCGACTCGGACGGGGTCTTGCACGTCGTCTCCCAATCCGAACGGAGCCAATGGCGCAACCGCCAGGAGGTCGTGGAGCGCTTCCAGGAGCTGATGCGCCGCGCCCTGGCCCGCCGCAAGCGGCGAAGGGCCACCAGGCCCACGGCGGCCTCCCGGGAAAAGCGCCTGGAGCAAAAGAAACGCCGCGGCCAGATCAAGAGGCACCGCGGGCCCGTGGAAGAGGACTGGTAGGGGCGTGCGTGCATTGGCCTTGGAGAGCCGCTTTTTTGTCGCCCCGGGCTCGCCGTGGTATAATGTGAACAAAAGTACAGTGTCCAGGCCACCGATGGCTTCTTGCGACGTTTTTGTGGATGACGCCCTGTTAAGCCAGGGCGTTGTGCGTTTTCGCAGCGCGCATTGCGAGCGCTGGAAGCATAGGAGCTGATCATGACATTCCAGGTCCCGTTTGACAGAGGTAAGCTGAGCTTCGAGTTGCCGGCGGGCTGGCGGTGTGACGTCGCCGAGTCCAGGGTCGTACCGCCCATCCAGGACGTGCCGGCGGCCGTGGCCGAGGCCGTGGCCGGCCCCGTCAATTCTCCTCCGCTTCGCGAGCTGGCCAAACCGGGCGACAAGGCCTGCATCGTCTTTACCGACATCACGCGCGCCAGCCCCGACTATTTGCTGGTACCGCCGCTGCTGGCCGAGCTGGCAGCCGCGGGTGTGCGGGACGACGACATCACCCTGCTGTGTGGCATCGGCCTGCACCGGCCCAGCACGCGGGAGGAAAAGGTGGCCAAGCTGGGCCTGGGCGTGGTGGAGCGCTATCGCGTGGTCGACAACGAGCCGTTGAATCCCGAGGCCCTCGTCGACCTGGGCACCACGGCGAGCGGCATCCCCCTCTCGGTCCATCGCGCCGCCTATGAGGCGGACATTTTGATTGCGACCGGCATTGTCGAGCCGCACCAGTACGCCGGCTATTCCGGCGGCCGCAAGACGCTGGCCGTGGGCGCCGCGGGCGAGGCCATGATCGCCTACACCCACGGGCCGGCCATGATCGACCACCCCGGCACGCGCCTGGCCCGGGTCGAGGGCAACCCCTTCCACGAGGCCATCACCGAGGCGGCGCGGCGCGCCGGGCTACGCTTTATTCTCAACGTGGTGCAGGACGACGAAAAGCGGGTGGTCTTTGTCCGGGCAGGCGAGCCGGAAGCAACCTTCCAGGAGCTGGTGGCCTTTGCCAAGACCCTCTACGAGGTACCCGTGCCGCGCCAGTACGACGTGGCCGTGGCGGGCGTCGGCTTTCCCAAGGATGCCAACCTTTACCAGGCCAGCCGCGCGGCCAGCTACCTGTTCTTTGCGCCGACGCCTGTGGTCAAGCCCGGCGGCTATTTCATCGTCCCGGCGCCCTGCGGCGAAGGCGCGGGCGAGGGCGTGGGCGAGCAGCGGTTTCTGAAGGCCATGCAAGAAGCCCCCGACGTCCAGTTCATCCTGGACGACGCGCGCCGGAACGGCTATCCGCCCGGCCAGCAGCGCGCCTTTGTCATGGCCAAGGTCCTGGAAAAGAACCCGGTCATCGTCGTGGGTGCCCAGGACGCCGACCTGGTCCGTTCGGCCAAGTTCCTCCCGGCGCCCACCATGCAGGCCGCTTTCGACATGGTGCGCCAGGCGATGGGCGATGGCCCCCTGGACCCAAGATCGGGCCTGAAAGGGCAGGGTCTGGACGTGCTGGTCGTGCCTCACGCCCTTCTTACGCTGCCCATCGTGCAGCAGTGAGCAAGCTAGAAGTGGACCCTACAAGCAGGAGCATCATGGAAACGACCGACCCGGAACCAAGTCAGACCCCCCTGGCCAGCGCCGAGATGGTCACCGGCGGTGAGCAGGCCTCGTGCATTCGCTGCGGGCTCTGCCTGGCCACCTGCCCGGTCTATCGCGCCACCCTGCGCGAGACCGACAGACCCCGCGGCCGCGTCGCCCTGTTGCGTGCCGTGGGCGAAGGCCGGCTGCAGCCCGGCCAGGAGATGGCCGACCGCTACTACCAGTGCCTGCTGTGCGCCTCGTGCGCCAACATCTGCCCCAGCGGCGTGCCCCTGGAAGAGATCTTGCAGGTCGCCCGCGACGACATGAGCCATCAGAAGCTCCAGCCCGAGGTCCTCACCCGCCTGGCCAGTATCATCGGCGAGCACCACAACATTTCGGGCGACGACAACGCCAACCGCTTGCTCTGGACGGACAATATGGACCAGCCGCCTTCGGGCGCCGCGCCCCACGAGACCGCCGACGTGGTCTATTTCGTCGGCTGCGTGGGCTCGTTCTTTCCGCGGAGCTACCGCCTTCCCCAGACC
>ERZ1026796.1395-NODE-1395-length-16194-cov-2.997448_pt1 | contig 16194 bp, 14 predicted proteins | sample MGYA00520874_ERZ1026796 | MGnify/ENA primary metagenome ERZ1026796 (study PRJEB33270, sample SAMEA104284474) | anaerobic digester metagenome | biome: Anaerobic digester microbiome; feature: mesophilic sludge digester; material: Anaerobic digester biomass...
CCGAATGCCAGCAACGTAGCCGCCTGGCCCGGCCCCGATAGCGATTACGTCGAACGGAGAGTTTTCAGCCATTGTCAGCCGAGACTATCGGCCCCGCAAAATGTGTCGTACGGCTGGATCGGCCCCGGTGGGCCAGGGTCAGTAGACGTTGGGGAACCTGAATCGGCGCCAGGTCGCGATCAGTGGTTGGAAGTCGGCCGGTCCGGCATCTGGATCCGGGCCATTGCCTTGACCATGAAGAAGAAGAGCGTGCCGAGGCCGATGAGCAGGACGGTGTTGCCGATGAACTGGAGCAGCGTGCCGGCGACGACAAGCCCGAGGATTGCGGCCAGTAGGAGCAGCACTAGCAGCATCTGAAATCCGAGCACCGCCCAGTAGCGGGCCTTCCACATGCCCCAGGCCATCCAGGTGAAGATCATCGCCAGCAGGGCCCACTGGGCGACGTTGACGTCGTTGCCGTTGACCTTCGCATCGGTCACCAGGGCAACGATCGCCGATCCCCAGAGCAGGACCGCGACGATCGAAGCGAACACCGCCGCCACCGTGACCACGGTCGGTCGCTCGCCGGGCTCGAGCGGTTCGAGCGATTCGCGCACCTTCTGGTTCTTGATCTCGGACTTCGCGTAGCCGCGGCTCATCGCATCGGCACCGCTCTGCCCACGGTCCTTGCGGCGTACCGGACGCTCCGGCTTTTCTTCAGGCACCGGGAAGCACCTCGCTGCCGACCGAGGCAAAGGCCTGGCGAAGGCGGAAGGCGACATGGGAGGGATCATCGGCGTCGTGGATCGCCCTGACCACACAGATCCGGCGAGCGCCGGCCTTCAGCACCTCGGTGACGTTGTCGGGGTCGATGCCACCGATCGCGAAGAAGGGCAGGTTCTTGTTCTCGGCCGCATAGGTGACCAGTTCGAGGCCGACCGCGGGGCGTCCCGCCTTGGTTGGTGTCTCCCAGACCGGTCCGACACTGATGTGATCGACACCCTCGGCCGCGTCGATCTGTTGCTTCGAGTGGGTGGACAGACCGATCAGGCGGTCCGGTCCGACCAGTCGGCGGGCCTCTTCGACGGTGACGTCGCCCTGGCCTATGTGGACGCCATCGGCGCCGACCGATTCGGCGAGTTCCGCATCGTCGTTCAGGAAGAAGGGGATCGAGGAGTTCTCGCAGACTCGCCGGAAGGTCTGGGCGGAGCGTTCGATCAACTTGGTGTCGCCGCTCTTCTCACGCAACTGGATGATGTCGACACCACCCTGGATCGCCGCTTTCAGGAGCGGTTCCGGGTCCTGGCCGTTCGGACGGGCGTCGCAGACGAAATAAAGCCTGGCCGTGCGGAGCCTTTCGCGGCGAAGCGCCCCGATTCCGTCTGTGGGTCCGAAGCTCATGACTGCAGGATAGAGATGCCCGCAGCGAAGGCAGGCACCCGACCCCGATAGCATCGTCTCCACGGGAGTCCGCGCGACGGGCTGAGAGGGCGGTGTAGCCGCCGACCGTTCGAACCTGATCCGGACAATTCCGGCGCGAGGGAGTGGACGGTCAGGGTTCCATTTCAGGCAACATGAACTCGATCGATTCGGACCGGACAAGCGAGAACACCTACGACGCCATCGTGGCGGGCGCGGGTGTGATCGGGCTCGCGATCGCCTGGGAACTCAACTCGCAGGGTGCTTCGGTCCTGGTGGTCGACCGCGACCGGGGCATGACGAGGCTTTCCGCCGAATTGCTGGCCACGGAGCTGACGGCCTATACCGACCCCTTCTCGGATCAATTCCTGGCCATGTTCGACGGCCTCATTGCCTTTGATGCCGACGGCGAGGTGATGGCCACCGAGCCCCTGGCCGCCGGCCGGCGCCGGCCGGCCTGGCTCCGCGAGATGCACCTGGCCAGCCTCACCGACTCGTCGCAGCCGGCCTTTTCCCGGGTCATCACCGACCGGGCGCTGGGCGAACAGATCGTGGTCGTCATCATTCCCCTGAAGGAGGAAGGGAGCGGGCCGAGCGGCGGCATCGCCGGCTATTTTCGGCTGGGCGCGCGCACCGACAGTGTCCTGAACCGCTCGGTGGCCAAGATCCGGCGCCAGGAGAGCAGCAACGTTTACCTCGTGGACAGCAGCGGCCGGGCGATCTACCACTCACAGCCCGAGTACATCGGCATCAGCCTGGCCGGCCAGGCGACGGTGCAAAAGGCCCTGGCCGGCGCCCCCGAGGCCTACCGCACGCGCGACGCCGCCGGCCGCGAGATCGTCGCCAGCTTTGCCCCGGTGCCCGGCACCCCCTGGACCCTGGTCGTGGAGGAGGATTGGGCGAGCCTGATCCGCGCCAGCCGCCACTATGGGCAGCTCCTGTTGCTGCTCCTGGCCCTCGGCACCCTGATCCCCACCGTCATTGTCAGCATCGGCGTGCGGCGCATCTCCCAACCCATCGCCGAGCTGATCCGCGCCGCCCAGGAGATGGCCGGCGGGCACTTTGGCCGGCGCATCACGGCCCATACCGGGGACGAGATCGAGGAGCTCGCCAGCCAGTTCAACCTCATGGCCGCCCAGCTCCAGGAATCGTACGCCTCGCTGGAGCGCAAGGTGGCCGACCGTACCCGCGAGCTGGCCACCCTCAACACCGTTGCCGCACAGGCCAGCCAATCGCTCGAGCTGGACGAGGTTCTCGGCTGCACCCTCGACGAGGTGCTGGCCGCCGTCCGGTTTGACACCGGGCAGGCCTTTCGCCTGGACCCGGAGAGCCAGCGCCTGCTGCCCATTGTCCAGCGCGGGCTGTGGCAGGTGCCGGAAAACGGTGCCGGCTGCCTGCCGCTGGACTGTAGCCTGGCCGGCCGGGCGGTGGCGCGGCAAGAGCCCGTGGTCAGCCTGGCTGCCGAGGCACCGGGCGGCGAGATGGACGACCTGGCAATGCGGGAGCAGGTGGCCGTCCTCGTCAGCGTGCCCCTCATCGCCCAGGGCCGGTCGGTGGGCGTCCTCAACCTGGGCAGCCGCTGCCCGCAGCCCATCCAGCCCGAAGAGTTGACGCTCCTGTCCGCCATTGGCCGGCAGATCGGGGTCGCCGTGGAAAACGCGCACCTGTACGAGCAAGCCCAGCAACTGGCCGTCGTCAAGGAACGCAACCGGCTGGCCCGCGACCTGCACGACTCGGTCACCCAGGCGCTGTACGGCATCTCGCTCTATGCCGAGGCCGCCACCCGCCAGCTTGGGCTGGGCGAGGCGCCGACGGTGGCCGACCACCTGTTCGAGATCCGGGCCACTGCCCAGGAGTCGCTGCGCGAGATGCGCCTGCTGATCTTTGAGCTGCGCCCGCCCATGCTGCGCAGCGAGGGCCTGGCCGCCGCCCTGCAGGCGCGCCTGGAGGCCGTGGAGGCGCGCGTCGGCATCCAGACCAGGCTGCAGGTCGAGGGCGAGGAATCTCTATCTCCCCAGGTCGAGGACGGCCTGTATCGCATCGGCCAGGAGGCCCTCAACAACGCGCTGAAGCACGCCCGGGCGAGCAGTGTGGTCGTACGGCTGTGTCGCGGCCCGCGCAACGTGGTCCTCGAGGTCGTGGATGATGGCGTGGGATTTGAGCCGGCCGCTCCGAGCGGTTTCGGGCTGCGGGGAATGGAGGAGCGGGCCGCGCGCCTTCGCGGCACGCTCACAATTGACAGCGCCCCGGGTCGGGGCACCCGTGTTCGCGTGGAGGTGTGTCCGTGATGCTGACAGAAATCGACAAGGGCCAGGCGCCAATCCGCATCTTGTTGGCCGACGATCACGCTATCGTGCGCAAAGGGCTGCGTGCCTTGCTGGTTACCGAGCCGGGACTGGAGGTGGTGGCCGAGGCCGAGAACGGGCAGCAGGCTATCGCCGAGGCGCGGCGCCTGTCGCCCGACGTGGTGCTCATGGACCTGGTCATGCCCGGCACCGACGGCCTGGAGGCCACGCGGCACATCCGGGCCGAGCAGCCGGAGGTGCGCATCCTGGTGCTCACCAGCTTTGCCACCGACGACAAGGTCTTTCCGGCCCTCAAGGCCGGAGCCCTGGGTTACCTGCTCAAGGATTCGGGCCCGGAGGAGCTGGTGCAGGCCATCCGCCAGGTCTACCGCGGCGAGTGCTCCCTGCATCCTTCCATCGCCCGCCGGCTGCTCGTGGAGCTGGCCGCGCCCAGCCGCCAGGACTCTGTAGTCGAGGCACTTACCGAGCGCGAGATCGACGTGCTTCGCCTGGTGGCCAGGGGGCAGAGCAATCGCCAGATCGCGGACGATTTGTGCATCAGTGAGGCCACCGTCCGCACCCACGTGAGCAGCATCCTGTCCAAGCTCAACGTCGGCAGCCGCACCCAGGCCGCCCTGTACGCCCTGCGTGAGGGCCTGGCCTCCCTTTCCGATTAGCCCGTCTACAACTTTTGGATGACCCTTCTCCACAAATTGCCGGCATTATTTCCTCCACGTCCCATCTGAACTGCGTAGCAAAATTCGAAGGAAACACTGATGACAGGCAGCCCCCCTGCCTGTTATAATGACGCCAACATTTGTCTCCACATGGGAGAGCGTTCAAAAGCGGGTACCTTTTGAACGCTCTCGCCATTCTTAGACCTTGATCACAGGAGGGCAAGCGGCAGAGGCTACACGACTGGACAATCACCGGCGGGCCGCGAAACGGGTTGCCGCGCCCGCACCGGCGCCGGGGCAGAACAATCCGAGGAGGAGAAACATGCAAACAAAAGCTCGCTGGACCATCCTGGCCTTGATCGCCGTCGTGACCATGATCGCCTCGGCCTGTGGCCCGACTCCGGTCCCCCAGGTCATGGAGGTGGAAAAAGAGGTGACCCGCATCGTCGAGGGGACACCCATCGTGGAAAAGATCGTCGAGACCCAGGTTGTGACAGAAGAGGTCATCGTCGAGGTCACGCCCACCCCGCCGCCCATCCCTGAAGGCGGCTATGTTACCGAAGCTTCCTTTTCCGATGCCAAGATATTGAACCCCATCCTTTCCACGGATGACGCCTCGTCCGACGTTCACACCCTGCTCTTTGGCGCCGCCCTGCGCACCGACCCCCACAGCGGTGAGATCATCCCCGATATGACGGATGGCTGGGAAGTTTCGGAAGACGGCCTGACCTACACCTTCAAGGTTCACGAGGGCATCTTCTGGACCGACGGCACGCCGGTGACGGGCAAGGACTTTGCCTTTACCTACCGGGCCCTCATGGAAGGGAATCTCGACACGCCTCGCCTCAGCAACGTGGAGTATGTCCAAGAGGTCAACCTCGTCGACGACATGACCGTGGAGTTTGTCTTTTCCGAGGTCAACTGCGCGGCCCTCACCGATCTGGGGCTGGGCTGGCTGCCGGCCCACATGTACTCGCCCGATTTCTCGGACATCATGACCAACACGCTCAACACCGAGCCAACGGTCACCAACGGCCCCATGATTCTGCAGGAATGGGTGAAGGACGACCACATCACCCTGGTGCGCAACCCCAACTACTGGCGCGGCGCTCCCCACCTGGATGGCTTTGTCTTCAAGGTGGTGCCCAACGCGACCGTCGGCGTGCAGCAGCTCAAGACCGGCGAGGTGGACATCTATGACGGCATCGAGCCGAAATACCTGGTCGAGATGGAGCTGGAGCCGCAGTTGAACATCTTCAAGTACTTTGACGATGGCTACGTCTTTGTGGCCTTCCAGATGGGTGACCCCACCAACCCACTGCCCCGCCTTGACGAGGATGGCTCGGTGATCGAGGATCACGGTATCCATCCCATCCTGAGCGACGTGCGGGTGCGCTACGCCATCACCCACGCCATCGACCGCAACACCATCATCTCCAGGGTCATCTTTGGGCAGGGAATGCCCATGAACGCCAACGTGCTGCCGGCCATTACCTGGGCCTTTAACGACCAGCTTCAACCCCGCGAATTTGACATGGAAAAGGCCGCGGCCCTGCTGGAGGAGGCGGGCTGGACCGACCAGGACGGCGACGGGGTGCGCGAGTGCCACGGCTGCATGCACGCCAGCGAGGGCACGCCCCTGCATCTCAAGCTCATCACCAACTCGGGCAACGAAACCCGCGAAAGCATCGGCCTCATCGTCCAGGACCAGCTCGGCAAGCTGGGCTTTGACCTGGAGTTTGAGCCCATGGAATGGAACGCCTTTGTGACCACCCTGGTGGGCCAGAACTTTGACATGTGCATCGTGGGCTGGACCAATGCGGGCAGCGACCCCGACGACGAGACGTACTGGGGCAGCATGAACGACCAGCCCGGCGGTGGGTTCAACTTTGTGTCCTACTATGACACGGAAGTGGACGCGCTGCTGAAGGAGGCCAAGACGATGCCCGGATGCCAGGCCGAGGATCGCGGGCCGCTGTACAAGACCATCCAGGAAATGATCTATGAAGATCAGCCCTACACCTTCCTGTACGTGCCCCGCGCCATTCTCGTTCACAACAAGCGCATCGCGGGCATGGACCTTGGGGCGTGGGATTTCCGCTACAGCATCTATGACTGGTACATCCAGCCGGTCGAATAGCCTGATAGGTGCCTGACGGGCAGAAGGGGATGGGGCGCAGCCGCTGCCCCATCCCCGGGCCCAGCCGGCCGGTACCGGCCGCCCCCAATGCGAGGGAGATTTTCCATGACCCGCTACGTTCTTCGTCGTCTGCTGCAGGCCATCCCAACCTTTTTTGGGATCACAATCCTGACCTTTGCCATCGTCTACCTGGCCCCGGGCGACCCGGTTCTGCAGCAGACCTTTAATCCGCGAATCAGCACGGCCACCCGCCAGGAGCTGAACCACCGCCTGGGGCTCGATCAACCGCTGACCGTGCAATATCTCACCTGGCTCATCGGCAACGACTGGCAGGAAGACACCGAGCTGCTGCCCAGGCGAGGCATCCTGCGGGGCGATTTCGGGGTGTCCTTCATCGAGCACCGGCCGGTTCTGGAGATGATCGGTGACCGGCTGGGTGCCACGCTGCTGCTGACCGGCACGGCCACCCTCATCGGCTATGCCCTGGGCATCCCCGTCGGCGTGTATGCCGCCGTGCGTCGGGGCGGCCTCTTTGACAATCTGTCCCGGATCCTGGCCGTCATCTTTAACTCTATCCCCGGCTTCTGGCTCAGCCTGATCCTGATCCTGATCTTTGCCGTCAAGTTCCGCGAGTGGAACCTGCCGGCCATCGCTTCGGGCGGCATGTACACCGTCCGGCCGGGAGTCGACCAGGGCTTGAACCTGCTGGACCGCATCGTCCATCTCCTGCCGCCGGCCCTGGTCCTGGCCACGGCACCCATCGCCACTGTGTCGCGGCTGATGCGCACCCAGGTGCTGGAGGTTGTCCAACAGGACTATGTGCGGACGGCGCGGGCCAAGGGTGTATCAGAGCGCAAGGTCTATTTTCTCCACGCGCTGCGCAACGCCCTTATCCCCCTGGCCACCATCCTGGGCCCCACCCTGGCGGGACTCATCGGCGGGGCCGTCATCGTCGAGACGGTCTGGTCGTGGCCCGGCCTGGGGCGGCTGTTCGTCAACGCCAACTTTCAGCGCGACTATCCGGTGATCCTGGCCGGCTTTGTCCTCGGGGCAGTGGGCGTCATCCTGGGCAACCTGCTGTCGGACGTGCTCTACGGCTGGATCGATCCCCGGGTGCGCTTGAGTTAGGGGCAGGACCATGACACCAACCACGTTCGAGAGAGTGCCGGCCATCCGGCACAAGCTGGCGCGATCCGAATCCGAGATCGACCTGGCCCGCGAGTCGCGCGGCTACTGGGACTCGGCCCTGCTGGCCCTCCGCCGTGACCGGCTGACCCTGGCGGCCTTTGCCATGCTGCTGGTCACGGCGCTCTTTTGTTTTGTCCTCGCCCGGCCCGTCACCGAGGCCCTGGGCATCGACCCGAATGACACGGACCCTCTCATCGCCTTCGAGGGACCCAGCGTCGCCCACCCCATGGGGGTGGACCAGGTGGGCCGCGACCAGTTGGCCCGCCTGCTGTATGGCGGGCGGGTGTCTATCGGCATCGGTTTTTTCGCCGCCGTGATCATCATGACCATCGGGCTGGCGTTGGGCAGCATCGCCGGATTTTATGGCAAGATCGTGGACGACGTGGTCATGTGGTTCATCAACACCCTGAACTCGATCCCCTTTATCCTGCTGCTGCTCATCATCTCGCTGTTGTTCAAGCCAACGGCGCTGACGTTGACCATCTTTATCGGGCTTGTGAGCTGGACCGAGATCAGCCGCATTGTGCGCGGGCAGGTACTCCAGGTCAAGGAGATGGAGTACGTCACGGCGGCCCGCGCCCTGGGCACGCCCACCTCGTGGCTGATCGTGCGCCACATCTTGCCCAACGTGGTACCCGTGGCCATCATCTTTTCGGCGCAGGTCATCGGCGGGGTCATCCTGATCGAGTCGGCCCTCAGCTTCCTGGGGCTGGGCGTCCAGCCGCCGACAGCCACCTGGGGCAACATGCTCAACAAGGCCCAGTCCTACTTTACCCTGGCCCCTCACCTGGTGGTCTGGCCCGGCCTGCTCATCAGCCTGACCGTGTTGTGCCTGTACGTTATCGGCGACGGCCTGCGCGACGCCCTGGACCCCACCATGCGCGGCAAGCGGTGATCCGTGCTGCCTGCATAAAATGGAGCGGCGCTGTGTATACGGCGCCGCTCCATTTTGCAGTACAGGCAACGCGTGCTTACAGGGGAACCTCGTCTCCGGCAGCCTCCGGTTGATACAGCACCTCGACCACCGTGAAGCGCCTGACCCCGTCCGGGACGGGCCAACTGATCTCGTCGCCGGCCCGGTACCCCAGGACGGCGGTCCCGATAGGCGCCAGGACCGAGATCTTGTTCTCGTCGAGGTTGGCCTCGTCGGGAAACACCAGGGTAAGGTCCATGGTCTCTTGCGAGTCCAGGTCCAGCAGCCGGACCGTGGAATTCATGGTGACCACGTCTGCAGGAATCGCGGAGGGTGATAGGACCTGGGCAGCGGCGATTTCCTGCTCCAGCTTGTGCAAGTACTCGTTTCCCCGTGGCTCCAGGCGCTTGGCCTCGACGATCAGCTCTTTCAGCTTCTGGAGGTCGGCCTCTGTGATCAAAACCCTGTGTTCGCTGACGTCAGTCGTTCCGGATTGGGACGGAATCGCTTCCATTGTGTTCACCTCATTGCGTAATGGCAGCAGGGGCCGCCAGCAGCCGGCCCGCGGACATGCTGCACTGTTTGGTAAATAAAGCTCGGCCACGCCGTCCTGGTTCCTTTCGAGAGCGCGCGTGGCCGAGCGTCGTGGATGAGCCGGCCAGAGATCCCTTCAGATCACCGGCCTGGCTACACGGTTGCTCTCGCTAGGGAAACACCCCGCGCGTGCGGATGGCGTCGGCCACCTTGTTGACGGCCAACATCACCGCGGCCTGTCGCATGGGAACACCCCGCACCTCGGCAAAGTCCCACACCTCTTTGAAGCTGCGGGTCATGATGCTATTCAGAGTGCGATTGATCTCGCTCTCCTCCCAGAAAAAGCTCTGCAGGTCCTGAACCCATTCCAGGTAGCTGACCGCCACACCGCCGGCGTTGGCCAGGATGTCGGGCACGAGGATGATCCCCCGCTCCGCCAGGATCTCGTCCGCCTCGCGTGTCGTCGGGCCATTGGCAGCCTCGACGATGATGGAGGCCTTGACGTTGGCGGCGTTGTCGCCACGGATCTGCTGCTCCAGCGCTGCCGGGATGAGCACGTCCACCGGGGCGCTGAGCAACTGCTCGTTGTCGATCTGCTCGACACCGGGGGCCGAGTACCCCTCCAGCAGGTGATGGGGGTGCCTGGCAGCATGGTCGAGCATTGCCGGCACGTCGAGGCCGTTGGGGTTATAGTACCCACCGCTGATGTCGCTCACGGCCACGATCTGGCAGCCCATTCCGTGCAGGGTCTCGGCGGCGACGGAACCCACGTTGCCAAAGCCCTGGATGGCCACCTTGGTGCTGGACAGGTCGCGGTTCTTGCGCTGCAGGACCTCGCCCGTGACAATGGCCACACCCCGTCCCGTTGCTTCCCGGCGTCCGAGAGAGCCGCCGAGGGGGATGGGCTTGCCTGTCACGATCTCGAGGACGGACTTGCCCTCCACCATGCTGACGGTATCGGCCATCCAGGCCATGGTCTGCGCGTTGGTGTTGACGTCGGGAGCCGGGATGTCGCGCTTGGGCCCCAGGATGGGCAGGATGGCAATCGTGAAGCGGCGGGTGAGGCGGCTAAGCTCGGTCTGGGAGAGCTGGGTCGGGTCCACCTCCACGCCACCCTTTGCTCCGCCGTACGGCAGGCCGACGACCGCGCACTTCCAGGTCATCAACGCGGCCAGTGCCCGGACCTCGTCGATGTCCACGTTGGGGTGGTAGCGGATGCCACCCTTGCACGGCCCACGGGCACTGGAGTGCTGAACGCGGTAGCCGTTAAACACCTCCACCCGGCCATCATCCATGATGACGGGCACTGACACCTTGAGCTCGCGCTCCGCGGTGCTCAGGATCCGGACAATGCCGGGATCCAGGTCAAGCTGCCTGGACACGTCCTGGAGCTGCGCAAGAACCTGCGTCCACAGGTTCTGCTTGGGCGGGGCCGGTGTCATTACGAACTCGACGGGGGCCTGCGCCTGGGCTTCATTCGGTTGGGTCGCCATTAATCTCTCCTTATCACCTTACCTTGTGGGTTGCCCCTCTGCGCCGAGGGGGTACTATCGTTCCCATACCTGGATGGGACGGTTGTGAAGCGAGCTAAGGACGGCGGCATAGCCGCGCCTCTTTTCCACATCTTCGGCATCGATCACCTGCACGTCCAAGAGACATTTCAATTGCCCCGGGCCGACGCACCTGGCATAATCCTCCACCAGGGCATTTTCCATGGCGGCCACGAGGGCGTACAGATCTTCGGTCTTGCGCTCGGCACGGACAATGAGATGGATGGGCGAGACGCACGAGGAATCGCCAAAGGCGAGATCTTCGGGCGTCGCGTCATAGTCAAAGACAAAGACCGAGGAGACATTCTTGTCCATGTCGCCGAGGGCTTTTGCAACCTGCTGGGCCAGGCTATGATGGGTGTGGAAGCGGGCCCGGTTGTCACCCTGGCGCAAGAGCTCCAGCGTCGCTTGCGGGCCAACCAACTGCATCTTGTCCGCACAATAGACCAGCGCTTCCTCCAGAAACCCCTGAGTGACGCTGGCTGCATCCGGCAGATGCAGTGGCGGCGGGCTCCCTCCGGCGACGGCCTTGTCCGTCGCTGGATACGTTTGATCGTCCCCCATGAGTGCCTCCTCCTGATCGATCGCTGCGGAGAGGTATCAAGCGAGTCACATCCGGCCCGGGGCACCCGAGCTGATCGCCCAACCCCACGCCGCCATACGAATGGCGCCATGGCAATCATACCCGAGGGGAAGCGGTTTGTCATCCGATCATCGACGGGTCTTTCCTTCCACAAAATGAGGATCCGGCAAGCGTTTTGCTTCAACATTTGTGGAGTGCGGTCAACAAACGTGCAGCGCCGGCTGCGAGATGCGGCCGGAGCAAGGTGAGGTAGCGTGCGACTCTCATATGGAGAAGCAGAGGGATGGCCCATCAGGCTATTCACCGGGTTCCGAGGGGTCCCAGGGGGGATCCAGCGACACCAGGCCCTCTTGCAAGGCGTACAGCGTGGCCTGGACGCGGTTGGCCAGGTGGAGCTTGCCCAGGATGTTGCTGACGTGGCTACGCACAGTGGCTTCGGTCACCACCAGGCGCCCGGCAATCTCGGGATTGCTGAGGCCACGGGCCACCAGGCGCAGAACCTCCAGCTCGCGCTCGCTGAGGGGCTCGGGCGTGAGGGGGCGCTGGGCTCCCTGGCGCATCTCGGTGAGAACCTTGCGGGCGATGCCGGGCGCCAGGGAGGGCTCGCCGCGGTGTACCTGGCGGATGGCCTCCACCAGCTCGGCGGGCTCCGAGTCCTTGAGCAGGTAGCCCAGGGCCCCCGCCTTGATGGCCGGAAACACCTTGTCGTCGCCGGCAAAGCTGGTCAGAACCAGGACGCCCGGGCTCGAGCGGCCGGAGGTGAGGAGACGCGTCGCCTCGATGCCGTCCAGGCGGGGCATGACCAGGTCCATCAAGACGACGTCGGGCTGCAGGGCCTCGACCTGGGCGAGGGCTTCCTGGCCGTCGGCGGCCTCGCCCACCAGCTCGATGTCGTCGATCTCGGCCAACAGCGCCCGGATTCCCCTGCGGACAATGGCGTGGTCGTCGACCACCAGCACGCGGATCGTCTCCTGGGCCATGATTCCTCCCGGTCGTCAGACCTGCACCCGCACCCGGACGGCGGTTCCTTCGCCCGGCTTGCTGCGAATCTCCCACTGGCCGTGGATGCGCTGCACGCGCTCCTCGATCCCGCCCAGGCCCATGCCGCCTCCCTGGCGGGCGGTTTCGGGATCAAAGCCGATGCCATCGTCGCACACCTCGAGGTTGACGGTGTGGTCGTCGTAGGCGAGGCGGACCTCGAGATTCGTGGCACGGGCGTGTTTCACCACGTTGTTGAGCGCCTCCACGGCAATCCAGAAGAGCTCGGTGTCCACGGCCAGCGACAGGCGCTTCTCACCTTCCACGTCGAGGTGGGTCAGCAGTCCGGCCCGCGTCTCGACGGCGGCCAGGCGGGCCTGCAAGGCGCTGACCAGCCCTTCCTTGGCCAGCACCGGCGGGCGCAGCTCAAAGATGAGCATGCGCATGTCCAGCATGGCCTCCCGCGCCGTGGCGTGCAGATCCTTCAGGTTTTCGGTCGCCACGCCGACCTTGCCCGTGGCCAAGGCCAGGCGGGTGGCTTCGGCATAGAGGGCGATGCTGTACAGGGCCTGGGTCACCGAGTCGTGCAGCTCGCGGGCCAGCCTCTGGCGCTCCTCGACGACGGCCATCTGGCCGACCTTTTCGTTCAAGCGGGCGTTTTCGAGGGCCAGGGCAGCCGCATCGGCAAAGAGGCTCAGGATGCGGACGTCCTCGGGGGTAAAGCCCCCCGGCTTGTTGGCCACGTTCAACGCCCCCACCGTGGAGCCCTGCACGCGCAGGGGCATGGCCAGCATCGTCTCGACGCCCAGCGGCAGATCCGTGGCCCCCGACAATTCTCGCGCATCGTCGATCAACACGGGCCGGCCGCTCAGGACCGCCCTTCCGGCAAAGCTCCTGGTCACCGGGACGTGGCCCGTCTCGACCTGCAAGGCGCCGCCCGACTGGGCGACGTCCATCATCGACCCGCCGTCCCAGAAAAAGAGCGCGCAGCCGGTGGCCATGGTGAGCTGGCAAGCCTCCAGGTAGACGATGTCCAGCACCTCGTGGAGTTTGAGCTTTTCCAGGAGGGCAGTGGTGATGCGCTGCAAGCTCTCGATCTCGGCCACGCGCCGGCGCGAGTCCTCGTACAGCTCGGCGTTGTCGATGGCGAGCCCCACGTCAATGGCAAAGGACCGCACCAGGCGCTGGTGATGGGCGGAGTAGTGGTTGGGCTCAAAGTGGCCCAGGCTCAACATGCCCACCGTCTGCCCGCGAATGATGAGCGGGATGCCCATCCAGCAGCGGATAGGCTCGGGGCTATCGAGGGCTGCGCGATACTCCCTGGCCCAGGGCGTCTCGTCGTGAACGTCGGGAATGATCACCGGCTCCTGCTGGAGTACCACGCGCTGATAATAGGCGCGATGCGCGGGAAAGCGCAGGTGCAGCGCCTGATCCTGGGGCAGCGATCCCCGGTAGGCCTGGACGACGAGGTGCTCTCCAGCGGTGGTGCGAAGGATGGCGGCGCTGTCGTAGGCCACCACCGTCTGGAGCTGCTTCAAGATCTGGCGCAACAGGGGCTCCAGCTCCAGGGTGCCCGCCACGTGGCGCGACACCTCCAGGAGGGTCGCCAGTTCGTAGGTGCGCTCCCGGACCTCCAGTTCCGAGGTCTGCTGGGCCAGGATGCGCTCGGTGACGTCGGTTATGTAACCCTCCAGGGCCACCAGGCGGCCGTCGGAGCCATAAACCCCCCGGCCCTGATCCCAGACCCACTTTTCCTCGCCGCCGGCGGTGAGGATGCGGTAGGTGAGGTGGAAGGACTCGCCTGCGGCCAGGGCGGCCTGCACCTGCGCCCAGATTGCCGGCCTCTCGTCGGGATGGATCAGGTCCTGGACGCTGGCCCCGGCGCCGCGGGTCAGCTCGTCCGGCGAGTAGCCGGTGAGGGCCAGGCTCCCCTGGCTGGCGAACTGCATGGGCCAGCCCGGCATGTTCAGGCAGCGGTAGGCCATGCCCGGCACGTTGCTGAGGAGCGTGCCCAGGATCCGCTGGCTCTCGTCCCGCGCCAGCACGACGCGACGGACGACAAAGAAGAACAGGCCGGCAGTGATCAGGAGGAACAGGAGGTCGGCGGCGACTTCCAGGTAGGGAAGCAGGCTCGAGCCGGGGATCCAGGCAGCCAGCGCCCGCCTGGCGAAAAGCAGCCAGGCGGCCCCCAGCAACACGTATAGGGCGAGCAGAGCCAGGCCGCCGCGCCTCGTCCACAGCCACCTGGCGGCATCCCTGGCCCCGTTGTCCTTCGTACCCACGGCCAAACTCTGCGTCTCCAGCACTCTTTCCCCGGCAACCTGTGGCACAATTGTACCACGAAGCTGGCCGCGGTGCAAAGCTACCCCTCTTCGGGCCGGCGGCGCCCGGACCTCGACCACCGGCGGCGCACGATTGGACATCGGGCGGCGGACCGTGCTACAATCCACGCGCCGAACCCACGCGCCGAACGCACGGTGAGGCAAGCATCTTTCCTGGTCAAAGGAGACCCGACTTTGAAACCACAGCTATTTGCACTGCTGACCGCTGCCGCCTGGGGCATTGGAGGCTACTTTGAGAAGAAGGGGCTCCACCTGGGCAACCTCTCGCCCCAGATGGGCATTACCATCCGCACCGCGGTGGCCCTGGTCATCCTCGCCATCGCCAGCTATCCTCAATGGAAGACGCTGCCGCAGGCCGGCGGCAAGGCCCTGCTCATGATGGTGGTGGGCGGCGGCGTGGTGGCCGGGGCCGTGGGCATGCTCTGCTTTTACACCGCCCTCAAGGGCGCGCCCCTGAACCGGGTCATGCCCATCGCCTTTACCTCACCGCTGTTCGGGGCGCTGATGGGCCTCATCCTTGGCGGCGAGCCCCTGACGCCCAAGACCGCGGCCGGGATGCTGCTCACCATCGGGGGGATCGTGCTGCTGACGATCTAGAGACTGTTTGGGCGGGCCAACAAACGGGCAGCTCGTTCGTTCGTAGTGGGCGATTCATCGCCCAAGAAGCGCGCTGAAGCACGCACTACGAACGACCGCGCTGAAGTACGCACCACGAACGGGCTCTCTGACGGGCTGCTACGCCTCCGGCGCACTCTTTTGTACGTACCTGCACTTCGGAAAGTTGCTGCACCCGACAAACTCGCCGTACTTGCCCGTCCGCTTGACCAGGGCGCCGCCGCAGCGGGGGCAGACCTGGCCCACCGGCTCGGGAGCCCCGGCGGCCTTCTTTCCGGAGGCGCGGCTTCCCTTTGCCTTGCCGCTGCCCTGCCCCTTGCGCTCTCCCCGGCCGCCCCGGCCGCGGGGCCGCGGCGGAGGCGCCTCGACGGTGACGGTGGGCATCTCCACCTGGGCCTTTTGCACGGCGGGCTCCAGCCCCGCCCAGAAGCCTTCCAGGGCGGGCAGGCGCTGCGCCCGCCCGGCGGCGATCTCGTCCAGCGTCTTTTCCATCTGGGCCGTGAAGCCATAGTCGAACTGGGTGGGGAAAAAGCTGACCAGCAAGTCGCAGACGACGAAACCCAGGGCGGAGGGCTTCAGGAAGCGCCCCTCCTTGAGCACGTAGCCCCGCTCCTGGATGAGGTCGACCATGCTGGCAAAGGTCGACGGCCGCCCTATGCCGCGCCGCTCCAGCTCCTTGATGAGCGACGCCTCGGTGTAGCGCGGCGGCGGCTGGGTCCAGTGCTGCTTGGGGATCAGCTCCAGGAGGTCCAGCCCCTCGCCGGCGCGCAGCCCCGGCAGCGGCCCAGCCTCCTCTTCCTCTTCGCCCGGGTCGCGGCCTTCCTCGTAGACCTTCAGGAACCCGGCAAAGACCAGCACCCGGCCCACGGCGCGAAAGAGGTAGGGCAGCCGGTTGTCCCGCTCGCCCCGGGCCGTGGGCCGGGGGCTGGTCTTTGCCGGGTTCCTGAAGGGCTACGAGGAAGGCCGCGACCCGGGCGGAGAGGAAGAGGAG
>ERZ1026796.1399-NODE-1399-length-16155-cov-4.049663_pt1 | contig 16155 bp, 11 predicted proteins | sample MGYA00520874_ERZ1026796 | MGnify/ENA primary metagenome ERZ1026796 (study PRJEB33270, sample SAMEA104284474) | anaerobic digester metagenome | biome: Anaerobic digester microbiome; feature: mesophilic sludge digester; material: Anaerobic digester biomass...
TGAGCTTCCCCCCATTCTTTGGACAGAACAGGCGGGTAAATAAGGTGCATTTCGGCCCGGCCGTTTCGTAGCTTCGCGGAACGCAGAGAACCTTGAAGTAGCCAGATTTCCGCTCCGGCCGAAAAAACGCCGCTCCAGAATGCCCTAGGAACAGCGATCTCGTTGCGATTCATCCTAGACTCTCAGCTCAAACGAAGAGAGAGGATCCATGTGAGCCGATCCGCCAAAATATATTTCCCGAGGCGTTCGATAGCCCAACGATGAATGCAATCGCTCGGTGTTGTAGAACATGAAGTAGTCGGCCAGGCATCGACGCGCCTGATCCACCGTTTCGTAGGCGTGGAGATAGACTTCTTCATATTTAACCGTCCGCCACAGCCGCTCGATGAAAATGTTATCGAACACCCGGCCGCGGCCATCCATCGATATTCGAATCCCCCTAGATTCAAGCCGCCCAGTAAAATCCGGGCTTGTGAACTGTCCCCCTTGATCACTGTTGAAGATTTCCGGCCGGGAAAGCCCCAACGCACGGTCCAACGCCGTCAGACAGAACTCTTTATCTAAAAATATGGAGAGTTCCCAAGCCAGAACGTATCGGCTGAACCACTCCATGACCGCCGCAAGGAAGACGAACCCATGAAGCAGGCGGATATAGGTGATATCCGAGGCCCAGACGTGATCCGGCCGGCTAATCTCCAGATGATCAAGAAGATAAGGATAAATCCGATTGTCCGGCTGGGGCCGGCTCGTCCGGCGTTTCGGATAGACCGCTGCCATTCCCATCACCCGCATCAACCGTTCGATTCGCTTGTGATTGATGCCATATCCCTTCCGTTTCAGGACTTCCGTCATCCTCGGCGATCCATAAAACGGCGTCTTCAGGTACTGCTCGTCGATCATCCTCATCAATTCCAGGTTGAACTCGGATTCTCCGACGCTTTCGTAGTAATACGACGACCTGGCCACGTCCAACAGATCACATTGCCGGCTAAGCGAGATTTGAGAGGCGGGTTCGATCAAGACACGCTTCGTCCCACATGGAGCTGTTGAGATTTTTTTTTGAGCCAATCGTTCTCGACTTTGAGCCGGCCGATCTGACGATAAAGCTCTTCTTCCAGATCCGTTCGATCTTTCTCGTTTTTGGCCGCCCCTTTGGAAAAGACCGCCGGCAGCGCGGCTAAGGCTCGATCCCGCCAGATCCGAATCTGGTTAGGATGGATCCCGTATTCTCCCGCAATCTGAGCGATTGTCTTTTCCCCCTTGATCGCTTCCAAGGCCACCCTGGCCTTCACCGTCGCGTCGTGGTGACGTCTCATGACCTGCATTGTACCATGCCTCCTTTTTCAAAAAGGCCGGTAATAATGCACTTATCCCCACTGTCCACTTTTTGGGGGGAAGCTCAGGAAGCTCAACAGGGACATTGGGGCTTGCGTTTCCCCTTGTTCGAAATAAGGTTAATAGGTATTGTGTCTCCTGATTTCCTTTGGTAGGGTAAAAAGAGGAGGGAGAACGTGAAGATGAGAAAACGAGCGATTCGGGCGTTGGCCGTGTCGCTGGCAGTCATCGGGGCGGTTTCTCTCCATCCTCCCCGGGCCGCGGCCAAGGATTTCTATTTCCCCGAGGTCCGGATCGACATCGACGTCGCGGCCGACGGGAGCTTCACGGTCGACGAATACCGGACCTATGCCTTCGACGGGGAATTTTCCTGGGCCACTCTCTGGATCCCGCTCCGGGTCGAGCGGATGGGCCGGACGTACGAGGCTGAAATCGAGGATTTCGCCGTTTTCGAGGACGGAACGCCCCTGCGGACTGAACAAGGGGGCTCGCGGGACCGCTTGGAGGCCAAGTGGCATTACCGGGCCTTGAGCGAACGGAAAACGTTTCATATTCATTACCGGGTCCGGGGCGGCATCCGCGCGTCCGGCGAGGCGACCGAGCTTTACTGGCAGCCGATCGGGAACGGCTGGGATAAACCGGCCTCCCTGGCGGTCGTCACCGTCACCTTGCCCGAGCCTGTCTCCGGCGCCTCCGATCTCCTTGTCTACGGCCACGGCCCGCTTTCGGGACGTTCCGAGATCGTCGACCTTCGAACGGCCCGGTTCACCGCCCCGAGCCTTCCCGCCGGGCAGATGGTCGAGATCCGGGTGGTCTGGCCGGCCGGGATCGTCTCCGGCGTCCCGGATGACGGGCTGACGTTCGCGGCCGTCCGGGCCGAAGAGGAGCGGTTCGTCGACGAGACGATCGCCCGGGCTTCGGCCGCCCAAGCCGAGGCGGCCCGCCGGACGAGACGGACCGAGCGTCTCGTCCAAGCCTACCTGTTCGGCCTCATCGCCCTCCCGATCCTCTGGTTCCCTTTCTTCATGAGGGCTTGGCGGGCCGTCGGCAAGGATTACGCGTTCACGGACATCCCGGACTATTTTCGGGAAATCCCCTCCAATCTGCCTCCGGCCCTCGTCGACCTCCTCCATAGGGAAGGGATCTCGGTGGCGCCGGCGGCGTTCACGGCGACGATATTCGAATTGGCCCGGCGCGGCTTCCTCGAGATCGAGGACCGGACCGAGGAAAAATCCGGCTTCTTCGGGACCAAGCGGAAGACCGTCACCCGTTTCGCGTTCAAGAAGGAATTCGGCCGGGAGGACGACGGCCTCAGGCCGTTCGAGCGCGACGTCCTCGCTTTCCTGGCGGCGGCCGCGGGCGGAACCGTCGATCAGGGCGCCGGCGCCTTGGCCGCTGCTTTCGGTAGCGCGTCCAAAGCCCTTGAGCGCTTCCGCCGCGCGCGGGGCGGGGCCGTTTCGCCGCCCCTTCCGGTCGATCCGGGCCTCACCTCGCCCGTTTCCCCCGTGGGGACGGTTTTTTCCCTTGATGAGCTGAAATCCTGGTTGAAAAAGAATCCGGCCAAGTTTCAAGCCTGGTTTCGGGCTTGGGGCGAGGCGGTCAAGGCGGAAGGAAAAGCACTCGCTTTCATCGAGCCCGAAAGCCTCAAGCGCCGGAACCGGTTCATCGCCGCGACCGTTCCGGCGGCCGTCCTGACGGTCAATCCCGTCCTCGGCATCCTGGGCGCGGTCCTCATCCCGAAGATCAAGCGGCGCTCGCTCCGATGGGCCAGGGAAAACGAAATGTGGAAGGCGCTCCGCCGGTTCCTCGACGATTTCTCCGAGTTCAAGGAAACGCCGCCGGAGGCCTACCGGCTGTGGGAACAATACCTGGTCTTCGGCATTCTTTTCGGCAACGCGAAAAAAATCTTGAAATCCCTGCCGCTCATCCTGGGCGACGAGCGGGCGGCTGTGCCCGCCTGGTACGCCGGGGCCTCCCGGCAGGCGTTCCTGTCCGGAGGAGGGATCGGCTCGATCGCCTCGATGGTCCGATCCATCGAGAGCGCGGCGACGTCCATCCAGCAGGCCAGCACGGCGGCCGCCCATTATTCCTCGGGCGGCGGAGGAGGATTCAGCGGCGGGGGAGGGGGCGGCGGCGGAGGAGGCGGAGGAAGCGCCGGCTGAACTTTTCCTTCTTCGTTTCCGTAGATAATCATGGAAAGGACAACGGCCATGAGCGAAAACACGAATCCGAAAACCAAGACGAGAACGGAGGAATTCAAAGCCTCCGGGGGCGACATCCTGAACAAGATCAAGGAACTGCTCCACGAGGGGAATATCCGCCGGATCATCCTCAAGGACGAGCAGGGCAAGACGTTCATGGAGATCCCGCTGACGGTGGGTCTCGTCGGCGTCGCCCTGCTTCCCGTCCTCGCGGCCATCGGGACGGTCGCCGCCCTGGTTTCCAACCTGACGATCGTCGTCGAAAAAGTCTCGGATTAATCAGCCGTTTTTCCGCCGGTCCGGATCCCGGCGACCGCGCTTTGCATCCCGCCGGGAGAACGGATACAATGCGGGCATGCGCCCGCCTCGATTCATCACCCGGTTTTCCATCCTGGTTCTGATCGGCCTGGCGGCCTCGTCCGCCGCCGCCGATCATCGCTTTCTCAACCTGATGCCCCGGCCCTCAAACGTCCTTTTGACCGAAGGGCTGTTTCCCTTGACCGAGTCATTCACCGTCGGAGCGCTCGGCCGGCCCGGCGACCGCGCCCGCCGGGCGGCCGACCGGTTCCTGGAGCGGCTCAGCGGACGGACGGGCTTCGTCCTTCGTAATGACGTCCCCCTCCCGGAAGGAGGAGAGAGCGGGGCCTCCCTGGTTTTTTCCTGTGAGCGGACCGGCGAGCTCCTGCCGGGCGAGGACGAGTCCTACCGTCTGACCGTCGGGCCCGACCGGATTCTTCTGGTCGCTCCGACGGACCTGGGGATTCTCCATGGATTCGAGACGGCCCTTCAATTGCTCGCGGCCGGGCCGGACGGCTATTATTTCCCATGCATCCAGATCGAGGACAGTCCGCGTTTCCCCTGGCGCGGCCTTCTGATCGACAGCGCCCGGCATTTCCACCCGGTCGATGTGATCAAGCGGAACCTCGACGGCCTGGCCGCGGTCAAGATGAACGTCCTCCACTGGCACCTGACGGAAGACCAGGGGTTCCGGGTCGAAAGCAAGGTCTTTCCCGACCTCCACCGGCTCGGTTCGGACGGGCTTTATTACTCCCAGGATCAGATCAGGGACATCATCGCTTACGCCGCGGACCGAGGCATCCGGGTAATGCCGGAATTCGATCTGCCGGGACATTCAACGAGCTGGTTCCCGGCCTTTCCGGAGCTGGCCAGCGCGCCCGGCCCGTACCGGATTTCCCGGACTTACGGCGTTCAGCTGCCGACGTTCAATCCGGCCAATCCCCAGGTTTACGTCTTCCTCGAGGCGTTCTTGGACGAGATGGCCGGACTGTTCCCCGATCCGTACATCCACATCGGAGGGGACGAGAACAACGGCAAGCAATGGGACGCCAATCCCGAAATCCAAGCGTTCATGAAAGAGAAGGGCTTGGCCGACAACGCCGCCCTCCAAGCCTACTTCAACAGCCGGCTGCTCGAGATCCTGGCCAAGCACGGCCGGAAAATGGTCGGCTGGGACGAGATCTTCCAGCCTGGTCTGCCCAAGGATATCGTCATTCAATCCTGGCGGGGGACCGAAGCCCTCGTCCAAGCCGCCCGGCGGGGATACGCCGGCTTGCTCTCCAACGGCTACTACATCGATCTTTGCCAACCGGCCGCCGAGCATTACTTGAACGATCCTCTCCCGCCCGGACACGGCCTTTCGGACGCCGAGGCGGCCCTTGTCCTCGGCGGGGAGGCGACGATGTGGAGCGAGCTGGTCTCGGCCGAGACGATCGATTCGCGCATCTGGCCGCGGACCGCGGCCATCGCCGAGCGGCTCTGGTCGCCGGCCGACGCCCGCGACGTGGACGACATGTACCGGCGGCTGGAACCGCTGTCCCTCCAACTGGAAGAATTGGGCTTGACCCATCTCAAGAACAAGGACATGTTGCTCCGGCGGCTCGTCCGGAACATGGAGGTCGGACCGCTTCGGCTGCTGGCCGACGCCGTGGAGCCGCTCAAGGGCTACAAGCGTCATACCCTGGGCAAGGTCCGGACGACGCGGGGCCCTCTCACCCGGTTTGTCGACGCGGTCCCGCCGGAATCCCCGGCCGCCCGCCATTTCAGCCGGATCGTCACGGCGTTTTTAGACCGGCGCGACGCCGGGTCGGCCGAGGCGCTCCGGACGATGCTGGAGACCTGGCGGATGAATCACGATTTGATCGCGCCGCTCCTGCCCTCCTCTCCCGTCCTCCGGGAAATCGAGCCGTTGTCCCGCGGATTGGCGGAGACGGCGGACGTCGGCCTGGAGGCGATCGAGGCCCTGGTCCGCAAGCACAAGGTCCGTCATTCGCAGTCGGCCGAATGGCAGGCCGCGCTGGCGGAATGGAAAAAGCCGCTGGCCGAGCTTGAGCTGGCCGTCCTTCCGGCGGTCGAAAAACTGGTCGCGGCCGTTCCCATCAGGTGACCGGCCCGTTTCGGGCCTTTCCCGGCCCCGGGCGCGGTGCGAACGCCCCCTTGGGCGAACGGAGAGGAGGGATGATGAGCCGTTCCTGTCGATCATCGCGGCGCCGGATCGCGGCGGCCGCGGTTCTTCTCGCTTTTGCGGCCGGCGTCCCGGCCCTTTATCTTTTTTCTCAAAAAACGGAAAAACCGGTCCTTCACGGCCGCCATTGGGTGGCCATCACCGGCAAGCCGATGGCCGCCACGGCCGGAGCGATGATTTTCCAGAAGGGCGGAAACGCGGTGGACGCGGCGTGCGCCATGCTCGGGGCCGTCTGCACGATGTGGGACGTCCTCAGCTGGGGCGGCGAGACGCAGGCCTTGATCTATCATCCGATTCAAAAAAAAGTCATCGCCGTCAACGCCCTCGGGGCCGCTCCGGCGGGGGCGACGGCCGGGTACTTCCGGGATCGCGGGATGCGCCATCCGCCGGCGACAGGACCGCTTGCGGCCGTCATCCCCGGCACGCCCGGCGGGCTGATGACGATGCTGGCCGAGTACGGGACGATGAGCCTGGAGGAGGTTCTCGGCCCGGCCCTGCGCCTGGCCGAGGGTTATCCCATGGAAAAGGGCACGGCCGACTCGATCGAAAGGGACAAGGACAAGATCAAGGCCTGGCCGTATGCCCGGGCGGTGATGCTGCCGCACGCCGGCCGGGACCGGGAAGGGCCGGTCCCCGGCGAGATCTTCCGCCAGGACGACCTTCTCGAGACGCTCGGCAAGCTCGTCCAGGCCGAGAAGGACGCGCGGACCGCGGGCCGAAGCCGCAAGGAGGCGATCTACGCCGCTTATGACCGTTTCTACAAGGGCGACATCGGACGGGAATTCGTCCGCGGAGCCAACGAGCAGGGCGCCTTGTTCGGAGAGGACGATCTGGCTCGTTGGCGCGTTTACCTCGAGGATCCCGTCAAGACGACTTATAAAGGGCTGGAAGTCTACAAGCTCAACACCTGGGTCCAGGGGCCGGTCCTGCTTCAGGCCCTGAACATGCTCGAGAACATCGAGCTGAAAAAGCTGGGATACAACTCGGCCGCCTACATCCACACCCTCACCCAAGTGATGAACCTGGCCTTCGCCGACCGTGATTTTTATTACGGCGATCCGTATTTCCCGCCCGAGGAGCCGCTGGCCGGGCTTCTCTCCAAGGACTACGCCCGGCAACGGCTGCGGCTTCTCAACCCCGAGCGGAACGATCCCGGGATCAAGCCCGGGGACCCGTATCCGTTCCAGGGAGAGGTCAATCCGTTCCGGAAAATCCTCGACGCTTGGCCGCCGGCCGACGTCCCTCCGTCGAAAGAGGAAGCCGATCCGGCAAGCTTCGCGACCGGGACGACGTCCATCCAGGCGGCCGACGCCGACGGCTGGGTGGTCTCGGTCACGCCGAGCGGCGGCTGGGTCCCGGCGGTCATCGCCGGCCGGACGGGGATCGGCCTCAGCCAGCGGGCCCAGAGCTTCGTCGTCGACGAGAACGAGAATCCGTACAATGTCATCGTCCCCGGCAAGCGGCCCCGCTCGACGCTGACGCCCGGGCTCGTCCTGAAAGACGGCTTTCCGTATCTTTCCTGCGCCGTCCAGGGCGGGGACACCCAGGATCAGAATCTTCTCCAGTTTTTCCTGGAGATGGTCGAATTCGGGATGAACGTCCAGCAGGCCTGCGAGGCCCCTCATTTCACCAGCTTCCAGATGCGCAACTCCTTCGACGACCACAAGGCGATTCCCGGGCGGCTGGAGATCAACGAGCAGGTGCCCGAATACGTCCGGGCCGAGCTCCGGGCGATGGGTTACCGCCTGGACGTCAAGGCGTCCACGTCCGGGCCCATCAACGCGATCTTCTTCGACCGCGAGCACGGCACCTTCTGGGGCGGCTCGAGCAATTCCGGCGATGATTACGGCGTGGTCTGGTAGGACGGCGTCCCGTCAGCGGATGTAGCCCAGCGACCGGAGCTCTTCCTCCAGCTTCTTGTCGACGACGAGCTCCCTCCGCCCGGCCCGGTCCATGGCCGTCTTGAGATACGCCTCGGCGACGGGCAGGAGCTCCCGGACGACCGCGGTTTTGCGGTCGGCGAGATTGGTCTTTTCCTCGGGGTCGGCTTCCAAGTCGTACAATTCGACGGCGATCCTCGCCGGCGGGGGAGGGGAAAAGTATTCGCGGAACCCCGGCAGGAATTCGCCGTTGAGGATGAGCTTGTACGGCCGCCGGAGGACGGCGACCCGGCTGGGAAAATCATAAACGAATCCGGCCGGCAGGAAGCTCGTCAGCGTCCGCCGGGGAAGTGGATTCCCTTTGAAAAGGGGAAGAAGGCTTTCCCCGTCGAATCCGGAGGAGGGAGCGGCGACGCCCGCCTCGGCCAGGATGGTGGGGACCAGGTCGACGAGCCCGACGTTCTCGTGGACGCGCCGTCCCGCCCCGCGCGCTCCCGGAAGCTTGATGATCAAGGGCACGCGGATCAGCTCGTTGTACAGCGTATGGCCGTGCTCCCAGGCGCCGTGATCGTAAAATTCCTCCCCGTGATCGGCCGCGAGGATGATCAGCGCGTTCTCGTAAAGGCCCAGCCTCTTCAAGTCCTCGACCAGCGGCCCGAGCAGGAACCGGTCGACGGTCCGGATTTCCACGTCGTAGAGGGCCGTCATGTTCTCGAGTTCCCGCGGCGTCAAGGATTGGAACAAGCGGGGGAATCCGCGGCCGAGCACGTCTTGGAGGGATACCTCCTTCCAGGGCATGTCGTCGCGGAGGAAGAGCGACCGTTCGGCGAATTCCGGGGAGCGATAGGGATTGTGCGGCTGATAGGCGTGGAGAAACAGGAAAAAATTCGAGGCCTTGCGGGCTTCCAGCCAAAGAGCGGCGTTCCGGCGGACGTTGGCGGCGGAATTGAGGAGTTGATTGCGTCCGGCCTGTTCATTGTACAAGTCGAATCCCCGGGCGAAGCCGTATTTGGCGTTGAGCTGCCCGCCGCCGGTGAAGGCCGCGGTTTCGTATCCGGCCCGGCGGAGGATTTCGGCGATCGTCGGAACGGCGGGCGTTATTCCATCGGCCATGTAAAGGGCTTGGTGGCGGGCCGGGTCCAAGCCCGTCAGCATCGTCGCGTGGGAGGCCAGGGTGTAAGGCGCGGCGCTGTAACAAGAGGTAAAGAGGATTCCGTCGCCGGCCAGGCGTTCGGCCGCCGGACTCGTCGGCCGCCGGTAGCCGTACGAACAAAGATGGTCGGCCCGGAGCGTGTCGATCGAGATCAGGATGATATTGGGCGGCTCGGCCGCCGGTTTCCCCGCCTCCCGTCTCGGGACGAGAAGGGGATCGATCCAGAAGGCCACGCCGTTTTTTTCGGAAAACGCCCGGGCGTCTTTCGGTTCGAGAACCTCCGCCGCGCGGGTTCGGAAAACGACCGTGACGGTTTTCCCCGCCCGGGTTGAAAGATCGATTTCGCGGAACGCGGCCCGATAATGGCTTTTCGCGCGGCCGAGATTCAGCGGTTCCTCGAAAATCCGGATTGGAGAAGAACCATCCTCCAGCGTGATTTCAAAGACCGTCTCTCCCGCGCTTTCTCCCTTGTTCTCATCATAGAGCCCGTATCCAAACCGGAGAGCGCCTCGGGGCGGAATCCGCAGGCGATACCGGAGTTCGGTGGGAGGAGCGGCCAGCAGAACGGGAAAAACATCCGGTCCGAGAACGAGCGTTTTCTCCAGCGACCAGGGATTCTTCCCCGCCGGAGGGTCGTGGACCACGGCGGCGGCCAGCATGGATTCCGCCCATTCCGGACCCGGCGCCGTCGAATCCGCCGCGGAGGATGGCGTTTTCAAGGGCGAGGCGGCGACATTTTCCTCGGCCAGCCGGTCGATGAACCGGAACGGCGCCTCCGCTCGTTTGCAGCCGAAGGCGAAAAGGAGCGAAAGGGCAAGCAGCGGCGGGAAGAAGGAACGACGCAAAGCGGCGCTCGAAAATCGATGATTCATCATCCCCCTCGTCATTTTTTTTTCTTTGTCTTGGACAGGCTCGTTTTCTTTCTCTTGTCCCTTCGACTAACGAAAAAGCCGGCCGGTTCATTCAGACGAAGAAATTCTAGCGGGGATCTTCCGTGCTTTCAAGTCCATGACCCGTTCCGCCCGGCCGGAAGAACCTCCGCTTTCCGTTTTGTCGAGCGGGGATCATCAGCCGGAGGGCTTCCGCCTCTCTTTCGGGAGAACCGCCCGGAGGGGCGATTCTCCCGAGTCGTCCGGCCTCAGATCCCGGTGCGTCATTCTCCGATTTTCACGATCCGTCCCGGCGTCCACGGCGCCCGGTGCTCGTCCAGCGTTTTTTCCAGGGCGGGAAGGCTCACGGTCTTGAGCGTTTCGAGCTTCCCGATCAAGGCCTCGAGATCCTCCCGGGCGGCCCGGTAGTTTTCGATCTGGGTTTTGCCCGGCGCGGCGGTCGTGGAGAACTGGATGCCGATCAGCTCCTCGACGCGGTTGCGGATGGGCATCGGGGCCGGCGGGACCTCCTCGAAGCTGGCTTTGGCCTCGTAGCCGTCCAGGGCCAAACGGATTTCGTCGATCGTTTTTTCGGCCCGAAGGACCGCCGGCATCAGGCTGTCGGGAGCGCCCGCAAGTCCGGCCGCCGTCTGGCGGATCCGGCGGACGCGGGCGGCCAGAGCCGCCGTCTCCTCGTCCGCAGCGTAGGCCGCGCGGGTCAGCTCGGCCACGTTTTTCTGGAAGGCGGCCAGCCCGGCCCGGTCGGCGGCGGCCATGGTGGCGTCCGCCAGGGGAGTGACGGTGAAGGACTGGGGCTCTCCGAGCGGCGTGACGACGTTGTCGACGACCTTGGCCGCGGAGACCGTGTAGCGTCCGGGCATGACCATGAATCCGGACGGATCCTTCCGGAACGGATCGAAGGAGCCGCTCTCCCGGACCGGCGCGGGGAGGGGATAGCTGAGATCCCAAACGATCCGGTTCACGCCTGAGGAGGGAGCGGTCCGGAGGACCCGGATCGGGCGCCCCGACTCGTCGGCGACGGTGAACCGGAGGTAGGGCTTGTGTTCCTCGGCTTCCCGGCGCTGTTCGTCCAGCGAGGGGATGGGGATGCGCTCGCCCTTGTCGAAAAGCTCCTTGTCGCGCTTTTGCCGGATCTCCTTCCGGGTCAACGGGCTTTCCTTGAGGAAATAGGTGAAAACCGCCCCGTATTCCGGGTTGGGGGCGAGGAAGCAGGTCGCCCCCTGGCCGTATTTCGCGGACGTCCGGATGAAGGAGACGGCGTCCTTGACGGGGAAGAGCCGAAATTCATTTTTGACGTCGTCGGCCTTGATGTGCCGCAGCGGCGTGTAGTCGTCCAGGACGTAGATGCCCCGGCCGAATGTCCCGGCCACCAGGTCGTTTTCCCTCCGCTGGACGGCCAGGTCCTTGACGCTGATCGTGGGCAAGCCCGTTTTGAGGGCGAACCATTCCTTTCCGCCGGTGACCGTGGCGAAGACGCCGAACTCGGTCCCGCAGAACAAAAGGTCGGGATTCGCGTGATCCTGGATGATCGTGTGCACGCCCCCGTTGTCCGGAAGGCCGGCGGCGATCGCGGTCCAGGTCCGGCCCTTGTCCGTGCTCTTGAGGAGGTAGGGCTTGAAGTCGTCGTTGAGGGTGTTGTTGAAAGCGGCGTAGACGACGTTTTCGTCGAACATCGAAGGGCAAATGTCGCTCACGTACGTCCGGGCCGGGATTCCGGGGAACCGGTCGATCTTCCGCCATTCGCCTCCGCCGTTCTCGGTGACTTGGATGAGGCCGTCGTCCGTTCCGGCGAAAAGCAGTCCGTCCTTGAGCGGCGATTCGGCCAGCGAGACGATCAGGCCGTACTGCGACGTCGAGACGTCCTTGGCCACGGCGTCGACGCTCCAGTACTTGCCCATGACCGGGATCGAGTTCCGGTCGATTCCGGCGGTCAGGTCGCCCGAGATCTCCCGCCAGGAGTCGCCCCGGTCGTCGGACCGGAAAACCCGTTCGGCGGCGATATATAGCCGGGTGGGGGAGTGCGGCGAGATGAGGAACGGCGAATCCCAGAACCAGCGGAAGGTCGGCTGGCCCTTGGCCGGCTGGGGCTTGATGGAGAAGCTTTCCCTGCTCTTTCGGTCGAAGCGGACGATGTTGCCGTACTGCCATTCGGAGTAGACGATGTTCGGGTCCGCCGGATCGACCCGGGAGACGAACCCGTCTCCGCCGACCGTGAAGAACCACTCGTCGCTCGTGACGCCGTCGGCGCTCGTGTTCCGCGACGGGCCGCCCATGCTGCCGTTGTCCTGGGTTCCGCCGTAAACAAAGTAGAAGGGCCGCGACTCGTCCGCGGTCACCCGATAGAACTGGGTCACGGGGAGGTTCGTCACGAACCGGTATTTCGCGCCGCCGTCGTAAGTCTCGTAGATCCCCCCGTCCCCGCCGATGAGGAAATGGGCGGTGTCCCGCGGGTCGATCCAGAGGGCATGGTCGTCGACGTGCCGGGCGTCCAGTCCCAGGGGCGTCCAGGTGCGCCCGCCGTCGCGGGTGACCCGGGAGACGGTCTCCATGGAATAGACCGTGTCGACGTCCTTCGGGTCGCACGTGATCTCGTTGTAGTACTGCCCCGAGGAATGATAGGCGCTCATTTTCGTCCAGGACTCGCCGCGGTCGGACGAACGGAAAAAGCCGCCCGCGTCCCCGGCCGCTTCGATGATGGCATAGACGACGTCGGGATCGACGGGGGAAAGGGCCAGCCCGATCCCTCCCATGGGGGCGGAGGGCAGGCCCGCCGTGATTTTCCGCCAGGTCTTGCCGCCGTCCGTCGTTTTATAAAACGCCGTTTCCGGCCCTCCGCCGATCTTGGTGAAAACGTGCCGGCGGCGCTGTTCCGAGGTGACGAGGAGGACGTCGGGATCGCGCGGATCCATGACCGCGGCGTTGACCCCGGTGTTCTCGCTGATGGACAACACCTTGGCCCAAGTCTTTCCGCCGTCGGTCGTCTTGAAAAGGCCGCGGTCGCCGCCCGGACCCCAGGCCGAGCCTTCGGCCGCGACGTAAACCGTGTCGGAATTCTTGGGATGGATAAGGATGACCCCGATCTGGCGGGAGTCCTTTAGGCCCATGGGCGTCCAGGATTTACCGCCGTCGACGGTCTTGTACACGCCGTCGCCGTAGCCGAGGGCCCTTTGGTGGTTGTTTTCGCCCGTCCCGGCCCAGACGACGTTGGGATTGGCCGGATCCATGGCCAGACAGCCGATGGCGTAGGCGCCGTAATTGTCGAACACCGGCGTCCACGTGATGCCGGCGTTGTCGGTCTTCCAGATGTGGCCGCTGGCCACGCCGACGAAATATTGTTTGGGATTGCCGGGATTGACGGCGAAATCGGCGATGCGGCCGGAGGTGTGGGCCGGGCCGATCGAACGCCAGGCCAAGCCGGCGAATGTTCCCGCGCCGATTCCCTCTGTTTTCTTTCCGGCGTTCTTCGCGGCGGTTTGAGCGGCCGCGAGAAGGGGAAGCGCGATCAGGATTGCGGCGAAAGCGCAAGCAAGCGTTTTTTTCATCCGAGCCTCCTTGAATCGACGGAATGGAAAGGACGAATCGTAACCCGGGTTCGGATTCCTGTCAATGAAACGAATCGCGCCATCTAAAATCTTACCGAAGGGTGATATGTCTTGCCATTTAAAAATCTTACCCTGGCTGGACAAGGGAAAAGAGATTTTTTTACCCTCCTCTCTTGACCTGAGGAGGGCAGAGAATGGATCTTCACAGCCGGAGGGAACTCATGGAATCCATGTCCAAACGATATCGTCAAGCCTCAAGAACTTCAAAAAAGAGGATATTAGACGAGGTCTGCGCCGCGACTGGTTTTCATCGAAAATAGGCCATGGCTCGGATCAACTTGATTGAGACCGGCCGCCGGATGAAGCCAAAACCTCCCCGAAAGCGGAATCGCTTCTATCGGCGGGAGACGCTGGACGTCATCCAAAAAGCCTGGGAGGAAGCGGGCTGCATCTTGGTGGAAAAGGCAAGCCGTTCTTGGGCAAAGTGAGGTCGGCATCGTCCTGCCATGAGCGCGGCATCGGTATTACCTGAAGCCGGCCCTACAAGAAAGACGACAATGCCCGTATCGAGCAGAAAAACGCCGTCCTGATCTCCCAACGGGAAGGTTATTATACGGCTTGACAGGCCTTGTCCGCTTGATTATTCTCATTTCCGAGGGGGAGATAGAATATCACGACAAGACATGGCTCGCGTCTTCGACCGGCCGAAAAACGAAATTCCTATCCGTTGTTTGCGTTTTTTCGGCCCAGAATAATTAATCCTCGATTATTAGATATATTTTCATGATGAAGCGCTGGAAGAAACGGCTTATATCCCGCGGCTTCGCCGCATCGTTGCCTTCGATTTTAGAAATCGAATCCTGCACCCGGTGCAACATCCATCCTCCGTGTGTCATGTGCTATCCCCGGCTGTTCGACAAAAGAGGTTTCTTAGGCGATATCCGCGACGCGGCCGTCCAAAAGCTTCTTCCCTGTTTGCGGGGATTTCAGACGATCTCTTTGCACGGCGTCGGGGAACCGTTGCTCGGAAAGAAGCTCCTCATTCTCCTCGACAACACGGATCCGGACAAGACGTGGGTTCAATTCGATTCAAACGGCCTGCTCCTGACCGAGGAAATGAGCCGGATCCTCATCTCCAAAAAACTCAATATGATCGACTTTTCTCTAGACGCGGCGACCCGCGAAACCTACCGGAAGATCCGGCGATCGGATTTCGATCTCGTCATCGGAAATATCAGGCGGTTGTCGATGATGAAACAGGCGTTGGGGGTCTCTCATCCGAAGATCAAGGTCAACATGACATTGATGAGGGAAAACGCCGCGGAGATCGTCGCCTTCGTCGATCTGGCCGGGGAATTGGGAGCCGAGATCATTCACCTCGGCCTCCTGAATCCGACGAAAGATTACGAGGTACGGAACGGGGATTTCGTTTTCCGCTATCACGATCAAATGATCGATGTCAAAGAGCCGGAATTCCGGGAAGCCGTCGAGACGGCCCGGCTGAAGGCTCGTAGCCGTGGAATCGAGTTCGTCGCCGAATTTTCCGGATATTATCAATGAGAAAAACCGCTTCCCCCTGCCGCAAGCCCTGGGAAAATATTCTCGTCGAGGTGAACGGAGACTGCTATTTCTGTTGTTTCATCATCCGGCCGGGCGGGAAGATCGGGAATCTCGCCAAAAATGATTTCGAGGACATCTGGAACAGCCGGAAGGCCCGCCGCATTCGAAGGTCGATCGCCCGCGGCGTCATTCCTTATTATTGCCAGATCTGCCCGTATCACGGCCGGTTCAAGCATGAAAAGAACCGGGTCTACCGAGCGTATTTTTTCGGGCGGAAAATTATGGACGCGATGATTGATTATGCCCAGGGCGGATTTACTCAAAATCGATTGCGCCGGTTCGTTAAAATTGCGCGGGGACGAAAGAATTGAAAAAACAGCCTCAAGCCTGTTCGCGGGAGGATGGCTTGTTGAATATGATCGAACCAGATCGTTCCCAAGGTCATCCTCCGGCTCCCGCTCCCGGCGATTCGGGAAAAGGCCGGCGCTTTCCAGGACCCCTCGGCGGCTCGTAGAAAAAACCGGGCCGCCGGCGAGGTCCGGAAGTCTCTTCAGATGACAGTCTGTCCTCCGGGGAGGACGCCCGGCTCCGTTTTTCTTCGGTTTCCCGCCCGAACCGGGCTTGGCATGATTCTTGATAACTTATCCATAGGGCAACGTTTAGGCCGAGAAATCGGTTTGACAATTAAATGGCCGTAAGCGAAGATGAAACGACGCGAAAGAAGGTCATGAAGAAGGAGACCCCATGAAATTCCCAACCGGAGAACAGAAGCCGTCGGGCGTCCGTTTTCGCCGGATCGTTTTCCTGCTGATTTTCGGGGCGACGGCCGTCACGGCTTCGGCTCAATATTTCGGCCGGAACAAGGTTCAATACGAGAAATTCGATTATCAGGTCCTGACCACCGATCATTTTCAAATTTACTACTATCCGGAGGAGGAAGCCGCCGTCCGGACGGCCGCCCGCATGGCCGAGCGCTGGTACAACCGGCTGGCCCGGATCTTCAACCATGATCTCAAGGGCAAGCAAGCCCTCATCATGTACGCCAGCCATCCCCAATTCGAGCAGACGACCGTCCTCTCCGAGCTGATCAGCGAGGGCACGGGCGGCGTGAC
>ERZ1026796.1400-NODE-1400-length-16150-cov-3.617175_pt1 | contig 16150 bp, 10 predicted proteins | sample MGYA00520874_ERZ1026796 | MGnify/ENA primary metagenome ERZ1026796 (study PRJEB33270, sample SAMEA104284474) | anaerobic digester metagenome | biome: Anaerobic digester microbiome; feature: mesophilic sludge digester; material: Anaerobic digester biomass...
CTATTAGTATTTAAAAGCCATTCCGGTAGTCAGTTACCGTTCAAAGGAGGTTCTTGCAGGTGCCGGAGCATGGGATGGCGGTTATTTCGACCTGTTTGATATTACAAACTATGAAGTGAATGCCGATTTTATCGCGACATATTCCGAGAAATTCGGCGATTTTAATGTTGATCTGTTGGCAGGAGCCAACTACAGGGACCTGAAATATGAGTATTCCAGGATTGGAGCAGGGCAGTTGACCGTTCCTGATCTGTTCACAATTGCCAACGCGAAGGGAAGCCCCGTTACTGCAATGGACCATTCATGGATTCGCAGCAATAGTGTTTATGGTTCGGCAACTCTTGGATACAAGGGGATGATTTACGTGGATGGAAGCATGCGCCAGGACTGGAGCTCCACGATTGAAGATCCTTTCTTCTATCCTGCCGTGTTCTTAACCTGGATACCTACCGAAACTTTCAACATTGAGTCGCCTGTTCTCAGTTTCCTGAAATTAAGGGGAGGTGTTGCAAAGATTGGTTCAGCCACAAGCGCTTACAGGACTCAACCGTATTTTGGCGCATCAACTTCCACCATCTTTGGAGTTACGCAGTATTCACAGACTACTGAATTCCCGCCGACTGGACTGAGGCCTGAACAGGTAGTTACATCAGAACTGGGTCTTGAAACCCGTCTGTTCAATAATCGTCTTTCTTTCGACGTGTCACTTTACGATAAAACAACTACCGACCAGATACTTCCGGTTGCCATTTCCAAAGCAACAGGCTATAGTACCATGCTTATTAACGCGGGTGAGATCAATAACAAAGGTGTTGAAGTCCAGTTCCGTGCAAGCCCATTCAGCAGAAATGACGGATTTAACTGGGATATTACGGTTAACTGGTCAAAAGACAAGAGTATGATCATCGATCTCTATACCGATCCGGTAACCAATCAGCCACTGGCTTCATACAACATCGGCAGCCAGTGGAGTACTTACGTTCAGGCAAGACCGAAAGAACCCTGGGGCGTTATCGTTGGAAGAGGTATGGTTCGCAGAACATCAGACAACGCGATTATTGTTAACAATGCCGGAATGCCAAGAACGGCAGCAAACATGATACTTGGAAATGTAAATCCCGACTGGCTGGCCGGTATAAGGAATGACTTCAGCTACAAGGCACTAAGCATGGGATTCATGATCGACGTTCGCAAGGGTGGCGATATATTCAGTGTCTCACAGATGTTTGGAGCTTATTCAGGACTGCTGGAATTCACTGCATGGGAGGAATTTCGCCGTGACGGAATTGTTTTAGGTAAAGATTTCCTCAAGGATGAGAAAGTAGTTAAAGTAGTCACTGCAGCTCCGGATATTCAGGAATCGGAGTTTGCAGAAAATGATCTGGCTGCCGTAGCTCAGGATTTCTTCGAATCTTATTACAGCAATCGTGAACTGAGCGTTTATGACGGCTCATATGTGAAACTTCGTGAAGCCTATATATCCTACAGGTTGCCGCAATCTCTTTTCGGCGGTAATATTATCAAGTCGGGAACTCTTTCCCTGATCGGCTCTAACCTCGCTATTTTGTGGAGACATAAGTCGAACATTTCAGGTCTCGACCCGGAAACATCCGTAACAAGCGGCAACGACGGCGTAGGTCTTGAAAGTACAAGCTACCCGCCATCGCGCAGTATGGGAATCAAACTTAGTTTTACATTCTAAATCATTTTAAGGCATAGAAATATGAAGAAATATATTTTAAAAATTGGAGTCCTGATATTCCTCGCTGTATTCGCATTCAGCAGTTGTACAGAGAAATTTGAGGAAATCAACACCGATCCTGACAGGGCAAAAGATGCCCCCGCTACCAATGTACTGGCGTTTGTTTTGCGTTATTATGCAGCCACCTTCCACGATGCATGGGCTGATATGAATGAGCCTTCAACATACGCCGGACACCTTACAAAAATCCAGTATATTGATGAAGCACGCTATAATTTCAGACCCGGTGTCGTCGAAAACAACTGGTATTATGGCTACATTCTTCTGAATAATATAAAAGAAATAAAGAAGAAAGCCATTGCAGACGAAGCTGATAACCTCCTTGGTGTTGCAAAGGTTCTTGAATCGATGATAGTTCAGACCATGTCAGACCGTTGGAGGGATATCCCCTATTCCGATGCATTAAAACTGGATGAAGGCATACTTCTTCCTACCTACGACACACAGGAGGAGATCTATCCTGCATTGCTTACTGTACTTGATGAAGCAAATGACCTTCTGGCAACTCCTGCTGCCACAGATCAGATTGGCGAAGGAGATGTACTCTTTGGACTTGATCTTTCTGAGGAACAATATGGTATTAAAGTTCTTAGATGGCAGAAACTGGCTAATTCTCTCAGACTTAGAATGGCGATGCGTATATCGGAAGTTGCGGCTGCAACAGCAAGACCCGTGGTTGAGGATATTCTCGGTAATCCTGCAGATAATCCGATAATGGAAAGCAACGATGACAATGCAATGTTCGTATGGCAGGGTACATCACCTTATGAAGAGCCCTGGTATACCGATTCAAAGTCTAGGGATGACCATAGCGTGGCAGATGTTCTGGTAAATGAACTGCTTGCACTGGATGACCCCCGCCTGCCGGTTTATGCACTTCCCGCGGAGTCTGACGGACAATACAGAGGATTTACCGTTGGCGCTACAGCTCAGCCAAATCTGGCAACCATTTCGAGAATAGGCCCACGCTTCAGAAAAAATCCCGCGGGGTTCTCACCTATCATGAGATACGCGGAAGTTATGTTCTGTGTTGCAGAAGCTTCCAAGTTGGGATGGACAACAGGAACTACCACAGAGGCTGCTTATGAAGCTGCCGTTACAGCTTCACTGAAAGAAAACGGAATAGAACAGGATGCCATTGACGATTATCTTCTCAATGGCGGCGCTTTTGCCGATGATTTGGATCAGATTTATCTGCAGCAGTGGATCGCCTTGTTCAAGCAGGGAATGGAAGCATGGACATTGTACCGCAGAACGGGAATCCCGACTACACACTACGTTGCTCCCGGATCATTTTTCCCGGGACATAACTCCCCGCCTTTCAGGTATCCATACCCGGCAAATGAAGGTACTCTTAACGGAGCTAACAGTAAACCTTTCAGCGATCTGGTTGTTGATAATTTCTGGGGTAAGCAAATGTGGTATGATACACGTACAGGTGTAAACTAAAAGTTAATTTTAGTAAATACTTATAAGATAGAGACCGTCCTCCCAGGAGACGGTCTCTCTTTTTTAGAAAAAGGACAATTACTGGAAATGCTGCAGTCATAATCGACGAATACATGACAGTTCCTGTTCCTGTCGTTTAAACTGCTATCCGGATTCTGTCTTCAGATTTACCAGCTCAATCCTGGTCGCTGTTACCTTTATCACCCTGAAGACAAATTTGCCTATGTTTATGGTTTCATTTACAACCGGGATGCTTCCATTGTGATACAGGATCAGACCTGCCAGCGTCTCATAATCATCTTCTTCAGGAAGATTGAGGTTGTATGTTTCATTAAGGTAGTCTATCTCAAGCCTCCCTGAGAAAACAAATTCACCGGGAGCGATCTCTTTCTCCGTAAGTTCATAATAATCGTGCTCATCCTCTATGTCTCCTACTATTTCCTCAAGCACATCCTCAATGGTAACCATACCGGATGTACCGCCAAACTCATCCACCACCAGGGCTACATTCATCCTTTCATCAAAAAAAAGCTTTAAAAGCTTGTTGGCTGTCATGGTCTCCGGAACAATGGCCAGCTTCCTTACACATGACATAATATCCGGAGGATCTTTGAACATATCCTTCAGTTCAAAATATCCGATAATATTGTCGATGGTATTCTGATAAACCAGTATCCTGGAATGACCTGTCTGTATGAACCTTTCCTTGAGATCCTGAACCTTGCTCCCGGCTTCAATGGCATCGATCTCGGTCCTGGGAACCATGCATTCCCTTAATTTCACATTTGAGAAATCGAGTGCATTACGGAAAATCCTTATGTTTTCCTTCAACGGTTCAGCGCTCCCGGTACTCTGCCTGTCCTCATTTAAGAAATTGCTGAAATCAACCTTGCTGAAGACAAGATTCTCCTGATCCTTCTTGTTCCCCTTTATCCCGAAAAACAACCTCAGAAACAGATTTGAAACTGCAAGTGTCAGTTTGCTGACAGGATAAAATATGACATAGAAAAACATTGCAGGAAGACTCAGGATATTCAGGAAGAAATTGGGAGAGATCATAAACACCGTTTTCGGAAGAAATTCCGACATCAGGAGTATCAGGGCAGTGCTTATTACAGTATTTACAATAATTACGGCAAGATCGGATTGCAGCAGGGGCATCAGCACAGGACTCAGCAAACGGGAGATAATAAGACCGAAGATTACCAGTGCAATATTGTTGCCTATAAGCATTGTGGCAAAATACTGTCTGGGATTCTCCGTGAAAAAACTGATTAATTTCGATCCGAACTGACCTTGTTTCTTGTCGAGTTCTATCCTCAACTTGTTTGAAGCCACGAAAGCGATCTCCATTCCTGAAAAAAAAGAGGTGAAGATCATGACTATAATTATTGTCAAAATGGCATTCATAGTCCAAAAATAGTAATTTTAGCCGTAACAGGCCTTACATTGCATTCTGAGTACTATCTGGCTTTGCAGTATACTATGGCTGGCATAAGTGATTTGAGCAGCCTGGTCCCATTAGGCCGCCAATTATTCCAACCCCTCCCTAAATCATCGGGCCACCGACAGGACTGAGTTCCTGCAAATGAGACCGGCTTACGCGTGCGATATTCTCCCGCTTTTCAGTTATCCTCATTTATATATATCGTGGCGCTCAGATTTTTGATTTTCCTCCGGGTAAGCCGGGGATCCGATTCAAGACCATATCCCTGTATTATTTGGTCTTCCGTGGTAATCTTTACAAAGCGGTCGGTATATATCTGTTCTTTCTTCTGATCCCAGAAAAGAAGTTCTGTTTCGAGTTTCTCCCCTGCTTCATTGAAAGCCACTACACTGTCCTGCAATTCCCACAGGCTCTTATCATCATGCAATTTGGCATATTTGGCTGTAACCGATGCCACCGGATTTGTTTTACCGTCATGAAACTGAACATCTATTCCCAACTTGAATTCCGTGTAGGGAGGTTCGGATTTTTCATATCGTTCCATTACGGGAGCCGAGAATACCAGCTGCATCTTTCCCGAATCGGTATAGGTTGAGGTGAAATCTTTTGCTGCCTGCGAGGGAAGACGCAAAATATCCATTTTTTCATAATCAACGGATTTCTTTCCGCATGAAGTGAAAATGATTGCGATGGCAGCCAGCACTGCTATATGATCAAACCTGATCTGCATAGATGCAAATTTACTAAAGGATTATTAATGAAGAAATCTAATTTCGGTCAGTTGTAAGTCGGCACTTTCCCATTTTGTCCTCCAAAATACGCCCGCGGTAACGTTATAACAATGTTATAACATAGCAGAATGGGCATTTCAGCATGATTTTTCATTCTTCCCGGCCTGTTCCTTATAATCATCTTCAATGCTCTGCAGAATCGTGATGGCTGATCTGACTCCTTCAACACCTGTTATGGTAAGACTCAGTTTTGATTCCTTTTGTTTGACAGACATTCTTTTCTGGTGCCTGTTTACAAAATTCATAAACGATACGAACAGTGAACTGCGGTAGAACTTTGAATTCGGGTCGGAAATAAAGAAAGCGGTCAGAAGACAGTTCTTCAGTAATATTTTTTCTATTCCAAGCCGTGAGGCTATCCACTTTATTCTTACAATGTCGAGCAGGGATGCCGCTGCCGGGGGGAGTGGTCCGAACCTGTCGGTCAGTCTGCTTTCGTAAAGTTTCAGTCCTTTCTCATCGTTAATCTCGTTGAGTTCCTTGTACAACCTTATCCTTTCGGAGATATTCGAGACATATTCGTCGGGGAACATTATTTCAAGATCGGTCTCTATCTGGAAATCTGTAACAAAGGGCTTCGGTTTTTCGGTTGTCCCGGCCTCCTGCTCCTGAACCATGGGCTCCGATTCCCTCAGTTCGGCCATTGCTTCATTGAGTATCCTCTGGTAGGTCTCGAAGCCCAGGTCGGCGATGAAACCGCTTTGTTCAGCACCGAGCAGGTTGCCCGATCCCCTGATGTCAAGATCCTGCATCGCGATGTTGAACCCGCTTCCCAGCTCCGAGAACTCCTCTATTGCCTTCAGCCGCCGCCGGGCCTCGTGTGTCAGATTATCGAAGGGAGGCGCAAGAAGATAGCAGAAAGCCTTCCTGTTCGACCTTCCTACCCGGCCTCTCAGCTGGTGAAGATCTGACAGCCCGAAGTGATGAGCCTCATTTACAAAAATGGTATTGGCATTCGGTATGTCGAGACCCGACTCAATTATAGTGGTCGCTACAAGCACGTCATAATCGCCCTGGATAAAATCAAACATCACATTCTCAATGTCAACACCCTCCATTTTCCCATGAACTACAGCCGTTCTGACATTCGGGCAGATACGCTTTATCTTTTCCCGGACTTCCATTATGTTCTCCACCCTGTTGTGGATGAAGAAAACCTGTCCGTTGCGCGAAACTTCATACTCTATCCCTTCCTTGATTATCTCTTCGTTGAAGCCGTGGATCTCGGTGATTATCGGGATCCTGTTGGGCGGCGGTGTGTTGATTATCGAAAGGTCGCGGGCGCCCATAAGTGAGAATTGCAGGGTTCTTGGTATGGGCGTTGCAGTGAGTGTGAGGGTATCGACATTCGACTTTAACTTCTTTATCTTCTCCTTCACCATCACGCCGAATCTTTGTTCCTCGTCGATGATCAGCAATCCCAGATCCTTGAATTTTACATTCTTGCCAACCAGCTTGTGGGTTCCTATGATAATGTCGATTTTGCCTTCCTCAAGTTCTTTGAGTATCCTTCGCTGATCGGCCGCTTTCCTGTGCCTGCTTATATAATCGATCCTGCAGGGGAATTCTTTCAGCCTCGACGAAAATGTCTTGTAGTGCTGAAGTGCCAGTATCGTTGTGGGTACCAGTATGGCAGTCTGCTTGCTGTCGGCAGCTGATTTGAAAGCAGCCCTTACAGCCACCTCGGTCTTGCCGAAACCGACATCGCCGCAAACAAGTCTGTCCATGGGGTGTTCCGCTTCCATATCTTGTTTCACAGCCAGGGTAGTGCTCAACTGGTCGGGGGTGTCCTCGTACTGGAAGGAAGCTTCAAGCTCGCGCTGGAGATATGAATCCGGTGAAAAGGAATATCCGGGAACCGACAATCTCTCGGCGTAAAGCTTGATGAGGTCCTTTGCAATGTCCTTTACCCTTTTTTTAGTGTTCTGTTTCAGCTTCTGCCATGCGCCGGAGCCAAGCTTGTAAATCCTGGGTTCCGATTCGTCCTTCCCTTTGTACTTAGATATCCGGTGAAGAGCGTGAATTCCGACATACAGGATGTCATTATCCTTGTAAACCAGCTTGATGGCTTCCTGTATCCTCCCGTTTACCTCGATCTTTTCAAGTCCGCCGAACTTTCCTATCCCATGGTCGATATGCACAACGTAATCACCGGGATTCAGACCGGTAAGTTCTTTTATGGAAATACTTTCCTTCCTTGTGAAATAGCCCCGGATGCTGAATTTATGGTATCTGTCGAATATCTGGTGATCGGTGTAAACCGACAGGCGCAGATCGTGATCGGTAAATCCGCCGTGAAGGTTCAGAATCAGGGGAGAAAACCTGAGGCCGGGACTGATCTCTGCAAAGATGTCTTTCAGTCTGTCGATCTGCGCCTGGCTTTCGGAAACAATATAGGTTGTGTAAGCTTCATTATTGTTTGCAGTGAGCCTGTCGGCCAGAAGCCTGAAATTCTTGTTAAATACTGGCTGGGATTCGGTCCGGAAAGTGAAGCGCTCATCAGGCACGAACAAGCCGGCCCGGCCGAATTCCACAGTCCTGAACCTGCCGCATTCATCAAGGAAGCTTGTTCCGTCTATTATCAGTTCCTTCCTGCCGCTCGTCCGGCCTGCTTCATCCCTTGAAAGAATCTGTGAATAGATACTGTTCATCTTTTCCTTTATGAAGGATGCATCATCAATCCATACAATAGATGAGGGAGGAAGGAAGTCGGTGAATGAATCGCTAAGCTTTTCAATTGAGACATCCTGGATGTTGGGAATGACGGAGATCTGTTTCCTGCTTTCTATCGATAGCTGATCGTCGGGGTTGAATGTCCTTAACGATTCGACTTCCTCACCGAAGAAATCAATCCTGAAGGGGTGGTCGGACGAATAGGAGAAAACATCCGCGATGCTTCCCCTGATGGCATATTGGCCCGGTTCATACACGAAGTCGACTCTTTCGAAATTGTATTCGCGAAGCACATCTTCGAGGAAATCAAGCGAAAGCCTGTCGCCCTTCGATATGGTCAGGGTGTTTTTCTTAAGGTTATGGTGGCTTATTACCTTTTCCATAACCGATTCGGGATAGCTGACTATTATACATTTTCGTTTCCCGGATGAAAGGTAATTCAGAACTTCTGTCCGGAGAACAATGTTGGCAGGTTCCGTTTGTTCGTACTGAATCGAACGCTTGTAAGTGGAAGGGAAGAAGAAAACAGACTCGTCGCCGGTAAGGGCGCAGAGATCGTTGTAAAGGTACGCGGCATCTTCCTTCTCCGGCACTATAACCAGGTGCGTGAGGGCTGTTTTGAGGTATACCCCGGCCAGCGCGATCGCCTTTGCCGATCCCGACAAGCCTTCGGCGTTCAGCCTCGTGGCAGTGTTTGCCCTTACGGCTTCGGTTAACGCGGAAAGTACCGGATGACCATTGAACAACCCTGTCAGTTCGTTTTCCTTCATCTGCAGAAATGTGGCTGCAAATTTAACATCTATTTGCCGGAAATAAGTTCAATTATGAAAACTCATGCAGAAGATAGTGTCAATTCCAGGTTGCTCAGCCGCGGCTGTAAGGTTACCGTTGTGTCTTTCGATAGCCATGGCAATCATTTTTTGATCCATTTCCCCGAGTGTCGTTATTGATACGGTACAGAAGGTCTTTTCTTCCCCAGGGGTGAAGGAGCAAGAGAATTCTGCTAATATTGGGAAGAACTATGAACTTTAATGCTTGATATAACAAATTAAGCAGCAGAGCTTTTCCCCCTTGGGGGAAACTGGAAAGGGGGTAAATGAAAGCATTGTGAATCCGGGAAAGGGGGTAAATGAAAGCATTGTGAATCCGGGAAAGGGGGTAAATGAAAGCATTGTGAATCCGGGAAAGGGAGTTAATTAAATAAAGGATAAAACATTGGTTATCAAAGTTATAATATTATCAGTATAATCATAGCAATTTCTTTTTAATGATTACCGACACTTATTTTTCCCTTTCTCCTCCGTGGCTAAATTTATTCGAAACAAATTCCAAAGTCAATAAACTGTAAAAATATTTTACAATAAGTTGTAAAAATAATTAACATATTGCATAATGCTGAAAAATGTAATAACTTAAAATTCAATGATATATAAAAATGGCATTATTTTGGCGCACATTTTTTAAAATAGAATGTCATGGTAAAGCAAGAGTTGACGGCGGCCTTTAGAAGCATCCGGCGAAAAAAGGTTATTTCATTAATCAGCATTCTGGGTCTTGGAATAGGACTCGGGTGCATTATTGTTCTGATGGCTCTGGTAATCCATGAAAAATCGTTTGATACCTTCATTCCAGACCATAGGAATGTGTATAGGATAATTTCCGGCAAGAATTCACATGTACACTATCCTCTGGCCGAATCGATGAAAAATGAATTTCCTGAAGTAAAGGATTATTTCAGGTATTACCAGTCCGGTTCCGTTCAGATCAAGGTTCAGGGAACCGAAACCGTGAGGGAAGAGAATTTCGGGTTTGCCGATCCATCGGTTTTCAGGATCATGGCTATAGATTTTATCTCGGGCACACCGGCCGGTTCGATGAGCGAGGTGGCAATCTCGGAAAATTCCGCCATCAGGTATTTCGGAAACCTCTCCGTATCCGGAGAAGTGATTGAGCTGCGATTTCCGGAAGGCTTTTTAAAGCTTTCCATTTCCGGAGTATACAGGGAATTTCCTTCAAATTCAACTCTTCACCCGGAATTTATTGCCGATATTCAACTTAGCCGTAAGATGCTGGGACAGTTTCAGAGAGACCTGGGGGATTACGGGTCATCGGAAATCCAACCCCTGGGATGGAGGAATTCCGAATTCCTTTCTCTCCTGGTACTTGATGAAAATGCAGATCCAACCGAGCTGTCTGCAAAAATGGAAAAATACAAGGAATTGATTGCCAATCCCGCGCAGGATACACTCCGCTTTAAATTACAGCCTGTTGCTGATATTTACCTCGGTTCGGAAGAAATAACCGGAAGCTTTTTTCTGCGGAAAGGAAATGCAGAGGAACTAAAATACTATGAAATCATATCACTGATGATTCTTCTGATCTCGCTTGCAAATTTTGTTCTGCTTTCACGGGCAGGAGTGTCAGAACGAACCAGGGAACTGGGTACAAGGAAAGTGTATGGCGCTTCTCAGGCCAGGATCAGGAGAATGGTAATCCTGGAATCCTTTATTATAGTATTGCTTAGCCTTATCCCGGCAATCTTTGTTATTGAATTTGGAATTCCATTTATAAACAACACTCTTGGAAAAACACTGTACGGTCAGATATTTCTGACTCCCCGGTTGTGGGTGTGGCTTGTAATGCTAATTCTCCTGACCGGACTGCTGTCGGGCTGGATTATCGGGATGAGTTATTCGCGGATATCTGCTTATAAACTGATCTCGGGAAAGATTCCGGGACAAAACGGGTCGAAAAGATGGAATTACTCATTTCTTTTGCTTCATTTCACAATCTATATGATGCTTGTGACCGGACTTATCGCGGTATCAAAACAACTAGAATATACAAGGAGTGGTTACATGGGCATAAATCCTGAAAATGTGATTGTAGCTGATCTGAGTTCCGACGAGCTGAGAAACAATTTCCTTGCTCTGCGCGATGAGATTAGGAATATACCCGGAGTGATCAGTGTGGCGGGGGGATCATTCATTCCTCCGTTTGAACATTTCCTGCCGGTAAATCTTGCAGATATATCGGGAGAAATAATCAGGTTTGATGGTCTGATAATGGGTGAAGGAATGACCGAACTGCTGGGCATAGAGGTAATTGACGGATCTCCTTTCGGCCCCTACAAGGAGGGTACGCCGGAAGTGCTTATAAATGAATCGGCTGCCAAATTGCATAATGTAAAAGCCGGAGATAACCTGCTTGCCTTCAGGGTGAGAGGGGTGCTAAGGGATTTTCACGCGCATTCAATGCATTCATCCATTCAGCCCATGGTCATCCTACCTCAGAATCCTGCCAGGATGGGACTCCTTGTAATCAAAACGGACGGGGTGAATGATGAAAAAATTATCAAGCAATTCAGGGATCTCTATTCCAGGATTTCTCCTGATGAGATTTTTGAAGTACGCTATTTAACCGAACAGATAGATAAATTCTACCTGCGCGAAAGAAACCAAAGCCATATTATAAAGGCATTTTCACTTCTGGCAATGGTGCTGTCAGTGATGGGATTATTCGGGATATCGCTGATAAGCATATCCAAAAGGGAAAAGGAGATTGGAATAAGGAAAGTTAACGGAGCTTTGGAATCTGAGGTTTTAGTGATGCTGAATACTGCTTATATCAAATGGGTTCTGCTCGCGATCGTTATTTCGGTTCCGGTTTCATACTGGTTGATTTTAAAGTGGATGGAACGATTTGCTTACAAAACAGAAATAAGCTGGTGGATCTTTGTCCTGGCAGCTTTATCGGCAATCATAATTTCCATACTTACCGTGAGCTGGCAGAGCTGGCGGGCGGCAACAATGAATCCGGTGGAGGCGCTGAGGTATGAATGAGGCGCAGGGCTCAGGGCACAGGGCACAGGGCACAGGGCACAGGGCGCAGGGCACAGAGCACAGGGCGCAGGGCGGAAGAACGGCGAGCGGCGGGCGGTACGCGGGAAGAGCATGAAACCTGTAGTCTCGATGTAAGACGAAATACGCAAAAGAAAGGGACCGCAAGACAATGTATTATGTATTATGTATGATAGGCGATGTTTAAACAATTAGCAATTGGCAATTAGCAATTGGCAATTAGCAATTATCAGTTAGGGCACTAATCACACATCCAGCACGAACCACATAACCAGCACTACGTAAACAACTTACACGACCTGCAAGACCTGCACGACTTATAATGTATTATGTATTATGTATTATAGGCGATGTGCTGCATTAGAAGGGACTGCAAGACCGCAAGACCGCAAGACTGCAAGACCGCAAGACCGCAAGACTGCAAGACCTATCCCTGCCCCTAAGCAAAAAAACCACCCCAAACTATGGGGGATTTAGGGGTGGATTTCAGAAGCTATTCAGGCGTGGATAAATAACTTATTTTTGTGGGAAATTTTGACATATGAAGGTTTTTAAATTCGGTGGAGCATCCGTAAAAGATGCCCGGGGGATAAGGAACCTGGCTGAAATAACTGCAGGTGAAAAAGACAAGCTTGTTGTTGTTGTTTCGGCATTCGGTAAAACAACAAACGCACTTGAACAGGTTCTTGCTACCTGGATGGCAGGGGATGAGGGTTACAGGGATCTTCTCGACAGTATTTACAACTACCACATTTCGGTTGTCAGCGGGCTTTTCCCGGAGACTAACCCGGTGAAAGGCAGGATAGACAACTCATTTGCACTGTTGAGAGAATATCTTGAGTCGGCGAAAAAAGAGGGCTATGATTTTAATTATGATCAGATTGTATCGTACGGGGAGATATGGTCCACTATCATTGTCGCCGAATTCCTTAGAAAGTCTAATCTGAATTCCGAATGGATAGATATCAGGGGAAACCTGATAACCGACGACAGATACCGTGATGCGGATATCCTCTGGAGCGAAAGCACGGCAAGAATAAAAAGCGTCTTCAATTTCAGTGACAGGGATATCTTTGTCACCCAGGGATTCATTGGAAGCACCATTGCCGGGATGACCACCACCCTCGGCAGGGAGGGCTCCGATTATACCGGGGCGCTTCTTGCAAACATTCTGGACGCGGAAAAACTTGTCGTGTGGAAGGATGTACCCGGACTCCTGAATGCTGATCCTAAGTGGTTAGATAACGCCGAACGACTTGAGGAAGTATCCTACCGCGAGGCCGTCGAAATGACATTCTCCGGGGCAAAGGTGATCCATCCGAAGACAATAAAACCGCTTCATAACAAAAACATACCCCTCCATGTAAAGTCCTTTATTTCTCCTAAAGAGAAAGGAACGGTGATTGTTCCTGAAACAAACTTCAGACATGGATTTCCGGTTTATGTAAAAAAGGAAAACCAGATTATGGTATCCTTCCTCCCGAAAGATTTTTCCTTCGCGATGGGAGAAAATCTGAGCAGGGTTTTCTACCTTTTTATAAAGTACGGGATAAAGGTGAACATTGTGGAAGCCAGCGCTGTAAGCATCGATGTATGCCTCGATGACGACAGGATGAGGGTTGAATCGCTTATAAATGACCTGGCTGATGAATTCTCGGCAGTATATAACGAGAACGTGGAGATGCTTTCTATTCGTCATTATACACCGGAAGCAATAGAAAGGATAACATCGGGAAGGGAAATACTCCTTGAGCAAAGGACAAGGAACAACGTCAGGTTTGTTGTGAGGTAAAGTCCGAGGATAGAATCACCTGTCAAAGATTAATCTCTGTCCCCTGCTGCCCTCATTGATGGTACCATGATCATACACGATGGTGCCGTTTACCATCGTCATCACAACCTTCGACCTGAATGTTTCGCCCTCAAGAGGCGACCATCCGCATTTGTACAATATGTTTCCGGATGAAACGGTCCAGGGATCGTCGGGATTGACAAGGCAAAGATCAGCTTTGAAGCCTTCCCTGATAAAGCCCCTCTCCTTTATATTATATATGATTGCCGGGTTGTGGCACATCTTTTCCACTATGGTTTCGACCGGTATAAGCTTGCGGTGCCAGAGCTCAAGCATGGCGACCAGTGAATGCTGAACAAAGGGAGCTCCCGAGGGGGCTTTGAAGTAAGTATTGTTTTTCTCAGCGGTGGTATGAGGGGAATGATCGGTGGCAATGGTATCAATGCTGTCGTTGCATAGTCCTTTCAGCAACGCTTCCCTGTCGAACCTGGTCTTTATCGCCGGATTCAGTTTGACCATCATTCCCTTCTTGTCGTAGGCGGTCTCGTCAAACCACAGATGATGAAGACAAGCTTCAGCGCTGATTCTTTTATCTCCTGCCTTAAGATCGCTTTCGAGGAGTTTCAGTTCATCGGCCGTGGAGAGATGCAGGATATGAAGACGCGTTCCGTATTCCCTTGCAAGCAAAACGGCATAAGCAGACGAGCGGTAACACGCTTCACGGCTTCTGATATAGGGATGAAATGAAACAGGCACTTCGTCCCCGTATTTCTCAAAATATACGGAGCTGTTTTTTTTAATAAGCGTTTCCGATTCACAGTGACATGCCAGAGGCATTGAAGCTTTTGAGAAAAGCTCCCTGAGCACAGGTTTATCATTGACTAGCATGTTGCCGGTCGACGAGCCCATGAACAGCTTTATTCCGCACACCACTGAAGGATCGGCATCCAACACTTCTCCCAGGTTGCTGTTGGTGGCGCCTATATAAAAGGAGTAGTTGGCAAGCGACCTTTCCGAAGCAATTGCATGTTTCTCACGGATGAGCTCATTGCTTGTTGTCTGTGGAATGGTGTTAGGCATATCCATGAAAGAAGTCACTCCCCCTGCAATGGCAGCCCTTGATTCCGTGAAGATATCCGCCTTATGAGTCAGGCCCGGCTCCCTGAAATGAACATGTTCGTCAATCACCCCGGGCATAAGAAGAAGCCCGCCGGCATCAATTGTTTTTGCCTGACCGGGTATTCTTTCCGTCAAAGGAGGTCCCGCGTATGTTATATGCTCACCTTCAACGATGACATCTCCCCTGTAGATGATGCCTTCGTTTACTATACTCGCGTTTTTTATTACTTTTATCATGAGTTCTTCCTGTACCTGGAAAACCAGCTCATAATCTTCATCCTGAGGACTCCCCAGAGAGCTTCGTTGAAGATGCCGCCCGACATCTTTGACGTTCCAAGCCTGCGGTCGGTAAATATAATAGGTATCTCAACGATTTTATAACCAAGCTTGAAAGCCGTGAATTTCATTTCTATCTGGAAGCAGTAACCCTTCGATCGTATCCTGTAGGGCCTGATACTTTCGATAACCTCCTTCCGGTAGCAGATAAAACCTGCAGTGGCGTCCATTATCTTCATCCGGGTTATCATTCTTACATAAACCGACGCGAAGTACGACATAAGCACTCTCGAAAGAGGCCAGTTGACCACGTTGACGCCGCTGATATATCTCGATCCGATAGCCACATCAGCCCCGTCGCGGTCGCAGGCATTGAAAAGCCTGACCAGGTCTTCGGGATTGTGAGAGAAGTCGGCATCCATCTCATATATGAAGCTATATCCCCTCTCGAGCGACCATTTGAATCCCGCTCTGTATGCCGTTCCGAGCCCGAGTTTGCCGGGCCGCTCAATAAGATGGACATTGGGAAACGAGGGCATGAGCTTCTTTACCACTGCTGCAGTGCCGTCGGGGGAGTTGTCGTCTATTATAAGAACATCGAAGGGGACTGGCAGCTTAGCTATCGCTTTAATAAGAAGTTCGATATTCTCTTTTTCGTTGTAGGTGGGTATGATGACAACATTCAGCATGAAACAGAAATATCAGCGAAAATACATTTTTCATTTGATTGGCAGGGCCTTGTATGATTAATTTCTCGAATCAGGTGTTTTTTTTATTTTTTTATTTGCAGGATACTAAGGAAGCGTTATCTTTGACGTCCCAAAAGTAACCCGTCTTCACGAACTGAAACCGGGTTACATGAATCGGGAAAAAATAGTTCTTTGACAGATTGAAGCATCAACCAGGCGGGATGAAATATCTCGCTTTAGGAACTTGTTAGTAAAACAGAATTGAGCAGGATATGTGATGGGTCTTTGAAGA
>ERZ1026796.1405-NODE-1405-length-16103-cov-3.524036_pt1 | contig 16103 bp, 13 predicted proteins | sample MGYA00520874_ERZ1026796 | MGnify/ENA primary metagenome ERZ1026796 (study PRJEB33270, sample SAMEA104284474) | anaerobic digester metagenome | biome: Anaerobic digester microbiome; feature: mesophilic sludge digester; material: Anaerobic digester biomass...
CCAGGTCAATAGGATGATGGTCCTACCCCCGCGCCTCGACCCTCGCGCATCCGGGCAAGCAAAACGCGCCCGGCGAGCGCCGAGCGCGTTTTTGACTGTGCACGCAAACATGAAAGGAGATTAACGGTAATCGATGGGCAGCGTGCGCAGATACTCGGTCGTACGTTTCTTGCCGGTCAGATCGGCAAAAGCCCGAGCGACCTGCTCTTCGGTGAGGTCCATCACCGCGGCCGTCTCTTCCGCCGGTACATCGTGCTCCTGGGCATACCACAACAGGTCCATGACGTCAAATGGCAGCCGGAAAAAGAACTCTTCCTGTGAGGTTGGCGCGCTGTACGTGTCGGTCGTTGGCGTGGCCTGCCGGATGGCGGTCGGAACCTCCAGGTATTCGGCGAGTTGCATCAGCACGCCATCGAGATTGCCGCTGGCCTCGCCCGCGCGGATCATGCTGACAAAGAGGTCCGAATAGATCCGGGGATGCTTCCGCAACGCGTCGGAGAAGGTCTCACCGGCCTCGACGTCGTTGGCGATGCCCTGGATGACCGCGGCGTAGCGCGGGTCTTCCGACTGCTCGGAGAGGATGTCCAATCCCTGAAGCAGCGGCAAACCGGCGTTCACAATCGTAGACAACTGCCGCGTAAATACCAGCAGTTCCGAGGTCTTGACTTTGGGGTCACGCCCGGCCTTCTTTTCGGCTCCCACCGCATCGACGCGTTCAGGCACCATCCCCTTCCCCTGAAGTGTCCGAATGAGAACCTGGCGGTTCTCGGCGGTCAACTTGCCGGTCTCGCGTTTCCCGTCACGGGTACGCGCGACGTACGTGAAGGTAGGCATTGCGGAACTCCTCCCCGTTGGTCCGGCTCCTAGTATATCAACACTAGATGCTGTGGTCGAGACCGTATTTGGTCCCTTCCCTTGGGTCTGCCATCCCTGGGCCGGAATAGACGGCCAGACCCATCCCGGGCGGAACCTCGGTACCGCCGTACTTCCCCTTCACGAGTATACCACCGCCCGTGGCCGGTTTTTGCGCAGACGTTGCACATAGATGCGCCGGGCAATCTCAACAGGGGGCAGGCCTGCCTCCTTCAAGAGACAAGCCCGCGACCGGCGTCACCCTTTCCGCTCTGCGCTCCTGAAAACGAGCAAGTTGCGGGCCAGTCCAGAGATATTCTTATCCTTACCGCGGTCGAATTGCAAGCCTTTTTAATTCAATACGTTCGGCGATTCCCTCGCGGACGGGCGAAATCCGGCCGGCGGTGCCATAGCCCACCACCAAGTATTCTGCATCTTCAAGGTAATAACCTTTGTAGCGCACCTCATTGGCTTCAACTTGTTGCCAGCGGGTCATCAAGCGGATGTTGGTGCGCTCCTGGGCTGGCGGGTCAATGTTGATTGAAGTCAAAACATGTTTTCCGCGCCCGGGAATGCCACGCACAGCCCAGTCAGGGATCTCAGTCTTAATCGGCTGGAATGGCGGCAATTCTGCCGGCTCCATCATCTGGCCTAAGCTGCCGTCCATCAGCACCATGACCACACTGCGGTATTTTTCTGCCAGGTCAAAAGCTAACGTGGTCAGGTCAATCGCTTCCTGCACGGAAGCTGGCGCTAAGACGATTTGGTGGTATTCTCCATGCCCACCGCCCCGTGTGGCTTGGTTGTAGTCAGCTTGAGAGGGGGCAATGTTCCCTAAGCCAGGTCCGCCGCGGACCACATCCACGACGACCACAGGCAGCTCCGTGCAGGAGATGTACGATAAACCTTCCTGCATCAGGCTGACGCCCGGGCTGGAGCTGGAGGTCATCGTGCGCCTGCCGGTGCAAGCTGCGCCGTATACCATATTGATGGCGCCGAGTTCACTCTCAGCCTGCACGAAAGCGCGGTTAAGCTCCGGCATGCGTGCCGATAAATATTCCAGTAATTCTGTCTGAGGCGTGATGGGATATCCAAAGTAGGAGACTAACCCTGCTCTCACAGCTGCTTCTGCCACAGCCACATTTCCTTTGATAAGCTCAAGCGCCATGACTTACCTCCTGTTCTTGCTTCACAGCCGGCCGTTCGCCGCGGAAAACGGTGATAGCAGCATCGGGGCAAACCACCGCGCAGATGCCACAGCCGGTGCAGGCTTCTGGTTTCACCATCATCGCAGGGTGATAACCAGCGGGGCTGAGACGCTGAATATTCAGTGCCAAAACCTCAAACGGGCAGTCTGTAATGCAGAGCTCACAGGCTTTACAATATTTTTCGTTGATTTCTACCCATCCCTTAGCGGGCATGCAGATCCTCCTTTTGTTGAGATAGATTAGATGTTTTCTGCTTGTTTCTGGTGAGATTAGCAGTTTTCGTTCCTTAGTATACCTTAGAATCGAATAAACGAAAGATGAAAATTTTCATATATTTAATATCGTCTTGCTCTTCTTTCTCTTATAAAAAAGATTGAATCGCTTTTTTGTAAAGAACCTGCAATGATTTCTACGAATACAATCTTGCTTACCTTTCCATCGGGTAAAATATAGCCATCATATATGCAAGGAGCAATGCTATGAGCGAAGCCGTTTTGATCGATGCTATCCGTACTCCCATTGGAAACCTCAACGGTGCCTTAGCAGCTGTGCGGCCAGACGACCTGGCTGCTTTGGTGATTGAAGCTATTGTGGAGCGCAATCATCTCGATCCTCACATTATTGATGAGGTGTATATGGGCTGTGCCAACCAAGCCGGCGAGGATAACCGCAATGTGGCGCGTATGGCAGCCTTGCTCGCTGGCTTACCTCCTGAAATACCAGCCCTGACAGTCAACCGCCTGTGCGCTTCCGGTTTAGCTGCGATCAACTGTGCTGCGCGGGCTATTCGCGCTGGCGATGGCGAAGTTTACATCGCCGGAGGCGTGGAGAGTATGAGCCGCGCGCCCTATGCCTTTTCCAAGAACACTGGGGGCGGCAACTTAATTGCTTACGATACCGCGTTGGGCTGGCGTTTTGTCAACCCACGCATGGAAGCGCTGTATGGCACCGACCCCATGGGCGTAACTGCTGAAAATATAGCCGAGATGACCGGCATCACCCGCCAGGAGCAAGATGAGTTTGCCCTCGCGAGTCATCAGCGCGCGGTGGCAGCGCAGGATAGCGGCAAATTTGCTGAGGAAATTTTGCCCGTTAGCATCCCTCAGCGCAAAGGTGACCCAGTGGTCATTTCCCAGGATGAACGTCCGCGGCGGGATACGAGCTTGGAAGCGCTCAGCCGCCTCAAGCCTGCTTTCAAGCCCAATGGCACTGTCACCGCCGGTAACTCTTCCGGTCTGAATGACGGAGCAGCAGCCTTGCTGGTGATGAGTGCGGAAAAGGCACGCATCTTAGGGCTCAAACCGATGGCACGCTTTATTAGCAGCGGCGTTTCAGGGATCGAGCCCCGCATCATGGGCTTAGGACCTATTGAAGCCACCCGCCGAGCGCTTGCACGTGCTGGCTTGCAGATTGGCGATATATCTCTGGCTGAGATCAATGAAGCTTTTGCCGTGCAGACTTTAGCAGTAATGCGCGAGCTGGGCTTGCCGCATACGATCACCAACGTCAACGGCGGGGCAGTTGCGCTCGGGCACCCCTTAGGCTGCTCTGGTGCGCGCATCCTCACCACACTGCTTTATGAGATGCGCCGGCGTGCTCCGCAGGAGAAACGCCCGTTTTATGGGCTGGCAACACTGTGTGTAGGCGTCGGGCAAGGCGAAGCTACCATTGTGGAATGGTTGTATTGAGCTTTATACACTTGAGTTAACCAAGGGATAGGGGGTTTAAGCTTTGGCATATATATTGCACGGTTGGTTGCAAGTCATTCTTTTAATAATAGGCTTTTCAACCAATGAAAAATCAGACCTTCACGCCCGAAAGCGAACCAGAGCAGCACCCCAAAGTCAAATTTACACTTTTATATCTCACCGCAATCGTCCTGCTTGGCATCTCTGTTTATCTCATCATTGCCGGGGGTTCTAACACTGAACCTACTCCTCACGCCCCATCGCCAACCCCTAGCAGAGCTTCTACCTTAGAATCCTTGCTCTACGCAGAGCTGCCTAAGGCACTCGCAGAGCGAGAGCAAAGTGAGCTTACGCTGGATAATATTCAATTTAACCAGATGAAGACCCAAGCTTTACTTTGGATGACGGCAAGCGATGCAGAGACAGGCGAAGTTTTGGCACGTGAACCACAGGTTATCCTCGCTCTGTGGAATGAAGAAACTCGGCAGTGGGAACTGATCTTTGCAAAGGAAGCGGGCTTCGAGGAGCTTTTGGCTGCCTCAGATTTTAAGGATACAGAAATAGGTGCTCGTTTCTTGGATTACGATCCGAAGGCGATTACCACTGGCGTCACCTATGGCGGTTACTACCTTCCTTGGCAGGCTGGGCTCACCAAACGCCTGACTTGGTCGGTAGGGCATACTTCCTGTGCAAATGAGTATTGCTTACATGCCTTTGACTTTGCTGATGGGACCATGTTCCCGATTGCAGCTGCCAAAGCTGGTTACGTTTATCATTTTAAAGATTCTTGTGCGAATGGAAATACCTCCTGCACCAATAGCATTACTATCCAGGACCGCACCACGTCGCCTTACACCTATAATATCTACCTGCATATCGCGCAAGGCAGCGTGCCAGCCAATCTCCGCCAAATCGGCACTTATGTTTTTCAAGGGCAAACAATCGCGAGAGTAGATGATACCGGTTACAGCACCGGCAATCATGTGCATTTTATGGTGGTAGAACAAGGCACCTTGAACGGCTGCGCAAATTATTGTTGGGGAAAATCCGTTGATATCACCTTTCGGGACGTAAGCATCAATTGGGACCCGGTGACACGCGGCGGCCGTCCGCGCCTGCCCGATGAAGCTTCATGGTATGGCGGCCAAGGGCAGATATACTACACCAGCGGAAATATCAATCTTTCGCTCCGATATCGGCTCAACCTGCCCATAATCAGACGGTAGAACGCAAAGTTAATCTGCTAACGTGCTTAATAAATTTGGGGGAAAAACAAATTAGCACGCCTCTGCAAGAATTACTTTATAATTGCCTTACCTGCAATCGTGGGTGAGCTAACAACTATGGAAAATGTGCCCCTCAGCGAACGTGAAATTGAAATCTTAGAGCTCGTCTCTCAAGGTAAGAGCAATAAAGAAATAGCAGCAGAGCTCTTTATTAGCGTAAATACGGTCAAAGTACATTTGGCGAACATCTTTACAAAAATTGATGTTTCTTCCCGAACCGAAGCGACTCTCTATGCTATTGAGCATGGGATCGTCGTTTCCCCAGCCAACACCTCAGCAGAGCCAGGGACTAACAACCAGAATCAAGCTGAGGCAGTTGAGCCCAACCGTTTTCAGCTTTTTATGCAAAAGTACTGGTGGGGCGTTGCCCTAGCGGTACTGGTCCTCATTCTTGGGCTTTCTTCATTATTAGCCAACACTCCCTTGTTTGCTGCTCCAACGCAGACGCCCAACCCTTATCTTTCTGAGCTCTATCAGCAGCGCTGGCAAGAGCTCGCTTCAATGTCTGTACCGCGTGCTGGGTTGGCAGCAGCCAGTTACAGCAACGGAATTTACGCGATTGCCGGTCAAACCTCCGAGGGACCCACCAACCTCGTGGAGCGCTACGACCCTCAAACCGATACGTGGACAAAGCTGGCAGATAAACCTACAGCGGTGAGTGAAGTCTCAGCCGTGCTGTTGGGGGAAAAGATCTACGTCCCAGGCGGCAAGCTTGCTGATGGTAAAGTAACCAATCGCTTGGAGGTCTTTGACCCGCGTAAGGGCAGCTGGGAGAGCAAAGCGGAACTGCCGCTGGCTGTGAGTGGTTATGCCCTGGCAGCCTACGAAGGACAAATGTACCTTTTTGGCGGCTGGGATGGCAAGCAGGTGGTGGACCAAGCCTGGCGCTATGACCCCTTTAACGATATCTGGCATGCAGCTTCGAGCCTGCCCTCTGCCCGCGCATATGCTACAGCGGCTGAAGTGAGCGGTAAGATTTATGTGCTGGGCGGTTGGGATGGCATCCAAGAATTACAGGAGAGCCTGAGTTTTGACCCGGCGCGTGACCTGGAAGGTGAGCCGGCTTGGCAGAAGCAGACTGACCTGCCTGAGGCATGCTCAGATTGTAGTGCCGAGAGCATTTCGGGGATGCTGTTTGTGGTTGGGACAAATGGTATCTGGCAGCTTAACTACCCCTACCTGGAGTGGATTCAGATCCCTTTCAACACTATTCCCACGGGTCAGCATGGTTTTTCATCTGTTATTAGTCCTGATGGTTATCTGTATTTTGTGGGCGGATGGGACGAGAAATCAATGCCCTTAGTTACTTTGTATCGGTTTAGGGTTGTGTATATGATTTCAGTTCCGAATGTGGTTAAGTGAAAGACTGCAAGCAAATTTTATTATGCAACGCCTTTTCGGTATATTCGACTCAGAAGTTGCCAAATTTTTAACATTTCAAAGTACTACCTCCATAATAATGTCTTCTGAGTTGCCATTGCGCATCTGTCTCCATCAATAAATCAGAGAGCAACCTGAGACATGATGCTCATTCGGCAACACAATACCCTCTGGTACCCCTGCGAATCTCTTGATTTGTCCGCTCTAAGCTGTTAGTGGTGCGAATCATCGCCTATAATGTAGATAAAAGACCTAATTCTTTTCATAAGTTCTGCTTCTGCCGCATATTTACCGCATATAACTCTTACAGCACATTCTTTTTCATTTTATCCTCGCCTACTTCTTCACGGATAAAAGAATACAAATTGGGGTTAGCTCTAAGTCAAGGGTTTATAGCCATTAATTCATCGAATCGATGGTTTTCAACAAGAATTTGTGCAGAAATCAGATGAGAACATCTGCTGAGTAGGATTGCCTTTATGTTTTTACCAGGCTGTCAGCTGTTTTGAAATGGAAATTCATTAATGAGGGAAAGGCAATAAACTATTTAATGAAAAGACGTCGTCAATATAGACAAAAGATTTAAATTATTATTGCGGTGGGATCGCTTGTTCCAGCTTTGAAATTCCAATATAGGTCGGTAACTTTTCGTCTTCACAACGACCACCCTGCTCAACATCTGTAGGAATATCCAGGGCACTGCTGTGATCGATCAGGATCAAATGAATCACCACGCCCCCGGGCAACGGCTTACAGCAATCATTTTGCCATATCAAATTCAACCATGCTGTCCAGCCAGGCATCAAGCCTAATCGCGCTGTTTGCGCTTCTTGTGCCTGAAGAGTGGCAGCTGTGTTCGCATCCGCTCCACTCAGATAGTATCCATATTGCGCATCTAGGGGCTGCCCATCTGAATCAGTAAGCATCACTTCCGGCCAAGCTGGCAAAAAGCAAGGGGAAGAACTCGTGTTGGTTAATCCCACACTGATAATAATGCTCCCGCCTGCGCCATTCGATGTGCTCGAGGTTTTTAGATCATACGTCTGGCACAGCCGAGAATTAGCTGGAATTGTTGGAGTTAGCGTTGGACTAGGCAGGGCTGTCATGGTTGCTGCTGCTTCAGTTCCACCTGCAGATTTCGTGGCCAAAATTGCTGTGAGCGTGGAAGTATTCTTAGGAGCACTGGCGACTTGTGTCTCGGCTTCAGCAGTAAGGGCAAATAACTTGGTTCGTTGAATTGCTGATTCCGTCGCTTTTTGAGGACTAGAAGGCGTCAACGAACTGCATGCCGCGAGAATAAAAGTAAATACAACACAACATAGCCAACGATAACGCATCTAAACCTCTAAACGGATTGAATAAAAACATTCTCTTTCAAGGCTGTTTTAATATATTTTACGAACAATATTTTTAATATAATCAGTATATAACTTTATTACTTTAATCTCAAACATCAGAAGATTTTAGGTTCCGGTGCTTGAAATAGTCTATAAAGCCGCTGCTATCTCTGCAGGTTCATCGGCATGATGATGTGCTGGAAGCTTTCATCGCCCACAGGGCGCAGCATCGCCGGCGAATTGGCGGCGTTGGTCTCCAAAACCACGTTGGGGGTCTTAATCACTTCGAGCACTTCCCGCAGGAAACGTACATTGAAGGCGATCAGCAGTGGCGTGCCATCGATGGAGGCATCCACCATCACCTCGGAGGAGCCGGTCTGCTCGGAGCTTGCGGATATCTCTAACTGTGAGGGTTTCTCGGCGCCGCTTTCGGGCTGAATATCCAGCCGGGCGATGTAACTGCCTTCGCGCGCGATAATCTCGGTCTGGCGGCAGGCTTTGAGCAGCTCCGCCGTGGAAAGCACGGTTCGTGTCTTGAACGAGGGCGGAATAATGGCAGCGTAATTGGGGAAGTTGCCTTCGATCAGTTGGGAGACAAGCTCTACATCGTGCAGGTGGAAGATGACCTGCCCGCGCCCAGCAGGGAAAGCCATTTGCAAGGTTTCATCCCCATTGACGGCGATACGGGCTAACTCCGCTAAAGCTCGAGCAGGGATGAGCGCTTCGATCTTCTGCGCCGGCTTTTGCGCCATGATAGCTTTGGCAATAGAGATGCGGTAGCCATCCGTGGCTGCCAAAACGAGGTAATCCCCCTCAAAGGAGAGGTGCACGCCGGTCAGGTTGGGGCGGGATTCTTCGCGAGAGGCAGCAAAGACAACTTCTTGGATCATCTCCTTGAAGTTAGCAACATTCAGTGGGATGCTAGCGCTCAGGTCTGGTTCCGGCATGGGTGGGAACTCGTCTGCGCTGATGCCTTTGATATCGGTATTGAGCGTTCCACAGCGTACATTGAGGGTATGCGTGCGCTCATCAACAGTCAGCGTGACGTCGTCACTGGGCAGGTTGCTGACCAGGTCCACAAAGGTGCGGGAGGGAACCGTCAGGCTGCCGGGCTGCTCCACCTTGGCGCCAATCCAGGCGCTGATGCCCATTTCCAGGTTGGTCGCGGAGAGCTTCAGGCGTCCGTCATCGGTTTGCAGCAAAATATTGGCTAAAACAGGCAACGGACTGCGCGTTGAGACTGCGCGGGAAACGATGCCAACGCCTTGGGCAAGCTGATCTTGTTTGACAATCACTTTCATGGGTTCCTCCCGTGAATGAAGCTGTTTTAAGAATACATAAAGTATACCGTGAAGATTCAATTTTTGCCATATTTACAGGAAAAAACGGGGACGTTCGCGTGTTTTAGAGCTATGTTTTCGCACGCTGCCCTAAGGGCAGGCTACGCACTCTGATCACTGTCATTGCGAAGAGGGCACTCTTTGCCCGACGAAGCAATCTTTTCTACCGTGGCAGAAGATTGCCTCGCCCCTTTGGGGTTCACCCCTGCGGGACTCGCCTGCGGGGTTCGCAATGACAAAATGGCTTTACCCTACGGGTAGGCTGCGCACTCAGAGACCGGCGAGGACTGGGATTTTTTCGAGCCTGAACCGTAAATTGGGCGGAAATATTTGCGCTCAGAGAGCTTTGCCCAGCGCCACGATGTTATAATGACCTTACCGTCAGTGGGTTGATTTCCTTATTAAATAGAGAAGATAATGCCAGCCGATGAACGCGCTCTGAGAAAAAACATCCTGCTCTTTAGCTTGTTCTTCCTGCTCTTTTTTGCTGGATTAGGATTGATGATGCCTTTTCTCAGCTTGCAGTTTAAGGCTGTAGGCTACAACGGTGTGCAGATCAGCCTGCTCAATATGCTCAGCGCGCTGGCAGTCATCCTCACAGCACCCCAATATGGGTTGATCTTCGACCGCAGCAAAGATAAACGCCTCATCTTGCTCATCTCCCTCGCCATCGCGACGGTAACGCTTTTCCTCATCCCCTATTTACGAGCCTTTGGGGCAATGCTGGTAATCTACACCATTAACCGCGTCATCATTAGCTCCAGCATCACCGCCAGCGAAAACCTCTCTTATCAGGTCTCAGCCGATAAAAACGGTGAGGAGAAAGCCGCCTTTGGCAGCCTGCGCATGTGGGGTTCGCTGGGCTTTGCGCTGACAGCTTTACTCGGCGGCAAGATATTCCAAGATTATGGCTTATTACTCAACGACCAAATTTTCTTAGGGTTTATGGCAGCCGCATTTGTGGTTTTATTACTAATGCCTGAAAGTATTTTCCGTGAACGCCGCACCGCTGAAACCATAGAAACTTCACTAAGCACGCGTGGGGTTATTAAATTGATCGCCAAGGACCAGTACTTGCTGCTGACGGTGGTGGCTTTAGCCTTGACCGATCCGCTTTTTGATGGCGTGCGTTCATTTGAGCCGATTTTTATGGAAGAATTAGGGCTGCCGGTGAGTGTGATCGGGCTGGCAGCCACACTCAGTGCCCTGCTCGAGGTGCCGATGATGTTAGGCGCAGACCGCCTCATTGAGCGTATAGGGGTACAAAACCTGGTCATCGCAATTTTGTCCTTTGACTTAACCCGCCGGCTTTTGGTGTGGATCTTTCCATCAGGCTGGGTGGTTTTCGCGCTCAATATCATGACCGCAATAAGCTTTACCTTGCGCCTCATTACAACGGTGCACTTGATAAACTTGCGTATCCCAAAGCAATATACCACCACGGCGTTCACATTCGTATTCAACACCATGAATGGCATCATGTATATTTTAAGCAATGCGATTAGCGGCGTGGTCTATGACACATACGGAGCGCGGCAAATTTACTTGGTGAGTGCTACCCTGTGCGTGATCGCTTTGGGCTGCGCGCTGGCTGCCCGCCATGTATCCTCCGAAAAGGAGCCCGTTTAAGCGGCTGCCAATATTATTGACAAGTATGTCACTATTACTTGTCTGATAGATTAAGTCGGTTTATTTTTAGTTGAGTTATTATAAGTGATATTGAATTAACATCGAGATAAGAATAATAGTAAACATGGAAAGGAGAAATATGATTACCATCTCAGAGTATGCTGCCGTTCTTGGGCAGCTTCAGGAAATTGTACACGAACAAACCGCCGGCTTAAACGACGATGAGTTGCTCATTCAGCCCCCTCATGGTGGGAACTGTATGGCGTGGGTGCTGGGGCATTTAGCGAATAACTTAGTCACCATCCAGCAAAAGGTGCTCGGTGGGCAGCTGCCAGCTGGTCTGCCCGATTTCAGCCGCTTTGGCTATGGTTCTGAGCCAGTTTTGGGCAAAGAAGAAGGGCTGCCTTCGCTTGAAACCTTTTTAAATAGCATCGACCAGCTCCACGCAGCGATTACAACTCAGCTAAAGAGCATGCGCGAAGAAGATTTTGACGAAGAAATCCCCGTGATCCGTGAGAAAATGCAGCGCCGTGGTTATTGGGCGCTCTTCTTCTTTTTTCACCACTCTTATCACACGGGTCAACTGGAATTTCTGCGCAATTTAGCTGGGCACACAGAGCATATTATTTAATTTAGCATCGGCTTAAGGTATTTTGGAAGGGTTTATAAATCGACCCTCCTATTTCACCTGCGTGCGATTAGGATTTGGGGTAAGATTAGGGTAACTAAATACCTGGAGTAACTATGATAAAAATAATCACCGATAGCACCTGCGATATTGATGCTGAGCTGCTCGAGCAATATGATATTGCCGTGGTCCCTTGCTATATCATTTGGGGAAAAGAACAATATTTAGATCGCGTTACGATGAGCCCACAGGAATTCTACGAGCGCATTGAGAGTGATCCCCAACAACCGACGACCTCTCAGCCCACCATCGAAGATTTCTGCCGGGCTTACGAGAAAGCCATTGAAAAAGGCGCCACGGAAATTGTCTGCATTACCATCAGCAGCGCGATGAGCGGTACTTTTCAGATGGCAAGCACGGCAGCAAAAATGGTTGGCGTGCCAGTGCATGTGGTCGACTCTAAAGGGAACACGATGATGTTAGGCTGGCAGGTGATCGCAGCGGCGCGCGCCGTCGAGGCTGGCAAATCGGTGCAGGAAGTGTTGCAAGCCGTTGAAGCGGTGCGTCAACGCATTTACCTTTACGTCGGTTTGGATACGATTTCCTACTTGGCTAAAGGCGGCCGCATCGGGGATGCGATTAACTGGCTGAGCAATACCCTCTCGATCAAACCGCTGGTGGCGGTCAGTCGGGAATCGGGGAAGGTAACCCCGGTCGCACTGTACCGTACCCATAAAGCTGTGGTCGAGGGTTTGTACAAGAAGTTCACCAACGCCATTGGGCAGCAAATAGGCAAGCTGCATATCGCTGTGATGCATGGCAACGCGCTTGAGGAAGCTGAAAAATTAGCCGCCCGCTTGCGGGAGGAACTGAAACCGGTTGAGCTTTTCATCAATATTACTGGACCAGTGCTTGGTTTGCACACCGGTCCAGGTGCGCTGGCACTGTGTGGATACGTGGAAGCCTAACTCTTACCCATGAGCCAAGCACAACATAACGTTTCTAAAAGCAGTGTAAATGCGCGACCGGCAGGTCTTATCCTGCTGATATTCGTCGCGTTTATTGCCTTAGGCATGCCAGATGGTCTGCTTGGCGTAGGCTGGCCTTCTATCCGTGCCAGCTTCAACGTACCTATTGACGCATTAGGTGCGTTGCTTTTTGTTTCCATGATTGGTTACCTAACCTCCAGCTTCCTTTCAGGCGAGCTCACCCGCCGCTGGGGTGTGGGGCGCTTACTGATTGTGAGCTGCGCGCTCACCGGCGCAGGCTTGATTGGCTACACCCTGGTCCCGCAGTGGTGGATGATGGTGGCGCTCGGCTTAGCTGCTGGTATGGGCGCCGGAGGGATAGATAGCAGCCTCAATGCCTACGTAGCGCGGCATTACAGCGCCGGCTTGATGCAATGGCTGCACGCCAGCTACGGCGTGGGGATTACTGCTGGTCCACTCATTATGACAGCTGCCCTGACCAACTTCCAAAATTGGCGCTTAGGTTACTTGCTGGTGGGCACGGTGCAAATCGTGCTCGCCATCACTTTCTGGATCACCCTGCCCATTTGGCAGCAGAATAATAACGCTCCAGCCGAGAGCCCAGCAGAGCCACAAAAAGAAGTGAACTTGGGGCAGACGCTCAAGCGCCGGCGCGTTTGGCTGAGTATGCTCCTCTTTTTCTTCTACGTGGGCTCTGAAGTCACCATGGGCACCTGGGTTTACTCCTTGCTCACCGAAGGGCGAGGGGTTGATCCACAGTTAGCAGGTTATTTTGCCGGCAGTTATTGGTTTACGTTCACGATTGGGCGCATTTTAGCCGGATTAGTGACGCGGAAGATCAATATCCAATCGCTAGTCAAAGTCTGCATCATAGCAGCCATACTGGCAGGTGTGGTCCTGGGGTTAAACCTAAGTACCTGGGTCAACTTAGCCGCAGTAGCGGTGATCGGCTTTGCATTTGCACCCATCTTCCCTGGGCTGATATCTGGCACTCCCGAACGGGTTGGGCAGCAGCACAGCAACAACACGATTGGTATGCAAACCGCCGCTGGCGCCCTGGGCGGCACGGCACTGACAAGCTTAGTGGGCGTACTGGCGCGGACTTATGGGCTGGAAGTGGTGCCTTCGGCAATGGTTGCCTTTTTAGCCTGCTTACTGGCAGGATACATTATCTTTGAACGCAAGGGGGCAGCAGCTGGCTAAGCTGGCGTTTTTACGCTTCCGCTGTATACCCTCGAGTATAATTTCCGAAGGGGATGAGAACCCCAAAAAGTTTAGATTACACTCACCCATAGAAGAAAGGAGCTTATATGCCTGAACCGTTAGCTTGGATCGATGAAGAACTACAATCCCTCAAAAAAACTGGTCTATATAACACCATTCGCACATTGGACTCCCCCCAAGGGGCTTGGCTGGTCGTGGATGGGAAAAAGGTGCTCAACTTTTGCTCGAATAACTATTTAGGCTTAGCCAACCACCCGCATATTGTGCAAGCGGCTACCCAAGCCATGCAGAATTATGGCGTTGGACCGGGTGCTGTGCGCAGCATTGCCGGCACCATGTCACTGCATATCCGCCTGGAAGAGCGCTTGGCTGCGTTTAAAAAAGTGCCCGCCGCGATCACCTTTCAATCCGGTTTTTCTGCTAACTTAGCCGCCATTCCAGCGCTGGTGGGCAAAGAGGATGTCATCTTCTCAGATGAGCTCAACCACGCTAGCATTATCGATGGCTCGCGCCTGTCGGGTGCTAAGATCATCCGTTTTGCCCATTGCGACCCCGCCGATCTGGAGCAGAAAATCCAGGAGGCAGCCGGCACCTACCGCCGTGGCATTGTCATCAGCGATGGTGTTTTCTCCATGGATGGTGACATTGCCCCCTTGGATAAGCTGGTCGAAATTGCCAAAAAGTATGACTTGATGACTTTGGTGGATGACGCCCATGGCGAAGGCGTTTTGGGCGAGGGCGGACGCGGCATTGTGGATCATTTCCATCTGCACGGCAAGGTGGACGTGGAAGTAGGCACGTTCTCCAAGGCTTTTGGCGTGGTGGGCGGAGCAGTAGCGGGAGATGCCCGTGTGGCAGAATGGCTGCGCCAACGCGGCAGGCCGTTCTTGTTCTCTTCCGCTGTCACTGTGCCGGATACCGCTGCCACATTGGCTGCCATCGACCTGCTCGAGGAATCCACCCAGCTGGTGGACCGCCTTTGGGAGAATGCGCGCACCTTCCAGCAAGAAATGCGCACCTTAGGCTTCGATACCGGCAAGACCCAAACGCCCATCACCCCAGTGATGCTGGGCGATGTGCAATTGGCACGCGAATTCAGCCGGCGGTTGTTCGAGGAAGGCGTCTTTGCCCAGGCTATCGGCTATCCAACTGTTCCGCAGGGTAAGGCGCGCATCCGCGTGATGCTTTCCGCTACCCATAGCCGGCAGGACCTCGAACAAGCCTTGGAGATCTTCCACACAGTAGGCAAGCAACTCGGCGTTTTGCAGGGCTAACCGTCAGTTTATTGGATAAGGAATGCAAAAGCTCCTCAGACTTGAGGAGCTTTTTGTGCCGAAGGTGGGAATCGAACCCACATACCCGAGGGTACACGATTTTGAGTCGTGCGCGTCTGCCTATTCCGCCACTTCGGCTGGCAAATTAAGTATACCAAAGCCTGCATGCGGGTCAAGGAAACGTGTTAGTTCATCTAAAATGTTACCGAAATAGAATCGTTGGGTCAAAAGAAAATGTTACCGAGGTGAACGGTGAGCGAAACAGACCCAATGAATATCGATGAACGCAGGAAGTATCTTCAAAGAATGTGGGAACGTTATCATTACGCGAGTAAAGGCGATAAAACGATGTTGCTAGATGAAATGGAAGCAGTGACTGGCATGCATCGCAAGTCGATCATTCGGTTAATGCAGGGACGCAGGGGTCGCAAGAAGCGAGAAAGAGAGCGGGGAAAGGCATATGGGACTGAAGTTGAAGATGCGCTTCGGGTGATAGCCCGCAGTTTAGATTACCCTTGTGCGGAACGGTTACAACCCTATTTGGTGCGGATGGCCGTTCAATTGAGCGCACATGGGGAATTAGTGGTTACATCCAAAACCTTAGAAGCATTAGGTAGGATCAGCATTTCCACGGTCAAACGCATGCTTCGGCGAATAGGTCCTAAAACCGAGAAGATAGCTTCTATTCAGCCTAAGAGGCCGAGGGGGAATAGTTTACGCCGCCAATATCCCATGAGCCGCATTGCCTGGGATATTGCTGAGGCAGGGCATTTAGAAGTCGATTTGGTGCATCATTGTGGAGCAAGTGTTCGTGGGGAGTATATCTATACCTTGCAATGGGTGGATGTTGCCAGTGGATGGTGTGAAATCTTTCCTATCTTTGGACGTGGATTTCTGGTGATGCGAGATGCTTTTGAATATCTGCACCAACGCATTCCATTCCCAGTGATTGAATTCCATCCTGACAATGGGGATGAGTTCTTCAATCAATTCTTGTTACGTTATTTTGAGGATAAATTGCCTGAGGTTCATATCTCTCGCAGTCGTCCCTATCAGAAGAATGATAATCGCAAGGTTGAAGAAAATAACCATAGCTTGGTGCGGGCTTATTTAGGGGATGCTCGCTATGACACTGTGAGTCAGCTAGCAGTCTTACGGCAGCTTCACCAGAAATTATGGCTATATCACAACTTTTTTCAACCGATGATGAAAGTAAAAGCCAAAGAGTATGTTGAACCTCTCAAATATCGGCGGAAATTTGACACAGC